>Ga0265297_10000089_pt1 | contig 324694 bp, 343 predicted proteins | sample Munlanlwell13791_FD_192502 | JGI IMG/M metagenome (GOLD analysis project Ga0265297, IMG submission 192502) | Leachate microbial communities from a municipal landfill in Southern Ontario, Canada - Leachate well 137-91 | ecosystem: Engineered > Solid waste > Landfill > Unclassified | place...
ATGGATTTGCAAGTTTCCAAACTCGAGCCACCAAAACCGTCAAAGGGCTCGAAAACCCTTGCAGTTTCTACGGTTCAAAGTTGGAAATCTGGCGGAGAGGGAGGGATTCGAACCCTCGAAGGTTTTACCCTTACGCGCTTTCCAAGCGCGCGCACTAGGCCTCTATGCGACCCCTCCATTGTTTATTAAGCGTTTGAACGCCTCTCCCCCTTTATACCTTTTTATCTGATGTTCTCGCAACTACTCCCGAAGTTAAACTTCGGTTTTGGTTTTTAGTCCCATCAATGCCGCGATGCGCTCCTCTACTGGCGGATGGGTCATAAAGAGTTTAGAAATATGCTTTCCGCGAAAGGGGTTTGCAATATACATATGTGCCGTTGCCTGTCGCGCGCTCTTGAGCTCGCCGGGGTAACTGGATATTTTTTTAAGCGCACTGGCGAGCCCTTCGGGATAGCGTGTAAGAAGTGCCCCAGAGGCATCGGCAAGAAACTCACGCTTACGCGAGACCGCAAGCTGGATAAGAGTCACCGCGATAGGAGAGACAATCGCAAGCACAAGCCCTACAAGAACTAAAATGCCTCCAGAGCGACCTTCCCTATCCCCTCCTCCCCAAAGTGCACCACGCAAAAACATATCGGAGAGAATGGAAACAAAGCCGACCAATACCACCACAATTGTTGAGAGAAGTATGTCGCGATTTTTTATGTGCGAGAGTTCGTGAGCAATCACGCCTTCCAATTCGCTCCGATTCAATATCCCGAGGAGCCCCTCCGTCACCGCAACTGCCGCGTGCTCCTTATTGCGCCCCGTTGCAAACGCATTCGGCGCCGCATCAGGGATAACATAGAGCTTTGGCAGAGGGATGCCAGCGGTGATAGAAAGATTTTCTGCCACTGTATAGAGATCCCAGTATGTCTCCTTATCCGCAGGACGTGCGCCGGAGATAGAGAGCACAATCTTATCCGAATACCAATATGAGAAAAAGTTCATAAGGAGCGCGAAGAGCACCGCTCCATAGAGAATAGCAGGGTCACCATATACCTGCGCAAAAGCGTACCCAATTCCGATAACGACAACCAAAAAGATGGTCATCAGGAACCACGTCATTCGGACATTTGTATCGTATGATTTGTACATAATATATTAGCCCGCACCACCCCCACCTCCTCCGCCTCCACCACCCGCTCCGCCCCCTCCCGAGGCGCCACTCCCTGCAGAAGATGAAAATGCACTCGCAAACGACGAAGAGAAACTGGAACTAAACGCACTTGCCGAGAAGCCCGCACCGGGCGCCCCGTCTCCCATACTCCCCGCGACGAGGGCTCCATGGTACCACGACGGAGGAGCCACGTGCATCCCTTCAAATGCCTTGGCCCACTTCTTCTCAATCCCAAACATCATGGCGTAGGGCAAGAATTTTTCAAAGAGGTCGGGAGTGAGATTCTGGAGGCGGTAGCGCTCGGCAGTTTCCAAGTAGAGTTTAAAGCCGAGCCACTCCTCACGTAATTCTCTCCCCTTCTGCGAGAGTCGCGCTTCAGAAGGAGCAAAGAAGCCAACAATAGAGTACAAAACGGCAAGTGAGGCAATGAGTACGAATATCTGCTGAAATCCGGAAGAAAAAAACAAGAAAATCGCAACGATAAAAATCAGGAGGCCAACAAGATGTCCCTTCCGTTCTTTTTTGAAATTTACTTCATACCATGATTCCTCATCAGCTCTGTCTTGAAGTAAGGTAGGGAGCTTCCGCATTTCTTCTCCAAATTGCACATACTTCTTCATGTTAAAATGTACCTCCGTTAAATCTTTGGTGCGAAAAACATTTTCATCATTCAACGAGAAGAGTGTTTTGAGAAAAGACTTTTCGTACGACTCTAATTCCGCATCGGCGGCATAGTCCCGCTTCCCCCTCACTTCATATGCCGTTGAGGAGAATGGGAACCATCCTTTTTCTTTCTCTTCAATGTCCACATACCCTCGCACGGCAAGGTCAATAATCGTTGCAGGCCACGTGCGACGAGAAATCCTCTCCGTCACCACAAGCTCTGCAAGTGCGGGACGCAAGCCTCGCGGTGGCTCATACTGTGGGATAATCGTCCCGCGCCCTTTCGGCAGAACTTCGGTACGAATATAGTACACAACCCAATACAAAAGAGAGGAGAGAACAATAATGCCTCCGAGCACAAAGCCATAGTATTGACCAAACCAATCACGCCAAAATGCAGACTGTGATACATACCCCTTCTGCCACGAGAGGTCAATGGTAAAATCCTGCCTTTCACTAAAATTAACTCCGGTTGCAGTGTAGATATCTTTTTCCCCCTCGCGCGTTACAAACTTATTTATGAGAGACCCGCTCTCCTCGGAACGATATGCATAGAGAGATTGTTCGCTAGAGAGCCCCTTCGGTAATGCAATATTCGCCGAAGCGCTATTCACCGGCACGCTGTAGTCGGTAAAGAGGTTGTAGTAGAGCCGATCAAACTGCGTTCCGAAAATGATTGCCCCGTGCACTTTGTAACGTAATATCCAGAGATGTGAGGCATCACGCAGATTGTAGTACCACTCAATGATCTGTGAACCATTCTCTTTATACGTGGTATAGCGACCCCAACTTTTTGAATCTGTCTTATCAAGTTTTGAAGAGCTCCACTCCAATTTTTTCCCTACTGCTCCGTCATATACCTCAATATCGGAAATGTAACTAATATCTTTGAGCGCAATAGAGCGCCAACCCTGATGGTACTCACCTTCGTAACGATAGGTCTGCCGCTCTTCTACCGAGAGGGTAGAATCCTGATTGACCGTAATCCGTGTATCAATTGAGTCGTACCAGTACTGTCTGTTCTCTTGTGCAGAGACAATAAAGGTACACGCAAAAAATGCGAATAAAGAGAATGCGGACGCACTAGCGAGCCGCGCCTTGTGCATATTAGAACTTTACCTCTACCGGCTGTTGCGCCGCATCATTATCGGGGATATCAAAGAATTCTTGCTTGGTGAAGCCGAAACTTCCTGCAATGAGATTACTGGGGAAGGAATCAATCTTGATATTGAGATCACGCACATTGCCGTTGTAAAAGCGGCGTGCCGCCTGGATCTTGTTCTCGGTATCCGAGAGTTCTCGCTGGAGCTCAAGGAAGTTCTGATTCGCTTTAAGATCTGGGTAGGCCTCCGAGAGGGCAAAGATGCTTTTCAAGGCACCGGAGAGCATATTTTCCGCCTCGCCATGCTCGGCGGGCGTCTGTGCACTCATAGCCTTAGTACGCGCCTCCGTCACCTTCTCAAAGGTGGCTGACTCGTGTGAGGCGTAGCCCTTCACCGTATTAACAAGGTTAGGGATGAGGTCGTAGCGCCGTTTGAGCTGAACAGCAATGTCTGCCCATGCTTCCTTGGTTCGCGTCGCGAGTCGTACGAGACCGTTGTACACAGCAACAACTGCAATAATAACAACTGCCAGTATTCCGAGAATAATATAAATTGGAGACATACGTAATTGGTTTACTATACTAATAGACTCGTATTATATCACAAAAAAGCCCCTGTTGGAACAGGGGCTTTTTCTTTATCAAACACCGAGTGTTTGATATTCAGGTGTTGGCTACTAGTAGTCCATCCCGCCACCCATGCCACCGTGGTCATGGGACGGTTCATCCTTTTTAGGAATATCGGTAATAGCCGCGCCGATGGTGAGATAGTTAGAAGCCACCGAGACCGCATTTCTAAAAGCAGTCTTCGTTACCTTAAGAGGATCAATGATGCCCGCCTTTTTCAAATCTTCTACGGTGTTACTCTTGGCGTTAAAGCCGAGCCACGAGCGCTCTGCCTTCCCCTTCACCGCCGCTTTTTTCTCTGCGAGATCTTTCATCCACTTTTTTGAATCCTCGCCGCTATTCTCTAAGATTGCGATAATTGGAGACTCTGCCGCACGACGCAGTATCATCCGCGCGTAAGCGTTAATTGTATCGGGGGTCTTTTCCTCCACAAGACCAAGAACGACATTAAAAAGTGCAATACCACCTCCGGGAATAATCCCTTCTTCCATAGCCGCCTTGGTTGCCGCGACGGCATCCTCCACGCGCTGTTTGAGTTCCTTCTGTGCTGATTCCGTTGGTGCGCCAACTTTTATAACCGCGACACCACCCGAGAGTTTACCGAGGCGCTCCTGCAATTTTTCTTTATCGTAATTAGATTCGGTATTTTCCAGTTGCTTCTTTATTGCCAGCGCACGCTCTTCCACATCACTCTTCTTTCCCTTGCCTCCAACAATGGTCGTTGAATCTTTTGTAGAGATAACACGGCGCGCACGACCGAGCATTGCGATGTCCATACTTTCCAACTTGAGTCCCACGTCTTCAGAGATAACCTTTCCACCCGTAAGTACTGCAATGTCTGCAAGCATTTCCTTTTTACGATCACCGAAGGCGGGCGCCTTTACCGCCAGCGCATTAAAGGTACCGCGAAGTTTATTTACGATAAGCGTAGTCAGTGCTTCGCCGTCCACATCGTCCGCAATAATCACCAAATCTTTTTTACCCTTCTGCGCAAGCGACTCAAGGAGCGGGAGTATCTCCTTAATGGCAGAAATCTTTTTGTCCGTAATCAGGATGTAGGGATCCTCATACTCCGCCTCCATACGGTCAGGATTGGTAATCATGTAGGGAGAGGCGTAACCCTTATCAAACTGCAAACCTTCCACTAACTCGGACGAATTAAGTCCCGTGTTGGAGTCCTCAATCGTTACCACTCCATCTTTGCCTACTTTTTTGATCACATCCGCAATTAACTTTCCGATATCGGCATCTTTAGATGAAAGTGTGGCAACCTCCTCAATTTTTTTCGTGTCGTCAATTGATTCACTTTGATCCTCCAGTGCAGAAATGACCGATTCACTCTCACGCATCAACTCATCGGCAAGGTGAATCACATTAAAGCCTTTCTCGGCAACTGCTTTTTCTCCACCCTCAATAATTGCCTGTGCAAGCACCACTGAAGTTGTGGTACCGTCACCAACATTATCGTTTGTTTTGTCTGCCGCTTGTTTGATAAGGTCGGCACCAACGTTCTCAAATTTGTCTTCAAATTCTATTGCCTTTGCCACCGTCACGCCATCTAAAGTGACCTGCGGCGCACCATACCCCTTGTCTATGACCACCGCGCGACCACGGGGACCGAGTGTCATTTTAACCGCTTCGGCAAGGGTATCAATCCCCTTTTTCAAGGACTTACGTGCATTATTATTGAATAGTATTTGTTTTGCCATGATGTTATGTGTATTCCCCGTGAGCCTTATTCATTTTTTGAGTCTCGCCTGCCTGCCGGTAGGCAGGTCGGAGTTCGCCGCGGCGAATAAAGAGCGAAAAAAATAAATAAGGCGAACGTGGCTGTCTTATTCCTCAATGATTGCTAAAATGTTCGACTCACTCACAATTAAATATTCTTTACCGTCAATTTTTATTTCATCAGGTCCGTACTTTGAAAAAATAATCCTGTCGCCCTTTTTGACTTTGAGCGGAATAAGCACTCCTTCATCGGAAACTTTTCCCTCGCCGACAGCGACAACACGTCCTTCTTCGGGACGCTCCTTATTTACCGTTTCAGGAATAATGATTCCTCCCTTGGTTTTACCATGTGTCTCTTCCTCTGAAAGCGGCTCAACCAGAACACGATCTCCCAGTGGTTTTATATGTATTTTCTGCGCCATATAGTGTAAAAATTATCCCCTAGTAATTGCCTTGTAAGCACTCGTATTATAAGGAGAGATTGTTGACTGTCAACTGTTTCTCTGCTAATGTAACAGCGCATGACTAATCTTATTCCCATACTCCCTTGGATACAGGTCGCACTCTCAATACTCATGATTGGAGCAATTTTACTCCAGCAAAATGAGGCAGGGCTTGGAGCGGCATTCGGCGGAGGTGATTCCAGCGGACCCAATTTCCGCAAGCGCGGTATTGAGAAAGTTATGTTTATTGCTACAATAGTAATTGCAGTTTTGTTTGCCCTCTCCGCGCTTGCACCAGAGATCATTCTGTACTTGGCACGCTAGCGCATCGTTACCACGTTGTGAACAACCCAGAGCACGAAGCCCCTCGGCGTCTACTGCCGACGATGGCTGAAATACACGCAGTTAATCAATCTTTCGGCTTTTACGCTCGAGTCGGTCTTTTTTTGCTCGCGATCATTGCGGTAGTAAGTCTGCTCGGCTTTCTCTGGAAACTCAATCAATACGCGCTCATTGAGGTCCCTACGACTGGTGGTGTGCTCGTAGAAGGAGTCATCGGCACTCCGCGTTTTATCAATCCAATTCTTGCCGCTTCGGATGCGGATCGCGATCTCACCGCACTCGTTTATTCCGGACTGATGAGAGTTACCGCCGACGGGAGTTTGGAACTGGATCTTGCGGAAAAAGTAACCGTCAGCACCGACGGAACCAGCTACACATTTATTCTGCGAAAAAATGAATTTTGGAATGACGGCGAACCGGTTACCGCAGACGATGTGGTTTTCACCATACAAAAGGCATTGGATCCAAGTATTAAAAGTCCCAAGCGTGCAAATTGGGAAGGAGTAACCGTCGCAAAAGTTGACGACTACACGGTAGAGTTTACCCTCCGCCAACCCTATGCCGCCTTCCTTGAAAACACGACCATGGGAATATTACCCAAGCATAAATGGACCGGAGTGGATGCTGAACAATTTCCCTTCAGTGAATATAACGTAACCCCCGTTGGTTCCGGACCATACACGGTTACTTCTATTATCCGTGACAATAACAGTATTCCCACCAGTTACGAGCTTGCTCCCGTTAAACGACCCGCGCATGACAATGCAAAGGTTGCAATCACTATTCATTTCTATGGAAAGAGCGATGATCTCATTACTGCATACGAGAAGGGAGATATTGAAAGTATGGGAGCAGTTTCCGCAGATGTTGCGCGAGCGCTTGCGGAGCGCGGTGTGAATGTCCGCACCGCACCCCTCCCCCGCATCTTCGGCGTTTTTGTTAACCAGAGTGAAGCACCTATCTTTACTCACGAAGAAGTCCGTACCGCACTTTCTCTTTCTGCACCACGCACCCGTATCGTGGATGAAGTTCTCTATGGCTATGGCACTCCGATAGACGGTCCAATCCCTCCGGGATCACTTGGTTACGCAAGCTCAAGTGCTGTTCTCTCTGCACAAGTAAAAGAAGCGGAGGCGCTTTTGGAAGAAAACGGATGGAAACTTGGCACCGATGGTGTGCGGGTACGGACCACCAAGAGCGGAACAGAGACTCTTGAATTTACACTTGATACTTCCAACGTTCCCGAGCTCAAGGCAAGCGCCGAGCTCCTCAAAGAAGCATGGGGAAGTATCGGTGTTTCTGTGCGCACGCAATTCTACGAAGAGAGTGATTTGAAAAATCTGGTTATTCGTCCACGGAAGTATGATGCACTCCTCTTTGGCGAAGTCGTAGGAAGAAATCCTGATCCGTTCTCTTTTTGGCATTCATCGCAACGACTTGATCCAGGCCTGAACATTGCTCTCTACACCAATTCCGCCGTTGATACTCTTCTTGAGAAAGCTCGGGGAATTTCCGACAATAGCGAGCGAGGTGAAAAAATACAGGAGTTCCAAAAGATTATTCGCGAAGAAACACCCGCAATCTTCCTGTACTCTCCGCAATTTATTTATATACTGCCCAGCTCTCTCAAGGGAGTCGCCCTTCCACCAATCACGACACCCTCCGATCGCTTTTCTCACGCCTTTGAATGGCATTACTCAACCGATCGCGTCTGGAAACTATTTGCAAACTATTACAATTAAGTATTTATGGAAAAAGAACAACAGAAAGAACGGCGCATGAGGCGTCCCGGTCCGCATATGCGGAAAACTCCTCATCACGGCAATGTTCCCACTGCTCACGCAAGTGAGAATGAGGAAAAAGAATCAAAGGGACGCAAGAAGGCGCCCGTACCTAAACTTGCTCCAGGAGATATCCGCATCATCCCCTTGGGTGGGGTAGAAGAAATCGGAAAGAATATGACCGCCATTGAGTTTGGCGAGGAGATTCTTGTGGTAGATATTGGCGTACAATTTCCCGACGAACAAACTCCGGGCGTTGATTACATTGTCCCTGATACTTCATACCTTGAAGAACGTAAGGATATGGTTAAGGGTGTCGTGATTACCCATGGGCACTTAGATCACATCGGCGGCATCCCCTTTGTGATAGGGAAAATCGGCAATCCTCCGATCTACACCACACTTCTCACTGCGGTCATGATTAAAAAAAGGCAGGAAGAGTTTCCTCACCTCCCAAAACTCACCCTTGAGGTAGTCGCCGCGGGAGAATCTTTGCGCATCGGTAAAAACTTTTCTCTTTCCTTCTTCGGCACAACGCACACGATTCCCGACACCATCGGAGTCATTATTCATACCCCCTACGGAAACATCGTCATCACCGGAGACATTAAAATAGATCACAAAAACGGAGTACCAGAACCGCACGAGGTGGAGGTCTACGGAAAAATCGGGAAGGAGAAAAATCTTCTCCTTATTGCCGATTCCACCAACGTTGAGAAACCAGGATATTCCTTCTCCGAGCGTGACGTGCATATTAATCTTCACAAAATACTCTCCGAAGCAACGGGGCGTCTCATTATCGGCACCTTCGCATCCCTCCTTGAACGCATTATCTTCATCATTAAAGATGCGGAAGAGATGGGAAAAAAGATCGTCGTTGAAGGACGTTCCATGAAGACAAACGTGGAGATTGCAAAGGAATTGGGACTCCTCTCCATACATCGCGGCACCATTATTCCCGCGGAAGAAATGCAGAACTATCCGGACAATAAAATTATTGTCCTTGCTACCGGTGCGCAGGGAGACGAGTACGCGGCATTGATGCGGATTGCCAACCGTCAGCATAAGACCGTCAAACTGAAGAAAGGTGACGTCATCCTCCTCTCCTCATCGGTTATTCCAGGAAACGAGAAAGCGGTTCAAAAACTGAAAGATAATCTTGCGCGGCAGGGTGCAAAAATAATTCACAACAACATTGCCGATGTACATTCATCCGGTCACTCATACGGTGGAGAATTGGAGTGGGTGCATGAAATGATACAGGCACGGTTTTTTGTCCCTATGCACGGACATCACCACATGCTCCGCGTACATGCAGACATGGCGGAACGCCTCGGTATGCCAGATAAAAATATTATCGTACCGGATAACGGAAGCGTGATAGAGATTACCGACGGCGGCAAGCGCATTATAAAGCGCAAAGAGAACGCATCCAACGGCATTATTATGGTGGACAGTCTCGGCACCGGCGACGTAAAAGATGTGGTTATCCGTGACCGCCAAATGCTCTCTGAAGAAGGCATCTTTATGATTGTCGCTATCATTAATTTGAAAACGGGTAAGGTGCGCAAATCCCCCGACATTATTTCCCGTGGCTTCGTGTATCTTAAGGAGTCACAAGACCTCTTGCGTAAAGTACGCTTCTTGGTAAAGAAAACGATTGAGTCCGCGACAGAGCGTCAGCATCCCATTAACTTTGATTACGTGCGCAACGAAGTGCGCGAGAGCGTCGGTAAACTGCTCTTCCAAGAAACACACAAGCGACCCATCATCCTTCCTGTCCTGATTGAAGTATAATAAGAGTCATGCGCGCAAAAAATATTTCTCTCATCCACGTGATAGGTTTTTTCTTTGCGGCAAATATGGCACTCGCCGCATATGTGGGGTCGTCTTTCCTCTCTCCACTTGTTGGAGAACAGTCCGTCGGCTATGTCTATGCAATAGCCGCGTTGGTAACTATTTTTTTCATGGGCATGCTCCCTATGCTCATGAAAAAGTATGGTGTCCAACATGTCTCCGCACTTCTAATGACAGCAACGGTTGCGGTGCTGTTCGTCCTCTACGGTTCCACCTCTTCACTACTCTCAATTTTCGCCTTCATAGCTTTTTACGCTCTGGGAATTGTGACGATGTACTCACTGGATGTACGCCTTGAACAACTTTCCATAGATACAAAAACGGGGAGAATACGGGGGCTCTACCTTACCGTTATAAATACCGCATGGCTCCTCTGCCCTTTCCTTGCAGGGGTACTTGCGACGCACTCTGTTGCGCTGGTATACCTTGCGGCGGCTACGGTTGCACTTATCTCTGCGTGCATTGCTTTGTGGAGCGCCGCGCGAAGTGGAAAAGAAATAACGCACATCCATACGCCCTCCTTGGTGCACGCATTTAAAACAATTTTTCAGGGACGGTATGGGCGCACACGAAATGTGTTTAACGCGCTCATGCTTGATCTCGCACTCAACATCTTTTACGCCATTATGATTATTTATACGCCACTCTATCTGCGTTCACTCGGTCTCTCGTGGGAGCAACTCGGCATTATTTTTACCGTCATGCTCACTCCCTTCGTTCTCTTTCAATATGTACTGGGGAGACTTGCCGACCGTTATACCGGAGAACAAGAGTTTATGGTTGCAGGACTACTCATCATGTCTTTTTCCAGTTTTCTTGTATGGTACAGCACTTCGGTAAGTATGCTGGTATGGATGGGAATTCTTTTTCTCTCCCGCGTCGGCGCAAGCTTCCTAGAGGTAATGAAGGAAAGTTATCTCTTTAAACATATAGACGGAAACGATGCATCCATCATAGCCCTCTCACGAAATATGATGCCATTCTCATACGTCATCGCTCCGCTCATTGCCGCACTAGTGCTCCAATTCACACCTATCTCTGCAATCTTTTTAATCTTGGGGGTTGTTCTTCTGGTAAGCATTCGCTTCGCTCTCTCCCTAATTGATACGCGTTAACAAAAAAGATGCCGTTCGTTTTTTGAGACGCGTCTGCCTTGCTGGTAGGCAGGTCGGAGTTCGCCGCGGCGAATAAAGCGCAAAAAAACGTGATCGTAATTTCAATTTGCTAATTTTCATTCAATTTTAAAAATATATAGGCTTGTCCAACCTCGGAGGTTGGACATTTTATTTTGTACGCTTCATCAACTTTGAGAGTTTGCAGTACTCGCAATCAGAGTCAGAGCAGGTACGATCCCAGAATGCGAGCACAGAGATATCCGTAAGCACCGTACTCAACTCACTCTTCAATGTCTCAACATCATCTGAAGTGATATCAAAACGTTCTGTGCGATAGCGCCCTTTCTCATCCGGCTCCACAAAGGCAATCTCCCCTTCTTTCATCGTGAAGACTCCCTGCGCATCCAAAAGCAGTTTATAAAATACCAATTGCCTCCAGTAGTTACCGTCAGCATTCTTTGTTTTCCCGAGGAGTTCATTCCGTGTTTTCTGCCGACCTGTTTTATAATCGCTCACCAAGATCGTTCCCTCTTTTAAAACAGTAATCCTATCAAGGGTACCATTCAGTCGCACAACATTTTCTCCATCAAGAGGAAAGGGGATGCCCCGTACGGCATACTCGGTACGCACATCCTTCGGCATCTCATGGCGATGTGTAGTCACATACCCGCGCAGTGCAACGCGTCCTTTTGCAATAACCTCCTCCCGTTCCAAAGCAGTTATAGGTGCTTGTGCCACCTCATGTTCAAAGGTTCGCAGGATACGGGTAAGCGCGATTTTCTCTCCCCTTCCTGCATAATCATAAAGTTCCTTGAGTGCCGCATGAATGGCAGATCCGTAGATGAGATGTTTGCTCTTCGCCTCCGGAATACGGAGCAAGTTAACGAAAAAATATTTCCACGGACAACTCCGGTAATTATTGAGGTGCGTTACCGAGAAACCACGTTCAAAAAAGAGCTCACGCAAATACTCCCTATCCGGTACCGGACGCGGTCGTGTAATGGTATACGAAACTGATATCTGCGCAGTGCCCTTTCCTTTCTCATGAGAGACTTCCGAGGATGCAATAAACTGCGGATCCATCTCGGATACAAATTGTGTAGGAAGTAAGGTGGAACCGTCTTCGGCAGTACTGCCGTAAGAGAGAAATGCCTTTTTCCGCGCGCGTGTGAGTGCCACATAAAAGAGCCTTCGTTCATCATCAATGCCCAATTCTTCATGGAGGGCACTTCCACGGAGCGGTAAATCAAAACGTTCGCGTACCGTACGTCCTCCCACGTGCCCGTGAAAGGCGCGCACAATGAAAACATACTCAAATTCCAAACCCTTGGAACGATGGGCGGTCATGAGACGGACTCCCTTCTTCCCGACAACACATTCTGCAATGGAGAGCCCGTGATTTTTTACCGCAGTAAGATACTCAAGAAACTCCTCTAATGTATGATCCGGATGATGTTCCGCATACCGCTTCACTTCGGCAAAGAAACTTGCAAGCTTCTCCAGAGCACTGGTCGGGTCGCTCCCCGAGAGTACCGCATCACGATATCCACTCTCATTGATAAGCCAATCCATGCAATACGGAAGCGCATGAGTATGCGCGATGGCATTCATTCTGGAGAGCTTCCGTGAAAAGTGAAGTGCCTCTTCCGCTTCCTCCTTACCGAGTGCAGACACTTTTTGCGCATGAGAGAGTACGAGGTAGAGCGGCGTATGGGTGTCTGCCGCAGAGGCGATGAGCGCATAACGTACATGGGCAGATACCTTTGAGAGCGGGAGACAGAGAAGTTCCGCGAGTCGTCTGTCGTCATTCATAAAGAATACTCCGTACATAAGTACCAAGAGCTCCATAAGTGCAGGATCACTTAATACATCCGTCTCCGAACTGATTACAGTCTCTATACCCCGCGCGGCAAGCGCAGAGGCAAAGGGTGGCATGTCACCATTGTCACGATAGAGAACGGCAATTTCCCTCGGATCTACTCCCTTGGTAATCAGTGTTTCTATTTCTCCCGCCACATACTCGGGTTCTTCGTCACTTCTTGAAACAGAAATGAGCGCAACGGGATCATCCCCTTTTGTTCGCTTTGCCAAAAGCCGCACGGTACTTAAGCGTTCCGGCGCATGCGCAGAAAGTGAGTACGCCGCATCAAGGATAGTTTGTGTAGAACGATAATTATCCGAGAGCTCAATAATTTTTGCGGTAGGAAAACGTTTCGTGAAGTAGAGAAAATTATCCAGCGATGCTCCTTGGAATTGATAGATTGCCTGCTTCTCGTCGCCCACAATAAAGAGGTTCGGATTATCGTGGAAACTTCCAAGGAGTTCCAAAATTTTATTCTGTGCCTGATTGGCGTCTTGATGCTCATCCGCAAGAATGTAGAGATACTCTTCCTGAAGTGAAAGAAGAAGGTCTTTCTCCTCCGAGAGCACCCGCACCACTTCCATAATCATATCGCCATAATCATAGAGTCGTTCGCGCTTAAGTGCTTCCTCATATGCGCGATATACCAGCACCAATTCACGATTGCGTTCGTACTTTTTTACTCGTGAAGTCCATTCCGAAGCACGTGTACCTTTCGGCGCTCCTCCACGGAGCACTCGTTCCTCCTCGCGCAAAAGCACTGCAAAAGCAGATGGAGAAATATTCTCGCGTTTCAGTGTCTCTATGGCTCTTACAATAGAACTCACATAGTAGAGCGGATTTCCGAAAGGTTTAATGTGTTTCAGACGACGAGAAAGTACCGCTTGTTCCACAATGCGAAGTGAGTCAATGCGATCCGCTGTACGCGAACCGATAATCCGTGGAAAATATTCTGGAAATCGTTTAATGACGGAGTTAGCAAAACCATGAAAGGTGTGGACGTGCACACGATAGGCCGCACTCCCTACAATTTCCGCAAGTCGCGCACGCATGGCGGCAACGGCGGATTGAGTGAAAGTAAGCGCCAAAATTCCGTCAGGACCAACGTCGGTCTCCTTAAGAATGTGGGCAATGCGGAGCGTCAGGACTTGCGTTTTCCCCGTCCCTGGACCTGCGATTACGATTACTGGCCCCTCTATGGTATCTACAGCCTCGCGCTGGCGCGGATTGAGTGCCTGATAGAGACGGGAAAATGTGCTTTTCTGTGTGTTCATAGAATGATAGAATGATTACCTATGATACAAGAAAGCGTAAAAAATGACATGAAGGAGGGAATGAAGCAGAAGGACTCGGTAAAAGTAAACACCCTACGCGCACTCCTCGCCGCTTTTACCAATGAACTCGTCGCAGAGAAAAAAGCTCCCGACAGCCCCGTTCCGGACGAGATGGCATTGCGGGTAATAAAGCGTGCCGTCAAACAGCATAAAGATTCCATTGCACAATTTTCAGCAGGTGGACGCGCCGACCTCGTAGCGCAAGAGGAAAAAGAACTTACTTACATTGAACCTTTACTTCCAAAAAGTGTAGGAGAGGATGAGATACGTCGTACTGCGGAAGTTAAAAAAACAGAACTTGGTGTCACTGACAAAAGTAAAGTTGGTATTCTCGTCGGCGCCGTTATGAAAGAGCTTGGTGGGAATGCGGACGGGGCGGAAGTTAAAAAAATTGTAGAATCACTTTTCTAAACACACAAACATAAAAACCCGCTTTTCAGCGGGTTTTTATGTTTGTTGGAGTTCTAATTATTTGATGAGCGGCATCTGATTGCGCGGAGTTTCGTTATCCGACTCGGCATCCATGTAATGGAAGATGAGTCTGATAGCAATGATGACCGCGAGGATAATCAGAAGGAGCACCGTAAGTCCGAAGCATGGACTCCCCGTCCCTAAGTCAAACATATGACCAAGAGCAGTAAGTGCATTATCCGGCGTGGTGACAGCACTGGTTGTTGATGCCGCCATAAGTGCGGCGTACTCGTCAGAAGGAATACATACCGTAGTCGTTGCCTTCGGCTTAACCGTGATCGGCTTTGCCTTTACCACTGCCGCAACTTGTTTGGTAGGAGTCTTCACTACAGGTTTTGTAGGAGTCTTCGTTACCGTAGGAGTTCCGGCGACAACAGTAATTTTGAGTTTTGCCTCAACATTCTTGATAATAGACATCGTTGTGCCAATGTGTGCATTTACTGAAATTTCATACGTTCCAGGCTTTACACTTGAAGCAACGGTGAGAGGAATATTCATAACGGCAATATCCCCACCTAGTCTATTACCGATATGCCAGAGGCGTGGATAAGAAATCACGCTACCTTTCTGACTTACAAAGTCATTTCCCTCAAGAATCCACACAGTAGAAGTTGAGATAACCGCATTTTTCCCATTATAAGAAAAACCAGCGGGAAGAGAGAGAAAAGAAATATCAACGTTTGGGGCAGTGATACTGCCGTAATTACGAATAGAGAGAGAGCCAACAGTATTAGAGCCAGCACGAACCTGCGGTACTGCGCCATTTTGCGCTATAGAGAGGCGAGGATATGAAGAGGTACTACCTCCGCCCCCACCTCCACCACCACTACTTCCACCTCCACCACTAGCCTTTATACAGCCACTGGTACAGTCAGAACCACCGTCACACTCTTCAGCGCTTTGGTTAACCACACCGTCACCACAGAAAGGAGCCTCGGATACGGGAGTAAGAATACAACCGCTGGTACATTTAAAACCAGAAGTTATACCGGAGCTACCATCACATTGTTCTGCCGCTTGGTTAACCACACCGTCACCACAGAACGCGAAAGCACAGCCACTGGTACACCCAGAGCCTCCGTCACATTCTTCTGACGACTGGTTAACGATACCGTCACCGCAAAATCCCTCTTCAGCAAGAGCAACGCGCACTGATGAGGTGGCGGGAACTACCGCAACGCTAATAGCAATAAGTGCTATGGCGACAAGAGAACTTGCGAATATTTGCTTATACATAATAATTTAAAATAATATAGCTAACGTTCCGACCCTACTAGTAAATCCCTAAAATGTCAATCCTCTTCAGGGTTTTTTAACTCTAGCATATTTGCATTAAAATGTCAATATATATGACTTGCCAAATCTATTCGCTTATGCTATAATAGATTAATGCTGCAGAGGCGGCAATGAGTAGATCTTTGACACAAAGTTGCTAGCAACTTCGAATAAAAAGACGGAAAAAATAGGAGGAGGATAGGAAAATGATGAAAAGAGTTGTAGGACTTGTTTTGATGTGTGCGACATATGTTGCGCAGGCACTCCCCGATCTTCAAGTCACACAGACGAGTCACTTCGCTACTGGGTGCTTGACGAGAGGGCAGAGTTACCATGGGTCTGGTGTCATCAAGAATGTTGGTGACACCACAGCAAAAAACTTTCGTGTTCTCATCGTTATGTACGGTGAGGAAAGTTATTTTGATGTCACGTCACTTGCTTCCGGAGAAACGGAAACCTTAGAGGTTGACCGTGTTCTCCCCTCTGACGCTCCATGTCAACGATATGGAATACGCGTCATCGTAGATGTGGATAATTCCGTAACGGAGACATCTGAAGGAGCGGATAATGCCAAAAACGGACTCTCATACTTCCCGTGTGACTGTCCGGATGCGGCACCATCCAGCACCCCCACATCAACCGCAGGAGGAACTGAAACATACACACCAACACTCACCGAGCTTCCCTCCAGTACACCGTCCCCTACTGGGACAGCTACTGAAGTGGAAGTGTCAGCAACCAATACTCCAACACAAACGCAGACGATTGAACCTACAGCAACGCAGTCGGCCACTCTGTGGCCAACTCCATCACCGTCAGCAACGGTAACGGAAACGCAGACCGAGGAACCCACGTGCACAAACACAGGGGAACCAACGGCGACGATAACCAAAACACCGGTTGCAACCAAGACAGTCACTTCAACAAAGACTGAAACGAATACCAAGACGGCAACGGCAACGAAAACATACACATCCGAACACACCGCAACAAGGACGGAAACATCTGTCCCCACCGCTACGGATACGTATGTGCCCACGGCAACACAAACGACAATACCTCCAACAGTAACGCACACAGCTACGGCTACCGCAACAGGAACACAGACGGGCAAACCAGACCTTTCGGCTTGGTATGAACTTCTGTCCGACAATCTTGAGGAGCTTCCGGAAGGGAGTTGCCTTGCAGATTGGACCATCTACACATTGCGAGTTCATGTGAAAAACACAGGGACCGTGAGCGTAGAGAATGTTCAAGTCTTTGCTAATTTATTTGGCAAGGATTATGAGGACATCCTAGACGGAAGTCTCGCCACCGGCGAAGAGAAGGTGTGGACCATCAAAAGTGATCCATTCCATCCCGTGTGCAATGGAGGCTACGGAACAGTAATTGAGATTGATCCTGAAAATCTGATTGACGAAAATGACGAAACAAACAATCGGATAAGTAAGTATCTTCTCAAGGGTTGTTGTCCAGAAGAAACGGCAACAGCGACAGTCTCACCGACTATTACCGCAACCGAAACTTTTTCACCAACACTCACTGCAACCGCAACTCTCACACAAACCGATCTTCCTACTGCAACCCCGACCAACACGCTTTCACCAACGGCGACGAGAACAGCCACTTTGTGGCCAACACCGTCACCAACGGTAACAGCAACGTCAACGAGAACGAACACTCTGTCTCCAACGGCGACAAGGACGAAAACTTCTGTCCCCACCGCAACAAAGACGGGCGTTCCCCCAACCGCGACTCCGACAGCCACAGAAGAACAGTTCTGTGACCGAGGATTCTACACGTTGAGTGTTTCTGGTTCTCTGCATAAGGCAGGGAATCCACCGAAAATGAACAGCAATTCTCTGTTCGGGGCAATGGCGATGGATGCGGAAAAAGTTCGTGGCAATGAGGATATTGCAATTATTGACGGGAGTGGCGTTGCCACCTTCGTCAACGATCCGGCAGGAACGCCAATGCAAGATTTCCTCTTTGAAACGAGCCCCAATTTCCCACTCGGACGTGCGGTTGATTTAACCATGACGCCGAGCGGCGAAGGGTTCTGGGTACTGACCGACTTCGGTGGTATCTACAGAGCTGGAACGGCAATGGTAGTAGGGCAAGATGCCTTAGTACCAAATACCGACCAATTGCCTATCGGGTATGACATTCCCTTCGGAACAATCCGGAGAGCAGGATTTCCAAATCCTGGTAATACCTCATTACGGGCAGTAGCGCTCGCAGTAGTTAATCCTAACTGTGATGATAGTGCCGAAGGGTACATTATTCTGGACAGTCAGGGAGGACGTTTTCTCCTTGACGCGGACGGTACTACGGTACCTTCCGGAACGTATGCGGGTTATCCGGATGATGATCCGTTGAAACTCTTGGATCCAATGTATGTGTGGCCATTCTTCCCCGGACTTGATATCGCTCGCGATATTGAGCTCCATCCAACCCAACAAGGACTCGTCGTCTTTGATGGATGGGGAGGAATTCACCCCGTTCCCGTAGACAGACCTTCAAACCCCGTCTTCTTCACTCGTAATGAGGATCCGAATAATCCCGGAACCTTGATCACGACTGTTGGGATGCCGTACATTACAATCGGGTTTGACGATCCTGCGACTCCAGAAGACGAGGGAGATGCAAACACCTACGGAGCAGACGCGGAGTCTATCTTCACGGAGTTTGATTTCTCTCCTGGTTGTCCTCAAGGTTTTTACACCCTTGATAAGTTCGGTGGAGTCTTCACATTTGGAGGAGCTCGCAAGAGCCCCGACAGCTGTGGGGCCGCATGGCCCAACACTTACTTCTTCCCGTATATGTACGGAAAGAAGCTCATCGTCTATTAACCTAGCAACTTTGTTTAGTTCTTTAGTTCTCTATGCCCCGACCGCATTCGCGTGTCGGGGCTTTTTCTTTACCTCGCCGAAGTTCGTCACAGCGAACGAAGGCGGGTAGAAATAGGGTCATCATTCCCTTTCCGAGCAGGACTATACGTGCGTCCATATGCCTTGAGTCGGTATGCAATATCCCACCACTCTCTCTTGGGGAATAATTTCATAAGGTCGCGTTCAATTTTATTCGGATCATTCTCTTTTGTCAGTCCAAACTTTCGTGCAAGACGTCGCACATGGGTATCTACCGCAATTCCCTCCACCGTTCCGTACACGTGTCCCAGTACCACATTGGCCGTCTTTCTCCCCACACCAGGGAGGGTGAGCATCTCTGGGATTGTTTTGGGAAGTTTCCCTTTGAAGTTTTCTTCCAACATCCGCATTGCGCCAATGATATTTTTTGCTTTACTACGATAAAAGCCAGTCGAGCGGATGTCCTGTTCCAATTCTGTCTGTACAGCTGTCGCAAAAGTGTGCGGATTTTTATATTTTTTAAAAAGTACCGATGTCACCTTATTGACCCGTTCATCAGTACATTGCGCGGAGAGGATGACCGCAACCAATAATTGCCATGGGGTGCGGTAGTGGAGCGGTGTTGTAAGTTCACCCGGAAAAAGTTTTTTAAGCTCACGAGCCACAATGCGCGCGCGCCGCGTGGCGAGGGTACAAGTTTTACGCGGCGAGCGCATAGGTATTTCTTTTTTTACTAATCAGACCTTCTCGCACCAATGCGGAGAGATTTTTTTCAATACGCTCACGCGGAAATGAAAGGTGCTTCGCGAGTACGGTACTATTTTGTGCACGAATACTGATCTCACGGAGAAGTGCACCGCGGACTTCTCGTTCGGAACCTTTAAAAGGTTTCTGACGGATGTGATGTGCACTTCTGCGTGAAGGATTCTCTCCTTGCGCTTTAAGATACGCACCGTAGTCCATCAACGCGGCATACCAGAGGGAAGGGTTGGACACATCAAGAGTTTGTTCAATAAGCGGAATAAGCTCCGCATCACTCACCTTCTCCCGTGTGGGGAAAAAGTGATGTAAGTACACACCGCGAATATTAGTTTCTATAAAAACCTGCGGCTCCCCATACGCAAAGGTACTGAGAGCACACGCGGTGTAGTGACCGATGCCGGGGAGCTGTTCTAAGACTTTCGGATCGCGGGGGACAATTCCCCCATACTCTTTCACAATTATTTTTGCCACCGTATGTAAATAGAGTGCGCGGCGATTGTAGCCAAGTCCCTGCCACACGCGCAAAACCTCGGCAAACGGGGCAGAGGCAAGTGCGGAAACGCTGGGGAAACGAATGAGAAAAGCGCGATACTTCCCTTCCACACGAGAGGCCTGTGTCTGTTGGAGCATCACTTCGGAAACAAGAATACGGTATGGATTATGGGTACAGCGCCAAGGAAAATCCCGCTTGTGGGTATGATAATACTTCCAGACGGTACGTATAAATTTCTGCTGTTCTTTCTTTCCCATGGCGCAATCATACAAGGGAGACAATACTTTGTCATATAAAAAATAGAAAAGCCCCGTCTTGACCATAAGACGGGGCTTGTTCCGGCAAACTTAGGAAAGTAACTTCTACGGGGAAAGGAGTTGGGTGTTTTGATGGCGATCGCCTGTCTATGTTGCTGATGTCAGCCTAAGCTTGCCTTGAGACTTCCAATGAACCTCATCCGATAGTAATTGTGCACCATGTAAAAAATAATGCAAGGGGTAAAACCTTCGGTTGGAACTCAGGAGTAAACCCTTCGATCCGCCGCGGCGGACTCAGGGTAAATAAAGCCCCCTCTGTTCCTTGCGTACAAAAGGGGGCTTGTCGGTACAAATCGGACGCGGATGGTAATCCAGAGGCGGATATAATAGCAGGGGCTCCCTGCGAGGGATGGGAGGATGACAGGTACTCCTCTGGTCCGATGTACCTCAAAGAGTTGCGCTCTGTGGTTAGTATGAACCCTAGAAAAAAGTAACGCAAGTGCCTTCTTAATTCTCAAAAGCTTTTCGAGTCCGCGTCACGCTTTTTGGAAAAAAGCTACGCCTGCCCGGCAGTTTTCCACCTTGTTCCAAACTGCCGGGCAGGGACTCGAACCCCAATACCATGCTCCAGAGGCATGTGTCCTACCGTTAGACGACCCGGCAATTGCGTTCATACTCTACCACTGATTTTGAGATATTTCCATAGGGAATTTATGCTACCATTACCGTATGAGCATCATTAGAGGATATATTGATTATTTAAAGGATAATCCAGAGAGGTACTGGTTTAAGCGTAAGCTCTACGGCTGGGGATGGACACCTGCCACATGGCAAGGATGGCTCATCACACTCATCTACATCGTACTTATTTTTTCTTTCGCACTTACTCTTGATGAGAACTCCTCGGATCGTGAAGTCGCTTTTACCTTTCTTCTCCCACTCATCCTTCTCACTACCACGCTTATGTACATTGCATACAAAAAAGGTGAGAGTCCCCGCTGGCAGTGGGGCAAGAAAAAATAGGAGTATACTGATTATATTAATAGGTCATATGTTATAAGGTATGGCAGATAAAAAAACGTTATATATCATCATCGGGGTTCTCATTCTCGTCGTTGTCATCGGTTTGATGTTTGTAGGCAATAAGAATGGCGAGCAGAGAATTGAGCAGGGCAACAGCCAAACGCAGGCAAGCAGTACTGCGATGGTTGACTGTAGTAATTCAGACAATCCCTCATGCTTCGTTGAGAGAATGAACCAATGCTTACCGGTTATGGCAAAGATGGAAGGAACGGACGGAAAGACAACTATTGAGATGACTATCCTCGGAGAAGTGGACGGGAAATGCCACTTCCAGAGAAAACTGAATAACGTTCTCGGTCTTGAGTGCTACTTCCCGAAGGGCACCCTAGACATGGATACGCTTGATCAGACCTTTGGTAACGAAAAAGGTAAACAAGCGATAGTTGATAGCGCCTGCAAAACAGTAGGCTGGTAAAAAATATCTATCAACAGGGTAACTTGGATAAATACAGTGAGTATGAGGTATACTGGTATCCGCAATGAGATTTTTTATCGGTTACTTAATTCAAGGAGAGGCGGCACAGTGGCAGAAACAGACGGAAAAGCAGATTTCTCATACCTTTGGAACATGGGATATGCACGAGAAAATTCCCCCTCATATCACCCTCTTCCGCCCTTTTGATGTGGAAGAAAAAGAGGTAGGGACATTAGACAGCCTTCTCCGCGAGTGGGTAGCAGTGCACCCCACTTCTGGGAACTTTACGATGTCCAGTTTTGGCCGCTTTTCCGACCGTGCCGTTTTTACCGACATCAGTACGGACACGAAGGCATTGCACGCGGTGCTTGATTTAAGGACCCGTATAGGCTCTCTCATTAAGGCAAAGGAGGACTTTCCTGATTGGCAAGCTCACGCAACCCTTGCCTATCTCCTTACCCCCACAGAGATTGCCGCGATATGGGACTATGTGCAAAGACTTACTCCTCCCGATTTCACACTCCCCTTTGATAACGTAACCCTCTTCCGCCCCGGCAAAACGCAGGGATGGGAGGTAGAGAAAATATATACACAAGCAGTGCACCACGAGTAAACGTTCGTCCGTATACTTTTGTAAGAGAGCGTAGTCTTGCCCTCTCGCTTATTTATTAACCACTAACAGAAGAATGAAAAATACAAAACGCAAGGGTCTATTCATCGCTGTTGCCATATTGCTTAGTATCGCAACGTTAAGCACAGGTACTGCATATGCCACAACGACAAATCGTCAAGAAGGCGGATTTTTTAGCCGTTGGTTTTCTTCGTGGACGTGGCCGTGGCAAAACCACGCAAGTTCAAGTCCTGCAACAAGCACTCCTCCAGCGCACGATCGTGGACGCTCTGATGAGCGTAAAGCAAGCACTACCAGTCCGATGGTAATGGGCGTGGTAACGAGCGTATCTGGTTCTACCATAACAATGACGAGCATGCGCGCGAGTAGCACGTTAAGTATTCAAGTTGATGCAAATGGCGCGACGATTATCAAACTAGGGAAAGGAACAAGTACGAGTGAAGCCTCTCTTTCCGATATTACGGAGGGAACACATATTGCAGTGAAAGGAACGATATCCACTGACAGCACCTCTATTGACGCTGAAACCATTCGCATTATGCCGGCAGAAGGTACGAACGCTCCGACACAGAAAGGAATGGGAAAACAACGAATGGGTAGTTCAACCAAACCGGGAGAACCCATGCCCCAAGGTGGCCCGCAAGGTCAAGGAGCACAGGGAGCAAAAGGTGGATCGCAAAAGAAATAAATTAATAGATAAGGTAACATCACTATGTTAGACGGAATGAATCAAAAACAAAAGATGACTGCCGGAATTATTATTCTTATCGTTCTTGTCGGAATCGGAGCATATACCTTCGGTTTCGGCAATGGAACATCCTCTCCGAACAAACGCGGCGAGCAACAGCAACCAAGAAGCGAAATGCCGACGGGAGAAATTCCGTCTGATAATCCAGTGCAGGGCGGAAATAGCGCAGGCACGTCAACTCCTCCCTCAGGTGGGCAAGGGGCACCGACGGCCAATCCTGGCACAGAGCCCTCTCAAAATTAATCAAACAAGGTTGTTAAAAAAGTAGACCCGAGGGTCTACTTTTTTTTATGTATGCCCGCCGCTTTTACAAAAGCAACGAAGAGTGGATGCGGGTTAAGTGGCGATGATTTAAATTCGGGATGAAATTGCGTCCCCACAAAAAAAGGATGCACCTTCGTAGGGAGCTCAAAAATTTCCATCAAGACGCCGTTTGGCGATTTCCCCGAAAAAACTCCCCCACTCTCCATAATACGCGGTATATATTCTGGATTCACTTCATAGCGATGACGATGGCGTTCACTAATTGCGGAACAGTTATACGCGGTACGGGCAATCGTTTTTTCGGAAAGAAGCGCGGGGTAAGCACCGAGGCGCATTGTGGCACCGTACTTTGCATCCCGTACATTTTCTTTCTGCTCGGGCATGATATCTATCACCGGATACTTCGTCTTCTGATTTATTTCTGTCGTATGTGCTCCTTCTAATTTTAGTACGTGTCGTGCATACTCAACAACCGCTAATTGCATACCGTAACAGAGCCCGAAGTAGGGTATCCCGTGCGTACGTGCATATTCAATAACTTTAATTTTTCCCTCAACTCCACGTTCTCCGAAACCGCCCGGCACGAGGATCCCCGCGTACTGCGATAGCTCTTTTAATTTTTGGTCATCCGTGCCCGCCTTGCCGGTAGACAGAACGGATTCATATTCGGTTGAGTCCAACCAACTGATAGAAACTTTTTTATTGAGTACTGCACCTGCGTGTTTCAGTGATTCAATCACCGAAATATAGACATCCGAGAGAACAAAATCTCCTGTTTTAAAATATTTGCCCACAATTGCAATCGGTATCTCTTCATGCGCCTTTTGAATACGAGCGACCATCGCCCGCCAATCACTTAAATCAGTTTGTTTGGGGCGGAGCTTCAGTCGTTTAAGGAGACGACTGGAGAGTTCGTCTTTTTCAAAATTAATCGGGATTTCGTAAATGCTGTCAATATCAGGAGCAGAAATAATATCCTCCACGGCAATATTACTGGAAACGGCAATCTTCTCTTTGCGTTTTTTATCCAATGGACGATCGCTCCGCGCAATGATAATGTCGGGATGCACACCGTAGCTATTCACCGTGCGTACTGCGTACTGCGTCGGTTTTGTCTTCATTTCGCCAATTTTACCCGGCACGGGAAGATAGCTCACCAACACAAAAAGCACGTCATCTGGATGTTTCAGTTTCAAAATACGCGCCGCCTCAATAAACATCGCATTCTGATATTCTCCTACCGTCCCTCCAATTTCTACCAAGGTAATATCCGCACCGGTCTTCTCCTCCGAACGTTTGAGACGACGATGAATCTCTTCACAGATATAGGGCACCGGATCAACACACTTCCCTCCATATCCGAGCGCGCGTTCCTTGTCTATCACGTGCTTATACACCATACCGCTCGTCATGTAATTTTCCGAAGGAAGCGCAATGTCTAAGAAGCGTTCATAGTTGCCCATATCCTGATCGCATTCCAAACCGGAATCTAAAACGAACACTTCCCCGTGTTCAATCGGGTTCATCGTCCCTGCATCAACATTCAGATACGGATCAATTTTAACGGGATTAACTTTATATCCCCGCGCTTTGAGAATTTTTGCGATAGAGGACGTCGTTACACCTTTTCCTACTCCTGACATGACCCCGCCGAGGATAAAGATGTATTTGTGACGTTTGGGCATATTAGACTTTCAGATACCGTGAGAGGGCAAAAAGACTGGAAATCATCCCTAGTAGTATACCGACTCCAAGGAGAGTAAGGAAGAGCTGTCCAAAATCAGCAATATAGTAGCGGAAGATATTGAGTCCCCCAAAGGCAGTCTCGGTACTTTTCCCCAGCCAGAAGGTTGCTGGGTAGAGCAAGGCTGTTGCAAGTAGTGCGGAGACGACTCCATACATTGCTCCCTGCATCATAAAGGGGCCACGCACAAAGTTATTTGCCGCGCCAACCAACTTCATGACAGAAATTTCATCGCGAGACGAGTAGAGTGCAAGCGAGATGGTGTTGACCGTAACCATAATGGACATGATAGCGAGCACTAGAGCGATACCGACTCCCACCTTGCGGGTATAGGTAAGGATGGTGTTCATCCGCTCTATTACTATTTTATTTTGGCGATAATTTACCTTCTCAATAATATTTTCTCCACCTGGAGAAAGTGCGGAGTCCCCTTCCAAAAAATTACTCACCCCTTCATATTGAGAAAGCTCCTTTGCCTTAATGTTGAGACTTGCCCGTAAAGGGTTGCCGCCCACTTCATCAAGTGCAGAAAGCATCACCGCATCATCCTTATGTCGTTCTTTGAATGCGAGAAGTGCCTGCTCACGGGTAACGTATTCCACACGGTTCACTTCAGAAAGTGTTTCCAATGATTTTTTCAGAGCCAGAATGTCTGTCTCCGCCGCATCTATAGTGAAGTAGACCGTCACGTCCACCTTCTCTTTTACCGTATCCAGAAAGGCGGTAAGAAAAACGTTCCCAATCATCAGGGAACCCACGACAGTAAGCGTGATAATCATAGCGAGAATTGCGGCAAGGGAGACGGTGCTGTTCCGCCAAAAACCGATGAATCCGGACCGTATCATGCGACGAAGATGTATCCAAATCATAATAGTTATAGTACGTATTTACCGTGTGAATCATCACGCGCAACGCGACCGTTCTCCAGCGTAATGACTCGCTTTTTTAATGAATCAATGACCCCTTTATTATGCGTGGTTAAAACAACGGTTGTTCCAAGGTCGTTGATTTTTTTGAGAATCTGCACAATTTCAAATGTGTTAAGCGGATCCAAGTTCCCCGTCGGCTCATCCGCAATGATAACATCCGGCTGGTTTACAATCGCACGAGCTATCGCCACGCGCTGTTTTTCTCCTCCTGACATTTCGTGGGGGAAACTCCAAATTTTTTGCTTAAGACCCACCAAATCCAATGCATGTGGGACATCCGCTTCAATCTCCTCATCACTGCGTCCGGCGGCCTCCATCGCAAAAGCAATATTTTCGTACGCTGTCTTGTTCGGCAAAAGTCGAAAATCCTGAAAAATAGATCCGATACGACGACGCAGGTGCGGAAGTTCACGTCGGGTGAGACTGTGTACATTAATTTTATCAAAAAAAACGTCTCCATCGCTCGGTTCATCTTCCACCAAAATAAGCTTCAGGAGAGTTGACTTCCCCGCCCCCGATTGACCCACAATGGAAAGAAATTCTCCTTGCTCAATTTCAAAACTCACACGATCAAGCGCTTTTGAATTGTCGGAATATATTTTGCTTACGTTATCAAAAACAATCATAGTGTTTGTTCTGCGGAAATAAACTCATCAAGTTCTCCCTCTTTTAACACAGCATCCACATCGTGTGTCTCAACTTCAGTGCGGTGATCTTTTACCATTTTGTACGGATGAAGCACGTAGGAACGTATTTGATTCCCCCATTCCGCATCGGTTGTCTTACTGATATACATATTCTCAACCTTCGCAACTCGCTCATCTTCCAGACGCCGATACAGTTTGCCACGCAGAATTGCAAGTGCCTTTTCTCTGTTCTGCGCTTGCGAGCGTTCACTCTCACAATGTACCGAGAGTCCGGTTGCGTTATGAACGATACGCACCGCAGTTTCGCGTTTGTTCACATTTTGCCCGCCGGGACCCGACGACTTTGCGTATTCTATTGAGATATCGCCCTCGGGAATCTCCACATCCTCCACTCGGGTAAACTCAGGAATGATTTCAACCATAACAAAGGAGGTGTGACGAAGCTTTTTTGCATTGAAGGGAGAGATGCGAACAAGCCGATGCACTCCCGACTCATTTTTAAGAGTGCCATAGACTCCCACGCCTTTAATCTCTGCTGTAATGTTGCGATAGCCACCGTGGTCGTTCTCGTTCTCGTGGAGCGTACGAATACTCCACTTTTTGCGGGCCACATAACGTTCATACATGTTAAAGAGCATGGCGGCAAAATCTTCTGCGTCATCACCGCCGGCACCGGCAAAGATGGTCAGGACCGCATTCCCCTTGTCGTAAGGGTTCAGATCGCGCAGGTTCTGCTTCAAGTCATTGTACTCCTTGAGCAATTCCTGGGCACGATCCTTATCCTCCCAAAAGTGCGGGTCGGCCATCCGTGCTTCCATATCGGCAATTTTCTCTGTAAGCGCCTCCCGGGCACCTGTTTCTACCATCACTCCATATTATATATGAGTGATCCCTATCCGCAAAGAACTTGAATTTGCTATCATTGAGCCCTATACTGTTGAAGTTGTAACGGGGATGGGGAAAAGTGTCTCCATTAAAAGCCAATGTCGTGTTCACACATCTTCGCTTCGCTTGCCGTTGTAGCTCAGTTGGTAGAGCAACTCCATGGTAAGGAGTAGGTCGTCGGTTCAATTCCGACCAACGGCTCATTGAACGACAGTGCCACCTTAGCTCAGTTGGTAGAGCGGCGCATTCGTAACGCGCAGGTCCCCAGTTCAATTCTGGGAGGTGGCTCCATCATATAATAGTTACTCTTTTTTTTGCGCGGCTGATGGGACTTGAACCCACGACCTATCGCGTGACAGGCGATCGCTCTAACCAGCTGAGCTACAGCCGCATGTATGCATATCCCAATATCTTAAAGGCTTGTATAAATACCCTCCTCTTTCTTTCTAAAGATATTGAGCATTGTCCAGTATTATACATTAAATGGAAAAGAGCAAGGCTATCGCGCCTACTAAACACGAGCTCGTATCCTCTTTTTTTCTTATATATATAACCACCCGACAACTCATTAGTTATCACTAGACGACGATGTAATTCATCAAGAAATTTTTTACTTCCGGAAGTAAAACGAGTGGTGAAAGACCAGTCATTTTTCCCTCTCTCTTTTCGGTATATCTTTGTAAAGCTAACACACCCATCTCCATCAAAGTATCCGTGTACAAAATCAGGAAAAAATTGCTTGGGAACCTCTGGAAAAAGATGGTTTTACTTTTACATTCAGTGAATCCTAGTACAGTTAAATCTGAGAAGATTTCCTTACTACCGATCTGAAGTCTATAAGAAGTATGCTCCTTTTCTCTCTTAACGGTTTTTGAGATCTTATGATTTGATCCTAATGAGTATCGTATTTGCTTGAGGAGAGACAGATCAGTGATATGGAACTCAATAAAGTGTGCGCCTCGCTTATTTTTTATCATCGTGCCATCAGCGGCAAAAAATCCAAGAACATAAGCCATCTCATAATTCCATTTCTTAAAAAAATTCTGGTATACCTTCTTAGTTGCCGGCATCTCTCTATTTTACACCATAACAGTACATTACTCTATACCAATATAAAAAAGCACATACCCCGCGTAATCCGCGATAGAAAGCACACGGTGTCGAGGGTGGGACTTGAACCCACGACCTGGCGCTTATGAAACGCCCGCTCTAACCAACTGAGCTACCTCGACAAATACATATATGCACCAGCAAAAAGTAACACAAAAAACCACTTACTTCAAACTCATGATCCATTAAAATAATGCGCAAGTTGTCTTTTAATAAATTTTCGTCCAGAACCACTTTTAAGATACCTCTCTCTTCCCTCGGCATCAGACTTGTTTCTGTATGCCTCATAATATATAAGGTTCCAAGTTTTATTTCTGGTAGTCCTTGCTCCATTTCCAGAATTGTGTTGCGAAAATCTCTTTTTAAGATCCGAGGTGTATCCTATATACCAACCTTTATCTTTTATACATTCCAAAAGATATACGTAATACATGAGGTATATTTTAAGCTGTCCACGTAAAATTCGCTACGCTCATCACGTGGCTCGCGTAAAACAAAAATCCCACGACTCCCGTGGGATTTTTGTTCACACAGCTCCTTGCTCACATTGTTCGTGGCGGAGCCGCGTGAGAATTGCACAGCAATTCTTTTACGCGGTTGCGGGGGTTGGATTTGAACCAACGACCTTCAGGTTATGAGCCTGACGAGCTACCACTGCTCCACCCCGCGATTGTTTACGGGGCAAGCCCCGCGATACGAGGTGACTATAGCACAAAATTAGATATATTCAAATTCTCGGAATACTTTTTCATACAAACCGACAATACGCCGTACTTCCCGAGAAGAGAGAGGGATCCCGTTCCCCTCATGTGCAATTCTGTTCCGTGCCTTATGCGCTTCCCATGCGTCATCCAAGGTGTTAAAGTCGCTTTTTTCAACCATTTTCATCCTTTCCCCCAAACTCCCACTTCCCAAGTTCATCGTACCGACAATCTCATCCAGAATAGTATCCGCCTCAATGATCGCAACTCGCCAGTCCGATTCGTTGTCAGAATTAAGTTTCTCTTGGATAAATTGCCAGCGTACTTCATTTTGTGTATGTGTTTTTTTTGTAGCAACTTTTTCAGCTTCGGATTTTTCTCCTTTTTCTTTTTCAATGTCCATCAGGATTATTTTGTACACATACCACACAACAAGCGAGACCGACGTGACGGAAAAAATAACGACAATCAACTTGTACCAAAAAAAAGCGGTAGCAACGGCAGGAACAAGGAGGATGTCCCCATCCCAAGTAGCCAATGTTAAACCTCGTACAAAACGTACCAGTTGGTAGAAGTAATAAAATAGTGCGTCAACCCACATTGATATTTTTTCCTATAGTAAAAAGTGTAGACTCACTGAAATATGGTGCAATAAGTTGGAAGCCTATCGGGAGACCTCCTTTCGTCTTCCCTGAAGGAATAGAAATAGCGGGAAGTTCAGCAATGTTTGCGGGAACGGTGAAAATATCTTCCAAATACATAGTAAGCGGATCGGCAGTTTTTTCTCCAAGGGTAAAAGCAGGCGAAGGAGTGGTGGGAATAGCAATTGCGTCTACCGAAGCGAACGCTGTTTCAAAATCGCGTCGGATACTACTCCGCATCGCACACGCTTTCCGATAATACGCATCGTAGTAACCTGCAGAAAGTACGTATGTCCCAAGAATAATACGACGTTTAACCTCGCGTCCAAAACCCGTCCCGCGTGTTTTCATATAGTCGGCAAGAAGATCCGCACCGTCTACGTGCAGTCCAAAACGTACCCCATCAAAACGCGCGAGATTAGTTGAGACTTCTGCTGGCATAAGAATGTAATACACCGCAAGCGAATGCTCAATTGTAGGGAGAGTGATGTCGCGAATTTCATACCCTTTGGCACGAAGGTCTGAAAGTGTTTTTTCAAACTGTGCAAGAACTTCGGCATCTACCCCTTTTTCCAAAAAATGTCGGGGGACACCAATAACTTGAGGAGTTTTCTCTTGTACTGCAACTCGGAGAGGATCAACACTCGTAGAATCAAGCGGATCACGCCCGATAATTGCTTCAAATAAAAGTTGTGAGTCCTCCACTGTTTTTGTAAAAGGCCCGATTTGATCAAGTGAAGACGCCATCGCCATAAGTCCGGAACGGGAAACTCTACCATAGGACGGTTTAAGACCCACGACGCCACAAAAAGCCGCCGGCTGACGGATAGATCCCCCTGTGTCCGATCCGAGCGCGGCAAGCGCAAGATTCGCCGCGACAGACACGGCCGAACCGCCAGAGGAACCGCCAGGAACCTTACTCGTATCATGCGGATTCTTCGTCGGACCAAAAGCAGAGTTCTCCGTTGAACCTCCCATTGCAAACTCATCCATATTGGTGCGACCAAGAAACACCACTCCCGCTTCCTTCAATTTTTGTATGACCGTCGCATCGTAAGACGCTTGATACCCTTCCAAAATTTTTGACGCAGAGCTTACCTTTCTTCCTTTTATGAGAATGTTGTCTTTCACCGCCATTGGAATTCCGGCAAGAGCATGGAGCTTCTCTCCTTTTTTTCTCCGCTCATCAACACGGGAAGCCTGTTCCAGCACATCATCAAATACTTCAAGGTATGCGTGCAAATTTGAATCCTTTTCGCTCACACGGGAAAGATAGGCTTCGGCAAGTTCACGGGCACTTAACTCCCCTTGCGCGAGAGAAGCGCTTGCGCGTGCAACAGTAAGTGTTTCCAGAGTTATAGCCATATTACTTTGAAAGAATCTGCTTCACGGAAAGATACCCATTCTGCGCTTTCGGAGCGGCAGAGAGAAGCTCGTCGGTATAGATACCCGCCTCATGAGGATTGCAGTCTTCCCGCATCGTGTTACCTGTCGCCTCCCTGCCTCCCCCTATCTCCGCATCTACGGAACCAAGTTCTGACACATAGGAAAGAATGGAGGTGAGATCCCTTGTAAGTACCTTTTTTTCTTCTTCTGTGAGTTCAAGACGGGCAAGTATTGCCAGATGCTCCACGTCAGAAATAGAGATTATACTGTCAGCCATATGCGAATCCTATCACTTTTTGATGAGCTTGAGAAATTGCGCTTCGGAAAGAACCGTGACCTTCAGTGATCGCGCCGTGTCAGCTTTTGACCCTGGATTTTCCCCCTCCACAAGGTAGCTTGTCTTCACAGATACCGATTCAGAAACATCCCCACCCCTCTCTCGTACCAATCGTTTTGCGTCATCACGCGAGAGACCCGTCAGAGTACCGGTAAAGACAAAGGTTTTCCCAGAGAGAGCAACGTTTCTTTCTTGACGGGAAGAAGCAATAGTCACTTCATGGAGAAGATCCTCCACAAGCTTTTTGTTTGCAGAATCCCTGAACCACTCGTAGAGAGAACGAGCGACAACATCGCCCACACCCTCCACGCTCTGCAGGTTTTCAAGACTCGCCGTACGTATTTCTTCAAGGGTTCCAAAATGTTCAACGAGATCCTCCGCGGTTTCCTCTCCCACCTGCGGGATAGAAAGTGAAATAAGAAATCTGGGTAAACGTATCGTTCGTCGTGTAAAGATAGCGGCAATGAGATTATCCGCTTTTTTTTCTTTAAAAGAAGGGAGACTTACCAGATCGCCTTTTTTCAAAGTAAAAATATCAGGAAAATGAGCAATGAGTCCGTGATCAAGAAGGAGGTCAATAATTTTGGGACCTAAACCTTCTATATCAAAAGCGTGCTTCCCAGCAAAGTGATGAAACTTACGACGTTGAATAGCTCCTGAACGACGGTCAACGCAACGGTAAGCCGCTTCTCCAGGGATACGCTCTATGGCGCCACACTCGGGAATCTCTTGAGGAAATACGAATTTTTTCTCTTTTCCGTCACGCATTTCAGTAAGCACCATGATAATATCGGGAATGACATCACCTGCCTTTTGAATGACTACGGTATCCCCCACACGTATATCCAGCCGCTTAATTTCATCTTCATTATGGAGCGTCGCGCGAGAGACGGTTGAACCGTCAACAAGCACCGGCTTGAGTACCGCAACAGGAGTCACGACTCCAGTGCGTCCTACTTGAAGCACAATATCCTCCACCACCGTCGTTGCTTGTTCCGCGGGAAATTTGTAGGCAATGGCAAAACGTGGTGCCTTACCGGTAAAACCAAGTGTGTCCTGAAGTATTCGCTCATCAACTTTTACGACAATACCATCAATACCATACGGTTCCCGAGTTCTCCGTGTTGTCCACTTTTTATAGAAAGCAAAAACTTCTTCAATATTTTTGCAGTGTGTATGAAGTTTATTTACCTTAAAACCAAGTTGCGAAAGAAGCGCGAGCTCTTCCCTTTGTGTTGCCGGAATTTTTTCATATTCCGCAATGTCGTAAATGAAACTGTCCAATGCACGCTCCGCCACGATACGAGAATCCAATTGACGGATAGTCCCTGCCGCAACGTTACGAGGATTTGCGTACAGGTCCTTACCTTCTTTTTTTTGACGTACGTTCAATTTTTCAAATTCTTTTTTTGAAATCCACACCTCCCCTTCAACGATAATATCTACCCCCTTTTCTAATTTCAGAGGAATAGAATCTATTGTCTTAATGTTTGCGGTCACATCCTCCCCTACACGTCCGTCTCCCCGTGTTGCCGCGGTGATAAGTATTCCTTTCTCATAGGTGAGCACAATTTTAAAGCCATCAATTTTCAGCTCACAGACATAGGAATATTGTTTTCCACTTACCCCCTTCCCCACCCGCTCATCAAACGCACGCATATCCTCCTCGGTAAAAGCGTCATTAAAAGACCACTGTGGGACACGGTGTCGTACTTTTTCAAATTTATCCAAAGGTTCCCCACCAACCCGTTGGGTTGGCGAATCTGGTGTTACCAGTTCTGGGTACTCCGCCTCTAACTCCGCAAGCTCACGTTTAAGCGAGTCCAGCGCCGCATCGCTCAACTCCTGCTTGTCCAAGACATGGTACAAGTACCGATGTCGGTTGATGGTGTCACGGAGTTTAGTAAACCTTTTTTTTGTTTCGTTAATCTGTCGAAATGTCATTTCGCAACACTTTTAATTACTCTCATGACCGTTTTATTTTTATCATAGGTAGAGCCAGTATCAATAGTGTTTATTTTATCGCCACCACATAGACTAAAACCATATGATTCAATGGTCTCTACTGTTCCCTCTAGGTAAATATAAACAGCAGAGCATGGTTGTGGAAAATTTATTGTTGAATCCCTGGGTAAAATAAAATAATTGTAAGAATTTCCCGAAATGGTAGTAGTATACAATTTTGTCGTATATATGCCTTTGCGCTGTGTTGGAGCGTTACTTAAAGAGTTTAAGGGTATATCACAAAAAATTGTACTGTTTCCATTCCCCATATTTTCGCTTAAATCCGCAAGGCTTCTATCGTAATATCTCATCATATATTTTGCGCATTCGAGTCCTTGTTCTGCTTGCTCCAGAGCAACAAAGTCATTAAAGCGATTCCTATAAGATTGTGTATGTCGATTTAGAATATTTGAAGATGAAAAAACAAGTGTAGTAATAATTGAGACAAAGAGTACAGAAAAAATAAGAGCATTCCCTTTTTTCCTTCTAACAAATGTCTTATTTTTAAAATTTTGCATAAATGATTTAGGTGTAGTCATTTAATTCATTGGACGATATATCACCCCGTTTGCATTTACACTTTTTCGCGTCGCCCCCTCCATCCAATATACAGTTGATATAATACGAATTGCGTCAAATCCTTTACTTTTTAAAGTTACACCAGACCCAAGGAGAGTTTGCGCTCCTGTAGCTATAGGAATTACTTGTATAAAACGATAGAAAGGTATTACGGTTCTTGAAATGCCCCATGCTCCATAGTTACTTGGTATTATTGAATTAGATGAAATAAAATTCATTGGATTATCAGAAGAGGTAGGAGCACTGTTTGTATACCGATAAAGACGACATGCCTCCACGGGAACACCTTTCCCACCACTAGTAGCCCAACAAGGAGTCGATGTTCTTGTGTACCCAAACGTGAAAGGTGTCCAATAGTGATTAACGGGACCAGAAAACCCATTTACTCTTGTCATTTCGGTTTTGGTAATACATTGATATCCTAAACAACCGCCAGTAGTAACAATCCCCGAGTTTGCATAATACTGATAGGGAATACCAAGCGTAGTTACTGCTGTTTTGACAATCCCCACTTCCACAAACGATTTAAATTGTTCCAAACCATCCTGCGCCAAAAAGTGTGCCTGCATTTCTTTATCAAGACGGTTCGATTCACGAGAAAATCGAATTACCATAAAAACAGGTACAGATATCATAGTAATGAGTATACTTAATGCAACGAGTGTCTCAATTAATGTGAATCCTTGTTTCATAATTATCGAACAACAACGGAGGTTTGATACATTACAGAACGATTTTTGGCGGGTACGTAAGACGGGGTAAGAGTTTCAAATATTTGAAGCACTCGATATCGATGCGCCGCTGTGTCAACAGTTGAAGAAATAAAATTTCTTTTTGAGCTATACGATTGATCATTATAGACAGTTCCTTTAACAAGAGCGGGAGCAATGCCATATTGGGAATTTTTATAATTGTGAGTTAAAAGGCTACTAAGAATTGGCTCTAAGTATGTATTTACATCATCTAATGATTTTGACTTAAAAGCAATTTGATATGCTTCCGCATTACTACTACTCATTTGTTTTACAAAACTTCCATACAAATGATAATAGTTTGAACTATCCTTAAAAGAAAGGAACCTACCGGTTCCACCATTTCCAAGACCAGTTCCATCATTTCCAAGAATAGGAGGAGTAGGAATCCATGCTTGACTCCATGAAAACATGCCACCACAAAGAGGAGTGTTGTAGTCTATCGCATTGTAGTATTCATCAGTAATAGGGATGTATGATCCAATAGAAAATGCTTCGTGATCATAATATCCACAAATAAAAGACGTGCTTTTGCCTCCCGAGGTAGTTTTTCCTAAATATTTTGCATTAAGTGCTATATTCGACACAAATAAAGCATTTTGTTGCGATGTTTTTAAAAATGCTATTGATATACGATACAAGCGCAATGTCGAAATTGTAATTTGTATCACCAACACAGCAATCGTTATAAAAACCGTCATCGCAACAAGCATTTCTATTAAAGTAAAACCTCGTTTTTGCATTTTAAAAAATAAAACCAGTTTGTGAAATAAAAATCGATTTACTCTTACCGGTTTTACTATCATATAAATCTATTCTGGCATTACTTTTATCAATTATTGTTCCATTTGAGTTAAATTTAATGACGGGAATCACATATGGATTTTGAAAAAAAATATCAATGCCCGTGTACCCACCGAGGGGTGCAATGGATAAATTAAAACGTTCATTATCTGAATGAAAAACGCCAAATATCATACTCCCTTGTTGTTTCGCACTTACTGTTACACCAGCAGGGAGTGTATAAGATATTAAAGTCAAATCTCCTACACCAAACGAATTTGGATTTAAAGGACCAACATCATGATAAACACGGATAAGACTCTGGTTGTTATTGCTTATGTTTATACCAATTGGGCTTTTCCCTGTTTTATTTCTAAAAAGAGCATATACAGTATATGATTTATTTTTTGTATAACCAAAAGAATCTTGTGTTTGAGCCTCTTGAAGAAAGGCTACGATTTCATCCTTGGCTGTTTCCAATCTAAGTTGATTACGAGAGGATACCAACCCTCCAACAGTAACACCAGTGATTATAAGAATAATTGCAAGCACTACCAACATCTCTATCAGCGTAAAACCTTTTTTGTTTGTGTTAGTAGAGTACATCAATGAATGAAAAGAGTGAGAGTATCCCCTGCATATCTATGTGAGCGAAGAAAGCAAGCACTGTCCCGAGAATCAGGAAAGGGGCAAAGGGTACCTCGGTTTTCATTGTAGCATAGCGCCCGCGGATAAGGAGTAGTGATATGCCAAAGAGTGCTCCAATCCAAAAAGCAAGGATAAGCGCCGCGAGTCCTCCGCTCGGCCCCAACAGGAGTCCTATCCCCAGCGCGAGCTTTGCGTCTCCAAAACCCATCCACTCTCCTCCGGAAAAGAACCAGAGTGCCGCAAAAAATGCCGCCATCAGAACTGCCGCTCCTACCCACCACGCAGTAGCGCCTGTAAACACCGCGTAGACGAAGGCGAGGCCAATAAATGTATACACCAGCCCGTCTGGGATAATCTTATGCCGTATGTCATAGGCAATAATAGCCATAAGGATGCTCCATGTCACCAAATAAAACATCAAGGAAAGAACCGGTATAATTGAAGTGCTGTTCGTTTCAAAAAGCGGCCATAATTCACATGCTGTGAGTGCAAAAAGGATCCCCGTCCCCAGTTCCACCAGTGGATATTGTGTGGATATCTTACTCCCACATTTTCTGCATTTGCCTCCCTGTACCAAGTAACTAAGGACGGGAATCAGCTCATACCATACGAGTTTCTTGCCACACGAGAAGCATCCCGATCTTCCCGCCAGTGATCTCCCCGTGTTATAGCGGAGAACTACGACATTCAAAAAACTCCCAATGACTGTACCGAGGAGAAAAAAGGGTAAGAGTAACCAGAATTCCATCTTTTTATTTTACCACAATTCAAATCTCCGTCATTCACTTCTTCAAAGATCTAATCCTCTAATTCTTAAATTTGCTATTATTCTAAGACTTCACTAATCTAGAAAGAAAACCATTGGAAATGATCACGAACAGTATTATCGGAAATATGTCAGCGTTGTGGAAAATTTTTATTATTTCACTTTTTGTCGCTTTTCTTTTTCAATGGGGGAGATGGAACACCTTAGGCATTATAGACAGCAATATGTGGAGCCACCAAGCAGAATATGCTGAAACAAATAATCCTAAACAATTTACCCCCCTTATGTCATACGGACACCCCGGAGGTCCTATTATTGAGGGAACAATCGCATTTCATAAAATCTTCGATTTTTCATACTACACATCCCTGATAACAATAGTAGCTGTAGTAAACAGCATCGTTATTGCATGTATATGTGTCTTGACATATGTATACCAAAAGGATGTTTTATGGACACTTGGGGTGCTTGGTATTCTCTCGCTAAACAAGCTTTACAATGAATCAACCCCCCCTTCAGCAATCGCAAGCGTGCTGGTTGTACTACTTTTTATCCTCACCTTATGCCTCTATAAAAGAAAAATAGAAATTCGTCCTTCAACACTCGCTCTATTTAGTATCATCTCTGGATTCCTTATAGCTACACGAGTAGACATTGGTACGACAACCTTCATAACTTGTATCTATTTGCTATACCATATCACCACCATAAAAAAAATATTTCTAGTCGCCTTAGGATCATTTGCAAGTTTTGCTATATTTGACCCCTATATGTGGTATATGCCACTACAGCACATTGTGGACTTGATATCACAGATGCTGTATCACTACAATAAATATGAGCAGACTCCTATAAGCTTTAACCTATTGGCTGGTTCCTCGTTTCTTGCATTTCTGAGCATACTGTTATTGTTTGCTTTGTTGTTCAACAAAAAAGAAATTCCATTCCCTTCTCGTTACGTATACACACTCCTTATATTCTCCTCTACACTCTATGGAATATTCTTGACTGCACAATATAAAGCAGTGCGTTACTTCCAACCAATTATATTCATATGGGAAATTTTCTTACCCTTATTTCTCTTCACGCTTATATCTCACATACAATTTGATTTCTTAGAAACATCCGAACGACAGGAAAAAGTAAGGGAGACGGCACGAATGTTTGTGGTTGGGATTCTTCTTCTGTATCATGTAGCAATCTTTGCCATATTACTTATATGAGTCTTAAAAAATAATGAAAGGCACACAAAAACCCCGCCACATGGCGGGGTTTTTGTGAATTGCGAATTTTTTACTACGAAGCAGGGCAAGCAACAACTGTAGTTGCAGGGGCGGCAGAAGAGGTTATCTCTCTAGAGGCACCTGTTGAGTCAACACACCAATATTTAGTTGCGGTATTAAGAGGTCCAAAGGCAGCGTAAGTCGCTGTAGCACCACCATTAATAATTATACCAGAAGCAGCAGTACCATTCTGTGCATCCACATCAGTATTAAGCGCGGCCATTCCATCAGGAACGGAGGTCGTAAGATTATATACAGTTCCAGTATATGACGATTCTGCTAAAGTTCGTACCTGCGTCATTGATGCTTGGATACGAGCATCCTTTGCCTTCGTACGAGCTGTATTAAGTGAGGATAAAACAATACCCGACAAGATACCGATGATGGCGATGACGACAAGGAGTTCAATAAGGGTAAAACCCTTCGACTTCGCTCCGGATAAACCCTTCTTATAAACATTCTTCATAATCAATAATTTACTAATAATTTGTAATGCTTTGATAAAGTGCTCAACCGACCGTTGGCTTTGCCTAAATTATATGCTCCGCCTACCACTCTCACAAATACCCGTGTGGATAACAACGTTACTATAACGATCCGGCAACATTATAAATTGGCATCAAAACTGCGGTAAGCAGTATGCCAACACCAATACCAAGAACGATAATCATGGCAGGTTCAATGAGCCCCACTAAAGTATCCACGGCATTTTCAACCTCCCGCTCATAGAACTTAGCCATGGTGGCAAGCACGTAACCGAACTTACCCGACTCCTCCCCCACCTTCATCATCTGAATAATGATTCCTGGGATCTCTGGATATTCAGCAAGCGCCTGCGAAACAGGAGAACCTGCCTTCACTTTATTCCCTGCTTCTCTCAAAATATTTTTATAAACCTCGTTATCCACGACATCCGCAGTAATCTCAAGTGCACGCACCATAGAGATACCGCTATCTATCATCGTTGAAAGGTTGTCAGAAATACGAGAGAGATAGAGCTTGCGATAGAGCATTCCTAAATAAGGAATCTGGAGCTTTAACTCGGAGAGAGTCCGTTTGCCGCCTGGAGAAATCCAGTAACGCCAAAACATTATTCCTCCTGCCGCAAATGCAATAAGAAGAAAGATACCATAACTGACCATAAAATCGCTCGTCCCCAAAATAAGTTTGGTATACCATGGAATCTCTTGCCCAGTTTCTTCAATAATACTGGCAAGATTAGGAATGACCATTACCATCATGAGAATCAATACTCCAATAAAGGAAACGATAACAAAGGCTGGATAGACTAATGCATTTTTTGCTTTGCTTTCTACCGAATGTTGACGTTCCATATACTTAGCGAGGTAAGTAAAGGCTTCAGAGAGCCGTCCCGTTTCCTCACCCGAACGTACCATTGAGACATAAAATTCGGAAAAAATATCAGGATGTTTCGCAAGAGCTTGTGAAATCTGCGCTCCACCCTTGATATCATCCGTAATTTCTACAAGCTTTTTCTTTAAAATACGACTCTCCGATTCACTCGCAAGAAGCTGAAATGCGGTAAGCACAGAAACCTTCGCTTCAAACAACGTTGAGATTTGTCGTGAAAGAATAACAATGTCGCGTGATTTTACCCGATCAAAAACTTTAAAAAGGTCTTCGTACCATTTTGCCCCTTCGTCTGGAACAATAGAGAGGACAACAAAGTTTCGCTTTTGGAGGGAAGTAATGGCAGAATCAATAGTTCCGGCCTCTATTGTTCCCTTTTGATCACCACCCTCTTTGGTTGTGACATGATATTTGAAGATCATAAGAGTCGTTCAAGAACATCCGGATTAGTTGAAAATCTATACGCATTCTCTTGTGTAATTTCACCACGACGGAAGAGATCGGCCAACGAGTGATTTAGATCAACCATGCCCAATTCCATGCTCGTTTCCAGAATGACATCAATCTCTGCGGTGCGCCCTTCACGAATAAGGTTAGCGACTGCCTTATTATTGATAAGAAGTTCATACGCGGGGACAAGACCACCGGAAACGCGCGGAACGAGACGTTGAGAAAAGACTCCGAGAAGGTTTGCGGCTAATTGAATACGAATCTGTTTTTGTTGCGCCGCAGGAAAAGCATCCAAAATACGGTCAACGGTCTGCGCCGCGGTATTGGTATGAAGTGTGGAAAAAATAAGGTGCCCAGTTTCTGCCGCAGTCACCGCGGCTGACATGGTCTCCGGATCTCGCATTTCTCCGACGAGCGCAACATTTATATCTTCACGGAACATTGATTGGAGCGCGGTACTGAAGTCATGAGTATCAAAATGTATTTCGCGCTGATCAATAATGGATTTCCCTTCTTCATAAATGTACTCTACAGGATCTTCAATCGTGATGATGTGCTCCGCACGATCCAGATTAATGTGATTGATGATTGAAGCAAGAGTGGTGGATTTGCCGTGCCCAGTCGGCCCCACAACCAGAAAGAACCCTTGTTTCTTCTGTGCAAAACCAAGCAGGACATCAGGAAGATTGAGTTGTTGCAAGGTGGGAACAGATTGAGGAATAACACGCATCGCAATCCCCACAACTCCTTTTTGGAAAAACGCATTACAACGAAAACGCATATTTGATCCTGGACTATACGAGAAATCAATTTCTTTTCTCGCCAAAAAACGCTTTTGATTCTCGTCAATGAGAAGCTCCATAACAAAACCCATCGTATCCTCCGGACTTAACTTTTCGTATTTTACCAACGGGACAAGATCGCTAGAGACACGGATCGTTGGATGATGTCCAACGGAAAGGTGGAGGTCTGATGCGCCTTCGGCACTTACGACAGAGATGAGCTCTTCAATCTCTCGCTTGTAATCAGCCATGACGAGAAGCTTTTGCTTTGGTAATTTCCTGAACCTTGGCGACAACCTCCGACGGCGTCGCGCTCGCTTTTACAATATATCCATCGGCCCCCAACGAGAGACCCCTATCAACATCTTCTTGTTGACCGAGATTGGAGAGAATGATGCATGCCGTCTTTTCATTACAGATTTTTTTCTCTTTTATTTCCTGCAAGAGCTGAAAGCCATCCATACCCGGCATGATGACATCTAAAAGACAGATGTCCGGAATTAATCCTTCCTTTAATTTTTCCAAAGCCTCGGGCGCAGAAGGTGCACTGGTAACCTCAAACCCCGCTTCCGTAAACTTGGTAGAGTACATATCCAAAAGGAACTTATCGTCATCAACAAGAAGGATTTTTTGTTTTGTATCACTCATATTATAAGAATAGCCTAAGTATACTACAGCTTGTTCACCTCTTCAAAAGGAATGATACCCTGAAAGGCCTTCAGCATCGCATCTTCCTTCATGGTAATCATTCCCTTTTTCCGCACTTCCTTATAAATTTCAACATCTGAAGGGTTGGTGAGAATGATTTTTTCAATATCATCATCCATTTTAAAGACCTCAAAGACTGCCATTCTTCCCTTGGTGCCCGAGGGGCAAGCGGGTGACGACTTGGCACGATAGACAGATTGCGGAATAACAAACTTTGCACGAGCTTCAGGAGAAAGATCTGCAATTTGTTTCTCTATCATCATTTTAATTCCGCTATCCATAGGAACAGCCTCCTTACTCTCGGGACAAAGTTTGGCAACCAACCGCTGGGCAATAGCACAGATAAGCGTCGGACCGATCAAGTACGGATCAATCCCCATATCAATAAGGCGCGGAATAACACCTACCGTATTATTGGTGTGAAGCGTTGAAAAAACAAGATGTCCGGTCAAAGCCGCCTGTATCGCAAGTCGTGCTGTTTCTTTATCGCGGATTTCCCCCACCATAATGATGTCCGGATCTTGACGCAAGATACTACGCAGACCATTTGCAAAAGTATAATTAATTTCCGGTCTTACTTGTGACTGGTTCATACCGGCAACACTGTATTCAACTGGATCTTCCAAGGAAACAACATTATTCACCTCGCGATCCAACTCGTTCAACATTGAATAGAGTGTGGTTGTTTTACCACTTCCAGTAGGACCAGTGATAAGTATCATCCCGTAGGGGCGATCAATGGAGTCACGAATCATTTTAAGGTTCTTTTCTCCAAAACCGATATTATCCAATTTTACCAAACCCTTATCCGGATCAAGGATACGAAGTACCACCTTTTCTCCAAAGTACGTCGGGAATGTAGAAACACGAAAATCAATCTTGCGACCTTCAATACGTGCCGAGAAGCGACCATCTTGCGGTTTACGTTTTTCGTCCAGCTTCATGTTGGTAAGAATCTTGATGCGGGCTACCACCGCATCCAAGACAGGGATGGGGAGAATAAGACTCGTATAGAGACTCCCATCAACGCGAAAGCGTACTTTTACATTATCTGAAGTAGGTTCAATATGAATATCCGAAGCACCGCCTGACGTTGCGTGTTGCAATATAACTGCCACAATTTTTGTGACCGGCGCGTCCTCAACCAGACCAACTTCTGGATTCCCTGTATCTTTTTTAACTATTTTATTTTTTTCTTCTTTTGCTTCCTGAATTTCCGTATCCAACTCTCCAAGCGCTTTGGTGACTTCACTTTTTAACCCTTGATAGCTTTTGATAACCGCATTGAAATCCTCCTCCCGTACGCCAAAAATACGGTAGGGAGTACGACTTGCGGTCATGATAAATTGCAAGGCATCCCGCGCAGTTACATCATCAGGATTAACCATCCCTATCTCCAAAGTACCATCCACCAATCCGAGCGGCACAAATTTATAGAAGGATGCGGAATCCTCCGGAATATGTTTGAGGACATCAAAGGGAACTTTCTTCCCTTCGAGATCTTTGATGGGAATCGCGATGTCTTCTTCCATTTTTATTAAAAAGTGACTCCTCCGGAATTTGTTGTCTGTTTTGTTACCGCGGTAGATCCACTGGTCCCCAGAGAAGCAAAAGGATTATCTCTCCCTACCGCATCGGTCCGCAGTGTGCGCGTATAGTCAACAAAAGAGAGAAGTGCTCCGCTTTCAAGAAATTCAGTATCAATAGTGATTGAGTTGAGTTCGTTGAGCAGTTGAACAAAAGGATCCTGTTCGGCAAGAGTCATTCCTGTACCCTCTATCGGCATTCCGTTCTCATCAAGAGTGACGGTGCCAGTTTCTCCCGCATCGGACTTAGTCATAAAGTAATAGCCATACACCGCTCCAGCGATGACCAGAAGAATGATAACGACGTTAAGGATTTTGCTCATCATAATACTATGGTTGACGATAGACATTTGCGGCGACCTTGAACTCGTAGACTCCCGTCTTGCTATCCGTGGAAGAAAAATCAACAGACGTAATATCAAAAATCTTCAAACTTTTTTCTAACTTTTCCAACAGTGAGAGAAATTGATTGTATGTTGCTTTAACGGTGAAAGAGACTGTCACCGGCTCGTATCCGGCTTCTACAAGTTCGGCGCCAGTTTCAGAGGGCACCGCTGTAGTACCTGCCTCGTTAGCTCCAACACTGATCCCTTTCAACGAAGTTTTGTTCTGTGTGCCAATGTTCTGTAAATAGATAATAAGTCGTACCTCATCTATTGTATTCGGGAGTACATTTTCAAGTGCCGCTTTTTGCTCTTCCGTTATCGCATTGTATTGTGTTTCCAACACGGCCAATTTCTTTGAAGATTCTTGAGCGGTAACCAGCGCTTCCTCAAGCACTTTTTTCTCATTTTGTAACTCTGTAATACCAGGATCAGAACTATCCCCCGATGTGATAAGCGGTTGTGTCAGACCGAAAAAGAGTGCGACAGCAAGGACGATGATGAGAATGGGGAGAAGTAACTTCATAGTGTTGTACTTGTTGCAGAAGTGCTCGTAACGCTACTAACACTACTGCTAGCATATTTAGTCATTTCAGGATTAAAAACCAAAAGACCAGAAAAAGTTACGAGACCTTTTTCGTTCTCCGCATAGTCAGAAAGTGTATAGGAGGCAAGACTGATACCAACTTCTTGTTTATACAAATCACTCTGTTGAGCAACAGAATCATAATCTTTTGCCTTGCCTTTAACGCTCACCCCCTCTGTACTAAAAGAAAAACTTTCATACTGGACACTCCGAACGGTCGTCTTTTCTAACTGACGAAACACGGGAAGAAGGCTAGTATGTCCAGAAACAATTGTTTTGGCAAGAGATATTTTTTGCTCCATTCGCTTAATCTCTTCAACCAGATCCTGTCGTACTTCTGCACGAGCTTTTTCCAAAGATGCTTTAAGACCGCAGGCGGTACCGGAGCATGGATCATTAATCTCATTATAGAGCATGCGGTGATACACGAAAGCTCCGAGGTATGCTCCGGCAGAAACAAGAAAGACAATTACCGAGACCATCAACAAAACACTCACCGAACTTGTGTGACGAGGAGTAGTATCTCGTACGGGAGCTTTCGGAATAAAAGATGTTTGTGTTTCTGGTGGCATGTACTTACTCTATTATGCGTCATTTAGTAAACGTTCTGCAAGTCCGATAGCCACAGCAAACGATGGTCCCGCATCTGCGAGTACTTGTGACATATGTTCCGGCGCCGATAAATGTTCAAACGGCCGCGCAACCGCAACATCTACACCAAGTCGACGTACTGCAATATCAACCGCACCTTTAAGAAGTGCACCACCACCTAAGAGGATTGCTCTATCCACAGATTGTTTGTATCGTCGTTGATAATTTACGACAACGCGATTCGCTTCAGCAAAAATGTATTCAATAATCGGCGTGACAGAAATATTAAGAGCATCCGCATCCACACCTCGCACAGATAATCCTGCACGAGCAAGACCAAACTCACGTTTTATCTCTTCTGCTTTTGTGTAATCAACACTCAATGACTTACTGATGGCACTGGTTATGTCTTGCGACCCCTTTCCAATAGTATGAGATATTTTTACAATGCCATTATCTACGATAGTCATTTTTGTCGCGCTCGCTCCCATATCAATAACCGCAACCGGAGTAAGGTCAGATGTGGGGATTACTGAACGAAGCGCACTGAAAGTTTCAATTTCAAAAAAACGTGAATCAAGTTTCATTCCTTTTGCAACTTCAGTATAGAGATTAATGGTTTCTTTATGAATAGCGGCAAGTAATACGTCAGTTTTCTCAAGTGAAGCCGTATTTTTAAGAGCAGGATCATTTGTCTTGGGTAATTTTTTCTTTTCTTCACTGGAAGATGAAGCAAACGTCTCGTGACTACGAGGAATGACCTGCCAATCCAATGCAACTTCAGCAATAGGCACGGGAACATATTTGCGCGCTTCTATGGGAATCGCCTGCGCAAGTTCCTCCGGAGGAAGATCGGGCATCTCAACTGTAAGAATCAGACTGGATTTAAGCGGGATTGAAAAAGCGGCAGTAGTGGTACTTACTCCGGCTTCTCGAAAAAGATCTGTAAGAATAGGAACCAGTTTATCGGCACTAAAAGATGCAGTTTGCCCAATTGCAAGATCAACGTACGGACCAACCGCAAGTTCTCCGTATGTTTCTAATTTTACTTTTCCCCTCTCACGCCCTAACTGAACTATTTTTACAGAAGAGGATCCGATATCAATCCCAAGAGCATTGGTAACTGGCTTTTTAACAAGTGGCTGATGTGATAATTTAAAAAACTTTGCAAAAGGATTCACCATATATTGTTACATAAGTATAGCACGCACGCTTGCCCATAATTTAAGACGATTTACACTTATCCACATGTGGTGGGACTTTCTACTGGATATAGCACTCCCCCGTTCCTGTGTCGGTTGTAAAAAGAAAGGGGTCAGTCTCTGTGCAAAGTGTCTAGACGCATTTCCTCTGGCGCTTCATACGGGGGAATTCTCGGATGCCCTATATGATTACAATCATCCCGTACTCCGTCGTGCAATATGGAGACTGAAATACTATGGAGATAGGACATTGGCAAATATTTTTGGTACACGTATGGCCGAGGAATACTTGGAAGAGCATACACAAATTATTTCTCGCCTGAGTTACGGATCCACAATCTTTCTTGTGCCAGTTCCTTCTACAAAGAGAAGATATTTTGAGCGAGGATATAACCAAGCAGAACTAATCGCACGGGTGATGACAGAGCGATATCCGTGCACATGGAAAGTTGCGGACATTCTGTACAGAACAAAGGACAACAAGAGACAGGCTCTTATAAAAGACAGAAAAGGGAGGAAAGAAAATATGTCCAATATAATTGCAGTAAAAGACAGCACGCATATTCAAGGACAAGTGTGCATAATCGTTGACGATGTCATTACCAGCGGAGCAACAATGAATGCGTGCAGGGAAGTCTTAGTAAATGCCGGGTCTCCATTTGTCCGCGGTATTGCAATAGCACATGGGGAGAAAATATGGTAGAAAGAGCTGACGGGAGAGGTGGCTGAGTGGCTGAAAGCAGCATCCTGCTAAGATGCTAGGGGAGCAATCCCCTCGAGGGTTCGAATCCCTCCCTCTCCGCCTTCGCCTCGCCGAAGCTCCGTCTAGGAGCGGAGGCGGGCTTCGCCAAGGCTTCGGCGTGATAAATCCGCCATTGATGCGCTGAAGTTTTAACGAAAGCGATTTAAAATTATGTACTATGTATATAGTTTAAAGTGCAAGGATGGGTATTATGTCGGGTGTACCGACAATTTGACAGAGAGGCTAGAAAGACATACAAAGGGTCACGTTCCCGCAACTTCAGATCGTCTGCCACTCGCCTTAGATTTTTACTTCGCTATCTGTGATAAGTATAAGGCGTATGCTTTTGAAAAATACTTAAAGTCAGGATCAGGACGAGCTTTTTTAAATAAACATTTAGCGTAGGAGACTCTCCCTCTGCCAAATAAAAAATACCGACATGTTTTTTGACACGAACGACATTATGGTAGGGCTTGGCTCCTCTCCCTATCCCAAGGTCAAGACCTTTTGTTCATACACAGAATCATTTCTCCCCGATAGACCAATTGCACTATCTTGTGCTATAGTACCCGTATTATTAGTAGATAACTATACTCCAATGAGTGGCAAGACTATCACGTGGATCGTTGTAATCATCATCGTACTCGCAGGTGGGTACTACTGGTGGTCACAATCGAGCGCGCCGGTTGAGACTGGCACGACTCCTACAACCGAGACACCTACAACAGAGACTGTCCCGGCACAGTAGTCCGCAAATCAAAAACAATCCGCCCTCGGCGGATTGTTTTTTTGTTGCACGAGGTATACTACAGACCATGCGCAGTTCTCCCCATTCTTTTAATCCCGAGGTAAGCCTCGCATCATTGTGGCGTATCTCTGATATGGAGCGAGAGGCACTGAAACGTCTCCATATAGAAACCGTGCGAGACCTCCTTTTCCACTATCCTTCCCGTTACGAGGAACCAGGTGCCAATAAACACATTGTGGATTGTGCTCCTTTGGAGCACGTAACACTCACTGGAACCATCACCAAAACAGAAGCGAGAAAAGCTTTTCACAAAAAAACACCGCTCGGAGAAGCGGTGTTGGATGACGGCACAGGAACAATCACCCTCATTTGGTTCCATCAGCCGTATATGGCAAAAAAGTTTGGCATTGGTTCCGCAGTACGGGTGCGCGGGCAAATTCGCGAAAAAAATAAACACCTTTCCATTATCAATCCTGAAATTGAATTCTTTACCGGCGAAGATTTTTTGCTGAGCGGAGATATCTCCCAAAGTATTACCCCTGTGTATCCCACTACTGCGGGTATTTCATCACCGTGGATTGCGTACCACATTCGTGAAGCACTTGGGCATGGTATTCATGAACAAATTTTAGATCCACTCTCCCCAGAACTCCGCGCACGGTATAAATTGCCAAGCCTTTCCGCGTCACTCCTCTTCGTTCATTCTCCTAAAAAAGTGAGTGACGCTTTGGCGGCACAAAAGCGTTTCGCTTTTGAAGAAGTATTTTATTTAAACCTTGCCCGTCTGCGTGATCGTAATCACTATCAAGAGTATGGCGCGTATGCAATCCATTCCGATAAAACTTCCGTACAAAAATTTATAGATCGCTTCCCTTTTCCCCTCACCTCTTCTCAAAAGAAAGCCACCGAGGCGATACTCTCGGACTGCGCCCAGTCAGTACCTATGATGCGACTCCTTGAGGGAGATGTGGGATCGGGAAAAACAGCCGTTGCCGCAATTGCAACATACGCAAGCGTTACAGAGGGATATGAAGTCGCTTACATGGCGCCGACAGAAATCCTTGCACGACAACATTTTGAATCGTTCATCCATTACTTCTCTCACCTTGGAATACAGGTGGGGCTCATCACAGGGAGTGAGTGCCGCAAATTTCCCTCAAAAGTCAATCCAGAGGAGCACACACACATCTCCCGCGCACAGCTCCTTACATGGGTCGCAAATGGTGAGATTCCTATCCTCGTAGGAACTCATGCACTTATTCAAAAAAGTGTCGTATGGAAAGCACTTGGCCTTGTGATTATTGATGAACAACATCGCTTTGGCATTAAACAACGAATGGAACTGGTGAAAAAAAATGAGAAAGCCTGCCTGCCGGCTAGGCAGGCACCGCACCTCCTCTCTATGACCGCAACTCCAATCCCCCGCACTCTTGCTCTCACTATTTACGGAGACTTAGATCTTACGCTCTTGGACGAGATGCCCGCAGGGAGAAAACCGGTTATCACCGAAATTATTTCCGAAAAAGAACGTGAACGTGCCTACGAACGCATGCGCAACGAGCTGTGCAGTGGCAGGCAAGTTTTTGTCATTTGCCCGCGCATTGACGAACCGGATCCAGAAAAAGAAATGGCGTTAGAGGCAAAATCAGCAAAATCTGAAGCGGAACGTCTCCAAACAGATATCTTCCCCGAGTATGAGGTAGGCTTAGTACACGGAAAGTTAAAGCCGCAAGAAAAGGAAAGTGTCATGAGTGCTTTTACCGATGGGAGTGTTCATATCCTTGTTTCTACTTCCGTGGTAGAAGTAGGGGTGAATATTCCCAACGCAACAGTGATTGCAATTGAGGGTGCAGAACGTTTTGGCCTCGCGCAAATTCACCAATTACGAGGACGTGTGGCACGGAGCACCCATCAGTCATATTGTTTTCTCTTCCCTGGAACGCGGAGTGTAACAAGCGCAACAAGGCTGAAAGCAGTCGTGAATGCGAAAAACGGATTTGAACTTGCAGAAAAAGATTTGCAGATACGTGGCGCAGGAACGCTTAAGGGGTCTGCGCAATCCGGTATTTCTGACATGGGTATGGAAGCACTCAAAAATTTAAAAATGGTTGAAGCGGCGCGTATTGAGGCGAAAAAAATTATAGACGAGGATACTACTCTCGCCGACCACCCCCTCCTCCGCGAACGCCTCTCCCACCTCAACTCAATTCATTTTGAGTAGTGCTTGCACTGCGAAGCCTTGGCGAAGTAGTGGATGTACCCCGACTTCGTCCGCCAGAGGCGGACTACGACGGGCAGGCAGGACTCTCACCTATGTACGCCCGGAGGGAATCGAACCCCCATCAGTCGTGTATAAGACGACGGCTTTACCACTAAGCTACGGGCGTTTGTTCCCCCTACTATACCCCCCTCCTCTATCCCTCTGCAATAAGTGGGGCATCCGCCACTGGTATCTTTTTCGGCTGTATGCCGTTTACAATCAAAAGTTTATCAAAATCATCACGCTCAATCGTTTCCACCTGTATAAGTTCATTCGCAAAACTATCAAGTGCGGAACGATAATTGGTAATCACTTCGCGTGCACGGGTAAGCGCTTCGTTCATAATTCGCGAAACTTCTTTATCTACCTGTGCAGAGACCGCTTCGGAAGCAAATTTTTCAACGACTGCGCCTCGTGACGAGAGTACACTCGTCCCTCCCACATCAAACGCAACGGGCCCAAGTGAATCACTCATGCCGTAACGCGTAACCATATCGCGCGCAAGTGCGGTAGAAACCTGAATATCATTTGAGGCACCTGTCGTCATATCGCCAAACACAATCTGCTCGGTCGCATACCCACCAAGTGAGACCGCAATATCGTCAAGAAATTCTTTTCGTGACTGGAGACGTCGTTCTTCTAGGGGTAACTTTAAGGTATACCCTGCCGCGTGCCCACGGGAAATAATAGAGACCTTATGTACCGGATCGGCATGCGGGAGAACAGAAGCGACGAGCGCGTGTCCCATTTCATGATACGCAGTAATTTTTTTCTCTTTCTCAGAGAGAACATGGCTCTTGCGTTCCGGACCGAGCATCACTTTCTCAATAGAACGGATGAGATCGTATTGCGCAATCTTGGCGCGATTCTCTCGCGCCGCAAGAATGGCACCCTCATTCATCAGGTTTGCAAGATCTGCTCCGGAAAATCCCGGCGTACGTTCGGCAACAATATGCAGATTGATATCCTCCGCAAGCGGTTTATTTTTTGCATGAATCGCCAAGATTTCTTCTCTGTCTTTAATGTCAGGGAGATCAATCACTACGCGGCGATCAAAGCGTCCAGGACGCAGAAGCGCAGGGTCAAGTACGTCAGGGCGATTCGTTGCGGCCATCACTATCAATTTCTCATTCGGTTCAAAGCCGTCCATTTCTACAAGGATCTGGTTGAGCGTCTGCTCGCGTTCATCGTTACCACCACCCATACCACTTCCACGATGCCGACCGATAGCATCAATCTCATCAATAAAAATAATGGAAGGAGCTGTCTTCTTAGCCATGTTAAAGAGGTCGCGAACGCGTGAGGCTCCGACACCGACGAACATTTCTACAAACTCTGAACCGGAAATATAGAAGAAGGGTACATGCGCCTCCCCCGCCACCGCGCGCGCAAGTAAAGTCTTTCCCGTTCCTGGACCACCCATAAGGAGCACCCCCTTAGGGATACGGGCACCGATATCCAAAAACTTTTTTGGATTTTTAAGAAAGTCTACAATCTCGGTAAGCTCCTCCTTTGCTTCTCTTGCACCGGCAACATCCTTGAAGGTAATTTTTTGTTTCTGATCGTTCGGGTCGGTAAGCCGCGCCTTTGATTGCCCGAAGGAAAATGCTTGCGCTGAAGCGCCGCGCAATTGCCGCGACACCATCCAAAATAGAAAGAGCACAAAAAGAACCGGCAAAACTATGGGGAGTAAATTGATGAGCCAGAAGCTCCATCCGTTCGGACTCTCTACCGTAACGGCGATGCGCGAGAGCGCTTCTGGGGAAACATTATAATTGCGTAAAGTCTCGGTGAGTGACGCTTCACCCTCCTTTTGCGAAGTTTTTTTAGTGCCATCAACAAGCGTTATTTCAAGGATATCTCCCGAGACGGTAATGGAAGTCACATTACTATTCCCTATCTCACTGGCGAGTTCGGAGAGTGGAATTGCAACAGTGGCCGTTTGTTGATTAGAAAAGTAAGAATACGCAAGCGACACAAAAAAGAGAATCAGGAAAGTGATAAGAAGCTGATTTGAGAGCCCTCCCCACCCGTTTGGGCGTGTAGGACCCGTTTTTTTGTTCATTTTTCCGTTACTTGCCATAGAAACAATAGTATAGCGAAAAAGAGTAAAAATGCTAGAATCACCTATATGAGTTTTCATGAACGAATACCGTTTGATGCACGAGAGGAACGTGAAATAGATAGGGAGGTAGTGATTAGTAAGTCTTATGAAAAAGCAGTCACGTGTATCAAAGAGGCAGAAATTGATACTCAACAATTCGCATCACTGTACGGAGCCACTGCAGTGCAGGCTGACACGACATATGTAAAATCAATGGAACAAAAATTCTCCGAGGAAGGCACTGTGCATGAAGCGCAAAAACTCGGAACCATTTTTGAGGCTATACTCCATGAACAAATTGCATACGGGACGTGGCTGGGCAAAAATAGTAAGTCTCAAAAAACTTCCCGTTTCGATGATATTAAAAACGGTATTGACGAAGTTGTTGAAATTGAGGTGGACGAAACAGCAACCTCATATCTTGGTCTCGCACTTGATGCAACCCTAGGAAGCACTTTGGAAAAACTTACTCGCATCAAAAGCGAAATAGACTCGGAAAGATTAGGAACCGTAAAATACTTCCGATCGAAACGAGGGGACTTCCGAGGAGAACTCTCGCAAATCCCCCGTGCGGTTATCACTACTGATGCAAAAACAATTGTAGAGCTCGCGACATTGTGGCTTGAGAAAAAACACAAAGAACTGCGCGCGCACCCACTCCAACAGCAAGTGGTAGAGGAGATAGCACTCCAACTGGAGCAGTTTGAACACTATGCAAGAGAAACGGGAAAGGAAGCAATCGCAGAAACTTTTGCGCGTTCTCGCGCCGTCATTGGGACTATCCAAAAAGAAAAAGAAGAACAATTCCCCCGCACTGCGCACGGAGGTATTGGGGTAGGAAAAATCAAAGGGCATTTGAACATCTTCAAGGTTCAATAAGTAAAATAGCATTTGATTGATTAGTAAAAAAGAAACCCTATTACTAAACATCCACTTAGTAATAGGGTTATAGGAACAATCACTCTAGCATCGGTTCTGAATACACTTGCGTGTGATGGAAATGGCCACCTTTTCTTCCATACCAGACCACCTCTCTGGCATATTTTTCTCGGTTCCCCGCATAACGATGTTCCGAGGTAATGTAAATACGGGTCGGAGTTGGAATTAGCTCCACATGAGAACCATTCAGAGTAGAAAAGTAGGAAGGAAGATCGTGGTGTAACTCAAGTGTACACTCCGACACAGAAGGATCTTTAACTATCGCGGATTGATAGCGAACAAGATCAGTAATAAGATCTGGAGGCACAGAGAGATTCCACAACTTGGTAAGCGTACGAAGAAAGTGTTCTATCTCGTGATAGAAGGTTTCCTTATTAGCAATAATGGAGAGAAAGCTCGCTTCTTCAAGAGGCCAGCAAATTTCTCCAAATTCCGGTAAAACCAAGTCGAGCCGTCCACCATTCTCCGCCGCTTTTTTCACAATATTTCTTACCAACGCGATTTGTCTACCAAAGAACGAACCCCCTCGTTCAGAGAAGTATTCAATCAGCTCCTCATAGAAGTCGCTGTAGCGGACACTGTACTGACGATGGAGCACAATGGCAATGTGTTGGAGAAGTCCAAGACAGTGGAAAGCCTGTATCGCCCAATAGAAGAGGTAGGTGCGTTGCCAATCTTCTTTAGACATTGATGCTGTTTCAACAACAACACACTGATATTCAGGCAGAGACTCCGGTTCTGGAGTACTGTGCGCAAGGAGTATGGGCATCCGCACCGACTTAATCTCGTGGAGTTCCACATACAAAGGATCGCTCATTTCAGAATTGGGGAGAACACTGCAGATGTATACATACAGATTCACCGCATCATCCTGCCCCTCAAGTAAGGTATCTATTCCCTCTTTTGAGGACTCATAGGTCTCTCCTGGCATCCCCATAATCAGTTCTGTGTAGGTCGGAATCCCTGCATCACGGTAACGACCCATAAGTGCAGAGAAGACATCGATGTTAATGTTACTGCGCTTAACTACACGGAGTGTTGTTGGGTCCATACTCTGGAACGAGAGGGTTGCGCCCTTACTCATTCCCGCGTCATTCAGAATTTTTGCAATGGCAAAGATTTTGTTGTTACTATTCTTTGCGGTGCACATCCTGAATTTACGCGGACACCCATCATACTTCTCGCGTATCTCAATCATCTTCTCGGTGAGCACATAGTCGCGTGGCAAGATGCCGTAATTAGCATCGCAGTTGAAGAGGTATCCAACCTTATGTCTCCCAAACCACTCAAACTCCGCGAGGATTCTCTCTTCCGTCATCGGGAAGATTTTATCGTAGGTATTACCACCCCAGTCGCAAAAGGTACATGAGTAGGGACAGCCACGATTGGTCTCCTGACTTGCGTTTAAGATGAACGGTTGATCGAGAAAAAAATCAAAGACTCCTGAGAGATACGGCGATGGTAACTGAGAGAGGTCTCTGATCCGCTCTGCGGGAGCTGTTTTGTATGTCCGCGTACCTTCAACACGCACACTTAGGCCAGGGATGCTGGTGTAGTCTTGAGAAGCAATGAAATGTTGAAGGATTGAGACAAACGCACACTCTCCCTCATGGTGTACCAAGATGTCTACATAGGGGTGCTCAACGAAAAAGTTTTCAGATGCGTTGGGAACCTGAGTACCACCAAACACAATGAGGCAGTGGGGAAAGGCTGTTCGGACCGCTTGCGCGAGAGTCTTGTTGTACTCCCAATTCCACAAGTACGAAGAGAAGCAAGCAATTGCCGGACGCTCCAGTGTAGAGAGCACCTCGGATGGAGCGTGTCGCAAAAAGAGAGGTCGTGGGAAGCAAAAGTGCTCTCGCACCTCTGGAAAAGTCTCTGCGTACGCTTGTAAGGATCCGACCGAGTACGGGATAAATACATTATCGCCGTAGTGATAATTCACTTGTGCTAAGAGCACAGAGTGTCGCGTAGTCATTCGTATTATTCTCCTGTATACTAGAGTTTTTAAAGATCCATAGTCTGCTTACAAGATGCTTCATTTTTAGAAAAAGTCAATATGAGTATGAAAGTGGCACTCATTGCGCCCACCGTCAACGAAGTAGAGGCTCTGCGGGTTATTATCCCCTGTTTGAAGCGTGTCCTCTTGGATGAGATTATCGTTGTTGACCTCAATTCTACCGATGGGACGGTAGAGTACTGTGCGGAACAAAGCATTCGCGTGCTCCATCAAAAAACACGAGGGTATGGGGCGGCGTTTATGGAGGCACTGGAGACGACTGACGCAGATATTATTATTGAGTTCTGCCCAGATGGTAGTTCTCTACCAGAAAAAATACCTGACTTACTGAAAAAGATTGAAGAGGGTTACGATATGGTCATTGCTTCACGATATTGTGATGGCGCAGTGAGTGATGATGACGACAGAGTGACGCGCGTAGGGAATTGGTTCTTCACCACACTGATTAATATTCTCTTCCACGCACACTACACCGACGCATTGGTTGGATACCGTGCATATCGCCGTTCTGCATATAACCAAGTACACCTCAACACAAAAGGACTCTCGTGGACAGCACAGCAATGCATCCAGTTTGCAAAAGCAGGACTACGCGTTGCCGATGTCGGAGCTGATGAACCAGCGCGTATCGGCGGTACACGTAAAATGAAACCATTTAAAACGGGAATAGAGATTTTACAAGTAATTTTCAAAGAATTCTTGAGCGGTAAACAATTCGCAGAAGTATAAAAAAAGCCTGCAAGAGTGGGATGCACATGCAGGCGAGAATAAACCTTGTTCACACAAATAAAGAGACCCAGACACATTGCTGTGCTGAGTCTCGTTGGTTGAAGGGGAGAGAAACTGACTAATTCCGATCCCCGACGACCTTGCGAACGGCGGGCGCGAGATACTCCTTGACACCAGAGAGGCCAAGATGAAAGTTTCCGCCTTCCATACGGCTCTTGTCGTCGAGATGCCGCTCGACCTGAACACCAGCGGCCAGCGTGTTTTTCGCGCGAATTTTTTTGATGGACTCCGCATTCACGTCGCCCTTTGCTGGAGGGTCTCGATGGCCTTCTCGGCGGCGTTCTCGCCGTTGTCGCGATTGTAGCCCCACGTGTCCACTTCGTCTTTCGACAGGCCGATCTTCATGACGCGGCCCTTGAGATAGTCAAAATATTGACGGGGATCAGCATCGAGGAGCTTCTGGGCTTCATCCGACGTCATCGGCTTGGAATCATAGCGCATGAATCCCATGCCTTGGGGTTTGGAAGCGTTGTAGAGCGCTGCCAGTACGGCGGCCTTGTTCAGGCCTTTGATCGAGATACTCATAATTCTGTCTCCTTCTTGGTTTAATGTGAAAGGTTAGCCTACGAGGCCAACCGAACTGGTTCGATAAGTAGTATAGCATTCTACTTGACACTTGTCAAGTATTTTTCAAGTCATCACTTATGAGATGGATCTATCAAACCATTCACATAAAAACAACCTCTAAAATACCTTATAATTGCAACGTTTCAGGAGGTGTTTACTCATGATATCTGTATATTCATATACAAAATCCCGGATACGTTGAAGTATCCGGGTAAAAGGAGAATTAGCGCGATGAGATTTGCGATAATCCTGAAAACATTGTTTGGCAGTGCTGTATTGGTCGTACGCATCACTGCCCCAAAAGTAGCCCTTGAGTTTATTCGAAAGGTGATCGCTTTCCTCTAGTTCTCAATGGCTCCGCTGAGTACGAGGGCGGCCGTCTCATTGATGGTCGTCCCCAGAAAGGTTCTCCTTTTGACAGACTACCATTAAGCGCTACCTATGGTCAATCAAATAAAAATTATACTGCCCTGCTCCGCATAAAGCTACGCAGGACCACTGCTTCTCGTCTAAAAACTAAAAAATCGTCCTTATGGAACGATTTTTGTAGTGCTCTCACTGCGTAGCTCGAACGCAGTGAGAGCGAAGTGGTGAACTTAGTAAGCCAAAGTTGGAATCAGCTCAATACTTGGGTTTTTGAGGCGTTCGGAGCGATTTTAGAAAGTCGGCAGTCAGAAAATACCCTTGTTTATGCTAGATAATAACTTGCATAGCTATCACAGAATGGGAATTGAATTACTCCTGAGTTGGGTATAGACTAAAACGGTCAACTAACTCGTAGATTTATGAATAAAAATATAAACAAATTGGTGCTAGCGGGTCTGGCGCTTCTTGTTGTTCCGCAGATCGTTTTTGCGGCGTGGTGGAATCCGCTTAGTTGGTTCAACGGTTGGAAGTTTTCTGCGCCAGAGCCAGACAAGACCCAAGTTTTAGAAAATAGGATAAAGGAATTGGAGAAGAAATTGGGGACAGTTGCCACTTCAACGGCCACAACAACAAATCAAGTCGTTTCAAGCACCCAGACATCGGAATTACCACAGCCGCAAAAGAAAACCAACACCGTAGCTCCACAACAAACCGCACCAGTTATTCCATCAACAGTTAAATCGGTTAATCCCACCCCAGTTTCGCCTACGCCCACTCAACCAGCCCGAGATTATAAGGTCTTATATGATGATTTGGTTGCAAAGTATGCTTTTTTACGAGACACAAAACTGGAGAGTGAGATAACAACGACTAAAGAATCAGGAACGCAAGACACCAATCAATCAATTCATGTGGGCTATTTAACCAAACTGCAAAAATCTCTTGATGTTGATATGGCGGGAGTAACCGAGAGAGACCCAAACAAATATGATTTTTGGAATTCAAAATATAATCAAATTGTCAAAGATTACGACACAGAAAATGAACGCTATGTAAAAACTCTTGTTATTAATTTCATGACCAACAATAAGTATTATCTTTATCAGCCAGATATGCACATTAAAACGGCGAGAACCTTAGATTTGTTTGATCGTGCTTTTGGGACAAGTTATGTTAAAGAATTCAGAGTTCTAAAAACCCAGCAAGAAACTGTTGAATTTACAGATTCTTTCCTTTTAGATATGGGTAAATACTAGTTTAATATTTGATTCTTATCAAATCATTAAGAGGCGGATTAAACTAAACGCTTATTCCGAAAAGCAAAACCGGAACTTGATTTAAGATATTTCTCAAAATCCATTGCCAGTTTTTTTGTTTTGAACGCACCGTACCAGGCTAGGCGGAAAGGGGCTCTGGTTGATGAATAACGGGCAGAATGTTGATTGTGTTGAGTGAATCTCTGTCTTAAATTCTCTGTGGAACCAATGTAATAACTTTTATCTTTCAAACTTTGGAGAATATAGCAATAAACCATAAAATTATTATACCAAAAGTCCCACTTCACTAAAGTTACGCGGGACACCACTTCGCAAACAATCAACACCCGTCTGTGGCGAGTGTTGATTGTGGTGCTTGCACCGCGTAGCTTGAACATAGTGAGAGCGAAGTGGTGGAGATGGCGGGAATCGAACCCGCGTGCAATAAGAGGCATATGTGTGCTTCTACGAAGCCTAGGCTGTCTTAACCGCCGCCAGCGGGATTCAGATCCGTGCGTAAGAGACAGACAAAATCGCACGAGATCCTAGATTGAATTTATTTAGGTACCGAACCCAATCATTTTACGGTACCGATCTTTGAGATATGACGCTCTGCGCCCCGAGCAAAGATACTCTGGAACGCGAACGGCATTACGCTAACGCGTATGCAGGTGTGAAGTATGGCGAAGCCATACTGCCACCATTTACAGATGAGTTGGCACTTATCTGGTCTATAGCTGTATTAACGACCTGTTATAGAAGGTCGACTCGCACACACAGAGCGTACTCACTGTCTATGCCGATCATCCCCTTAATCCCGCCTTTGGCGGGACGGGCTATTTTTTCAAAGTCCTCCCCAACTCGCGTTCAATGTCCCGCTTTTTTATGGTCTCGCGCTTGTCGTATTTCTTTTTTCCACGAGCGATACCAATTTGAACCTTGATTCGTCGCCCTTTATTATACACTGAAAGTGCAATGATTGTCAATCCTTTCGAGGCTTCTGCCCCTTCAATCTCTTCCAATTCTCCTTTTGTAAGAAGGAGCTTGCGTGCACGTTCAGAATCATATTCTTCTGGGGTGTTCCCCACCTGATAAGGAGCAATACTTGCCCCCACTAAAAAAGCCTCCCCACCCCGTACAATCACATGGCTTCCGAGTAATACCCCCTTCCCCGCTTTGAGTGCTTTAACTTCAAAACCAAAAAGCTCAATTCCCGCTTCAAAGGTTTTGAGTATCTCATAGTTAAATCGGGCTTTGCTATTATCCGCGAGCGCCATAGTGTTATGGTAACAGGCTTTGTATCGCAAGGACAGGGATTTGACGCGAAGTAGAAAAAAGGTTAGTATTACAGGGTTCTTTTTAAGAGCATTCACTTGAGTAACCGCACACGCATCAATCAGGAAATACGCGCCCAAGAGCTCCGCGTTATCGGCGCCGAGGGCGAAAACCTTGGTGTTTTGTCGTTTGCACAAGCACTTGCGGCCGCCGAGGAAGCGGGGTTGGATCTGATAGAGGTCTCCCCCAATGCAGTACCTCCGGTTGCCAAGATTATGGACTTTGGCAAGTATCAATATGTGGAGAACAAAAAGGCCTCACAAACCAAGTCAAATGCCCATCGTACTGAGACCAAAAACATTCAGATAAAGATAGGCACCGGAGAGCATGATCTTGAGTTGAAGGCCAAGAAGGTCTCCGAGTTTCTTACCGAAGGACATCGGGTCAAGGTGGACCTTTTCCTCCCCGGACGAGCAAAGTATCTCAACCCCGATTTCTTAAAAGGTAGAGTTGAACGCATCTTGCAATTACTCACCGTGGAGTATAAGATTGCGGACGAGCCGAAGAAGAGCCCGAAAGGCATGTCGCTCATCATTGAGCGCAAGTAAACAGCAATGAAAGTAAACAAATCATACAGCAAACGCTTAAGAGTAAGCCCTACGGGGAAGCTTTTAGCGCGTAAGCCGGGGCAAAACCATTTTAATGCAAAAGCTTCACGCAGTAAGCAAATGGACCAGAAGCGCAGTGCAGAGTTTTTGATGAAGCCGAAGGATATTTCTAAGTTCATGCAACAGTAATACTATGCCACGCGTTAAACGAGGAGTATCAGCAACGAAGCGCCGCCACAATGTACTCAAAGCAACATCAGGCTTTCGTTTTGGCAGGAGCACAAAAGAACGTCAGGCACGCGAGGGCCTTCTCCATGCAGGACGCTACTCTTTTGATCACCGTAAAAATAAGAAGGGAGATTTTCGCCGCCTCTGGCAGATTCAGATTGGTGCCGCAGTAAAGCCTCTTGGTTACTCCTACTCAAAGTTCATGGGCGCACTTAAAAAGAAAGGAAGCGAACTTGATCGTAAGGTGCTTGCCGAACTCGCACAGAGCGAACCGGAAGTATTCGCCGCCATCGTCAAAGAGGTATTCTAATCTCTTTACTTAATTTTTATAGATTTGAATATTTGCTGACGTAATTGGTCAGCTTTTTCAGGCACAATAACTCCAGGGAGTGTGTAGAATGGAGCGGTAACTTCTTTACTCATTATCCCAGTAAATTCTGGGATAAGCATTTCTTTAATCACAAGGGTCACCGTATTATTCGCAAATGGAAAGAGATAGACGGTTTGTCCGCAACCTTCTAGACTCTGGTTGATTCGGTATCCTTGCCCAATGGGAAGATTATATATCTCCACATACCCTTCCGAAGTGACAAGAGTCTCTCCTTTGAGTAGCTCCTTTGCAAAAGAGCTCCCGAGCGTTTGTGTAACAACGGAACTAAATGGGTCCGAAACGGTATACATTTCCATAGAGAAATCAGTGAAGGTATCCAAAGCGGGAGCGTCACCTTTAAAATCACATCCATCGGAATGGCGATATGGTATCCCGTGTGTAATTATTATGCTGTAGTCGTCTTCTGATGGAGAAAACTCTGGTCTTACCGCAGTAAGCGGGCTTGGGACAGTAACCGAAATTTTCTTTCCTTCCATTCCACTCGTCTCAAGAATTTGTTCCCCTACTGCAGAAGAAGGAGTCTGGCCTTGTGAAATTGAACTCGTTGAGGTTGCTATTTGTTCGGAAGAAATCGGTGCTGTTGCTGTCCAATACCATCCAAAAGCCACAACAATAAGTGTAATACCGAGTATCCCAATCACCACATCTTTCTTCTGTATATGAGAAATCATTAAATTATTTACATCACTCGCTTTCTCCCCTCATTATTCGTATCAGGATTTTTGTAGACGCGATACCCCTCTATTTTATCTTTTTTCACTAACTCAAGAATTTTTTCAACGAGTTTTTTAGGATCACTATCGTAAACTACTTTAGGATTATCACGGTGACCTTTTTCAATGATATTTTTTATTACCTCATCGGTCTCCCACTCCCCTTCCAAGATTCCCACCGGCTTACCATCTTCAAATGCAATGGTAAACTCATTGATGGTCCCAATACGTCCACAACCAATAATTACCGCGTCCGATGAGCGCGTAAGTAAAAGGTTTCTTCCCGAATAACCAAAACCGGTGTAAATAATTAAATCCAAATACTCCAAAGGAAGTCCGTAATCATTCACATGTTCATGTTCTGTTGCCGCGGGAGAGAGCCCGAGACTCACCCCACTTTCTTCTTCTTTTGCCCCCATCGCCGCCCAGAGCGGAAGCCCTGTCGTGGCACCGGTTACCAACACCGCTCCCTGACGTACAATCTCACGTCCCAGCTCTTTTGTTTTTTCTAAGACAGTTTCCCCACAATGACCCGTTTCCGCCGCTCCGGAAACACAAATTTTTGGTCTTAAATGTCCGTGTCGTTCAGTATTCATAGAGTTAAGTGTACCATATCCGTCACCGCGGTCTAAAAATCCAGTTCTACTGATTCCCCCGCGGCAGGAGCTACTGCAGACACCCCTAAGTAATCGCGAATTCTTTGCACAAGAGTGAGGGATGATTTTGGTTCACCCATGACCACAAAAACTTTTTTAACAATATCTGCGGTCTGTGCGACAAAGTCCAATAAACCTTCGGAGTCTTTATGCGCAGAGTACCCGGAAATAGTCACCACTCGAGCATTCACAGGGACATGTTCTCCCATAATAATTACCTCGCGCGCACCATCCTGAAGCACACGCCCCAAACTTCCTGGGGCCTGATACCCCGCAAGAAGGAGTGTGCTCTTAGGATCAGGAAGGTATCGTTTTTCGTGGTGGAGAATACGTCCGCCATTACTCATTCCCGATCCAGCAATGATAATTTTTTTATCTGACGCTTCGTAGATACGCTTAGACTGTGCGGTAGTGTCCGTCATAATCAATTGTGGGAAGCGGAAGACTCCATCGCTATCATGAATACGCTGTCGGGCATGTGCGTTAAAATAATCCTCGTACTTTTTGAAAACATTCGTTACCTTAATAGCAAGGGGAGAATCAAGGAATACCGGCGAGAGTGGAATGCGGGAATGTTCCATCATATTTTCAATTTCATAGAGAAGTTCTTGTGTCCGTTCAAGCGAGAAAGCAGGAATCATCAATGTCCCTCCCGCACGCATTGTCTCTTCAATGATATCTTCTAACCGATCGCGCCGTTCTTCCTTTCCCTCGTGCACCCTATCCCCATACACACTTTCCATCACGAGGTAGGTTGCATCAGTCACTCGTTCAGTGTCAGGGAGAAGTGGCGAGGGGGAATTACCAAGATCTCCAGTGAAAATAATTTTCTTCCCGTTAAGAGTTACCTCTACCATTGCAGACCCTAAGACGTGCCCCGAGTCACGGAAAACGATACTTGCCGTACCGATTATTATCGGCTGGTGATAGGGCACAGTTTCCCAGAGACTCATCGCGCGACTTACATCTCCTTCATTATAAATAAGTGGCGTCCCATCCCGTCGAGACTCCTTAGAGAGCACCCCGATGGAGTCAATGAGCATAAACTCCGCAATTTCCTTCGTTGGGGGTGTAGAGTAAATCTTCCCCGCAAAACCGTCACGAACCAATTTCCCAATACGACCAATGTGGTCAATATGCGCATGGGTAACAAAAAGAGCCGTTATATCTTTGGGGTTATACGCGAAAGCTTTATGGTTCTCATCGTCCGCAATCTTACTTCCTTGGAACATTCCGCAATCTACAAGAATCTGAACACCATCATCTGTTTGTAATAAAAAATTTGAGCCCGTTACGGACTCTGCACCGCCAAAAAAACGAAGTGTTGCATGAGACATTATCACAGTATAATCTGCCTTGAGAGAAAAGAAAAACCCCCTCTGCGTACAGACGGGGTTCTTTTTAAGGCTACCCGGATATAAGTACCCGAGCGTTCACTACGTGGGTTCCCTCAAGTATTCACCGCAGTGAATACTTATCTGGGGTCCCGAAAATAACTATTTGATCTGGATACTATTTTCAAGTAGCCTTACGTTGAGTATACCTGCTCTCCTCTTTTTCTGATATGCGTGCGTCTATGCAAATGTAGGCACAAGCTGAAAAATTCATACACAACTTAGTAAGGTTTATTCACTGCGGGCGAATTAGTCATCCACCCCGTAACGTTTGTAGTCAGTGAGAGGATCGTCTCCAAACCAAAGAGAAATCTCGTGTTCCGCCTCCTGTGGCGTTTCTGAAGCATGAACAAGGTTTTGAACAGCACGACGCTCTTTATTTGCCATTGCGGGAGAATCTGCCGAAAAGTCTCCTCTGATAGTTCCCATATCCGCAGTCGCGGGGATAGTGTGCCCCACAATCTTTCTGACCATATCAACAGCGTGCACACCCTGGACAACCATGGGGACAAGGGGCGCGGAACACATATATTCTATAATCCACCCACGGACCATGCGTCCAATTTCAAGTTGATCATCTGTCCCTACTTCTTCTACAGCGTCATACCCATATTTATGGTAAGTTGCAAGTGTTTTTTCACCCAACCGAGCAATCCATGCTTCATTCTTCGGGTAATGTTCGTCAATCTGTGCACGAGTTGGCTTAAACATTTTAAGCCCAATTATCTTGAGGTCACGCTGTTCAAGGCGTCTGATAATTTCCCCCACAAGTCCCTTACGTACACCGTCAGGCTTTACCATGAGAAATGTCCTCTCTTCTTTTGGATTATTCATCATTTACGACTCTTTGTATGCTGTTAAAATTTCCGACCCATGTTCGGTGACCACTACCGTATGCTCAAAGTGTGCGCTCATACTACCCTTCTTCGTCACAAACGCAAATCCGTCTTTCCCCACGAGCACCGCAGTGTCTCCGGTGGTAAACATCGGTTCAATGGCGATAACCATCCCTGCACAAAGTCTTTCCCCACTCCCCGGTCTGCCCCAGTTTGGGATAATGGGATCTTCGTGTACCGCATATCCTACACCATGACCGGCAAGGTCACGGATAACGGCAAAACCGTTTTTTTCAGCAACCGCCATAACCGCCGCCCCGATATCTCCAACCGTCTTCCCTGCCTTCACCACTCGGATACCTGCCATAAGCGCTTCGCGTGTAGCAGAAATTAATTTTGGAAGCGGTTCAGAAAGTGGAGAAACACCAACAGAAAGTGCGGCGTCTACATACGTACCATCGTGAACAAGCCCAAGATCAAGACCGACAATATCCCCTGCCTGTATACGCCGCGATGAGGGAATACCATGAACCACTTCATCGTTAAGAGAGATACAAAGCGCCGCAGGGAAAGGAGTGTCCGCCCCATCTGCTTGATAATTGAGAAACGAGGGCACGTCACCACACTCGGCAATCATCCTCCTTGCTTCGTCCTCAAGCTCTTGGGTTTCCACCCCTACGCGCACCTTCCGTGAAAGTGCAGAAAGTATCATTCCAAGGTGCTTTCCCCCCTCCCGTAAGAGAGCAATGTCCTCGTCGGTCTTAATGGTTATCATATACACTCGCGAGTAATTCGCGATGGACTTCATCTATACCTCTCTCTCCATTTATTTCATGAAAATTATGTTCGCGATGTTCATGATAGTACTCAATTGCAGGCACAACATCCCGATCAAACCAATCAAGACGTTTTTTAATCCCGTCTTTTGCAACATCGTCTGCACGACCACGTTCGGTAAGTCGTTGTTCTGACCACTCCCGAGAGACATTGATGTGAACAATATGGGCATCGGCACGATTATAAAAACGGAGGGCAGTATCTAGGACTTCCGCCTCTAGACGTGAGCGTGGAGTACCGTCCAGAACCAAGTGCTCATCCCCCTTCATGTTTTCCACAAAAAGATGTGACCACATATAGACGGCAAGAAAATCCGGCTGACGCTCGTTTATCTCCATAATACGTTTTGCGAGCTCACTAGACAGATACCCCGCGTTCAAAAACTCCCTAAACTTCTGCCCCGTTTCAAGATAGTAAATGTCGCGTTCGGGCTCTGCTTGCTGTAAATACTCCATAAGAAGTTTTGCTTGTGTCCCCTTCCCGCATCCCGAACGGCCAATAAATACAAAGGTTTGGTGTGTTGCCATACCGATATCCTATCATAGAAAAGGGAGGATTTTTAGTGAGGCTCTTCCGTCTCCTTACGGGCAGATTGTAGCCATCTATCAAACTGATTAAAAATTCCTTCTGTCATTTTTTCTCGCCGTAAGGCATCCTCCTCCCTAAAATACCCAAGAACCATCTCTCGTAAAGTAATCATCTCCGGATTTGGATCATGCCCGTCGTCAAGCATCGCGAGTATTCGTAACGATCGTGGTCCATACACTTTTTCAATATCTTTCAGATGGAGCATCTCACCGGTAAAGTGTCCCTTAAGAAAACGATCTGCTACCGTAGCATAATTCTCACCTTTTTGGTCGGCAATTTTTTTTATCATTGAGGAGAGTAAGTCTCCATAGATACCCCCTCTCTCTATACGAGAAAAATCTTCTTCCGTGAAATTATATTCTTTACCAAACTTATCGGCATAGATACTCATTAAAATTCTCTCAAGTTGTACGACAACCATTTCATTTAACCCTTCCAGTCTGTCATATTCTTTATGAGTCGGCTCTATCTCATACCCTCCACGATACGCAATAATCTCATTATCATCTCGAGCGAGAAACTTATGGTGTGAGAGCATATGGAGACTCTCGTGTATAAGAATGTCAACACGCTCACTTTTATTTCTAAGAAGGTCGTCATTAAGTAAAATACAGCCTGTCTTTACGTAGTACAGACCACGTATTTCATGACCAGTATAGTCCTCAAATATTTTTGCGGGTAAAAAATGTATAGAGTCTGGTTCTATAGGAATAATTTCAATATGAAAACGCTCTGCAATGATGCCGAGTAGTTGGTTTACTTCTTCGATCATCTTTCCATCCTCTTCCGTTTTTTTGAGTTCTCCCTCTATAGGCTGTAGTCCCGCCTCTCTCATTTGTTCCAGTGCAGTTCTTGTCATTTCTGCTTCTTCCAGATTGGTATTGGTTACTTCAAATTTTTGCATAGAGAAAAGCGGAGTAATAACTCCACTAAAATCTTAGCACATTTAACCCTTCCTAGTACTCGCGCATTGAGACCTGTGCCTCAATTTGTTTTACAAACTCAAGTGCTACGGAAACAACGATGAGAAGCGCGGTGCCACCAATGGCAAGAGACTGGATACCGGTTACCCCTTGTACAATAAGTGGAAGTATAGCGACAAGGCCAAGGAAAACAGCTCCTACAAAAGTGAGTCGTGAAATAATGCGTCCAAGATGATGTGACGTCGGTTCTCCAGGACGAACCCCAGGAATAAAGGCGCCCGATTTTTGCAGATTATTCGCAATCATATCCGGATCAAAAGTAACTGCCGTGTAGAAATAGGTAAAGAGAAAGACAAGAATAAAGTAGAAAATTCCGTATACCCACTGATTAGTATTAAGGATACCGAGCACATTTCCTACCGTTTGCGCGATGGAATTATTCATATTCCCTAAGAAGGTTGCTATCATCTGAGGAAAAAGCAAAATAGAGAGCGCAAAGATAATCGGCATCACCCCCGCCTGATTCAAACGAAGTGGGAGGTATGTGGATCCGCCCCCATAGAGACGCATACCACGAACCCGTTTCGCATAGGTCACAGGGATTGGACGTTCCGCTTCCGTTACCACCACCACAGCGGCAATGACCACCAGCGCAACAACAAGGAACCCAACATATGTGGGAATTTGTGAAGGATCAAAAGTTATCATCATCTGGTAAATACTGGAAGGAACTCGCGCGACAATACCGGCAAAGATAATGAGCGATACACCATTCCCTATCCCGTATTCGGTAATAAGTTCACCGAGCCACATAAGGAGCATGGATCCTGCCGTGACAATCATAACGTTCACAAACTGGTCGGTAACGCTTAATTCACCGAGAAGTCCCTGATTTTTAAGTAAAGTAAGGAGACTAAAACCTTGGATCATCGCGAGTGGTACGGTACACATGCGTGCATATTGAGCAAACTTACGACGTCCTGCCGCACCCTCCTCTTGGTACATTTCCTTAAGAGTCGGAAATACCATAGTCATGAGTTGCATGATAATGGTTGCAGTAATGTACGGACCAACACCAAGCATCATGATAGAAAGATTTGAGAGGCCGCCGCCGGAAAAGATGTTCAGGAGACCAAAAAACTGGCTGTTAGCAAAAAACTGTGCCAACGCGGCGGTATCTAATCCAGGAATAGTTATCGCATTCCCGAGGCGGAATATAACCAAAATAAGGAGTACAAAAAGTAAGCGGATGACGAGCGTCCGGTCTGACACGATGAGCTTAAACTTATAGAGCAACTGATCCATAGTGGATTAACTAATACTACCACCCACGGCGCTAATTTTCTTTTTGGCAGAATCTGAAACAAGTACTCCGGTAAAGGTAAGCTTCTTGGTGAGCGTCCCTGTTGCAAGCACCTTAATTGCTGGAATCTTACCGAGCACACGACGCAATAAACCTTTTTCAATAAGTGTCACAGGGCTTACTGTCTCACCATTTTCAAAACCCTTTTCAATAGAAAAGAGATTGACCGTATGAGGCTTAATTCCCACGGTTCCAAATTTATACCCGCGCAGTTTGGGAAGCTTTTTAATCCGATCACGGATTTCAGGACGAATCTTATGTCCCGCTCGAGACTTCTGCCCCTTCGTACCGCGTCCTGCAGTTTTTCCACGCTTACCGCCGCGACCAACCTGCGTGCTCTTTTTGTGTGGAGTATTCCGTTTTAATTCATGGATGCGCATAGTAATAGTATTAGTGGGCAAACACGTGTAAAGCTTTCATTGCCGCACGCGCGTTATTGAGTTTATTCTTTGTCTTAGAGAGAAGTTTTGCATTTACATCTGTCACCCCCGCAAGCGCAAGTACGTTACGGACGGAACTTCCTGCGACTAATCCTCTCCCGTGTGCCGGCTTAATAACCACACGAGCTGAACAGTATTTAGCGCTTGATTCGTGTGGAATGCTCATTGTCTTGGTAAGAGCAAGGGTTATCATTCCGCGCTTCGCATTACGCATTGCTTTATCAATGGCAAGAGTTGTGTCGGTTGCCTTACCGATGCCGACTCCTACTTTCCCTTTTCGGTTCCCTGCGACGAGAGCGACAGAGAATGAGAAACGTCGTCCACCTGAAACAACACGCGCTACACGGCGCACATCAATCAATTTCTGATCATATTCAGGCTTCTCACGCTCGGGACGAGCACGTCCATCACGACGTCCACCACCACGAGGTCCGCCACGGCGATCTGCGTTATTACGTCGTTGAGATGTTTTTACTGGTGTCTTTGTTTCGTCTGCCATAATTATAGTGTAAGTCCTCCTTTACGCGCGCCATCGGCTAATGCCTTAATCGTTCCCGTATATTGATACCCACCTCTATCAAAAACGACTTCTTGTATCTTTTTTCCAAGAGCACGTTCTGCAACCAACAGTCCCACTGCTTCAGAAATATTCTTAGTCCCCTTTTTCAAATCTCCGTCGTGTGCCGCCACAAGGGTGCGGCCGGCATCATCGTCAATAAGCTGTGCATAGAAATGTTTGTTTGAACGGAAAACTGCAAGCCGAGGGCGAAGCGCCGTACCGGAAATACGTGCACGAATACGTCTGCGGCGAACTTCTCGTTTTTGTGATCGTGGATTCATAGTTTATTTTGCAGATTTCTTACCCTGCTTGCGACGAATGCGCTCACCATCATAGTGGATTCCCTTCCCTTTATACGGTTCCACTGGTTTGAGTGACTTTATTTTTGCGGCAAATTGGCCAACCGCTTCTTTATCATATCCCGAAACAGTCATCAACCCCTTTTCAATAAGAACGGTCACCCCTTCAGGAATAGCAACCACGACTGGGTGAGAAAATCCGAGTGCAAGAACAACATCGCGTCCCTTAAGATCCCATTTATATCCAACCCCCTCAATGACCAGTTTTTTTTGAAAACCTTCAGTTACTCCCTCTACCATATTTTGTAAATGTGACGCGTAGGTACCCCACAGAGATCGTGTTCCTACATTCTCTTTTTTAGGGAGAAGGACGAGTGTGTTTTCATTTTTCGTAATGGTAATAATTTCATCAAAAGTACGGGAAAGCTTGCCCTTAGGACCAGTAATAGAAACATCCCCACCGTTTACGGTAACGGTGACTTCAGAAGGAATGACGATTGGTTTTTTTCCTAAGCGTGACATATTACCAAATAGTGAAGAGGACTTCTCCCCCAACATTTTCTTTTTTTGCCTCTTCTCCGGTCAGTATCCCCTTCGGAGTAGAGAGAACGAGTTTTCCTAAACCTTGGCGAACAGGGATAATATCTCCCACGCTCATGTAGACACGGCGGGAAGGCTTGGAAACACGCTTTACCTCGTGGACCTTTGGTTCTCCATTTACATACTCCAAATCAACCGAGAAAACCTTTTTCACCTTTTTCCCCTTTGTCACAATATTCTGCACGTATCCATTCCGTTCAAGAGTTTCCGCAACAGAAAGCTTTACCCGAGAAAGAGGGATGTTAACCGATGCATGCCGGACACGGCTTGCATTTACGATACGGACGAGCATGTCTCCAATAGGGTCAGTTACCATAAATATAGATTACCAAGAGGCTTTTTTAACTCCAGGGATTTTTCCTTCGTTTGCGAACTCGCGGAAGCAGATGCGGCACATGCCAAAGTCACGCATAAAGCCGTGTTTGCGCCCACAACGGAAACAGCGTCGAACAATCCGCGTGCTCCATTTGGGGGTCTTTGCCCCTCGTGCAATTACTGAAGTTTTGGCCATAAAAATAAAACAGGCTCAAAAAAGAGCCAGTGCCTATAGTAGCAAGAGTGACTCCCTCTTGTCAATTCGTAGGAGGGAGTCACTATGGCTCTATTACTCAATTTCGTAGGTGATGGAGACCGAGGAGCTATACGTATTTTCTCCTGTGGGAAGCGTCGGCGTTGACGAGACCGCTGTGTCCATTCCCATTCCACTACTCAATTTCTCCATATAAATAGGTGTGGGTGTTCCTCCGTTTCTGTCGGAGAAGCTAACGATGGTACGGAGATTTACCCCTAAATCATTAGCGAGTTCTTCTGCTTTTTGCTTTGCATCAGAGATAGCTTCTGCACGAGCATCACGTTGTGTTTTATCCGGATCATCAAGAGTAAGATTGATTCCACTTACATCGGTAACTCCCAAAGTTCCCAAACCTCCTATAATTTCTCCTGCCGTATCAATGGCACGCACCTTTACAAGCATATCTTGACGAACTTCATAACCGATAAGAGTTCGGTTATCGCTAGTTGGAGGACAATAGGTTGGACTACAGACGGTCGTTTTGTACTCGTAACGTGGCGAGAGAGAATAGTTAACGGTTTTCACATCCTTATCCGCGATCCCTTTCTCCTTAAGAAAGGCGATGACTTTTTTCTCTATGTCTGATGCCTGTGACTGAACCTCTGAAACAGTTTTACCGTCTTTTGAAATTGCAAATGAAACTTCCGCAACATCTGGTTTTGCAGACACCTCTCCTGTCCCTGTTACCGTAATAGTACTGATGCTCCCCGGTGTTCTTCCGATAAATTTAAATTCACGAAGGTTAAAAAGTACTTGCACTGCAACAAAAATAGTTGCAGTGCCAAGGAAAATAACAACGAATTTTGTGATTAATTTTTTATCGTTTGTATCCATATAATATATAAGTTATCTAACACTTAAACTGATAATTTTACTTGGTTGCTCCTCCATAGAGACGGAGTTTGAATGCGGAAATAACAGATCCGACGGCAGTATTGGTGATAGGAGTGAGATCTCCCACCGACTCTTTTATGTATGAGAGGACCGCATCATCATCACCCACATCACAGCGCCGAAGGAGTTCTTCACGTTGTTCCCCGTTCATCTTCTCTAAGATGGTAAGGTTGATTGTTGAAAGCGTATTTTCAAGTAATGTCGCAACAATTGATTCCCGCTCCTCTTCAGAGAGATGCGCAAGAAACTCGCCATGGGAGATGGCGTCTCGGATCTCATTCCGTAGTGCGGTATCATCAACTACTGCCATAATATTATTATCCTTTGGAGAGAGCGCGGCGGAGAGCTTCTTCACGTGTGGAATTTAATCCAGACGCAATTTTCTGCTCTTCCAACTCACAGCGCTGTGCAAGAGCACAGGACTGACAGAGTTCAGCAGGAACCGCTTCTCTCTTCTCTTCTTCTACTCCTTCCATGTCACTTATGATACCTGAAGGAAGTGAGTGCGCAACTATTCACCGTCTACTTTCCGTGCTGTAGTACTTTTTTTATACTCTCTGGTGAGCGGGGCGAATTGTTTTCCTAATGGAAACGGCTTTTCAGCGACTACCATGAGCCATTGATTATGCCGATATCCCGATGAATGCCAACGCCTAAGAAATTCGTCCTCCTGTAAACGAAAATCTTTTCCGTTCCATGGATCATTCATGATAATACTTCCGGTAATGCGGCCATATCCGAGTACGACAGAAAAATGTGTCTCATCCTCCGACGGTTCAATGTAATTCACAATGACGGGGAACCCCAACGAGAGATAATACTTAAGTTCGTCAAGGGTAGATTCCTCGTTCACATACACATAGAATCCCTCCTTACGTGCTCCGTTAATCATTGACCAATTTGGTGTCCCCTTCCCCTTGCTCGTCTTCATTGCACGAGTCAGTTTAGTTTGTGATTTTATATGCCCCAAAAAAGAAAGGACCATACCCAACGAAGCAGGTCCGCAGGTATAATCTTTTTTCTGTTTAATGTAAGGAATTTCTAGACGCATAGAATTGCTTGTATCTTTTCTACCACCATATGCTTAGCTTCTGCAAGCGGAGCATGGATCATTGTCCCCGCGGCGGCGGCATGACCTCCTCCACCAAGCGCAGAAGCAACGAGGGAAACATCGTAACGTTTAGGGTCTCGTGAACGCATGCTCACGCGAACTGTTCCAGGAGCATTTTCCACTAAACTTACACAAATATCCCAACCCACCACCATGACAAGGATTCGTGCGATACTAAACTTTTGTGTGTCAGAAAAAACAATTCCTTCTCGGGTAAGCGCCTCATACGAGACTGCGGAAAGCACCGCGTGCCCATTGTAAAAGGTTTCAAGGGAAGAAAGACCGAGGCCACGGAAGCGGATACTCCCCGGTGTCTCATTATTCAAAACCGTGTGCAGTACTGTCAGAAAATCTGGTGCACAGTCAACAAGTTTTGCCGCGGCATGATACGTGTCACTCGTTGTGCCAGCATGACGCAAACCTCCTGTGTCAGTATACATCCCCACAAAGAGATTGAGTGCGATGTCATGAGAAAGGGTAAGTCCCCAGAGAGAGACGAGATCGTAGAGAATCTGCGCTACTGCGGGATATTCGTCAGCAATTAAATTGAGAGAACCGTACTTGGTATTACTTTTATGATGATCAATGACAAGAACCTGCATCTGTGGCGGAAAAGAAAAATCTTTTTTTTGCGTCACATAACCCATATTAGAACTATCCAAAGCGAGAAAAGTGTCATAGAGAGAAAGGTCACATTCGGGTACGGATGTATCCAGTATTGAGGAATACCCAGGAAGAAGAGAAAGATGAGATTGGAGTGGAGAATCTCCACGAGAAACATCCGCTACAATGCCAAGAGACTCCAACATGTATTTCATTGCCAAAGCACTCCCCACGCTATCCTCATCCGGATTAGGGTGACAGTGTAATAAAACTCGCTTTGAAGCGAGTAATGTCTCCTTAATCTGCGCCGCAATGGCGACTTGTTCTGTAGTCATAGTGAAAGTGTAACAGATCAGACTACCACCCACCATGCGAGAGCAAGCGCGATACGGTAGATGCCAAACTGGGTAAAGTTATGTGATGACACATACGAGACAAACCAGCGCACGGAGACCAATGCACTTACAAATGCGGTACAGCCACCGAGGATGAGGAGCCCGTACTCTCCCCGACTAAACGCGGAGTCACTTTTTACGAGATCAAGTCCGGTTGCGGCAAGCATGGTAGGAACCGCAAGAAGAAAAGAAAACTCTACTACTGCGCGACGCGAGAGACCAACAAGAAGACCGCCGACAATGGTCGCCGCCGCACGGGAGACACCAGGAATCATGGCAATAATTTGAAAACAGCCAATACTGAACGCTTGTGTACAGCTCATCTTTTCAAGATCGGTAAGTGCGTCCTCTTTTTCTTTGTGTAGTTTTTCAAAAAGAATAAGCACAATGCCGCCTATCAGAAGTGCAGAAAGAATGAGTGTCGTGTTTTCAAAAAAAATAGTCTTCACGATCTTGTAGAGGAGAAGCCCTCCGACCGCGGTAGGGAGAAATGCCACAGCAACATTCCTACGTATCTGTGTGTTGAGGAGGAGTTTGGCTCCGTAGAGCCAGAGCACGGCGAGTATGGCACCCACCTGAATGGCAATTTCAAAACTCTTCACAAACTCCCCCGAGAGACCGAGAAGCTGTGCAGTGAGGATGAGGTGCCCCGTTGATGAAATCGGTAAAAACTCTGTCACCCCTTCCACCAACCCCAGTATCAGTGCATCAAAAAAGGTCATAAATGAAGTATAGCATCAAAAAATATCAGCAAAAAAAAGAAAAGCTCCCTACATCTCTATATGTGGGAGCTCTGAGGAGTGTGTGGTAATCGTCACCACGCAAGACCGGCAACTGTTCCCAGTACTGCCGCCGCGGTGAGAATTATTACCACAAGAGCAATACGCATGCATTTGCTTGTATATGCCACCGCTTCTTCATCCATTTTTATTCTCCTTACTTGTGCAAATCTGAAATTGTTCTACTCCATTATAAGTAGTTTGTAAAGATCTCGTCCTATCAGGGGTGCCTACTGGGATTTGAACCCAGACCGAGAGTTCCACAAACTCTAGTGCTAACCATTACACTATAGGCACCATACAATAGTGAGTGTAGCGAAACGAGGACTAAAAGAAAAGCAGCCTATGCGAGGCTGCTTGGGACGGGACGAGGAGGAGTAAGGAGTGACTTCGGCACATTTTGCGCATGGGTGCGCATAAGAAGTTCATCTTGTGATCCCCTAATAAAAGCAACGAACGAGAATCCAGTATCCTGTTCTTTTTGGTATCGGAATTTTCTCCGACGGACAAAATTCTTTGCCTGTACGGCACTTTTTGCCATTGTCTCACCAAAATAAATCGGTTGAAGAGTGTGACCATTTGTTCCATACACTACATATGGAGTTGTCATTTCTCCCCTCCTTTAGGTACTTTCTGCTTAAATTATAGCAAAAACACCGAAAAAGTCAACAAAGCTCAGTGGCTGTGCCACGTGAACTCGAAGAGTTTTTACGTGGTGCGCGGGAGAGCCTGCCTGCCGGTAGACAGGGACTTGGTCACAACTCTCGGCTCGTCGTCACTCGCCTCGGTCGTGACCTCACCTCGCCAGCTCTACTACTGTAGAGCTATGGCTCCGGTTTTCAAGATCCTCACGCGAGCAAAGCAGTTTGCTCGCTTCCCGCACACAAAATAAAGATTTATATATTTTGTGCGCGGGAGAGGACTTGAACCTCCACATCCTTGCGGACACTAGCCCCTCAAGCTAGCCTGTCTACCAGTTTCAGCACCCGCGCATCTCCTCCACACTAGCAAAGAGGCGTACAAAAGAAAAGAACCATCTGCCCTGTCTATCGGTAGGTAGGCGTGGCGGGTGGTTCTCGTAATTATTCTGTAACTTCAGCAGGAGCTTCTGTCTCTTCTTTCTCTGCTTCAGTTGCTGGGGGAACGAGGGTTGCCTTCCTCCCCAGTGCCATAATTTGTTTAATTTTTGCACGAGTCTCCTTAGCTGTCTTCTTGCGAATATAGTAGAGCTTTGCGCGGCGGACATCCCCTTTGCGAAGTACATCAATGTGATCAATGACTGGTGAATAGAGAGGGAAGATGCGCTCAACGCCAATTCCGTCTGAAACTTTGCGTACGGTAAAGGATGACCCTGACTCATTGCCGTGTTTTGTTGCAATAACCAAACCCTCAAAAGCCTGCAAACGCACACGCTTTTTCTCCTGGATTTTAACCCAGACTTTCACGGTATCCCCTGCACCAATACTAAGCGCCTCGCGCTCATTCAGATCAACAGAAGAAATGATATCTCGTTTTGTAGCCATAACCGCCACAGAGTATCACACATTACGAAGTGCTTCAAGTGCTCCGGAAAAATCCTGTGGGAGCGGAGCAGTGAAGGTACACTCCTCTCCCGAAGGGAGGATAAGATGAAGCTTCTCGGCATGGAGAGCGAGGCGTGAAAGGCCAGTAACAGGACAGAGGCGCTTTTGCGCGTAGAGAGTATCGCAGACAACCGGATGTCCTATGGATTTGAGATGTACACGAATCTGATGGGTACGCCCCGTGCGCGGAGTAATCGTGAGTGCCGTATACTCTCGGTAGCGTTCAAGAACACGGTACTCCGTCAGCGCCTCGCGTGTTTTGTCACCAGGACGCACAGCGGTCCACCTGCCACTTACCCGAGAACGACCAATGGGTGCAGTAATAGTCCCCTCCTCTTTTTGGACTACACCGTATACCAGTGCGCAGTAGGTTTTTTGTATCGTTCTGTTTTTAAACTGATCCTTCAGATATAAAAAAGCTTCTTGTGTTTTTGCCACCACCAACACTCCGCTCGTCTCACGATCAAGCCGATGCACAATGCCTGGCCGCATAATCGGCTTGCCATGCGCGTCCAACTGCGGTTCTCCCACTTCGGCAAGTGCTGGGTAGTGTGCAAGGATCCAGTCTGCAAGAGTTGGCACAGTATTCTTACCATCTCCATGGACCATAAGCCCTGCGGGTTTATTGATAACAAGAATGTCGTCATTTTCAAAAATAATACGTGGTTCCATATTGTTGCAAGACGAAATCATTTCCATTCTCCTCGAATTAATTTTTCTTTCTTTTCCCTATTTCATCCTTTCACTTGGATTTCTCTCTTTCGAGCTGATGATTTATCTGGAAAAGGAGTAGATACATACACTAACTTAAAAGGACCTTGTTGCCTAGCCATCTGTGAACCTTTTCCTGAATTGTGTTTATCAATTCTTGATTCGGGATTATTGGTAATCCCCGTGTAATAATGGCCTGTGCGAGCTCTTGCTAAATATAGGTACCAAGACATACTAGATTGCCCTTCGACTTCGCTCTCCTTTCGATATGCTCAAGGTTCGCTCCGCTCAGGGTACTTCTCCTCGCCAGCAACTATTGTTTTATCTATCAATAAATTTCCCTTTGTGTTTACACTGAGCAAGCCCCGAGGTTTACTGAGGGGCGAGTCGAAGTGTGCACGCTGTAGGACTTGAACCTACGACCTACCCGGTGTAAACGGGTTGCTCTACCAACTGAGCTAAGCGTGCGTATAAACTAAGCGTGCAAAAAACTGGTCAAAAAGCGCATGGTCCCTCCGGCAGGAGTCGAACCCACATCAAAGGCTTAGAACGCCCCTGTTCTATCCGTTGAACTACGGAGGGTTTCGTCTCTCACGATAACAGATTACAGAGTCTGGTCAACGTGTGTCCGCTGACAATCCAAGTATGTGTTCATATTTTTCCTCCCGTTCTTCTTGGAGAATGACTGCGCGGGAAAGCTCCTCTTCGGTAATAACTTGTGGGGAAGTGGTAGCCTCTCCTTTGTTTTCGGCGATGTCACGAACCATTATCCATACATACCCATGAAGAATAGCGAAAAGTAAGGCGAGAAATATCGTTATCCAGAGGAGCCGATACCAATCCTTGGAAGGAACACATTCAAATTTTTCTTTATCATAATCAAAAAGACGACCTGTCTGCTTTTGAAGGCGATTCCATTTATTTTGTATTGTTTGTTTTATTTCACTGTTGCCCTTCATATGCGTACATAGTGCCGGTAATTTTTGCTCCCCACTCCGTACTCCCCTTTCCTACCGCGCGAGCAAGCGTGATACTCTCAATCTGAATGAGACGTGGGGATATCTCCAAAGCAGAAACGAAACGGGTAATTGATGCAGATGAACCACGGACAATCATTCCGAGCGATACCGTATTCTCTTTTTCATTTTGATCCAGTGATTCTATGTTAACAGAAGCTCCCGTTCGTTGCGCAAGCGTTTCTAACTCCTCAATAAACGAGATGAGGGTGCTTGAAGATATAAAATAGTCGTCAATGCGTTGATGAGAAATGATATCTTTTTCTACAGAAAGTTTCATTTCCTGAACGGAACGTTCTTCATTCTCCATCTGTTCGGTTTTCTGTGCCATACGCGCGATATCACGTGCTTTGATTACAACAAAATAGAAAAGAGCACCCCAGACGCAAAGAAGTCCTACCGCAAGAACAATAACTACGATGAGGTTGTTTCTATTATTTTTCATAAAGAAGCAGTGGTACTAACCGGTAATACCGTAAAGGAAAGTTGAATATCTATATTTTCGTTTTTAATCAGACTCGAAGTCGGGATGGAAATCCCGCTAAATAACGGTTCTGACTTCAATCTATCTTCCCATTGCAAGGCATGTTTTCTGTCCTTCACACGTGCAGTGAGAGAGAGCGTCCCTCCTCCATTCTCCGTACGGACAAACTGCATTGCGCTTATTACCACAGATTCATCAATAGTCCTCTCAAGCGAGGCACGTACATCAGAAAATAATTGTACTTTTTTAAAAGAGAGAATCCTATTCACCTTTGTGTGGAGATCGGACGCTTCATGAGTAATGGTGGAATATCCGCCGTCTGCGAGGCGTTTTTCTAATCCACGATAATTTGTTTCCATGGTATTCGCGTCGGAATATAAAATCATATACATAGAGACAAGTACGATGGTACTCGCAGTAAACAGAAGACAGAGAAGTGTAATCAAAACGATAGTCCGTCGAGTGCGATACTCATGAAAATATTTCTGTCTTACCTCGTATGGCAAAAGATTAATCATGATTTTAACCTATAGGTGTGGCGAGACCCCGTAAGGCTAATCCAATTGCCGTCGTATAACCAAGTGATTCGTTTAGAGAAAGAGGAGGGATACCATCGTCAAAATGAGTAATATGTAGCCAAGGGGAAACGACATCAACGGGACACCCAAGATTTTCAGAAAGATACTCGTCAAAACCGGGGAGAGTTGCCTGCCCACCAGTAAGAATAATCCGATTGATTGGCTCTAGAGTGCTGTCTTGAGATTTTCCCTCGTGAACATTCCAGTATTCACGACGGCGCATAATTTCATCTTTAAGAACAGATACGATCGGGATAAGAGCAAAAAAGATATCACGGTTTTCTTTGGAACGGGAAAGTCCCCGTTCAATCTTATACTGTTCAGCAATATCCCGAGAAACTTTCAGGCTTTTTTGAACGACAGTAGTAATGTCCTCTCCGCCGACCCCCTGCACGGTTGAGGTAAAGGCGACATTCCCGTTTACTGAAACAATGAGACCTGTACGGGTTTTCCCCATATCTACAATAAGGACAGTCTCTGTGGTACGACAATCTAAAAGTGCACGAACGATGGCGTGCGCCTCAATTTCAAACGCACGAGGAAGTAAGGATGCACCTTTACAGGCTTCCCGATAACCTTCAACGTCTTCCCGACTGATGGCCGACACCACAACTCCAAACCCGCCATCTGATCGCTCCTGAATCACATCATAATCAAATAACACACCCTGTGCGGGTACGGGAATTTGATTTTCCAATTGCAGTTCAATTGAAGTGCGAATGTCTCGCCGTGCCATTGCAGGAATGGTGAGAGAAAAAGCATACGCTCGTTCTTCTGGAAGAGCGAGAATAATTTCCCTCCCTGAAAGTTTTTTACATACCTTCTGCAGTTCTTTACCCAATTGTGACGAATCAAGCACCTTTCCCCCCTCAACAATTCCGGGAGAAAGAACGGATTCCCCATAGTCAACTAAATGCGGAGATCCGTACTCACTTGAGAGCACCATATACTTAATTGATCGGTCAGAAATATCAATACCCACCGCTGGCATTGCAAAAAAAAGTGGTGGCGGGAAAAAACGCAAAATTGCGGAACGCAGTTTCACCCCTTCAGTATATCATCACTTATGATTTAAAAAGCTCTCAAGAATGAGCGCGGCGGCACGAGCATCGGTAAGAGAATCTTTCGCCATTACCCGTGACGCTTCACGCGTGGTAAGAACCTCATCCTCATAAAAAATAGGAAGGTGTATCTCCTCGGTAAGACGCTCGGCAAAAGAAAAAACATTCTTCATTAACGCATTTTCCTTACGCTCGTAATTAAGGGAACGTCCAATAACCATTCCCCCCACCCTCTCGTCTCTGCAGATATCAGCGATAACTTTCACCGCAGTACCATCACTCTTTATAACCGCATGAGGAAATGCAAAACTCCCTTCCTCATCGGAGAGAGCCAATCCAATTTTTTGAGTACCGTAATCAATGCCTATGTAGCGCATAGAGTTAGTGTAACATGCCTTTCAGTGTGCGGACGGTATCAGTACGTTCATTTATGTACGAACGATCAGGAAAGAGAGAAAAGAGTGTATTGCAGTTTTGAGCGGCACCGAGAGGAGAGTGGAGATAACAATTCAGGACGGCTTCCTTCCCACTCTTCAATGAACTGGCTGACACAATACGATCAGTGTAAATCAGAGCATGCGCAATAAGTAAGAAAAGTAAAGCGAACTTACCGAGTTCCCCTTTTGAGAAACTTGAGAGAATAAAAAATATCCCCAGAGGCAAAAGCATCGTAAAAGTCACATAGCGTGACGAGAAAGCTTGCTCAAGACCGAGGGACGACCTGCCCACAGCAATCAACACCACAAACACGAGTGCATAGAGAATGATGCTTAGCCCGTAGATGCAGAAGGTACGACTGACGTTTTTATTCCATACATTCAAAATGCCAACAAACGTAACCCCAAGAAGACATCCCGTCAGCGTGTAATTAACCCAGAGGTTGTTTCCAAAATAAAAAAATCCGCCACTGACGGCCATGATGGCATAACGCACAGTTTCTACATTTGGGACAAGGGTGAGACTTGCTTGGAAATGAGACTGAAATCCAACCCAATACACGATAAAAACTGCCGCATTCAAAACGATAAAGAGCCATTCTTTTTTATGAGACCACAATACGTAACCAAGAGTAAACAGGGAGAGAATAAGTCCATGTAAAGATGAAAATGCGCTTGCGAAAGAGAGTACCGTCATACTCAACACGCGTACTCGCTCGTTTTTAATGTGGAGAGACAGGAGCCAGAGTGATAAGAAAAAGAGCGGAAGCACAAAGGCAATTTGAAATCCCCAAATAAGATTCTCAATTTGAAGCACATTCAGACAAATGAGGGGAAGGAGGACATCACTTACCCGAACCACAGCCCGTGTGTGATAGTAGAGATACGTAAAAACACAGAGTGACGCGACAATAATCAGATTTACCAACATAATCTCCCCGTACTGGTTCCACTCGGTACACCGTGCAAGTACTTGCGTAAGCAGAAGTCCAATACCAATACGGTGCTCGTTATGTTGAAAAGCGAGCGTTTCCCATAAGTGAAAAGGTTTACTAAGTACATCAACAAATATCCACTGGTCTTGATACGGAATATTCACCGAATGAGCGACGGTCGCGTGAACGAAATGATAAAGGAGAGCCGCCCATGCGCAGACCACCGCAACAATTGAGAAACGAAAGCGTTTGAACCATAATTGAAACACCCGAAAAAGATACATGAGTGACGTGTGAACAATTCTCATTTTTGAGACACCATGTGTCCTCCCCTGCCAATAGATTGGAATGACTGAAAAAGAACAGCCGCTCTCAATAGCCTTAAGCGGTAACTCCACCGTTATATCAAAACCAGTACTGGTGAGTGAAAGCGCATCAACTCTACTTTTGCGATAGAGTTTGAATGCGTTGGTAACGTCATAATAGTGAATACCAAACAATACACTAATAAGATAATTACCAGTTCGATTGAGAAAATATTTCCAATACGGATAACGCGCGACGGAACCTGCATGCAAAAAGCGTGATCCAAAGACACAATCATAACCTTCGTCCGCCTTAAGACAGTAAGCAATGAGATCGCTTGGGTAATCCGAACCATCAGCCATAACCAAAGTTACATACTCCCCTCTTGCGTGAGCAAATCCGGTACGCACAGCGGAGCCAAAACCAGCTACTCCTGTGCGAGAAATAAGGATAAGCCCAGGAATCTCGTGCATGAGTGTACGGACAACCAAGCCGGTGCCATCAGTACTACAGTCGTCAACGACAATAATTTCGTGCGAAATTTGTTCGGCGACAAGGGCGGTATGAAAACTTCGCACCGTGGCGCCGATACTTTCTACTTCATTCCGTGCCGGAACAATAAGGGAAACGCGGATCATTAAAATAAATACGGAGAGGGTGAGATTCGAACTCACGGTGCCCTTGCGAGCACTCCAGTTTTCAAGACTGGTGCAATCGACCACTCTGCCACCTCTCCACGGTGGAAACGATATAAATTTTAGGTACTTTCCAGTAAAAACTTTACCCTCTCCCTCCCTTTGCCCGTTTTTAAGAATAATTCTTCCCGCCGTGCAAGTTTTTTATTCTCAAACGCTTCGTAATATACGAGGCCCCATGGACAGCCCGATTTCGTGGATTTTACCTTACCACGATTATGTTCATTGAGTCTATTTTTCAAATCTTCCGTTGACCCCTTGTAGAGTTTCGCGGTCTTTTTACTCTTCAGAATGTACACATAATACATAGTCGCAGTTTTTCCGCCCAAGGCGGACCCGACTCGGTCGGGCAAGACTGGTGCAATCGACCACTCTGCCACCTCTCCCTGCGTGCTACTGTAGCGTATTTTACAGACTTTATCTATATGCACCCGCAATTCTCCTCCCGAGGTAAAACCAGACAAAACCGACAAGGTAGCCACCGAGAATATCCAGCGGATAGTGCACTCCAATATAGAGACGACTAAATCCAATCAAAATAACGAGCACAAGAGCGATAATCACTCCCACCCTCCGCTTGTGCCGCGAGTGCGTGCGACGGAGGAGGAGAAAAACAGCAAGAGCATACACTGAAACCGAGAGTGCCGCATGGAGACTGGGGAAGGAACCAAAGCGTTCTGTAATCAATGCGAGTGAGGCACTGGGACGAACACGGAGTACCACATCCTTTAATAACGCAACGGAATATGCACTCCCCAAATATGAAAAGATAAGCCCGCATCCGGCACGAAAATCACGTCTAAAAAAAAGAAAGTAAATAAAAAAACCGACAACGACCCCTCCGGCAACCCATACATTCCCCAACTTTGTCAGTTCTAAAAAAAGAGAAGAGAGCCAAGGGGTACGCCACCCCGCAATAGTAGAAACTAACGTATGATCCAGAGAGATAAGTGCATTCATTGGAATATACACAGTATACCTTGCACGCGCTACTCTGCTACAATAGAGGTATGGATAATCGCACTACATTCTCTTGGGTTGCGTTTGAGCGCGATGAGAAAGAACACTCCACCGACTGGTACTGGGGATTTGGCGCACTGATACTTGCAATAGCGCTCGTCTCTATCTTTTTCAATAATCTTCTCCTTGCACTCATTTTTCTGCTTGGAGGATTTTCCTACATGACCTATACCGTACGTAAGCCGGAAGAAATAACGGTAACAATTTCAAATCGTGGCGTGCATGTGGGAAGTACTCTCTATCCTTTTAGTGAGATTAATGCCTACTCATTTGATCTTGAGCTCCCACGGAGACGTTTGGTGCTCATTTCCTCGCGCGCGATGATAAGTCATACGTACTTACCATTAGATGCGGATGAGGATATTGCTTCCATCCGTGCGCACATGGATCCATTTGTGGACGAGGTCCCCTACCTCCCCACTCTCGCTGATAGAATTACAGAGTATTTATAGTCCCCCGTATCGGAACATACCTCCCAGCCCGACAAGATTGTTCTGGCGGGGAACTTTTCGGAAATGGGTGCTGAATTTGGGATTGTGGAGCATGGGAGAAAAGGCGTTGGGTGGTAACGTGCCGAAATGAAATCGACTATTGTGATATGTTGATCATCGCGCAGATGAGGTGATCAGGAAAGGAGAGGAAATGTGACGGATGAAACAATTCTGTTCCACATTTGGGATTTATTCTGGTAGGAAGGTCCTCTCAATAATATTTATCTTGGCTGGACTTCAATCTCCTGACACCTGCCGCTATAGTACCTTTGCCCATCTGTGAATACTGCATATTTGAATGCATCAAATCTGTCTTCTGTTAAAAATCCTTTTGGTTCAACAGAATTATCTCTTACAAAATGGCTAGGATCTACACCTTTCAGTATTTCTAAAGTATTGCTTACACTTGAGAGGCAGAAGACATAATTATTATCCTTGAGTGTCACGGTAGATCCCCCCACAACTTGTATGGCGTTTGAATTCGCTAGTGGTGGAAGCAGGTGATATTGCCAGTAATAGTGTTTACCGTCTGAACCGATGACAACCCCTGCAGTATTCTTGTGAACAACAAATGTTGATGGGTTAGCCCCTTCTATCAATATCAGCTTTGATTCGGTTAAGCTCACTGTATCAAAAAGATAGACGTGGTTCGTATCCTTTACATAATCTGGGTCGTCCAACAGCGTGAACGATGCCGCGTCCACAGTAATTCCAGCAGGAGGTGTTACAGCATTACCGCTGTAGAATATCTTGTATTTATCTTTCGCAAAGTATTTCGAGTAGTATGCAACATTACTATCTGTTGGAGCTAGAATTTCAGATGCGGTAAAAAGCCGAAATGTATCATGATCTGCCTGTGCGACTACCTTGTCTCGATAGTATATGTTCTTTGAGTCCTTGGCGTAGTCAGATGTTTTGGATAGTGGTTGGAATGTCTTGGAATCCGCTCCCGGGATTGGATGATAAAACCAATTCAGTTCAGAGAACTCACGGAAATAAACATCCCCATTCCATTTTGTGACAAAATGTTGTCCTGCGCCTAGAGTATTATTGTAAAACCAGTACCCGCCACAAAGAATTACTAATACCACCGCACTGATAATTACAATTCTCTTTCTTGTTTTGTTCTTTGTCATACGGTTAATTGTATTCCATTGTATGAATACAATTAAAGAAGGGGGGTGGATAAACAACGTACCATAGCATTTCAACATCCTACGGTGCTATACTCTCCCCAATGGAGGATGTCTCCAACTACAACAAACTCAAAGAGAGCGCCGAACAGTATTTTCATTCTGTTGGGAAAGTGTATTGTCCTGCATTTGACGAAGCGGTCCATTTCGTTGCTGAAGGGTTTAATCATCTTGTTTTCAAGTCTCCACGATCAGAGAGGGAAAGACCGTCTCAAATATTGCGGTTCAAACTCCTCCCCCTTGCAAAAGAGCTCGTTGAGCTGACAACCACTTATCAGGAATACGAGGAGACGCTTCAGGAGCGTGTGGTTAAAAGACACAAACATATTGAGAAACGTTCTCTTCCTGTCCAGTACTGGGGACTCATTGCAATACTCAGAGGCAGAAAGGTGAAGGTGATCATAAGGAAAATTGGGAACGGGCAACTCCACTTCTGGAGCGTTGTCCCTGCATGGGTGACAAATAAATATCGTGATCTCCGCTTCTTCTCAACAATGAAGGGTAATCCGGAGGAGGACTAAAAACACCCCGCTGTCGCGGAGTGGTTTTAGTGTGCCTGCCTTCAGCTTATGTATGAGCCGAATAGGACTGACGCCCCACAAGCACGATTGCATACTACCACAAAAGGGAGATACGAGCAAACCGTGGAAGTGGACTCCTGTCAAGGTTGCGAAGAGTTTCTGGGTAAGTTAGGTTGTGCCTCCCATGCACCAGTTTGATGACCTGTTCCAAGACCTTCGGGAACTCTACCCAGAAGCCACCGAGGAACAGATCAGAGAGGCGCACGAGAACCTGATTCAAGACGTGGCCCTCTCCTTGCGTATGTATGATCGGCTTGAAGCGGAGGGAAGACTGGGGGAGATGATGGCCAAGGCGAGAGCTCTGCAGGGGGATGTTGAGACCTGATAGGAATCGAACTTTTGTGTGGCTTAACAAAACCATCCGCCTTTGTGGGGCGGATGGCTGTTTTCGTTTCTCGAATCTGATTGTGTGGCTTCGTTGAGAGGTTTATTCAGGAAAATGTGCTGATTTGGCAACTATAGTCCTCTCGACAGGAATCGAACCTGTATTACAAGCTCCGCAAGCTTGCGTCCTATCCGTTGAACGACGAGAGGTGAACATACTTACAATACACATTTACTAGCAAGCTCTGCAAGCCTGCCCAAGGCTGGTCCGCCATGGGCGGAAACGACGAGCCCCGTAAAACTCGACGACTCGCCACGGGGTAAAAGGGAGAGGTGCCTTATTTCTTTACCTTAGTCCCCGCCTCTGGAGCGTTGCGGCGAAAGAGCTTCACGAGACGAGACTTTTTACGTGCGGCGGTGTTTTTCTTTATCACACCGCGCTTTGCGGCCTTATCTATAGCTTGGAATGCGGCGCTTAATTCTTTTTCGCTTTTTGCGCCCGTTACTATAAGCTTCTTTGTTTCCTTGATGGTTCCACGCATTTTCTTTCTACGTGCATCATTAAATACACGCTTACGCGCGGAGCTCCGAAGTGCTTTTTTTGCTGATTGGATGATTGGCATATATGTACGCAGAGAAGTGTACCAGACCTACAGCGCCTTGGCAATCCCTCTTCGGCAGGCTCGGAGTAAGTGCTATAGTGTCCCTATGATTGGTTCAATTACCGGTACGGTCACACAAAAAGGGACACGTACCCTTACGATAGACGTGCACGGTATTGGTTTTTGTGTTCATGTACCCTCCGACACCCTCCTCTCCTACTCACTCGGGTCATCTGTCTCACTCATTACCCACCTTGCCGTACGCGAGGATGCTCTGGAACTCTATGGATTCAGCGATTCGGAAAGTCTCCGACTCTTTGAACTCCTCATCGGCGTCTCCGGCATCGGGCCAAAGAGCGCGCTCGCCATCCTCTCACTTGCCAGTCCCGCCGCATTCTCTCGTGCGGTACACGACGGAGACCTTGCGTATCTCACCAAAGTTTCGGGGATAGGAAAAAAGAGCGCAGAAAAAATTATTCTTGAGCTTCGCGATAAGCTAAGCGCAGATGAAGGAGGTGAGGCGGGTTCAGCCACCGATACCGATGTATTGGAAGCTCTACGTTCTCTTGGGTATTCACTCAACGAATCACGTGATGCCTTAAAGCATATACCTGCGGAGTGCACGGATACCGGAGCTCGCATCCGTGAAGCATTACGATATCTAAGCGTATGAAAAAACTACTCTCTCCTTATCACTATCTTTGGGCGCTTGGCGCCGCACTTTGGTACCGCTTTCCCGCAAGGAAGCTTGTTGTTATTGGGGTAACCGGCACCAAGGGCAAATCAACCGTTGTTGATCTCATTGCAGTGATACTTGCCGAAGCAGGGAAAAAATCAATCGTTTCGGGAACGGTGCGCTTTGCGGTAGGAGAAAAAAGTGAGCGCAATATGTTAAAGATGTCCATGCCAGGTAAGGGATATCTTCAAAAATTATTGAGAAAGGGTGTAACGGAAGGATGCACCCATGCGGTTATTGAAATGACCAGTGAGGGAGCTCGCCAACATAGGAATAGGTTCATTCCTCTTGATGTGTTGGTGGTTACCAACATCGCTCCAGAACATATTGAATCTCACGGTTCGTATGAAAAATATCTTGCCTCCAAGGTAAAAATTGCACGCGCGTTGGAAAGCTCACAAAAAGAGCCGCGCACGCTTATTGTTAACCGTGACGATAAAGAAAAGAATGCCTTCCTCACACTTTCAGTACCGCAAAAAATTGAAGTAAGTGTACATGACCCATTTCCCTACTCCACAAAACTTCCCGGAGAGATGAACCGTTTCAATATCCTTATCGCCGCGGCGGCCGCACGAGCTGTTGGTATTTCCGAAGAGACCATTGCACAGGCTATTGCAAAGTTCCAAGGTGTGCGAGGAAGAATGGAATCCATTGAAAACAATCGTAATATAACTATTTACGTAGATTACGCACACACTGCCGACTCCCTCCGTGCGGCCTATGAGGCCGCCGGCGCAGGACCAAAAGTGTGTGTGCTAGGATCCTGCGGCGGGGGAAGAGATGCATGGAAGCGACCACTTATGGCGCAGGTCGCACACGAGTATTGTGAAAAAATTATTTTTACCAATGAAGATCCATACGATGAGGATCCAGAAGCGATTATCCGCGATATGAGTTCCGCTCTCCCTGAAGGATCCTTTCGGAGTATTCTGGATCGCCGCGAAGCTATTAGGACAGCGTTAACGGAAGCAGGGCAAGGAAGTACCGTTATGATTACCGGAAAAGGAACCGATCCGTGTATCTGTGGGTCACGAGGAAGTCAGACCCCTTGGGACGACGCCACCGTAGTGAGAGAGGAACTTCACGCTCTGGAAAATAGAGCATAAACAGATGACTCGTACTCAACAAATCGTGGGAGTGTGCATTGCCGGTGTTGTATGTACGGCATTGTGCGCATGGCTCCTCTCAAGCGGACGAGTTCATCCTCCTTTTGAGATAGGTAAGGAAGAAAAAAGCCCTCTGTTCGGCTCGTTATCAATTGCCCGTGCAGTGGAAATAGCCGAGAATGAAAAAAGTAGCGAATATCTTATCCTTGAATACATCGCACACGAAGGAACGCCGCAAAAAATTTCAGGATGGACAATAGAGAGTACCGCACAAAAAATCAACGTACGTATTCCCGAAGGGAATACTCTCTTTCGCCAAGGAGTAGTACCAACACTTTCCCCTATTTCACTTTTTCCTGGAGAGCGGGCACTTCTCTCCCCTCAATCTTCTCCTGTTGGCGCCTCATTTCAAAGCAACATTTGCAGTCCCGCATTGGAACAGTTTCAAAACTTTTATCCTGCGTTTACGAGAACAGATCGAACGATTACCGAAGGTTTCTATAACGATTGCGTGGAAAGAGAAAATACAAATCCGCAATTTTTCTTTCCCGAATGGAGAGTATTTTTAAACTCGCAGGATTCTCTCTTCTCTTCCGAACATGATCATCTCATACTGAAAGATGAAAAAGGGCTCATTATTGCTGAGTACAGTTACTAAGAGTAAAAAGTGCGATTCCGCTGGCGACAGAAACATTGAGCGATTCTTTTTTCCCACGCATAGGAATTTCAATAATTGTATCAGCGAGCGCAAGTAGCTCGTCCCCTACTCCATCAACTTCATTCCCTACAATAAGTGCGGTCGCACCATGTACGTTTACTGCCCGGTAATCTACCGAGCGTTCACTCTGTTCCAAGGCATAGATGCACACCTTTTTTTGTTTTAACTCTTCAATGAGAGTTGTACTGTCTTCTCTTATTTCCCACTGCACACTCTTTTCCGCCCCTAACGAAGCTTTTAACACACGCGGATTCGGGCGGCCAAATCGATCTACAGGTGCGGGAGTGATTCCACAAAGATATACTTTCTCCACCCCCGCCGCATCCGCAGTACGCAAGATACTCCCCACGTTTTCACAGCTTCGTACATTGTGGAGGATAAGGGAAAGAGGGTGAGGCATCAATGTCCGCCCAGTAGGATTCGAACCTACGACCCTCTCCTTAAAAGGGAGCTGCTCTACCAGCTGAGCTATGGGCGGCTCGCGAAATAATACCACAGACTCGTCTTCTGTCCACGTTTATATACTTAAAACAATAGTCTCTAAGGCAATATCCATCTCTACCTCACCGGAGACCACTCGTGACGGAAGGAGTGAAAGGGCAAAAGAGAGTTCATTCAGCTCCTCTCGAGAATAGTTTCGTCCATAGCCACACGCCCTGCTATACACATTTGGTTTTAACCCTGACTCGGCGGGGGTGGTCTGCGATGCAAGCAGTATTGTTTTTATCTGCCAGAGAAGCGGGTGTAGAAGTTCATCTTCTGAAACTCCCGCCTTTTTTGCCCGCTGGAGTTCAACCCAAGCACCTTTCCGATCGCGCTCCCCTACTTTCTGCGGCAAGGCAAACACATTATATTCGGGCAAGGTATATGGCGCAGGAAAGGAGTACACTTTCCCATATTTTTCAATCAGAGTAAGTATTTTTTTATCAAGATGATGTTCAAAAAAAAGAAAATGATTCTCCGATTTCCCCATTGCGGTAATCAAATCAGAAAAAATTTCTTTTATGTCTTTATTTTCACTTATCTGTACACAGGAGATGAGATAGGCTCCACCAAAAAAACTTTGTTGGGATACGGTATCAAAAATATCCTTCACATCAAGAGTTTCCCCCGTAAAAGTGAGGTGACGAGCATCTGGATATTTAAGAGAAAATTGTTCTTTCAAAAAACGATACTTGTCCGCCGCCTTTGGATTCCCATTCCCAATAACCGCGTAGATCATACCTTATACGTCTAGCGTAATTCCCACAGGGCAATGATCCGACCCCCCTATCTGTGTCAAAATAAACGCTTCTTTCACGTGTTTTATAAAATGCCCGCTGACAAAAAAGTAATCAATGCGCCAGCCAATATTCCGCTCACGAGCAAGTGCACGGTAGCTCCACCATGAATATTCTTTTTTATCGGGATGAAGATAGCGAAAGCTGTCCACTAATCCGTGAGCAACAAATTTGTCTGCCCACTGTCGCTCCTCATTGGTAAATCCCGGATTCCCCACATTTTCTTTTGGTCGTGCAAGATCAATCTCCTCATGTGCCACATTAAAGTCACCACAAGCAATTACCGGCTTATTCTTTTCAAGACGGGTCACATATTTTAGAAAAGTGTCATTAAATTTTTCCTTAAATCCCAATCGTGTAAGCTCATGATTCGCATTCGGAAAGTAACTATTGAGAAAATAAAATTTTTCAAACTCTATTGTTTGTATACGCCCCTCCTTCTCTTCAGCAAGAGATTTTCCTTTTTTCCCAGGGACATTAAATCCCTCACTAACTGCAATCGGTGCACGAGTGGTTAAAATCGCCGTGCCGCTGTAACCCGGACGCTCTGCCGGATTCCAAAACTCCGTGTATCCAGCAAAATCAAACTCCACTTTTTCTCGCGCCTCATTGCTCATCTTTATTTCCTGGAGGCCTATTACGTCTGGCTTCTTTTTCTTTAAAAAATCGCCAAAGCCCTTATCCGCCGCCGCACGGATACCGTTTACATTCCACGACAGGAGAGTGAATGTTTGTGCCATAGCCATATCATAGCACTCTCGCCTATTCGTCGGCAGTTACGGCAATAATTTGACATTTTAAAAATAATCTAGCACTATACATCCAACTAGAACTTTGACGAAAGGATGGAAATCCTTCAATAGAAATTCCACCGGAAAAACATCTCGTCGGAGAGATGTTTTGTACACTCAAACTTGAAGATGTGTTTGATGTGCACTAGAACGACACCCCGCCCTGTTTAAAAAACAGAGGCGGGGCTTTTTTATGTGATAAGTGTTTTTATAATCTGAAAGTCTTTTTTTAACGTATCTTTCATCCCGTTATTGTATACCGCAACAGCTGGATGATAGAGACAGACAATGGACACTTCCCCATATGGAGCTTTGGCAAGAAAACTCTTCCCGTGCATAGATGAAATGGGCTGAAGGTATAGTTCCATCTCAAACTTCCGCATAATATAGCCAAGCGAGTAGCGACCGAGTGTCGCAATAATGCTAGGTTGGATAATCTCAATCTGCCTGTCTAAAAATGGTCCGTAGACGGTAATCTCTTCAGGAAGTGGATCACGATTTTCCGGTGGACGATCTTTCAAAATATTCGCGATGTACACTTCAGTACGATTCATGCCAACACTTTCCAATAATTCTTCCAAGACTCTCCCCGCCGCCCCAACGAAAGGTCTCCCCGTTTGCGCTTCCGTCCGTCCTGGGGCTTCCCCTACAAACATAAGCTTTGCATAATGATTTCCTTCACCAATAACGGGAAAATAATGATTCTTTGTACGATATTCATAGAGCGGCGACTCGGAGAGCGCGAGAACTTCATCTTTTATTCGTTTTAGTGCCTCTCTACGTGCATCTTCCTGCATAATTTGAATATAACACAAACCCCGTTTCGCCACAGCGAAACGGGGTGAGTAATAGCTGGATTGTGTTATTTACCGAGTTGTGGTCGCAGTTCCAGTTGCAACGGTAGAGGCCGTTGTAGTACTGGCAGTTTCTGTTACCGGCGTGGGATTGGTAATGTCTCCACACGCGACAGATTTCTTTGCATCCTTTTCAGATTTCTGGACTCCAATAGCAAGAGGAAGGTTGTTCAAAACCTGCTCAATGGTTACGGTGTCAAGAATAGTTTCTGAAGTTCCCCCAACAACATTGGTAAGAGTGAACTTCGCATCGCCAAGAGCACGACAGGATCCCGCGTACATAAATGCGGGCTGGGAAACTCCGGCGGGAGCGTTAGAAAGTGTCAACGTCACCTTCAACTTTCCATCAACATTCTCCAAAACTGCGGCACCTGACTCGCCTGAGGTACCGACCTCGGCAAGAGTGGTATTGATACGAACTGATTCCACAGCAGGAGTAGTCGTTGCGGTCTCGTCAATAATCGGCATATCAGTTTCTTCACCCTTATTCTTGAATACCAAGTATCCAACGATAATGAGGGCGACGATAACGATTAAGATAATGGCATTTTTCATAATATTCATTCAGTCGTGATAAGAATACGGTTTATTCTTCAGCGGGAACAGTGGTGCTCGCAGAAGCAGTATCAGTCGTAGACGCAACAGAACTGGTGCTGGTACTCGCCGATACAACTTTAAGAAGTTCAATCTCAAACTTAAGAGTGGCGTTTGCGGGGATAGGACCGACTGTCTGAGCCCCATAGCCAAGCTCCGGAGGTACCGTTAAAATACGCTTCCCTCCAACCTTCATACCAAGCAATCCTTGCTCCCACCCTTGGATTACCTGTCCCGCACCAACGGTAAACGTAAAGGGTTCTCCACGATCAATACTTGAATCAAACTTAGTGCCATCCATTAATGTTCCAACATAATGAACTGTAACCGTGTCTCCGATTTTTACCTCTTCTGTACTGGTACCTACTGACGTATCCTCAATAACAGGACCTTGTGTAAGACCGACAGAAGCTCCCTGCGGAACGGTTTCCTCGTTTGAACCGCGACTCTGGTAACCTAAGACTACCAACACCGCAATAATAATAATGGCAACAATGAATAATATGAGTTGTTTATTCATAATATTTCTTAATAACAGCTAATAATCTTCTTGTGAGTGCGAGCGTACCGCACTCGCTACCTCTTGTCTATATTGACAATATTCACATTGCAACGCGCTTTCCGGAAGTCGGTCTCCCCGCAAGCACTTATGCGCATCTAGTATAGCATTCTCTACCCAACGGTCATCCCCTTCATAGGGGATAATGGAAATATCAAACTCCAGCTTGGCATCAAAGGATTTTTTGTCACGCCGACCGTTTGCATAGACAAAATATCCAACAGGAGAAACGGAAAAACCGATTTTCCGTAATAACCATTGATATATCTCCATCTGATTTTTATAGCTCCTCTGCCACTCGGCATCAATGGTCACCTCCGAATCCTTACTCGTAGATTTGTAATCCACCACGATAATATCCCCTTCCGGAGTAACCCACAGATCATCAACCGCTCCGGTGATAATAAAGTTACTCGGTTCATGGTAGTACTGGATACCCACGAAGTTTTCTCGCCATTCATTTAACTTCGGATGAGAAAAAGGGATGGCCTTAATCCCGTAATGCTCCATAAGCGGGTGTGGCTCTCCTTTTGCACGGTGAATATCAAATTCTTTTTTGAAAAGGTGGTCTACCGCCGAATTCAAATTAAACGGTAATTGAGCAGGCTTCCCTACTCCCAGACGACGATCAAGGTAAAAACAGCGTGGACATCGAAGAAAATCTTCAATTTTAGACCGCGAGAGCTTAAAAGGTTCAGAAGAATTTGGATTAAAGATGTTTCTGGTACGAATTGTCATATAGAGATTGGTGTATTATCCTGCTTCTTTCCAGTTTCTACCGGTTTTTACAGAAACCGAGAGTGGTACCGCCACATGCGCGGCGTTTTCCATCGCCTCTGAAATAATGACAACGACCTCTTTTACTACCTCGTGTTCAACTTCGTAAATTAATTCATCGTGCACTTGAAGGATAAGGTGCGCTCTCCCCGCCAATCCACGTTCGGCGAGTTTTTCTTCAGAGTTTCGCATTGCTATCTTAATGAGATCGGCCGCCGTCCCCTGTAGAGGTGCGTTCATCGCCATACGTTCCGCACTTGCACGCAGATAGGGCACATGAGATTTAATATCGGGAAAATAGCGGCGTCTTCCAAAATATGTTTTTGTGTAGCCATACTTCCTCGCATACTCTTTGACACCCTCAAAAAAGAGCCCGATTTTTGGAAAACTAGCAAAATATTGTTCGTAAAATTCCTTTGCTTCCTTTAGATCGGTACCAAGATTTTTACGAAGGGCTTGCACCCCCATCCCATAAATAATACCGAAGTTGATAACCTTTGCCTTGCGACGCATATCCTTTGTTACTTCTGATTCGGGCACACGAAACACTCGCGCGGCAACTGAAGAATGCACATCTTTCCCCTCTCTAAAAATTTTAATAAGTTCTTCGTCCTCCGCCATTACCGCAAGCACACGCATCTCAATCTGTGAGTAATCACACGAAACCCATGTGTGTCCAGGAGTAGTGATAAAGGCCTCACGAATAGCTTCGCCGTACCCCTCCCGTACAGGAATGTTCTGAAGATTAGGACTGTCTGAAGACATGCGTCCCGTCGTCGTTCCCGTTTGATTCAAGTGAGTATGGAGGCGACCTCCAGTATCCACCAAAGAAGGTATCGCATCTATGTACGTCCCAAGAAGTTTTTGGAGTTCACGGTAGAGAAGAATGTCGTCAACGACGGGGTGCTCACCGTGAAGTTTAACCAGTTCACTTTCTCGCGTTGAGAGTGTGCCACCTCCCGTTTTTACAATGCCTTTTGTGGGAAGTTTAAGTTTTTCAAACAGAAGCTCTGAAATCTGCTTCGGAGAATTGATATTAAATTCTTCTCCCGCCTCCTTATAGATACGCCGCTCAATGACTCCAAGCTTTTTGTGATACTCAACAGAAAGCGCATGAAGAAGTGCAAGATCTACAAGTACTCCTCGCCTCTCCGCACGCGCAAGGATAGGAATAAGTGGAAGTTCTATACCTTCGTACACAGAGAAGAGCTCTTTCTCTTTCAGTTCTCGCTCAAGAACAGTCATGGCGGATTCTATATCTTTTTTCTTTGTGTACGTGGCAATATCCGCGCGGCTCGGTGAAGTATCTGCGGAATTAAGAAGCCAATATGCAATGCGAGCACGTTGTAGTATCTCACCAGACTCTTCGCTTTCGGGAAGAGCATCCGCCGAGGAAGAACTTTTTTCCGAAGAGTTGTGCAATAACGCAAGCGCACGACGTTTTAAACTTTCGAATTCTAGCTCATCAAAAAGGGAAACGAGTGAAGCTTCCTCAACTCCGTCCCTCCAGTTCCCGTTCGGGAGCGTGAAGGAAAGAGGGGCATCACGACGTATCGTTGCGAGTGTTTTTGAAAAGAGCGCCTCTTCTTCGTTTTCCTTCAGAATCGTTATAACTCGTGGCTTAATGCCGGCTTCCACAAACGCATCCGGATTCTTTTTGAGTTTTTCATATATTTCCTCAATGGTACCGAAGTGAGTAATCAGTTCTGTTGCTGTCTTCTCCCCTATTCCTGGTACCCCTACAATATTATCCGAAGGGTCTCCGCGAAGCCCCTTATAGTCGGCCACAAGTGCGGGAGAAAATCCAAAACGTGTGCACACCGCTTTTTCATCGTAAAGAATGGTATCCGTTAATCCCTTGCGGAAGGTATAGACTTGCACCTGCTCCCCACTCACCAGTTGGAGGGTATCCATATCACCCGAAGCGATAATGATGGAAAGATCTTTTTCGTCAGAAAGAAGGGTGACGAGAGTACCAAGGATATCATCCGCTTCAAACCCCGGTTCCGAAATTATAGGAATGCCAAATGCGGTAAAAATACTTCGTGAACGCTCAATTTGTGTAATGAGATCGTCGTCGGCCTTTACTCTCTTTGCTTTGTACGCTTCGTATATTTTTTTGCGAAAAGTCGGCTCGGGAAGATCGTAGCAGGCAATAAGGTGGTCCGGTTTGAGCTCCGTAATTATTTTCATCAGCATTGAAGCAATACCATACAGTCCACCCGTCGGCTCCCCCGCCTTAGTGCGCAGGTCAGGAAGTGCATGATATGCGCGATGAATAATCGCATGTGCATCCAAGAGCACGAGCAATCTTTTATGCGAAGAGATTTTAGTTTTGATAGATGATTTCATGACACGTATCGGACGAGAGGGAAAGAGTAATATGCAGTGCGGTATCAGGGATAAGCTTTTCTACGCGCTCTGGCCACTCTATCACAATACAATTCTTTGGATCCTCCACAAGAGTATTCCATCCAAGACGCGCGAGCTCCTCCGCACTCTCAAGGCGGTACGCATCAATATGCACCAAATGAGAAAAAACACTTTTCTCTTGAGTTTTATAGATTTTCATAATCGTGAAAGTTGGACTGACTACCGGTTCAGTGATACCAAGCGTTTCCGCAATCCCTTGGGTAAATGTTGTTTTCCCTGCTCCTAAGTCTCCGTGGAGTGCATATACCAGAGCATTGATCCGTGGTACAGAAAGGAACGGGAGTGTTATTCCCCGCGCAATAGCCTTCATTTCTTCCGCACTCTGTGTCATACACTGCATTTGGTCTATTGTAACAAAAAAAAGCCCCCTTACATTCGCTAAGCGAAAAATAAGGGGGCCTTCAGAGGGGAGCTTACCAACGGCCACGAGGTGGCGGTGGGGGCTGATGATGCTGACGAGAATAATTGTACCTCGGTCTTGGTTGATGCCGTGGTTGGTAATTATAATCGTCATACCGATCATAACGATCGTAGCGATCATACCTATACCGAGGCTGATGTCCCACATTGAACCCAAAACCGATTCCGAAAAATGGTGCTGGTTCAGGAACATAGACTGGCATCGGGGGCGGGGGCGGAATGAATACAGGCTGTTCTTGTACAACAATCCGCTCCACAGGTCTGTCAATGTAGACTGGTCTGTCCACATAAACCTTTTCCCGTTCAATGTAGACAGGCTTTTCAACAACCCGCTCCACATACCGAATCTCCGGTTGTGGAGCGGGTGCTGGTTGCCATGCTGGAACCGGTGTTGGCTGTGGTGGACGCGGCTTTGTTGCTGGAGCATCTATTGAAGTCACCCGCGGCCGTTCTTCGGTTCCCGGCTCGCTCGCATAGGATGTAGCGAAACAGACAAACATAACGACAAAAACGAGTAACAATAGACCTACTTTCTGCTTTTTCATCTTTTTCTCCTCCTCTGTACGCGTTAAACGCGATTTTCAACGATTCTATGTCTATTATAGCATATACAGTATATTTGTCAAGTTCTCCGTAATGGTTCAATAGCTTGAAATCACCTAATGTTCAACCTCGGAGGTTGCACAAATAAGGGATTTTTAGATAAAAGAAAAGCCCCATCCGCGATAACGGATGGGGCAGAGAGAAATAAGCTGAGACTTTATTATTATTTGTGAACGCCGGCGAACCACCAGTCGTCGTCCCAGCCGCCGCCGCTGCGGTAGACGCGCACCCCGCGCCTGCCGCGCCAACGGCAGAACGCGGCGTAGCACCAGTTGCCTTTGGCGTCTTTCCAATAAGTGCCGTGAGGCTTCTCATCGGCGAAGGTGGGGTCGGACTCATTTACGGCGGCAAGGGAGTAGGGGTCAGCGGGCTTGAGGCCACGCAATTCAAACTCCTTTTCGAGGTCGTAATCGGAGATGCGGTTATTGCGCTGGGACAGATCGGGTTTGAAGAATATGACCTCAACTTCATCAGCCGAGGCCTTAGGCATGCTGTCCACGACCGTGCGGTCCGTGTACTGCTTGCGGCCGGTGGCATCCAGCGCCTCTTGCGGAGAGCGAATACGATTCACCTTGGCCTTGATCAGGTTCGAGACTGCTTCAACACGTTCGCGGAAGGGTGTGAACATCATCATTCCGAGATTCTTGATACCGAGAACCTGTTGAGCGACATCCGAGGTGATCTCGGAACGATGCTTGCGCATCGCATCGCGGAGTTTGTTGACGGCGTTTTCGATTTGGCCGTCAGTCATTTTGGTTGCGGTCATGATCCGTGTCATGGCGTCATCCTTTCTTGCTTGAATTCTCTCTTTCTATCAAAGAGCTGTTTCAGAGTATACGTTTAAATTGTATATTTGTCAATAGAGTACCCAAAAAGTCATATGCTACACTATGGGGATGATTAGCTTTGACGAGGAGAAGCAGAATAAGCGAATTGCCGATCTCCATGCAAAAGAAGAGGAGGATCTTGCGCAAATTGTGGCGGCAAAATTCGGTCTTCCCTACATTGACCTCTCCACTCTTGCAATAAGCACCGACGCTCTACGTATAATCCCCGAAGCAGAAGCTCGCGAATCTTTTGTCGCCTGTTTTCGAGTATCGGGGAAAAAGATAGATATTGCTACTTCGGCTCCGGACTCCCCTTCCGCCTCCGGTATTCTTGAAGATTTGAAAGAAAAAGGCTTTATTCCTTCTCTCTACGTTGTCTCAAAGGGAAGTCTTAATCACGCATGGGAACACTATGCTGAAATCTCAAAAAGCTCCCGTACCGACGCAGGGGTCATTTCAATTTCCGATGAGGTGCTCTCTTCTTATTTGGAAAAAATTAAAACGGTAGAAGATACACAAAAAATGATAGAGGGGGAAGAGGAAGCTGTTCGTTCAGGGAGAGGAGTCTCTAACCTCGTTGAAGTTATTCTTTCAGGAGCTATCGCTCTCTCCTCATCAGATATTCACATTGAACCGGAAGATGCTTCCATTCGAATCCGTTATCGGCTAGACGGGGTGCTCCAAGATATTGCCCGAATGGACGCGAAGATTTATCACAACGTACTGATGCGCATTAAGTTAGTCTCCGCGATGAAGTTAAACCTGAAGGATATTGCGCAGGATGGACGTTTCAGTATACGGCTTAAGGGAGTTGAAATGGAAATACGCAGTTCCATCATCCCTGGTGCATACGGAGAATCAGTCGTTATGCGCGTTCTTAATCCAGAAACTATTGCACTCACCTTTGATAAGTTAGGGATTGAACCGCGTCTTAAGAGCGTTTTTGAGGAAGAACTTTCAAAACCAAACGGAATGATTCTTCTCACTGGACCTACGGGAAGTGGAAAAACGACGACCCTGTATGCGTTTCTTCGCTATGTTTCTAATACAGGAAATAAAATTATCACGATTGAAGATCCGGTTGAGTATCACCTTGAAGGAATTAATCAGACACAGGTTGAAGAAGACAAGGGTTACAGTTTTTTAGAAGGACTTCGTTCCGCACTACGTCAGGACCCCGATATTATCATGGTTGGTGAAATACGTGATAAAGAGACGGCAGGGGTTGCGGTTAATGCCGCACTTACAGGGCACCTCGTATTTTCCACTTTGCACACCAACACAGCGGCAGGAACGATTCCTCGCCTTATTGACTTAGGAATAAATCCGAAGGTTATTGGATCCGCACTCACGATCGCTATTGCACAGCGCCTTGTCAGAAGATTGTGTACGAAGTGCAAAAAAGAAGCGGTTCCCTCTCCTTTAGAACAGACACTCTTGGACGCTACCACGCAAGCGATTACCACACGCCGTCCTGACATAGAGATTCCTCCGAGTAATCATTATTTTGTTCCTGTCGGATGTCCTGCGTGTAATATGACTGGCTATAAAGGTCGGAGTGGTATTTTTGAAGCAATACGCTCCGATGAGGCGGTAAATGCCATTACCTTGGACAATCCTGGGGAACGAGAAATTAAGCGTGCCGCCTTACCGCAAAACATCCTCACTATGCGTGAGGATGGGGTACTTAAGGTATTGCGTGGAGATACGTCCCTTGAAGAATTGGGGCGTGTCATAGACCTTACAGGGGAAGATCATTGAGATTGAGCGAAAAAATCTCTAAACAATCCTTCTTGGAACTCCAAGAAGGCAGGCGTGCCCACAAGGATAGCCCCAGCAACCCCCGCCGAAGCGAGAGAACCAAGACGTCCTGGCGCACACACCCATAGGCTTGCGCCCCGATTGCTTAGAGATTACTTCGTTCAACTAAAGAAGACACTAGCATATATTATATTTTATGTCAAGTAAACAGCCACCAGAGACCGAGGAAGTAGCATATGAGAACCATTTAGACAGTGCCCTGCGCCCTCACTCGTGGGATGAATATGTGGGGCAGGAACACATAAAAGGGAACCTTCGCATCCTCCTTTCGGCGGCAGAAGAGCGCAAGCATCCTCCGGAACATCTTCTTTTTTATGGCCCGCCAGGACTTGGAAAAACGACTCTCGCCTACCTCATTGCCCGAGAAATGGGAGCGCAGATAAAAACAACCTCCGGACCGGCAATTGAGAAAGTGGGAGACATTGCTTCTATCCTCACCAACCTTGCCCCAGGAGATATTCTTTTTATAGATGAGGCACATCGTCTCAATAAACTTATTGAGGAGGTGCTCTACCCCGCCATGGAGTCAGGGATGCTTAATATTATTATTGGAAAAGGACCAGGAGCACGCAGTATTCAGCTTGAACTCCCCCCTTTTACCCTTATCGCGGCAACCACACGTATTTCACTCTTGTCCGCACCGCTTCGGTCACGATTCGGAGGAGGGACGTTCCGTTTGGAATTTTACACCGAAGAAGAGATTGGCACGATCATTCAAAGATCGGCACGTATTCTTAATGTACCCATTGAAGAAAGCGCAATTTCTGAAATCGCGCGGCGAAGTCGCTTTACTCCTCGGATGGCAAACCAATACCTGAAACGTGCCCGCGACTTCGCACAGGTTAAACGACGCACTTTAGATAAAGAGACGGTTCATGAAGCGCTCTCCCTTCTTGAAATTGATGAATTAGGACTCTCGTCAATTGACCGGCGCGTTCTCTCGGTTATTATAGAAACCTTCCATGGAGGACCTGTGGGAGTGGGGACCATCGCCACGGCGCTCTCTGAAGAAGAATCAACGATAGAAGAGATAAATGAACCATACCTCATACAGCTCGGTCTTATTGAGAGAACTCCCCGAGGAAGAACCGCGACGGAGCGCGCGTACAAGCATCTTGGGTATGATATACCAAAGCAAGCATCGCTTTTATAACATCTATGTCAGGACACAATAAATGGTCACAGATTAAGAATAAGAAAGCGGCAGAAGACTCAAAAAGGAGTAAGTTATTTTCTATGTTGGTAAGAGCAATCTCTATGGAAGCGCGTGCGGCGGGGGGAGATCGCAATCACCCACGTCTCCGTGCGGCAATAGAAAAAGCGCGTGCGGCAAATATGCCGACAGAAAATATTGAACGCGCAATCAGTAAGGGAAGTGGCGTCGGAGATGCTCAATACGAAGAAGTTCTTTATGAAGCATACGGACCAGGTGGAACAGCGCTCATTATTGTCGGAATGACCGACAATAAAAATAGAACTGCGGCAGAAATTCGCCATCTCCTTACTTCTCACGGGGCAAGTTTTGCAAATCCGGGAAGTGCACAGTGGGCATTTACACATACCGGAGACGAATGGATAGCGGATACCGAAACCCCCTTACGCGAAGACGAACTCTCCTCCTTGGAAAATATTATTGACGCACTGGATGAACATCCAGATGTAAAGAGTGTTTTTTCAAATGCGAGCCACTCATAATATTTCTACACGGATACTGGGAATAGATCCTGGGTATGACCGTTGTGGAGTTGCTGTTATTGAACAGGAAGGAAATAAAGACATCCTTCTGTGGTCATCTTGTATTACGCCGCCCAAGGGAGACTTGGATGTACGTTTTTTAGAAATTGGAAAAACAATAGAGTCTATCATCCACGAGTGGAATCCATCAATTCTTTCCTGTGAAAAAATTTTCTTTACTAAAAATCAAAAAACCGGAATCGCCGTTGCAGAACTGCGTGGCATAATTCGCTTCCTCGCGGCGTTACATGCTCTCACTTTTTTAGAATTCACCCCTCAAGAAATTAAACGCGCAGTAACTGGATACGGGAACGCAGACAAACAGCAAGTAAGCACCATGGTTCGTGCTCTTTTAAAAATGAATTCCGAACATCGGCACGATGATGAGTATGACGCGATTGCCGTGGCCTTGACGACAAGACCCCTCATGCGCTAACTTATCCACACGCTATCATACCCCTCCATTGCAAATGCTTGGTGGTATGATACAAAAAAATGGTCTCAGAGAGACTCCTATTACTAAGTTAATGTAATTATATGGATGATGAATTAGGGAAGGAGGGTTTTGAGGAAGAAGAGGAAGGAAAGGATGACGAGGTAGACTTTGACGGTGATGATACTGAGGAAGAGGAAGAAGAGGAAGATGTAGAGTCAGGTTCCTTCGGAGAAATATAAAAGGTTCTCCACAAAAAAACACCGGTTTTGCACCGGTGTTTTTTTGTTTGTCTATTTTACAATTATTGAAAGAAAACGATTCTTCCCTATTCGCACCTGTTGAGTATTTTTTTGCACTGACGACGAGGGATCGGTAACCTTTACCCCTTCAACTTCCACCGCTCCTTCTAAAACAAGGCGGCGCCATTCAGACTTAGACGATACGAGCCCCGATTGTAGTACCGCATCGGCCATCACACTATCGCGCTCAACGTACACTTCTGGAATCGCACCGGAGATTAACCCCTTACTAAAACGATTTTCAAAAGTTTCTTGTGCGTTGATTGCTTTTTCACTTCCCCAGAGCCATGCAACGATTGAGTGTGCAAGAGAAATTTTTGCTCCCTTAGGATCTTCTTCAATATGAGCCCGCGCTTCACTCATAGCACGAGAAGTGAGGAGTTCGAAACCGGCTTCCATCAATTCATCCGGCCAACTCATAATTTTACCGAAGGCGTCATCTGGGGTGTCAGAGAGAGCAACCATATTTCCTTCAGTTTTTCCCATTTTTTTTCCTGTGGGATCGGTAAGTAATTTTGTAGCCAGAACAAACTTTTCTTTCCCTCTCTTTTTCAGGAGGGTTCTTCCTGCAAGCATATTAAAAATCTGGTCGCTCCCCCCTATTTCAAGCTCAACATCAAGTGCAACGGAGTCATATCCCTGCAGTGCCGGATAGAGAAACTCATGAACATACACCGGTTCCCCCGAGCTGATTCTCTTCTCAAACATATCCCGCTCTATCATTTGCTGAACGGTAAATTCACTTAAGAGTCCTATCATGTCGCGGAGAGAGAGTCCGCTTAACCACTCACTGTTATAACGCAGTTCAACGGCGTCCAAATTTAAAATTCTTCCCAGTTGTTCCGTATATGAAGTAACATTATTTTTTACTTCTTCCGGACTTAATTGTTTACGAGTGGAAAATTTACCGGTAGGATCTCCGATGAGTGCCGTGAAATCACCAATAAGAAGCACCACATGGTGCCCCTCGTCCTGAAACATTCGCAATTTACGGAGTATAGACGCATGCCCCAAGTGAAGAGTGGGACCCGTCGGATCAATGCCGCTGTAGAGGCGTATAGGTCCCTTTCCGAGCCTCTCTTTGAGTAAGTCAACTGTCGGATATATCTGGGAAACTCCGCGTGAAAGCAGGTTGCTCAAAGAATCCGTGGGCTTCATGGTTTTAAAGTACCACACATTTATGGTATGTTAAAGAGTAATGAGTTGGCTGAAAACAATTAGACAGCGCTCCGCATCTGTTTTTATACTTAAAAGCCTTGCACTTGCGGGTATTATTTTTTTTGTAACAACGGGTGTTTCCGTATTATGGGCGGTTACCTTGGATATCCCTACCTTTGACTCTTTTCAGGCCAGAGACATCGTTGAGTCAACAAAAATTTACGATAGAACAGGGAAAGTGGTGCTCTATGACGTACACGGTAACGTAAAGAGAACTATTGTCCCCTTAAGTGATATCGCACAGGCAGTCCAAGAGGCAACTGTTTCCATTGAGGATGCAAAATTTTTTGAGCACAAAGGAGTTGATCCTAAGGGAATCGCGAGGGCATTCTTGGTAAATCTTGGGTCCGGTTCTGTACAACAAGGAGGTTCAACCATCACTCAACAAGTCATTAAGATGGCAATTTTGACGAGCGATAGAAGTATCACCAGAAAAATTAAGGAAGTTATTCTTGCAGTTAAGCTTGAACGTTCAATGGGTAAGAAAGACATCCTCGCCATCTACCTCAATGAAGCTCCATACGGAGGAAGCATTTATGGAGTGGAAGAAGCTTCTCAATCATTCTTTGGCAAAAGTGCAAAAGAATTAACTTTAGGAGAATCTGCGTATCTTGCCGCTCTCCCTCAAGCCCCCTCGTATCTATCTCCATATGGTTCACATAGAGACAAACTTGATGAACGAAAAAATCTTGTATTACAGAGAATGTATGAACTGGGGAAAATTACAAAAGAGCAGATGGATCAAGCGAAGGCAGAAAAAATTACCTTTAATCAACGTGATGACGGAGGAATTAAAGCACCTCATTTTGTTGACTATGTCCGTTCATATCTGGAGGAAAAATACGGAAGAGAGACGATAGAACAGGAAGGATACACGGTCATCACAACACTTGATTGGCGTCTTCAAAGTCGTGCACAAGAAATTGTGGCTAAATATGCGGCGGAAAATGAGACTAGTTTCAACGCAAAAAATGCTGGGCTTATTGCGATTGATCCCAAAACCGGGCAAATTCTTTCAATGGTCGGATCTAGAAATTATTTTGATAGGGATAATGAAGGTAATTTCAACATCACCCTTGCACATCGCCAACCAGGATCAGCATTCAAACCCTTTGCATATGCCACGGCTTTTGCAAAAGGATACACTCCCGATACCATTCTCTTTGATCTCTTCACCGAATTTGACACGTCATGCAGTCCAGAGGGAACCTCAAAAACTGGATCCGACGGTTCCACATGCTATCATCCAGAAAATTACGATGGGGTGTTTCGTGGTCCTATAAGTTTACGAAATGCACTTGCCCAATCAATAAACATTCCTTCTGTGAAGGTGATGTATCTTGCGGGAATTGCAGATTCAATTGAAACAGCAAAAGCAATGGGAATTAAAAACTTAGGAAACTCAAACCAATATGGGCTTTCTCTTGCACTTGGTGGTGGAGAAGTCACCCTCCTTGAACTAACAAGCGCATATGGAGTATTTGCAAATGAAGGGGTAAGAAACCAACCCGCTTTTATTCTGAAAATCGAAGATTCTAAAGGTAAAACAATTGAAGAGTTCACACAAAGTCCAAAACAGGTTATAGAAGTAAATATTGCGAGACAAATTACTGACGTTCTCTCTGATAATAACGCAAGAACTCCCGCGTTTGGAGCAAACTCACCTCTCTATTTTCCTGGATATGACGTTGCAGTAAAGACAGGAACCACAAATGATTATAAAGATGCATGGATTTTGGGGTATTCCCCTACTCTTAGTGTTGGCGCATGGGTAGGAAATAACGATAACACCCCTATGGAAAAAAAGGTTGCACGATATATTGTCGCTCCTCTTTGGAATGCATTTATGACTGAAGCTCTTTCTGTTGTTCCACAAGAATCATTCACAAAACCAACACCAATTCCTTCTGATATTAAACCAATTTTAAGAGGCTCTTGGTTGGGAGAAAGTACAATAAATATTCACACGATTCTTTATTGGGTAAATAAAAACAACCCCCTTGGAGCATATCCCTCTCATCCCGAGAATGATCCTCAATTCATTCTCTGGGAAACCCCCATACAAAAATGGGCGCAACAACATAATTACAAAAATGGATCAACAATCCAAACAGGGACGATAACTCTTCCTCTCTCTACTACCAACAGCACAACTACGATAACCCAATAATTCGGTATTTCTTTTTTGTCTGCTTTTCAATCTCCATAAGAAGTGTTGTTTTATGAAGAAGTATCTCGTTCAAAATAGCTGGGTGAACCCGTAAACGAATAATCTCCTGTTTTACCTCAATTGCCGTTTCAGGAATACTTAATCCGTTTATTTTTTGAACCGTATCAGAAATAATTTTTTTTACCTGTGATTGTTCTTGGTAGAAATGAGAGAATTTTCCTAAAAAATTTACAATTGAATCCATATACTTTTCACTACCTATTCATTGGCATAACAATATATAAGAATGAATTATCTCCATCATCTCTTGAGAGAAGTGGTTTACTGCGCCCGTTACATCCAATAAACACGGTTGGGCGATGAAATAAAGGAAGTACATCAACAAGATACCGGACATTTATATTCATTTGTAAATCTTCCCCATCAAGTATTGTTTGTATTGACGACGAATATTCTCCTTTTTCTGTATTTTGAGAATGAATCATAAAAACACTATCAGTAATCTGTAATGTAAGTTGGATTTGATTAGTTCTATCACAAAAAATATGCGCAAGACGTAATGTATTTACTAAATCTTGGCGCGGAACTCGTGCGGTTGTAGAAAATGAAGAAGGTATAAGTTGAGGATAATCTGGATATACCCCATCAATAAGACGTGAAGTTATGGTGTAGACACCATTTTGAATAGAAATAAGGGATGGAGAGAGGAGAATTACGGATTCATTATCGTTTCCATCAAGGATCCTCGCTATTTCTAACGCGTTTTTATAAGGAATAATCGCTTTGAATTCATTATTTAATTTTAGAGGGAATTTTTTTTCAGCTAAACGAAAACCATCTGTTGAAACAAATATCAAATCTGAATTATTTGAATAGATGTATACACTTGATATTTCTGGTTTAATATCACTTAAAGCGGCTGAAAATACCACAGATTGTATTCCTGAAGTAATACATGAAGTATTAATGGTAAATTTTTCGCCCACATCATTTTTTGGAAGATTAGGATAATCATCACTGGGAATACTTTTAATGATTGTATTGAGATTTGGTGTTGTTATCGTCACATTACCATTCACCTCTTCTAAAGTAACCACTTCATGGTTTGAGTTTGAGAGTATTGAAATAATTAAAGAACCAGGAACAACAACAACTCCGTCATGTATCACTTTTGCGGGTATAACGATTTCAACACCAATATCAAGATTTGTTGATCTGATGATTATTTTATTTTTTATCGCTTGTAGATATATATATGAAAGTATAGGGAGTGATAAATTTTTTCCAGTTATACGATCTGCAACCAATAATCCATCTTTTAATTTTTCCTTGGAACATTCTGCTTTCATAGTAGTTTATTCTTTTTTTAAAAATACCTTATTACTATTAGTACTGTGTATAGAGTGGATAAATCATTTATTGAATACAGTATTAAGTTTTTTTGTTAATGAAATGTGTATGGAGTGTGGATAATGAGTGAACATAAAGTGTTTTTATTTATGAAATAAAAATTTTATAATTTTATTTTTTAATTTATATACTTTTTATTCACTGGTAAGTAACAGATTTTCCACTTTTTAGTTATAGAGTAATGATCTAATTTGCTCAACCTCTTGAGTGACAAGATTATTTTGTTTTATTTCCTCTTTTATTTTTTCATACGCATGCATAACAGTTGTATGATCTCTTCCGCCGAGTTTTTGTCCAATATAAGGATAAGAGATATTAAAATCTTCACGGAGGATATACATTATAATTTGACGAGGTTTTACAACTTCCTTTCTTCTCGTTTTTTCACAGAGGACATGTTCGTCAATATTGTAAAATCCAGCAATAATTTTAAGTACATCTTTAATGGAGATAGTCCTTTGTGGTTTTATGGTGTTTTTAATGAGATTTTTTACCTCACTAAGGTTTAAATTTCTATTTTTTAATTGACACTGACAGATAATAGAGTTTAAAACACCCTCTAATTCCCTTATATTTCCTTTAATTACCGATGCAATATATTCAATAATCTCATCAGAAGGAGAGAAATCACTTTGTTTTATTTTTGATTTTAAAACCGCAAGTCGTGATTCATAATCAGGAAGAGCTATGTCCACAATCATTCCACCCTCAAAACGTGATCGGAGACGTTCTTCGAGGTTTGGTATATATTTAGGAATCTTGTCTGATGAGAAGATTATTTGTTTATTCTGATCGTAGAGGCTATTGAATAAATGAAAAAGTTCTTCTTGTGATTTGTCTTTATTTGATAAGAATTGAACGTCATCCATAATGAAGACATCATATTTCCTATACTTTTCCTTAAATACGTTCGCTTTATTGTTCTGTATAGCATTTACCACTTCTATGACGAATTTTTCAGACGTGATGTAGTAAATTTTCTTATTTGGATAGAGTTGTTTTATGGTGTTCCCTATCGCTTGGGTGAGGTGTGTTTTTCCTAGACCTGTTCCGCCGTAAATATATAAAGGATTATATGCAGTGCCAGGAGATTTAATGATTGCTTGCCCTGCCGCATAGGCTGTTTCGTTAAAAGGGCCAACAATAAAGGAATCAAAAACATATTTGGGATTAAGATTATCCTCCTTATTCACATACAATTCCGATAATTCCAATTGATCTCGGAAAATAGGTTTTGTTGGTTGTTCTTCTATTTTTATCTTTTCTCCACGGGTGACAATATACTCCACTTGTTTTATATGTTCCGCATGGTTTCTCAAAGCTTTCAAAATAGAGAGATGATATTTATTGGAAAGCCAGTCTTTTACAAATGCATTTGGAACTCCAAGAAATACTGTTCCTCCTTCCGTCTTTAATATGGCTGTGTTTCTAAACCATGTCCCAAAATTAGCTTTTGATACATATACCTCTATTTCAGCGAGGGCGTTATCCCAAAGATCTTTATTGTCCATAGGGTTTACGCATTGGATTGATGAAGCGATTATAGTCCCCAAGGTGCCAAATCACAAACCCCATCAATATGTTAATAAGTAGTGGATTACAGTGGATAAGTGTTATAACTTGAAAAGCTAACCTAAGTTTTGTATACTCCTATCCGTATGTCATTCACATATAATCCTAAAAATAGAAAAAGGCAGAAGACTCATGGTTTTCTCACTCGGACAAAGACTTCTACTGGACGCCAAGTTCTTTTGCGCCGTATGCGGAAGGGTCGTAAAAAGCTCGCAGTGTAGTCACTTTTTGTATGTTACCTAAAAAAAATCGGCTGAAGAGGGCCGATTTTTCTGTCCGAAGAAAGTGGATGACGTATTCAAATTCCCTAGTTACCATTCGAGTAGCTCCTTCTTCTACCATTACTCAAGTTTCAGTGGTGGTTCCGAAGGCGGTAATAAAGAGTTCTGTTGATCGTCATCACTTAAAACGTCTATTATATTCAAATATTGAAAAGCATAATTTTCAAGAAAAAAAGAATGTCTGTATGATACTCCGACTTACTTCTTACCCCGATTCTGTAAGTGAAAAAGAGCTAAAGACAAAAACTGATGAGCTTCTCACTTATGTTGAGAATATGCTAAGGTAGTCCTTGTATGTTTCAAACATTTATTTCCGAACCACTTTTTAACGCCCTCGTGTTTTTAACTGGGGTTATCCCTGGTAATAGTATGGGGCTCTCTATTATTGCTCTGACTATTTTTGTAAAAATACTCCTTATCCCTCTTCAAAACAGGGCACTTTCTACTCAAAAAGAGCTAAAAAAGATAGAACCCGAACTAAAAAAGATTAAGAATGACACAGCAGGAAATCGCGAGGAAGAGGCGCGACGAGTTATGGCTCTCTATAAGGAGCACCACGTTAACCCTTTTGCTGGTTTTGCTGTTGTCTTAGTGCAAATACCTATATTTATTGGTTTATTTTTGGTTTTTCGTGAAGGTATGGAATCTCTTCGTTACGGACTCTATTCTTTTATTCAGATGCCATCATATGTTAATCCGTCATTTTTGGGTGTTGATTTGGGCTCCAAAAGTATAATTTTTGCAATAGCTATTACCGTCACACAGTTTATTCACACAAAAATATCACTCCCCTCCTCCTCCGCTTCATCGGAAGGAGAAAGAACTTTTGCCGACGATTTTAATCGAAGTCTACAATTTCAAATGAAATACATCATGCCGGTTGTTATCGGAGTAGTGTCTTCAGGCCTTCCTGCCGCTGTTTCAGTCTATTGGTTCACCAGTACACTATTCTCAATAGTGTATGATCAGATGTATCGACGCAGGGTGTGATTCTATACGTCAGTGAGCCGTACAGACCAAAGAGTGTTTGTTCTATTGTTAATATAAAAGAGAAGAGTTTCTGAAGAATTGACGGTAAGATTCCTTGCTTCAGTTTTTACCGTCCCCGTAAGGTTTGGATTCCATACGATTTCACTATCCCCTGTTTTTACGTTAAATTTCCATATTTTTGTGTCAAAAGAAAGTTCCCCTCGATACCATGCGTCAGGAAGATTTACTGCAGAAAGAGAATCTGGGGCCGAACAATATATCACCCCATCAGTTTTTGGAGCCCACGTGCACCAGTAGGGAAATACCGCAAATGAGAGAGGGGTCTTATCCCCTGATTTGACGGTATAACGGAAAAGGTTTATCCCCCCCTCTTCTCTACTTTCTGAAGAAAAGAGATAATTCATTGTAGGAGAAGGAAGAGAGGTAAGCCCTGCAGTGTTTCCTATGATACGTGTCGCTATACCTGTTTGTGCGTTGAGCGCGAGGAGAGTTCCTTTTACACGAGAGGAACCTTTTGTCTCTAAGGTGAGAGTACCTTCAGATGGCCAAAGGATATTCCATTCGGTAAGGGGCGAACGGTAGATTTCACGCTTTTTTCCCGTCGCAAAATCAGTAATGTAAACAATACTTCCTCCCGTACTTCCCTTCACGACGGTTGCATAACGATCCCGTTTGGGAGAGACGGCAATACTTACAACTGTAGAGGTTAGAAGTGAACCCGATCCTGTCGTTGAGCTTGCCGTAACCCCTACTATATTCTTCTTGATCGCCTGTATATGTGTCTGTGAGCCTGAATTTGCCTCATAGCGCGAAATTATATAGTACATGCTTGTTGTCTCCCCTATATATGCTTCCTGCACTCCTACCATCGTTGTGTTTGCGATTTTTTCAACAGTTCCTGAAGCGTGGTGAATGCGATATATATGACCAGTACTTCTATCTACTGCGATAATTGTTGTATTGGTGGCGGATGTACCAAAAATTCCAAAACCTGCTATTGGATTGGAGAGTAATTCTCGTGCTCGTACTCCCCCTCCTGTCACTGCTAGTCCTAAGGTGGAGGTCGCACTACTTGTGGTTGCGACAGTCCCTCCCACTTCTGTTCCTACGGGAAAGAGATCTTCGGGGCTTGTACTTGCGGTTTCTGTTGGGATAGACACCGGTTCGTAAAACAATGTGTACCAGATAAGTCCTCCCCCAATGGAAAGAAGGATAACAATAGCGAGACCGAAGAGAATTTTTATAATAGTGGAAGAATTCATAATTATTTAGTTACGAGGACAAGCGCTCGTACTTACATGGATGTGGTTACCTTCGTCAAGAATATATGCTCCCGAATCACAAGCTCTCGCCGCGCTTACGATTGTAGATTTATTCCATTCGTCTCCAAAATCTACCGCCATGGATTTGGCTCCAGAAACTCCTCCTCCATAATGGCAAGATCGACAGGAATGAGAACATCCACTACAACTTGTTTTATTACAGGCTTCTAGGTTTCCTATATGGGTTGAATCACTGATAGATGAGATTTCGCCGACAGAAGTGTCAGGTATTTTCCCTCGCATACAGGAGAGAAGTGAGGTGACGGAACTGGACATGTCTCCAGCTTGTTGCTCTATTCCTGTTTGGTAACGCCATGTACCAGTGTCCCCCGTCGTATTATTGCTACATTGGGGATAATTGAGAGTCTCGTTACTTTCACGTACTCTTTCGGTTGTTTGGCAAGATGCCGTTCCGACAGAATTTGCCGTTTTACATGCATCAATACTGTCGTATGGGCCCGCAATACATTTATTAGTAAGGTTTGTGTAATAGTACTTTAAATTGTCAGTGTCATACTTTCCACAACATACTGAACCTGCCGCATTATCTACAACGCCCGGTTCATTACAATTACTCTCATCTATTCCTAAGGAATCGGTCTCATCTGTACAAACATCTAACCATTTGCAGTCTTTATATCCATTTTGAGTACACTGACCCCATTCCGCGAGCTCTTCGGATGCGTCGGTTTCTTGTGTCTCGTGCGCTTCGTTCCGAGTCCCATCTTCATTATATAAACCATTAGAAAGACTTTGGGTTATTGCATCAAAATTTCCGATATCAAGTGAAAGAGTCTCACTTGAAACTAAATCGGGATTAATAGTCCGAAGAATAAGGTAAGCAGAAACAGCAAGAAGAAGCCCAAAGATTGCGTTAACAATACGCTCTTTCCCCTGCTCTTTTTTCCCTATAGAGAAGGAGGTGATGTATTGAATACCACCAATAACAATCATGAGTACCGCAAGAGTTGCCGCAACAGAAATAAAAGTGGTAAAGAGTGTTGACATATATTCACCAAACTGGACGCGACTACTCTCTTCTGCTCCCACGACACTCGGCTCAAGCAGTATAATGCCGCTTCCCGTTGTTTCAGCCGCCAATGCTATAAAAGTGCCACCGAAGAGAAGGGAGAGGGTTGCTAAAAATGGAAGAATATATCTCATAGTGTTAAAAAGATGTTGTTCCTATTCCTAAATTGACCGTTCCTGACCATTCAGCCGATTGAAGAAGATTACTCGTGTGGGATCCTTTAATACTTAAACGGGCAGTACCGGCACTCGTTCCTTTTCGTAGAGTGCTTACCGTATCCGCTCCCGTTTCTGTGGGGAGCGTCTTTCCATTCAAAGACCAAACCAACACTGCAGTAGGGAGTCCAGAAGCTGTGGTACTGAAATAGAACGGAACAGCCCGAACATTCATCTCATCTTCGCTTAATGTAAAGGATTTTGACAGTGCCTCTCCATATAAAGTTCCTAAGAGCGAAGGAGCAGAATAGAGAAGAATGCGCGGTTCAGAGACTGGGATACTCAAACTTCTGCTTGCGGTAATAGAGCCATCCTGTGATGAGATAGTGACGTTCACTTTATTATCGTTAAAAATTTTTGCGCCAGTGAACGTAAACGACTGCTTTCCTAATCCGGAAGCGCTTGAGATATTTTTCCCGTTAATGCTCCATTTATAGATTAATTTACTGGCAGACAAGGTTGTTCCGCTGTTTCCCTTTAAATTAGGTAATGCTACTACGGTAATAGTACTCTCTGAACTGGCAAGAGAATGCCCTTTGAAAAAAGGGGGTGTATATGTTTTCGCTTCCCACAGTAGATCAACTTGCGATGGACTTATGCGAATCTGTTTCTGGTAGCGTGTAGCATCACCGGTAACGACTGTTACGTCTATAGTGCTTACTGCACCCGTTCCGTTTGTAGTGAATGAGTAGTTTTTTTCTGCAGGCCCCTCTAAAACCTTTTTTCCTCCAACCATCCATGTGATTGTTGCACTGTCAATATCAATCGTTCTTCCCGAAAGAACGATATTCACCTCTTCTCCTTGACCGGGATACTCTGGCGAGACAGAAGCGGTAATTGCGTCATCTCCGGAAATAAGCGCCGCATGTGAAATAAGTGGAAGGCAAGAAAAAAGTATAGCCACATAGATACCTCGCTTTACCATGTTCCCATTGTAACATTGAGCGGGTTCATATGTCTGTGTATTGTGGATTTTATTCATTACTCGGACGTTTCGAACGATCTTCACTTCGCGACATAACAACCATTGAGATGACATAGAGCGTCCATGCGGGGATTGCGGCGACAAATGGGATAACTTCAATTACGGTGCTTATGAAAGCCGCGGTTAACTTACGTGCCCCGAAGGTGCTGACATTATGCGTCGTAAGGATAAAATAGACAGAAAGCCAGATAAAAACACTAATGATAGGATTGAGTACAAATCCAATTCCTATGAAATTAGTGAGTGCTTGGAATAGTTCTGTAATACATGTACCGAGGATAAGAAAGGTTGCAGTAATGTTGCTTATCCGATACTTCATGGTGTGACAGTGGTAGAGCCGGCATTTTCTGTCGCATGGAGCTCATCCTTTGCCCTCTTAATGGCAAGCACTTGAGAAGGGTCTGAAGTAATAATCTGATCTTCTGTGTATGAAGCAATAATTTTAATGGCAACATGCTTAAGCCCCGCAAAGAAAATCCCTTCCCCTACTGCGGACTCAAGAAGGAGATATTTTTCTTCGTCAGTGAGATTAAAAGTCTGCTGAACAAGGTCAATAGATGCAGGAGACTGCTTGAGGAGCATTTGGATAGAAGAGTTGGTGATCATCGGGAGTCCGTAAGGAGATTTGAGGAAGTCTCCGACGTCCTGTGTAATTGTCGCAAGGCCCAAATAATACTTTCTGCCACGTTTTGCGAGGGAAAAGAGGAAGGATGCAGTATCCTCCGCCTTCATCATCCACCACGCCTCATCCACCACGAGAATTCGTTTTTTTAGAGTTCGGCGCACGACATTCCAAATATGATGCATGATGATATACATCGCTACTGGTTTCAGTTCGTCTTCCATGTCGCGAATTGAAAAGACGACAAACTTTTTATTGATGTCTACGTTTGTTGGTTGATTGAGAAATCCTGCCCATGTTCCCTGTGTATACTTATTGAGCCGCTGAGAAAGAGATTCTCCACCTTCCATTGAGGCGAGCACAAGATTAAGGTCAGAGAGGATTGGCGCGGGTTTTCCCGTAAAGTCAGTATCTGCGGTGATATCTTTCAACGCATACGTTTCGGTAATTGCGGAATCAATGATGGAGTCTTCTTCCGGAGTGAGACCCCCGAGCATGATACGGAAGAGCCCTACAAGATTAATGATGTTAGAACGCAATACGTCTGCTGGCGATTCATCCTCACGAGGATAGGGTAAATCAAAGGGGTTAATGTGATGCTCCGAAGTAAGAGAAATGTTGAAATACCGTCCTCCTGCCGCGCTTGCCATATACTCATATTCCCGTTCTGGATCAATAACAATGACGTCCACATCAAACATGAGACTGCGCAAAATTTCCAATTTTGTTGCATAGGATTTTCCCGAACCGGATTTTGCGAAAGTGACGGAGTTGTAGTTCTCCATAGAGAAACGGTCAAACATAACCAACGATGCGTTATGCCGGTTGATGCCATAGAGAATGCCGCGATTGCTGGTAAGATCAAAAGAGGTAAAGGGAAAGAGGCTGGAAAGTGGAGAGGAGTTCAATTTTGAATGGACAGAAAGGAGATCCATTCCTAATGGCAAAGTGCTTTTCCATCCGTCCTCCTGCTGAAATACTGCCGGTTTTACATAGACCAGCTTTGACTCCAGCATGTTTTTTACTTCGGACTCGGTCTTATTGAGTTCTTCCTCACTATCTCCGTAAAAAGTGAGATAAAGACCGACGTCAAACATTTTTTCTCGCGACTGTTGCAGTTGGTCACGAAGAAACTCTATATCTTGGTATGCCGTATCCAGTTTCGGGTCACGTACCATCCCCCGCTCTTCGCGCACTGAAATCTGGCTCTGTACCTCTGCAACTTTTTTCTGTAATTGGCGCAGAACTACCGAGGTATCAATGGGGTGTACATAAATAGAAATATCAAATACCCGATCCAAGTTTATAATCGGGTTGAACCAATTTTTAGCAAGCTGTCTCGGATAAGAAATAACAAAAAATGTACGCGCGTATTTACCGCCGATATTTATAAAGTTCGGATTTACTTGAAGTGCCGCAGGGGCAATAACATCTTTGAGCGACAGTTGATTCTCACCAAAAAAATCATGAGGAATAACGGGAACACTCGTTTCCTCTTTTTCTTCTTGCGTTTGTTTTTTCTTAAATAGAAGCATTGGTGACGGTGGAATATGAACCCGGCTGGGGAGCATCTTTTTCTCCAGGGTTAAATAGTTTGTAATAAAGCTCTACTAATTCATCCGTTCCTAGAATAATTGAGCGGACTCCAAATGCGGCCAGTCCCTGTGCGACCACATAAGAACGCTGTTCTAATTGAGTGCGATGTTCCTCAAAGGAGTGTTCATTATCTTCGTTTGTTTGCGCTGAACTTTTGTTGAAAATTTTTCCCAATAACCCTTTGGATGTCTGTATAACCGGTGGGTTATACGGCACGATGACAAAGAACGATTTTGACATCACGTTCGTGCTTTCAGTAAAACTTCGGACGAAATCCAAATATTCTTTCGTTTGTATTTTTACGAGATCGTTCGTCTGCTCCTTCATACGGTCTTCCAAAATACGCAGGTAGGGGCGTATATCAAGTCGGCGGGATTCAATAAAAAACTCAATGTGGAAATCAAGAGCATTTAGAAAATTTTGAAATTGTAGAAGTATTGCCATCTGCTCGTCCTGTGATTTAAGGGCAAAGTTGAGTGAGGATGCCATCAATGCCATTCGCATGGTCCCATCGGTGAGCACGACAACACCATCGCGGATTTCACGAATGGGAAGGAATTTTTGTGATGCACTTGCGCTTTTTGTTGCCATAACTATTATTCGTTGTTTCCTTTTTTTATTTGATTGTTCTGGACGTCCAGATTCCACGCAATGTCAGTGAGTCGTTCGCCGCGTGCCGGAGAAACTGCCAGAGGATTTTTCTGTGCAGAAGGAAGGGTGACCCTGTCTTCTCCGAGGGCGCGTTCTTCTTTTTTCCACTGATACAGTTTACCGCGAAAAAGATAAAGTACCGCGGCTTGAACCAGAAAAATGAGTGGCCGTTCGTTTATTTTATAGAATGCGAGTGCAAGTCCCAAGCCGACGAGGGGGACAGCGAGAACGATTGAGATTATTGTGGGAAGAAATTTAGAAAGGATTGAATAGACAACAAAAGCTATCCCCGCTCCTCCTGCAATGTATACGAACTGCTTGAAGGTGAGTGGGCCGAAAATTTTATCCTCTATCTCAATAAATTGTGGTACTTGAAAATCCATTACTCTATTTCTTCACGATACGGGTCATTACCCGCCTTTGTTGATAGTGGGGCTGAAGGCGTTTGTGGTATCGGTTGTGTGACAGGTTTCTCCGTCAAGGGTTCGGAAATCGGAGTTACGGAAGGAATCGTATCCTGTTTCTGTGTTGAATACGTAAGAAGCGGATTTGAGCCACGGAGCTCGTTCACCCGTTTTAAGCTCTCTTGTACTTTAAGAAAAACACTTCCATTAACATCTCTAAAAATAGCATTTCCCATTGCGAGATCTACACCAAGACGAAGGGCAATATTTTTCGGCAGATCTTCTAACGTGTTAACACCGAGCATGGCAAGGCCAATTTCTTCGGTCAGATCACCCATTTGATCTAATGAAAGTCCATAATTATTACTGATACGTCGCACCGCCTCGGAAGTTTCCGGTGCCCCCATTGCATTCTGAAGATCCTCGGGGAGCGAGTTGTAGATTTCACGAAGCTGATCTTGGGTTAAGGTGTTCATAAGGTTTAACCTATATATGCTTCAGATGAGGGCGTGGATGGTGATGAAGGTTGATTTGTCGGTCTGGCCCCGCTGGATCTCCGCGTTCCTTCGCCGAATAAAATCTTTAATTTGGGGTTACTGTGTAGCTCAATAAAGGTGGGATGATCATTCCCTAGCCGTGACATTCCCTTCCTTAATTTATCCTTCGCCTCATTTGAAAGTTTTGCATGTCCCATAAGGTCCACCACATCAAGCGGATTCATTTTTGCGTACATGGTATCAATGTCTGTGTCATCCGCATCCTCAACAATCTTTGCAAGTTTACGTCCCTCGTCATCCTTAAGCCCAGAAACTACTTTTTCAATCTGTTCTTTTCTTTCTGGTGATCCTTTTGCGAGTCCCGCAATATTCTTTTCAGTATTTCCCGTCACGGTTTCTATAGTAGAGGATTGTTCTTTTTTGCGTGCGGCGTCCTTTCCTTCTCCGCCGGCCTTTTCTACTTTTTCAAGTTGCTCAGCATTTAAACGCTCTTTTTGACCTTCTGCTCGTGTCCCTGCCAGGCCGCCGAGATTTTTTGCGGCTTCAAGGGTTTCCGCTTTTTCACGATCGGAGAGACTGTCAAAGTATTCCTTTCGTGCAGTGATACTCATTCCCCCCAATATGCGTGCTCTATCTATAGGATTCTTTACTCCTTTTGCACGTTCAATTTGTTTTTTGACGATATCGTCGTAGCTCTTTCCCCCTCCATATTTTCCACCCGCCATAGCGTTACCAGCATTTTTGAGTGGAATACCCATTACCTTTCCCATAACTCCACCGGCACCAGATGCTCCCCTTTTTACCTTATCACTATCGGCAATCATTCTGCCGACCCTTCCTACCGTATTACGTCCTACCGCTCCCGTAGCTTGTCCGCGCATCCAATCAAGCGACTTTAGTACCCGTCCCTGTACCGCCCCTGCTCCTGCCGCACTCATTTTCTTAGCCTGTACGAGACCGAATACAATAATTGCGATAAAGAGTGAGTACTGCATGAAGATTTTAAAGAGTTGTTCCGTCCCTGACGCGAAAGTTTCCTGCTGAAATAGAGCGACAGTACCCTTGGTGAGGGTGAGGGAAACATATGCAAAGAACAAATAGACGGGGGCAAAAAATGCTTGGCTTGCCAAAGCTCCCCACCATTGAGACATTATTTTTTTTGTTTGAGGTAAAATACATCCGATAAAAGCGATAGGAGAAAGCACGATAAGAATCATAAGTACCGCGGAACGGATGATCATAAGTATTGCCGCAACAATGAAGCTCCATGCGGTAACCATAATGAAGACCGCCGTCATAATTCCCGCGACCATTGTCCCTGCTGTCCCCGTTGTTCCTTGGTAAAGTGATTTATCGCTTGATTCTTCTACTGCATACGACTGCAGATTTAAGGCTGTCATATAGTTGGCAGTAATACCACTTGCATTGCTCGTTTCTGTAGTACAGGGGTCTTCTCCTCCGACGATACTTGAATAAAATTGATACGCAAAGATGTTTGACACATCAATCACGAAACGGGTAAATACCGCACTGAAGTTGATGATAAGTGCGATGATTACTACCCATACGACAAGTTTTTTTTGGCTTTCCCCAATGTTTAAGATTATAGAAATGGCAATATATAGAAGAATAAAGATGAAGAAAAAGTTGGCGATATTCCGTGCGATTAACCATCCTTGGGAGACGGCCGCTGTTCCCATTAATGTTTTAGAATCACATACGTTGAATTGTATGGACGCATCAAGGAGTTTGCCGCCAAGCCAGAGGAATGAACCGGAAATCCAAATGAGAAAGTTTGCAAATTTTGTTGCCATCCAATTCATCATCGTGTCAAGAGGATTTGCTAATGCTGAAACAGCACTACCCACTGACTCGGTTATCATCGTCGCTTCTTTTGCTGATACAGCGGCTTGTGCGTAAGTTGTATGAGGAATCGCGATAAATAATCCTGCAGTAATGAGGGTAATAAAGAATATTCCCGTAATAATGTGTGAACAGCGCTTCATCGTGTTATGGTCACATTTTTGTAAGCGGGCCCCCATGAATTGGTGCAGGAAATTTTATAGGTTGGGTTCGCGATGATGCTGATTTTTTTGTTTGAAATATCAAAAGTGAAAAGATATTTTCCACGAAGCGTGCTGTAATTTGTGTCGGTTTGAGTGAGTGCATCGTACGCTTCCTTAAAGGATTGGGTGAGATTTTGATTGGAACTGTTCCCAGTAACGGTTAATGTCCCGTTTGTCCCCACGGAAAGTGTAAAGGTAAGACCACTTGCGGCGGTAAGTCCAGAGAGATCAATTGTTGCCTTTTGTGAGAGAAGAGAAGTGTCTGTCGTGTTCGTAATTCTTCCTGTGTTCCAGCCGCTCACGTCAGGGGTGCGTGTCATTGTTGTGGTAAAGGTGTATGGGTGACGTACGGTCAGAGAACCCGATATGGAAAGACTCGTATCTCTGGATTTCGCCGTACCACTGGTGCTTAACCAATCATTTACCGCAGTGCACTTGGTTGCATTCCATGTATTCCACGTAAGTATGGTAGTGTTCCTGTCCGCGTCTGCGGCAACGGCGAGCAGTGTGGTACTGGCGGTAAAATCAATATCCGGCTCTATCTCCAAATAATCCGCAATCCCATTTCCGTCCTCGTCTTTTTTGAGGAGCTCGCTGATTTTACTCTTAATCTCACTTTCCGAAAGCCCGAGTTGACTTAAAATGTTTGTCAGACTACTCTCGTAGTCTGTACCCTTCAAGAGGTCTGGGTTATTTTGAATCTTACTTGCAAGACTGGAGATACTTGTTCCACTCGTTCCCCCAGTTGAGGAGTTACCTGTTCCTGTCCACCCAGAGTCTTCACAGGGTCCAGCGTCAGGACAGGGATCTTCTTTTTGAAAAACGCTTTCAGTGCCTACGTCGCTGGAATCGTCCCCTGTTTTTATCTTATCAAGATTTTGTAATTCACTTTCTACTCTCGTAAATTCAGTTTTACTGAAATCTTCTACCGATTGGTCGGCAAGTTCATTTTGGCGCAGGGTTGATCCCACCACATCGGCCAAGTAACTTTGATTGATAATCCCTGGTGTTTTAACGGTCCACTTTCTGCAGTATTTCTTACCGTCTTCTGTTGTTACCCAATTATCATCGGCACATTCACGGACGGGAAGAAATCCTTTTGCCGAAGAAATTTCTTCCGTCGCGTTACTGACCGCGCGCGTTTTTCTAAGAGCGAGTTCGTCTTGAGCGAGAATTTGTGATCCTGTGTAGTTATTGCGCGGATCAATCAGTTTAAGCCACGCATCCCATCCTCCCTGTGAAAAATCACTCGTAAAAGAATTAAACTCATCTTTAGTCATTGTGGAACTCAAAGATGTCTTCAGTGTCGCGCTATCACTCTCACCGGCGGCCTCCTGAAGAGCGAGATTTTTACGGATATCATCGGTAAAAATATTTGGGTTTTCAGAATTTTTTAACGTGGTGAGGTCGGCGTCAAATACTCCGTACGTTTCTTCACGTACAGACTGGAGATGATCGTCCAAGTTTGTTACATAGACCGGTTGCTTATCTTCTTCACTACCCCCACTGCCACTGGTTCCGAGTAATGCAGGAGATACCTCGTAACCCTTTTTAATATTATTTTCTATGAAGGATTGTTTATGCTCAAAAATTGCTTTTGCGGACGCTTTACGTGCGTTTGGATCCTGATAAAGTACCTGTGCCTCTAATACATACTGCACGCGCCGTATTGCTTTCAGATGCATACAGATATCAACGAGGAGCTCATCGCTGTGTACTACTTGCTTATTGAGGCCTGTGGTAAGTGAGAGAAGCTCTCCCACTTCATGTACAGGAACATAATTTCCGCTTGATGAGCCGCTTGACGAAGTGTCCCCAGTTTCTGTGACACACTCTTTCAGGTCATTTTCTGTGCGATTGTCAATAATGTCTTGAGCCGCTTGTTCTTGCGGTCCGGTTTCAAAACCTTCCTGTACACTTACCTCACTTGCTCTTTGTTCTTCCGCGATAGCAGTGAAATTCCATGTGAAAAAGACAGAGAGAAAAGCAATTCCCAGCGATACGACGAAAGAAATGTTTTCTCGAGTCATCATAGACTTATAGTAACTGTATTTTTTGAATCAAAGTGTATTTCCTTTTCTTTGAAGTATGCATTTACTTCTCCGAGCACTGCCAAGAGTTCCGGTTTTTTCTTTTCGTATGCCTCCGCACTGGCGAGCGCGAACGCAGGTTCTTTCTCCACTTGCTCCATATTATACGCGAGCTCTGCTAATTCTGTGAGTGAATTGAGAAGTTTGAGGTGGATTACGCTTGCGGATTCAGGAATATCAAGTACGAGTAACTCTTTCGTTATAGATACGAGCAAAGTCTCTTCTTTTTTTACGCGTTCTATTCCCGCAGAATCTGTTTTTGAAAGTATCGCAATTGTGTTACTCGCCGCAGAACCAAACCCCGTTCCCAGCGGGCGTAGAGTATCTCGCAGGCTTGTTCCGTAATTCGTGAGAAAAGTCTGATCGTTTGAATCAACGGTATGAATGTCAAAGGCGGTATAGGTAAGAGTCGGCTTTAAGTCTTCGGCATCTACGGCAATAGTTCCTCCTCCCTCGCCGACGCTCTCATGAATTGCGGCTCGGGCGATATCTTCAGAGTTTGAGAGCGTATCCCCAGGAGCCTTTTTTGTAGGATTGCGTCCCAAACTTACTTCTTCACCGTCTCCTGTTCCATCTCCGTCGCTGTCGGTATTGTGTAGGTCGGTAAGCCAGAGTCGTTCTTCCCAGTCCCTTAATCCATCCCCGTCACTGTCTTTGATTTCTGTTGTTGGAGTTTTCCCTTCTGTTGTATAGAGCGCATTACCTATTTCTCCATTCTCCACTTTTCCTCCAAACCACCAGAGGAATGCGAGCACACAAACAAACGCCGTGAGGATCCCTGCGGCAAGTTTATACATGCAATAATTATAGCGTGATTTAGATGACTTGTTGGGTGGATAACGTACTCACGGTATACTTATACCTATGAGACGCGCTTCATTTTTCTTCGCCTTCGTTATTCTTACTTTCCCTCTTGTTTCCCATGGAGCATCACTTTCTCCTTCTATGAAGGCGATGTTGTTTAACCTTTTGCAGAAAATATCTATGTATTCAGTATTGGCAACCCCAACACCTCCTTTGTCTACGGTTGCTGTCACGACGATTCCATCCATAACATCATTAAATCCTTCTCGTGGGACATCGGGAACTGAAATAACCATACGGGGAACTGGTTTTACGGCAAGCAATACCGTTCATACCATATTTGAGTCACGTTACGGGGTTCCTTCGCAAAAAGGAGGGACAGAACTTAAGTTTACTCACCGCTATCCTCCGGTAACTCAATCGGAGGATGAAGCACTTTCTATACTTTCAGATTGGGGTATTCGTCTCTCTGATGAGGGGCCAGAATCTGTCTCTTCATTTTCTACAGCCAGTACTCAAGATGTTTTACTCTACGTACATAATGAAAATGGAGACAGTAACGTAGTAACTTTTATAGAGAAATTAACACTGTGATATGAAAAAAATCCTTATTTTATCAATACTTTTTTTAAGTTCTCTGCCAATTCCCCTTTTTGCAGACAGCACCCTCCCGTTTGGTGGACGCATTCTTGGGTCCCCAATTTATTGTACTTGTTCTGTCGGACACTTAGTTCGGGTAGGTCCGCCTCGCGCAGGGATATATCATTATATTCCTGGAAAAACTACCTTATATCAATTCAATAATGTCTACTCGTCAGGGACGTGGTTATTAGGCAACTATACTCCAGGGACAGGTACCCAATGTAGAATACATACGGGCCATCATTGTCACACAATCCCTAATGATGGGGTAATGTCTATTGTGGGTACCTCTTCGTAGTAGTCGTAGCAGGAACTTCTAAAACGTATTGAATAGGCTTTGAGGGGTAGAAAATCGTTGGATATGTACTCGGTTCTACCCCTTTTTCTTTCCCTATCACCTGCCACGTACTGTCTATCCAAATAATATCAATAGAAAAAAGCATATCCTTCATCCAAAATCCATAGATGCCAGGTTCTTTGAACACAAAAAGCATCCCCTCTTCTCCTTCGGGAAGACTATTCATTCCGGAAAGGCCTTGTGCACGCTCCTGTGGATTTTTGGCAATGTGAACGCGATAACTCTTTCCTTCAAGGACAATCGTTCTTGTCTTTTCTGCTTGGTGGTTTCCTTTTTTGGGTAAAGTAAAAACAAAGGTAAAAATACAGAGGATAATGATGCCTATTAAGATGTATGTGCGGCGAGACATAGCCATTGTGAAAGGGTGAGATCTTCTGCCCGAGCTTTTTTATTAATACCACAAACTTCAAAAGTAGCAAAATCCGCTCCGATATTATTTTTGAGCATTTTTCGTTTAGAAGAGAATCCTTTCTTAATGAGAGAGAAAAACAGTTCTTCAGAAATATCGGTAAAATTATTTCTGGAAATGTTCTCAATAGAAATAATCGCCGAGTCTACTTTTGGTGGAGGAGTAAAGGCGCCACTTTTAACCGTTTGGATATAACGCGCTTCCCCATATATTTTTACTGACAACGAAAGAATACTTTCTTTGTTATCCTTTGCAATTATTCGTTCGGCAACTTCCTTTTGGATAAGAAGTACCATTTGTTTCGGTTGAAGCTGTGCTGATAAAAATTTTTTAATGATAGCGCCGGTAATATAGTAAGGAATATTCGCAATGACTTTATATGACTCTTCTTTTGTAAAAAATGTGTTTGTGTCTACCTCTAAAATATCCCCCTCTACAATGTATAATTTTCCCTCCCGTATCGCTGTGGCAAAACGTTCGTGTAGTTGTGTTACCAATATATGGTCAGCTTCAATCGCGATAATCTTTTTTGCACGGGAAATAAGTTCGTTGGTGAGGGTACCGGTCCCCGGTCCGACTTCTAGTATGATGTCGTCTTTTGTAATTTGTCCTGCTTCTACTATTGCCGAAAGAGCACTTGGTGAGTTAAGGAAGTGTTGCCCTAAGCTCTTCTTTGCGTACATTAATCCCACTCTATCACATCCTCGGAATCCATGGGACGTATGGCTTCCATCTCCAGAAGATCGTCACTGATATCAAGAAGAAATTCAGATGGAACGTTAATTCTTCGAGATCCGTAGATGGTTCGTGTTTGTGCATAGGAGAGATAAAGTTTTTCTCGTGCACGAGTGATGGCGACATAGAAAAGTCTCCGTTCCTCTTCTGCGTTACGGTTATCTCCCGAAATTCGGGCATGAGGGAAGAGATCTTGTTCAAGTCCTACCACAAAAACATAATCAAATTCCAAACCCTTTGCCGCGTGGACGGTCATAAGGCGTACTCCTTCCTTTCCTTTTTCTTCTTCCTCTTCCTCTTCTGCCGAAAGAAGTGCGGCGTCAGTAAGAAAACGTTCCACAGCTTCTTCTGGGGGGAGAGCGTCGTACCCCTTGGCGATGGTAACTAGTTCTCGTAAGTTTTCCAGTCTCTCTTCACCTTCCTCCCCTCCTTCTTTCAGTTCCCTTTCCCATCCACTTTCTATCAAGATATATTTCATTGTTTCTGAAAGCGGAGAGTGTTCCATTTTTTCTTTTATCTGTGAGAGAAGTGAGAAAAAAAACTTTGCGTTTCGTGCAGTGGTTCCTGCAAGAGATTCTTGCGCTCCGGAAAAGATTTTTGCTACCGCCACTTTCCCTAATCCCCGTTTAGGGGTATTGATAATACGTTTGACACTCTCAATATCACTTGGGTCTAGAGCCGCACAAAAATACGCGAGCATATCCTTCACTTCTTTTCGTTCAAAAAATCGTGTTCCAAGAACGCGGTAGGGTACATTAAGAGCAAGAAAAGCCTCTTCTAATGCGCGAGATTGAAAGTTTGCCCGATAGAGCACCGCGACACTTGAAGCTTTTACCCCGCCGAACTTGATTGATTCACGAACTTTTTCCGCTATGGCCCGCGCTTCTCCCGCCTCATTGAGTGCCGCAATAAGACCTATTTTTTCGCCGACCTTATTTTTGGTGAAGAGTGATTTCTCCGTACGTTCGCGATTTTTTTGGATGACTTCATTTGCCGCCGCAATAATTGTTTGTGTGGAGCGATAATTCTCTTCCAGTACAACAACTACTGCTCCTGGGTAATCCCGTTCAAAATTAAGCATGTTGGTGAAGTCAGCCCCACGCCATCCGTAAATGGATTGATCAGCATCTCCTACTACTGCGATGTTTCTATATTTTTTTGCGAGAAGGGAGACTAGTTCATACTGGGCCGTGTTTGTATCCTGATATTCATCAATATGAATGTAACGCCAACGATTCTGGTACCCTTCCAGAACTTCAGGATGTGATCGAAAAAGTTCAACGGTTTTTGCTACCAAATCATCAAAATCAAAAGCATGTGATTTTTTGCAGAGATCGGCATAGCGTGACCATACTTGTGCCGCAATCCTCCGGAAAGGGTCACGTGCTTTTTCGGCATAGGCACTTCGTGACACCATATTATTTTTTTCTCGGGAAATCGCAGAAAGTATTTTTCTCGGTTCATGCTCTTTGTGAGAAATACCCAGCTCATCCATCGCCCGCTTCACTATAGAAAGTGAATCTTCTTTGTCCAAGATACGAAAATGTCTCGGATAACCGATAGATGAGGCGTTCTCGCGAAGGATAAAAACACAGAGTGCATGAAAGGTGCTCATAAAGGGTGATCCCTTTTCTCCCTGAATAAGGAGACGGACACGATCAGCCATTTCTTTCGCGGCCTTGTTCGTGAAAGTGACCGCGAGAATAGATCTTGGGTCCACACCATTCTCAATGAGTCGCATGATGCGATGGGTTAGTGTTTTTGTCTTACCTGCTCCTGCTCCAGCAACAATAAGGAGAGGTCCTTCGGTACTCTCTACTGCTTCTCTCTGACGCTCGTTTAGCCCCTCTAATGATTTCATGACGGTCTCTAGTATAACGTTCTTTTTGCACTCTCTGAAGTGCGCTATACTTTGGGAATGACAGAACAATTTTCTCCAGAGTCGGTTCCTGCGGAACTTATAGAACTAAGTAAGGCTATTGAATTGCGCCGAAATGTAATTGAGACGGAGCAGGGGGTAACGGAAGAAAAAGAAATGGTCCGCCTCGTATTGAAAGATGAGCTTTTTGCAGAATCTTCCCCGCAAAGCCAGAGTACTTCTTCATCCACTCATTACCTTGATACCTTGGATGATGATTCCCTTGCGGAGTTGAATGCGTATATTGCGCGCATACCCGAGCTCGGTATGAAAAAAACTATTGCACTGGTGAGAAAAGAACAGCCGTTTTTAATAGATGCTTTTCACGATGCCTTGACGGATAAGCTCTACGATGAGCTTAAAAATAATGGTCTCATTTCCTAATGTACTTTTATTGATTGGAGGAGGAATAGCCGCACTTTCATGCGCCGTTATCCTCGTTCTCTTTTTTCAATGGCTCAAAAGTCCTCGTTTCTCTACGCTCTCTTATATCCTTCTCCGTATTTCTATTCCCCGTGGAACCGGGGGAGATGCGGAAAAAACTATTCGCGACATTACTCTTTCTGAACAGCTCTTTTCGTCTCTTTCCGCAATAGGGAAACCGGTAGTTTTTGAGGTATCAGTGCACCATGTGGGGGAAGATATTTATTTCTACGCATCGGTTCCTCGTGCAAGTGAATCGTACATCAGTGATCAGGTGCGGGGAATGTATCCAGAAGCGCATATTGAACGAGTGAATGACTATTCGGTCTTTAACCCTCATGGTGTTGCGGTTGCCGGACATCTTTCGTTGAAAGAGTCCTTCATCCTTCCTATCCGAACCTATCGGGAAGCTTCTTTGGATACTTTTGCGTCTATTGTAAGCACCCTTTCTCATCTGGAGAGTGTTGGAGATGGGGCTTCTCTCCAATTTCTTATTCGTCCCGCTGATGCAAATGCAAAAAAACGCCTTACGAGCTCCCTTGAACAATTAAAAAAGGGAGTGAAGCTTGCGGACGTATTGAAAGGTATCACCTTTGGACTGAAAGATATTCGGGACGAACTGACTATTGCACAAGAAAAACAGACGGAAAATCAAGCCCCACTTCCTGTTGATGCAGAGGCAGTATCTATGCTTGAACATAAGGCAGGCAGTCCCCTTCTGTCTGTTCTTGTTCGTATTGTCACGTCGGGAGAAAACGAAGACAGGGCCCTTGACCTCTTTACGTCAATTGCTGGTTCTTTTACCCAATTCACCACAACAAAACATAACGGATTTGTTATCGTGCGGCCTCGCGATACACAATCGCTTCTGTATAGATACTCATTTAGGGAATGGAACGACTCGGAGAGTATGTATTTAAATGCCGAGGAATTGGCGAGCATCTTTCATTTACCGACGAGTACCTTAGATATCCCCCGTGTAAGCTGGTTACGAACTCGCGAATCAGCTCCTCCTGCGATTCTTCCTAACGAAGGAGTCGCCATTGGTGAAAGCGTTTTTCGTGGGGACGAACGGATTGTGCGTCTCTCCCCCGCCGATCGTCTCCGGCACTTCTATCTTATCGGACAAACCGGTACTGGAAAAAGTTCCCTCATGCTTACTATGGCGGCGCAAGATATTGAGGCGGGGAACGGTCTTTGCGTTATTGATCCTCACGGCGACCTTGTGAACGATCTCCTTAGTGTCGTACCAAAGAGTCGTATCAACGATGTGATCGTCTTTGATCCTGGGGACCGAGATAGGCCACTTGGACTCAATATGCTGGAGCATGCGGTAGAAAAACCAGAAGAACGGACGTTCATTGTCAACGAGCTCCAGTCTATTTTTAATCGTCTTTTCACTGCGGAGACAATGGGTCCAATGTTTGAACAGTACATGCGGAATGCATTGCTCCTTCTTATGGAAGATATGAAAAATGAACCGGCTACTCTTGTTGAAGTACCTCGTGTTTTTACCGATCCGGAGTTTAGAAAGCGCAAACTTTCTCGTATTCAAAATCCTGTGGTTGTAGATTTCTGGGAAAAGGAGGCGGTTAAAACATCGGGGGAACAGGGGCTCGCAAACATGACTCCTTATATCACGTCTAAGTTCAATAATTTTATTGCGAATGACTATATTCGGCCGATTATCGGACAAACATCCTCATCCTTTAATTTTCGCGAAGTATTGGATACCAAAAAGATTTTACTCGTTAATCTTTCAAAAGGGAAAATCGGAGATTTGAATGCTGGATTACTCGGTATGATTATTACCGGACGTATCCTCCTTGCGGCGCTTTCGCGGGCGGATATGAGCGAACAGGCGCGAACTGATTTTTATCTTTATATTGATGAGTTTCAAAACTTCACGACTGATTCAATCGCGGTTATTCTCTCTGAAGCACGTAAGTATCACCTTTCTCTTACTCTTGCCCATCAATTTATCGCTCAACTCTCTAATCCCATTAAGTCTGCGGTATTCGGAAATGTTGGATCTTTGGCCCTTTTCCGTGTGGGTGCAGAAGATGCCGAGTACCTCAAACAGTATGTAGAACCGAATTTTTCCGCTCCTGATCTTATGGGTACGGAAAATCGTCATGCAATAGTAAAACTTCTTCTGAACGGAGAACCAATCCCCGCCTTTAATATTCAAACACGTACTGTTCAAAGAGGGTCAATGGAAGTTGCAGAAAAGCTGAAAGAGCTCTCCCGTCTTTCATTTGGGAAAGATTTGTCGGATACGGAATCTTCAATCCTTTCTCGCCTCCGTCTGTAAATAGAGTTGAAGCGGGCGCTTCTCTCTGCTAGGATATACGGTGCCTGTACGGAAGTAACGGTTGAACGGATTTTGGCTTATTCTATACTTTTTTCAAAACTCTCCGAAGCTTGTACGAAGCACAGAAACACAAAAATACCGCCTCTGCAGAAAGCAGTCAGTATTTGTCGTTGTTGTCTGTATCCTTTTTCTTTTAGGTCACAAAACCGCTGATGCAGGTTTTTTCTCTCTCATAAAGAAACGGCTTGTTTTTGCAGAAGGGCAAGAGGCTTCGGTTGCTCAATTTTTAAACTCCCAGACTGTTCCCCTGCTTCAACCTGCCGTTAATCCTGATCCAAACCCTGCAAAAGGTGGTGGGGATACTCTTATTGTGGGGAATGCACTCCTTGCTGACTCGGGGCCGCTCGGAACCATTGCGGACATAGAAGATACTCCTTCCAGTGACCAGATTAGTCTCTATGTAGTGAGAGAAGGAGATACCATCGGAGAAATTGCGGAAATGTTTGGAGTTTCTCCTTCAACGATACTGTGGGCGAATGACATCTCTCGCGGCACGGTAGTTTCTCCTGGTCAGACCCTTGTTATCCTGCCGGTATCTGGAGTCCGTCACACCGTCAAGCTTGGAGATACGGTACGTAGTATTGCAAAAAAGTATGGGGCTGATAGTGAAGAAATTGCCCAGTTTAATAGTATTGATGTGCACCATCCCCTTATTGTTGGTGCGATTATTATGGTGCCTGATGGAGAAATTGCCCCAACGAGTGGGAAAACCAGTAAATCTACGAGCAGTTCGGGAAAGAAATCGGTTGCTGGGTTCTTTATCAAGCCTGTTACTCATTCGGTTAAGTCACAAGGATTGCACGGGTACAATGGTATTGACCTTGCCGCTCCCCTCGGAACTTCAATCCTTGCGGCGGCGAGTGGACAGGTTATCGTGAGTCGTTCTAGTGGATGGAACGGTGGGTATGGAAGTTATGTGGTTATCAAACATAATAATGGGACGCAAACCCTCTATGCACATTTAGGAAGCGATACTGTCTCTCAAGGGCAATGGGTGGAACAAGGGCAGAGTATAGGAACTGTTGGTATGACAGGGCGTTCTACAGGTGCACACCTCCACTTCGAAGTCCGCGGCGCAAGCAATCCTTTTTAATTAACCCTCTGTGGTGGGGACAACAAGGACAACCCCATCAAAACTGCGTATTGTCTCTTCGGAGAGAATTGAGTCATGAATGATTCCTGCTACAATTGATTCCTCCTCGTCCTCAATTTCCTTTTTCTGTTCGGCGAGCCATTCTATATGTCTTTCTCCCGCGTTGGTAGAAACCACAAAGAGTGCCCTATCTGCATGAATCATCTCCCCTTTTTCGTCTTGCACCTTTCCTTCAGTGAAGAGTGAACAGAGAAACGATTGTACCTCCGCCGATGTCTGCTCAAAGTTTTCTATGAATACGAGCGATGCGGGGCGATGACGTAGTCCTTCAGTAAGCGTGCGGAGCAAGTGTGTGTCATCCACATAATCAGAAGTGGCAATACGCATGAAAGATTCCTCTCCACCAAAAAGTGTTCGGCAGAGCACGTGAGCAATTTCCATTTTTCTTTTTGTCGGTCCGAGGAAGAGAAGTGAAGCAATCGGAAGTTTACGCCTCGCTCTGTTTGCTTGCGCGTTCTCTATCGTCTTTACAATTCCTTGTATCGCAATTTTCTGTTCAGGAATACATCCGCGTAATTCTTGTTCTATGTCTGCAATGCGATTGGTGTAGACAAGGCGTCTCTCTTCATTGAGCGCAGGGTATTTTTCTTTTAAGAATTGTTCACAGAGTGCGCGAGTGACAACTGAGATATTTTTTGCACGCGTCCAGAAAATTAATTCTGAAAGTTTTTCCACCTCGTCTTCTTCATTTGTATTTTGCGCTAATGAAACAAGTGCCGGATAGTGTATGTCTATATAGCGACCGTCGGAAAAACGTAGCGCTTGTTCTTCAAGAAGAATGAGTTGCTCCTGCTTTGTGAGTGGCAGTGTCTCTATTGTATGAAAATGTCTCCGCCACTCTTCTCCGAGATAAATAGATTTGAGTTCCTCTTTACTTGCACAGATGATGGTACGCACTTTCGGTACTGCAAGAAGCGAGGTGAGGAGTGTGTCATAACTCACCCCGTATCGTTTACTTGCCTCGGTAAGAAGAGGAAGGGTATGTATGACAAGGATGATATTTTTTGCGCGTTGTAATTCTTTTTGTATTGCGGTAAGTGTTTTTTTAAATCCTTCTGCCTCGTTAAAACTTTGTACAATGAGTGCTGTTTCCAATTCAACAACACGACAGTACTCTAGTTGTGGCAGAACATTTCCATTTTCAATTTCTTTGGTGAGTTCTTTAATAAGGTCTCTGTTTACTCCGTCGGTTTCTTCAATACAAAATATATGTGTTCCCCGTTCTTCCGCAAGCATATGTTCCATTATGCGTAATTCTTTTTCGTGAGGATGAGGAGAAAGAGAAATTTCGCGTAGAGAAAAATACAGGTCATGTGCATAGCAATCAAGAACGGGAGTAGCTCCCTGTGCCCAATCTTTTGCAGTGCCTGGTATGCGCTCAAGTTCTTCTCTCCTCCACCATGCATCCCTTTCTCTCTGATACATACATTCGCGTTCAACCCACTCTGCCGCACCGATGAACTCACGTACGGTTACTCGTTCTTCTTTTAATAATTGCCGAAGGACTTCGCTTGAGGTTGTGAGCACTCGTGTAATAGTTTTTAAAGTGATGTATTCATCGCTTTCTTCAATTTCTTTTTTTGACACAAAATCTTTTTGGAGTGCAGAAATCTTTTTTTGTGAAATGCCGACACTTGAGAACACCTGTTGCCCCGCTCTACTTTTGAGAAAGGCGCGGAACAGATTTTTTTTATGACAAAATAGTATGCGTCCAGCCTCAAGAGAACAAGGTTCATCTTTTTCTTCTAGGCGTCCGATAAGCGAATAGATGTACGCTTCAAAGAGGTACCACGAGAGTAAGAGGGAACTTATTACAAAGAGACTTCCAATGAGTGGCATGCGCGCTTCTCTCCACGAAGGATCACTATATCCGAGTATGGTGAGAAGAATGAAAAGGATGATACTGCTGTCGGCAAGAACGAAAAGAATCCGTTTCTTTCTTAGTGAAACAATACGCTCCGCATTCAGTGCTCGGCGCATCTCCTTACTCATTCGGTCTGTGAAAGCTTTTGTCATATTACGAAAAAAGAAGGGACATCCCGGTTATGAAACAAAATAGAATAATACACGGAATGATAGTCCATAGGATAAGTGCAAGAAGAGTGGCTCCTCCGGCGATGACGATACAGGTAAGTCCGGTAAGCAATACGATACTGCGGAGGATGCTCCCGACAATCCGCATGATGAAACTAATGGTGATGATGGAAAGATACTCGGCACTCGTTGTCGCGCTTGCTAATCCGATCCCGATATTTTTCCACGGGGAAAACCACGTTCGTGAAAGTTCTTGTATTGAAAAAAAATAATAGAAAAAATAAAGAAGGTTAGATGCGTTCTGTGCAAGATCACGATACCCGCGAGTATAGTGCCACACAAGATATTGTCCCACGAGAGAAATGCTCTGCATTCTTTCAGTATACTACGGATGAAATGAGCGATGCTACGAGAAAAAGAATGAAAGAATCCCCGCCCCATTTTTTTTCTCAAGTGTGCGGAGTGTATGGGTGAGTTCTTTATGTCTTCGTGAAAGATCACGGTATTCTCTTCCGCGTACAATTCTCCGATCAATGGCAGTATTGAGCTCATCAATCTCGCGGCGGACGGATGAAACAAATTGGTGCTTACTCATAGGAGTGTTATTAATTACTAATGATTAATATTTTCTGACGACTGCTTTAACGATGGCGGCAACGCGGAGCTCTTCTTCCGGATAGATAGGGTGCATCGTTTTATTCGCTGGTTCAAGGTAGATGCGTGATCCGTTTTTTCTAAAAAATTTCATTGTCCATCCTCCATCTACTTCAGCGATGACAATGTCTCCGTCATTCGCATGATTTCCCCGCTCGGCAATCACCATGTCTCCGTCTCTGATGCCTGCCTCTATCATGGACTCCCCTTTCACGTGGAGAATGTAACTGGACTCTTTGTTCTCAATAAGAAGTTCATCAAGACTGATACTGTCGGTTAAATCTTCTTCTGCGGGTGAAGGGATTCCTGCTTCAACGGTACCGAGCAATCGTATCTCATCAAACCCACTTGCCGGAGTAATGTGCCCTTCGCGATCTTTACGTATGAAACCGGCATCTACTAATTTCTCAATCATTTTATATACCGCGTTTTTTGATTTGAAACCCCAGAGCTTCATCAGTTCTTTATATCCAGGCATGCGTCGTGTGCGACGATAGAAGTTAAAAAGTTTTTCTTTCTGTTCATCCATCGTTAGAGTATAAGTGAACCACAGTTCACCGTCAAGTATCTTGTGTAACAAGCTGTGGATAATCATATTTGTTTGTGATATACCGTGTTGAAACACTGTTCTTTATAAGGAGAAGATAATGGAAATCTACGTGTACGCTAAGCTGTACCCTGCATTGCAGAGATGTCACTTAGGGGGACATAACCCCCCTGTCCTTTCTCTTACGGGAAAGATGTCATTCTCTCTTACTCCGGAACTGTTTTATGTCATCACACAAAACTGCCTTACTCTCCCAGGAGGCATGCATTGTCCTATCGACTCTATCAGGACTAGGGCAGACGGCATACTCTCTGTATCGCTATCGGGGGATATGTTTGTTCTTGACGATATGGGATTGATATAGAGGAAATAATTAATGAGATGAAACCCCTATCTCTTCCTGATGAAGAAGCCATTCGTGTGTGAAATCTCCCGACCCCGTTCTCTTATTTTAGGAACGGGGTTTAGTTTTGTTTGACATTAATCCATACAAATGGTAGAATACTCTTTAGGTAAAACGATCTTTGAGGAGGGTTTATTACATGGGAGCTATTACCTGTTGTTCTATTGGACGGATTACCACTCCTTCTGGGGCAGGAATTATTCTTCATAGAGGGAAACTCTATGTTAACGGGCGTAAAGTGAGACTGTTCATTACAAAGGAGCAGAGAAAGAAGCACGGTATGGATGGAGCGGAACTTCACACCGCACTCAGTGGAAAATTTGATTTCCCGTCAGTGGAAGTGATGGAAACGTTAATTGCTAACCCGCGTATGATCCCAATGGAATCATGGGGTAAACGAGAAATCGTTTTCTGGGATAGTTTCCGTGTGATTGGAGGACGTCCCTATGTTCGTCTTCTTAGTTTACTTAATCCGGAAAAGCCAACTTCGGTCATGAGATGCCTTGCTGAATGGATGCTTAAAGAATGGCATCCTTCCGCTATCCTTAAAAAGGATGGAGACGAAGATTAGTTCTCGTACACACAAAAGACCGTTCGCACAAGCGATCGGTCTTTTTCTTTTAATATCCCGCCTTTTCTTTTGGGCGATACTGAAGTGCTTCAAGAAGATGACTTGGAGTAATGTCTTCCACTCCATGTAAATCAGCAATCGTTCGCGCGAGTTTAATGAGTCGGTGGTAAACACGAGCAGAGAGATTGAGTCGTAAAGCGGATGCGTTCAAAATATCCGTTGCTTCTTTGGAAAGAGGTGCGAATCGTTTAATCTCTCGCACACTCATCTGGCTGTTCGTGCAGAGACCGGGTACTTCACGAAATCTTTTTTCCTGAATGGAGCGTGCCCGTGCCACTCGCTCACGCACACTCACACTTCCCTCTCCCTCCGCATCACTTCCTAATTTTTCAGGATCAACCTGTGGTACGGAGAGCCAGAGGTCAATGCGGTCAATTATGGGTCCGGAAATTTTTCGTTCATACTTCATGATAGCTGATTGAGAACAGACGCATTCTTTACCTCGTACTCCCCTATTCCCGCAGGGACAGGGATTCATTGTTGCGATTAAGATGAAGTCGGCAGGAAAACATATTGTTCCCTTTGCTCGTGAAATGGAAATAACGCGATCTTCCAATGGCTGGCGCAAGGACTCCAGTACACGTCGTTCAAACTCGGGAAACTCATCCAGAAAAAGTACCCCACGATGCGCAAGAGTTATTTCTCCTGGTTTTGGTGTTGCACCACCTCCGACCATAGAGACATAGGATGCGGTGTGATGTGGAGAACGTAACGGAGGACGAGTTACCAAATCTTCCTGTAGCACTCCTGCCGATGAGTGAATACCTGTTACCTCTAGAATGTGTTCAAAAGGAAGAGGGGGAAGTATCCCGATAAACGCTTTTGCGAGCATCGTTTTCCCCGTTCCCGGTGGTCCAGACATAGCAATGTTATGTCCTCCTGCCGCCGCAATCTCAAGTCCTCGTTTAGCGCTCTCCTGTCCCTTCACATCCGCAAAATCGGTCAGATATGAAGATTGTTCAAAAATGATTTCTGTTTTTTCTTGTGGAACAATAGTGAGGAACTTGTTGCTTCCTTCTGCAAAGGGTGAGAGGTGTTCAGCAAGTTGTTTGAGTGTGCGTACGGGGAATATCTGTATTCCTTCCACCAGTGCCGCTTCACGAGCATTCTCTTGTGGTAGGTAGAGCTCGCTGAATCCAGCACTCTTTGCCTTTCGTGCCATCATGAGTGCGCCACGCAAAGGTCGCAATGCCCCATCCAAAGCAAGCTCACCTAAAAAAAGCTTTCCTTTTGGATTGAAAGAAAGCTCTCGTGTCGCAAGTAAGTGAGCAAGGGCAATAGCAAGATCAAAGGAAGAACCCTCTTTTTTGATGTCCGCTGGTGAGAGGGAGACAATCACCTTCAAATTTCCCTTTTGCGGCGATTTGAAGCCGGAGTTTTTTATAGCGGCAGTAATCCTATCTTTGGATTCCTCAACCGCCTTGTCGGGGAGACCGACAATAGAGAAAGAGTGGAGTCCCTGCGAGATGTCTACTTCTACATCAATGATATCTGCCGAGAGTCCGCTCACCTGTGCGCTGAGCACTTTCGCGAGCATGACCCAATTGTAGCAGATTTACTGTTGTCCACCGTTACTATCCGCCTCCAAATGTTTTTCACAGGTGCGGGCGGAAGGATTAGCCGTGAGCCGATCGTCTTCTATTTTTTCTCCGCATACGACACAGGTTCCGTATGTCCCCTCTTCAAGTCGTTTCAATGCCTCTCGTATATTCTTTAAACGTGCCTCAAGTGGTTGTTCAGTAGCAAGACGCTCATTGAATTCTTCAAATCGGTCGGCAGTCTCATCACGAAACCCAATTTGGTCAGTTTCTGCTGGTATTACATCATAGTTCCCCGGATTATCTTTGTCTTTTTCCCCTATAAAGCCAAGCTCGGATTCCAAGCTTTTTTTCTCGGCAAGAAGTTTCTTCTTTAATGCGTCTGTATCCATAGGTGAAGTCTATCAGAGCGTCAAACCGCTGTCTAATCTATTGTACAGGGACGATTATTCTTCTATACAGCTCCGCAAGGGTTTTTTCATCCTTGGTAATGATGATAACGCCCTGCGCGGTCAAAACGGTGTATATGAGACGAATGTTCCCTGATGTATCCCGTAAAATACGTGTATCTATATTCAATTCTGGTGCTACTCGGTCTTCAAACGTGCCACGGAGGAGACCTTCGTCTATCGTACTTCCACTCACCAGAGGGATAAGATCTTTTGCCAGCGTTGTATCCTCCCACTGGAGCATCCCAGAAAATGCGTTTTGTGGAGCTTTTGTTGAAAGGATAATATATGCGGCATTCGGGATCGTTTGATATGCTCCGTAATCAAAAGTGCTTCCGAGAGAGCGGACGAGGAGTCCTGGAGGGGTCGTTCCCATTCGGGAGAGCCATTCTTCCGCACTTAAAATCTCGGGGGTTGAGGTGGGAGTTGCTTGGTTCGTGAAGTATGCCCGCGTGAGACCCGTCTTATGGGTCTCGGTAATAATATCGGTGATTATTGCAGTAAGAAGCTCTTCCGCAGTTTTTCCGGTGCAGTCAATTTTTATAGTTTGCTCCGCTGTTACCAGTGCTCCAGGAACGCTTGGTTCCTTAACCGAACCGGGGATACTTTCTTGAGAGGAAAGAATAATAAACATTGCTCCTCCCGCAAGCGCGGCGACGGAAATGATTCCTCCTCCTATCCACCACAAAAAGGGTCGGGAACGTTTTGGTTCCGCTTCCGCCATATAACGTTTCTGTGAACGGCTATTAACTGTCGTTCCTCCCGTAGACGGAACGACCCCCGTCCATGCGGGTGTTCCCACTTTTTTTTGTGCTTGTTCCGAATCACTACGCATGGTGCGGAGTTGGTTGATACCGAGAGTTTGTCGTTTCAGTGCATCAATCTGCTCCTCTGCTCTCCGAGCTTTTTCTAGGCGGGAGTTTTCTTTTTCTTTTAATTCTCGTTCTTCTGCCTGTTTGAGAATGTTTGTTTCCTTCTCCTTTTTTAGCTTTGCTTCTTCAAGCGCTCTTGCCCGTTCTTCTTGTTTCAGTTTCTCTTCCTGCGTTATTGATTCTTGTTTTTCTCTCTCCAATTGTCGCTTTCTTTGTTCTGGCGTTGCCATTGCAAGCGCCGCCTTGCGGCGCTGTTCGTCGAGAGTTCCCGCATTTCCAGTGATGTCCACCGTCATGGCGTTGGCTTATCTAACGATTCTAAGGTTGTAAAAAGATTTTCCTCTTCATCTAAAAGTGTTTGATATGCTTTGGTGTTTCTATCCACTTCTTCTTCTATATCGGTTAGCGCATCTTCACTTTGCCATTTCTTTTCTTCTGCCATACGCCGTTTTTTTTGTATTTCATAGCGTTCCTGCTCAATTTTCTGTCGCTCCGTCGCTACAACGTTTATACGTTCTTTTTCTTCTAATACCGTTTCTTCTGCTTCTATTTTCTTTTCTTCTTCCAAGAGCGGCATGAGTGCTTGTCGGGCAAGAATACGTTTCTCGTTAAGCTGAATCCATGCGAGTTCTAGCTTTTCTTTTTCCTCTTTTATACTCTCAAGACGCGTGTGTAATGTCTCACGTTTATTCCGAAGCTCTTCTCCTTGTTCGCGCTCTTCGCGTTTGGCGGCACGTTCTGGTCCCTCCATTGCGAGACGGGCCGCTTTTAGTTTATCGTCCAAATCTCCTCGGTCTGTCGCCGCCGTTCCCCCCGCCGTTTTCTTCTGGTGTTCGTCCATGTTCATTTCCATTATATCCCATATTTGTAGAACGAGTGAAGCCTTTTTTTTCAGCAAAACTCGGATCGGCATCTTTAATAGAGAGACTCACCTTTCCTTTCTCGGAATCAATGCCACACACAGCGACGGGAACTTTTTCTCCAACAGAGAAAAATCCATTTATCGTATCAATGCGATATGGTGCAATCTCTGAAATGTGCACAAGCCCTTCTTGTGTTGGGCCGATTTTTACCACGATGCCGAAGTCTAATGTTTTGATGACCTCACCCTCAAAGCGCTCCCCTACTCGGTACTCGTGCGTGATACCTTCAACAATTTCTTTTGCTTTTGTTGCCGCATCAACCATACCTGAAATGTACACAGTTCCGTCGTCTTCTATCTCAATGTCTGCACCGGTATCTTCTATGATTGCATTTATCACCTTTCCTCCCGATCCAATAACTGCGCCAATTTTTTCAACAGGAATACTGATTTGAATAATACGCGGTGCTGATGGTGCAAGATCGGCGCGCGGTGTCGGAATTGCCGCGGTAATTGTTTCCAGAATATGAAGTCGTGCCGCCTTAGCTCCTGTAAGCGCTTCATTCAATACCAGAACGGGGATACTCCCCACTTTAATATCCATTTGGATAGCGGTAACACCGTCTTTTGTTCCTGCTACTTTGAAGTCCATATCGCCATGTTCATCCTCCGGTCCTTGAATGTCGGTAAGAATTTGGTAGGAAGTCGGACTTCCAGAGGGAAGTCCGACTTCCGTGCAACCCATCATGACCCCCATCGCAATCCCCGCAACCGGATTTTTTATTGGTACCCCACCGTCCATAAGCGCCAGCGTACTTCCACAAACACTTCCCATTGAAGTTGAACCGTTTGATGCCATTGATTCAGATACGATGCGGATACTGTACGGGAACTTCTCTTTTGGAGGAATAATTGCGCGAAGTGCCTTCTCTGCCAGTGCACCGTGTCCGATAGCACGGCGATTGGTGCCACCCATGCGCCCAGTTTCTCCCGAAGAAAATGGAGGGAAGTTGTAGTGGTGCATAAAGTACTTCTTGGTTCGTACTTCCATTCCCTCAATGATTTGTGAATCTTTAGGACTTCCTAACGTGAGCACTGATAAAACATGCGTTCCTCCACGGTAAAAGAAACCTGCACCGTGAACGATTGTTGAGAGCCCTCCTGCCTGTGCGAAGAGTGGTCTCACCTCTTCCATTTTTCGTCCATCCGCACGACGTTTTTTTGTGATTGCTTCTTTGTGGAGATGTGAGTTTACCGCTTCTGCACAGTAATCTAAAACATCATTTTTTGGTGCGTCAGGAAACTGTTCTCCTACGAGAGCCATCCATTCATCCTCAAGTGCGTGGATGCCGTCCTTCCCTGCTCCACTAAAGATTGCCGAATCAAGTTTTGGTTCAATTTCTTTTTTGAAGAGCGCAATAACCTCTGGCGCAAGAACTGGTTTTGGTATAGAGAGTTTCTTTTTTCCCCGTTCAGCAATAATACCTTTCTGCCATGCTTCAATCTTGTTAAGTTCTGTAATTGCAAGTGCAAAAGCTTCACTGATTTTCTCTTCAGGAATCTCTGTCGCCTCTGCCTCTATCATGTTGACTGCGCCGTCTTTTCCACAAATAAGAAGATCAAATGCGCAATTTTCACGTTCAGGATAGCCTGGGTTTATGACAAAAGGAGAACCAATTTCTTTCGTTCCGATACGTATCGCGGAGACGGGGCCGTTCCAAGGTATTTCCGAAGTACCAAGAGCAAGTGAAGCGCCAATAATACCAAGCACATCTGGATCGTTTTCCTCATCAATAGAGAGTACGGTGACCACCACATGTACTTCGTTTCTGATGTAACTCTCAAAGAGAGGTCTGATGGTGCGGTCTACGACGCGGCCGGTAAGGATAGCTTCGTCAGATGGTCTCCCTTCCCGCTTCATAAAACGACTCCCGAGTATGCGACCTGTCGCGTAGAACTTTTCTTCGTAATCAACAGTGAGGGGGAAGTACCCTGCCGCTTCTTTGGCGTCCTTGCTCATTACTGCGGTAACGAGGACAACTGTCTCACCATGTTTAATAAGTACTGAACCCTGCGCCTGATCGGCAAGATCGCTAAAGGTTGCTGTCAGGGTCTTTCCGCCCAACTCCATTGAGTATTCTTTTTTCTCCATAAAACTGTGGTGGCCCTCGAATTTAGATTCGAAACCCCTGTTTCGGACCTCCTATTCGGTGACCACTATATTAATTATTGACTAATGTGGAGAGTATAGCATTTCCCCCCTCTTCGTCTATATAAAAAGAAACCCCGTCTGTGGTAGGCGGGGTGGAGGTGTTTAAAGGTGGCGAGGCATACTGGGCTTGAGATTTCCTGGGTGATTGGCTTGGTTTCGGTCAATCCTGTATATTCTTTCTCCAATCTCCATTTTTCGGGCACGGTCGCGGAGAGACTCTGGCGTCTCCCTACCCTTGCTTATAATCCAAAAGATGAGGGTAAGAAAATATGCTCCAGACCACCACTCTTTTTGTATCTGAAACAGGGAGGCGCGTTCGCACATAAATACCAGAAATCCAACAGTAAAAGCTATCAGAAACATAGAGCACACCTTCTTTTTGTGTTGTGACATACTCTTTTTCCTCCGTACCGAGACAGTAAAGGTTCTGTAACCTTATGTATTGTACCATTAAAATATGGTATAGGTCAATATCTACTTCCCTCCGTTTTTGACGGGGATGAGATAACGGCGAGTTGTCCAACCTCGGAGGTTGGACATTAAACCACTTGCTTACACCGTTCTGGGTAGGTCATACCATCAAATGCCTCATGGTTGGTATCTCGAGCGGTTGCGGCGGCGATTAAACGAGCTTTTAGACCAGAAAGATAAGTTTGTTCCTCTGGTAAATAGTCAGGAGAGTTTAATTCAACGTGTTCCTCCTCACGAAGTAGGCCTGATTGTACTTCGTCAATCTTTTTTTGTTCCATTAAAGAGATGATAAATGCTAATAAAGAGTGCCTTAATACCAACAAGCAAGTACAGACCGGCGAATATTGCCAAGTAGAATATTGTGTAATTCAAAATCATTATAGCAGGTTGGTGATGTGTTCGGGTAGTGAGTGCAAAAAGAAATGCGATAGATACAGGGATGATCACATAAAACATAAAGAAAGCACCAATAAGGTTACTCTCCCACAGCTCTTTTAGATTGTATTTCAGCCATTTCATAGGTATCTAGGCATTATATCATAGCGTTCCAGCTTGTCAAGTATTTGTGCAGTAACAATAAATGTTCTTGGTGCATCGTTGTATATTTGTATTACTTCAGAATAAGATTAAAGTGAAATAATGTTAGGAGCAATTATTGGAGACATAATAGGATCGCCTTTTGAATATAAGCGTGCTAATCCTGATTTTTCTTTATTTAATACAGAATCAGATTTTACTGATGATACTGTAATGACAGTTGCCGTTGCTGACGCCATTTTAAATCATAAGGAATATGGTTTGACGATGCGAGAATGGGGGCAAAAATACTTAGATTGTGGATATGGAGACCGTTTTTATTCATGGCTCAAATCTCGCGATCCACAACCCTACAACAGCTACGGCAACGGTTCAGCAATGCGTGTAAGCTCCATTGGATGGTTTTTCCACAACGAAGATGAGGTTTTAAGAGAAGCAAAAAAGAGCGCAGAGGTAAGCCATAATCATCCAGAAGGTATAAAAGGAGCACAGGCTGTTGCTCTTTCAGTCTTTTTGTCTCGAAATGGCGTCAGTAAAAAAGATATAACTCAAAGTATTCAAAAAATATTTGATTATGATCTTGGTCGCACTTTGAAAGAAATCAGGACAACATACTCCTTTCATGAAACCTGCCAAGAAACAGTCCCAGAAGCTATCATATGTTTTTTAGAGTCTACCGATTTTGAAAGTGCGGTACGGAATGCGGTAACTCTTGGGGGAGATAGTGATACTCTCGCGTGTATTTCTGGTGCAATCGCTGAAGCGTTTTATGGGTATATCCCTCAAAAAATATCTAAAATAGCTTTAATGAAATTACCGAGAAATATGAAAGAAATCGTGCACCAATTTTACACTACTCTACCGCTTCTGAACCTTCCTTAATATCAGGAGCAAATTTATTTAATCTTTCCCGAACTATTTTTTTTACGGCCATATATAAATATGGTCGAGTTATTTTTATTTCATCCAATTCTTTGTGTTCCAGATGTTCTATATACATAGTGACTTTTTCCAAAGATCCTTGGCATTTTTCAATTATTGCCATGCTCGATTCCGGCAGTTGTTCAGGGCCTATTATCGCTTTACCATTTGGGTATCGCAGTTCAATAAGGTGCAGTAATAATTCTCGGTGAGTTTTTTTTGGAAATTTTTCCTTAACTTTTGTATAATTCACTGCCATCCATTTTGCAATGGATCCAACTGAGCCAAAGCTGTGTGTTAAAAAAAATTTAGATAACCAATTCATTTTCACATTCTGAAAACATTACCATCTTTATAATCTGAAAGAGTTTCGTCATATTCTTTACTACTGATCGGATTACTTTTTTTATCTCGCTCTATTGCTTCTACAAGGTCACGATATTCCCTGAGACGAAATTTTACGGGTGGTCTTAATGTAATATCTTTTCCTCTTGCGCTACCTTGAGTTAAGGCAAATTCCGATAGTTCATCATCTTTTTCTGTTTTCCCACAGCATTGCCCCTGCCAGAACTTTTCCCAGACTATATCATCTCCATCAATACGGGTTGAGACGTACATACCATTACAACCAATATGGCCACATCCACACACCACGAGAGGATAGACGCCATCCTTTTCAGAGCTTGCTTTCAGTGCGACTTCATCAAAAGTACAGTCTGTATGGTTCCCGTCAAATAATATCCAATATAAAAATCTTGGATATTCTGATACTGCATCCCTATCTTTTTTAAATGATAGAGTGTGATATTCCATACTAACTATATTACTTCCCTCCGTTTTTGACGGGGATGAGATAACGGCGAGTATTCTCGGAGAGGTCGGTAAAAAGGTCTGCCGCTTCACGGAGTTTACCGGACGTGCTCTTTCCGAAAGAAAAGACTTCCACCTGTATACCAAAGGTACGCTGGAGATATTCAACGAGCGGGATGAAGTCCCCGTCCCCCGTCACAAGAATGACAGCATCAAGTTTTGGGGCGAACATGATCACATCTACCGCGAGTCCAACATCCCAGTCTGCTTTTTTAGCTCCACCGGCAAAAATCTGTAAATCTTTTGTTTTTGTTTCAATTCCTACTTTTGCGAGTGCTTCAAAAAAGCTTTTTTCTTCACCGCTTTCTGTGGTAATCACATACGCAAGTGCTCTGACAAGACGACGGTTCCCTACCGCATCCTTGACGATATTGCCGAAATTAACCCGAGCTTTGTAGAGGTTCTTTGCACTATGATAAAGGTTCTGGGTGTCTATGAAGACCCCCACACGTTGGTCGCTGTGCTTAATGACGGGCATTACTTTACTTTTGTTTTGGAGGCCACCTTCTTTGACTGTTTGTCTACGTATTTTTGGTGTACGCGGCGATCGGCAACCATCTTAAGAAGACCGCGGCGAGAGTGATTATCCTTCGCATTTTTTTTCAAATGCTTAGCGAGAGCCTCAATTCGTTCTGTCAGGAGCGCAATCTGCACAGCAGAAGAGCCGGTGTCCGTTTCGTGGGCCTGTGCTTTTTTGATGACAGTTTGCTTTTTCTTGGTAGCAAGCATGTGGCAATAGTAGCATAGAACATTAGACTTTGCAAGGTTTCTCCCTAGCCTCTATACTGGAGCAATGTCCTCCAATATCACAGTGCTCAAACGGGAGTTTTTGGAGTATCTTGAGATAGAGAAGGGGCGTAGTCTTAAAACTGTTGAAAATTATGATCGCTATTTGACTCGTTTTATTACGCAAACAGGAATAAATGACCCTTCTTTAATAAGCGATGAAGAGGTACGAGCCTACCGTCTCTGGTTGAACAGGCAGGAAAACCGACAAAAGTACGGGGGTACTCTTAAACGTAATACCCAGAATTACCACCTTATTGCTCTGCGTGCTTTTCTCCGCTACTTGGTAAAACGCAAGATTAGTTCCCTTGCTCCAGACACTATTGAATTGGCAAAAACGCCCGCGCGTAATCTAGATTTGGTATCAGGAGCAGAGTTGGAACGCCTCCTTTCTGCTCCAGATTCTACCCAAGCCAAAGGACTCCGTGATAGAGCCATTCTAGAGCTCTTTTTCTCTACCGGTCTTCGTGTGTCAGAACTCTGTTCTCTTAATACTGACAGTATTGATCTCTCTCGGGATGAGTTTTCTGTCCGAGGAAAAGGTGAAAAGGTCCGTGTTGTTTTCCTCTCCCCTACCGCCAAGGACGCACTCCGTGATTACTTAAAAAAGAGGAAGGATATGGAGGACGCACTCTTTATTGGTCTCTCAACGATTAACAAGAATAAGAGCGAACGTCTTACCTCGCGGAGTATTGAACGAATTGTAAAACAGTATGCGATTAAGGCTGGTATTGGTAAAAAAATGACTCCCCATATATTGCGCCACTCTTTTGCAACAGACCTTCTTCAGAATGGTGCAGACATTCGATCGGTACAAATGATGCTCGGACACTCTTCCGTTTCCACCACGCAAATTTATACTCATGTCACCGATAAACATCTCAAAGAGATACATCAAAACTTCCACGCAAAAGGACGGAAGAGCTAACTGTGGATAACTTAGTTGACGGACATAAAGGACAAAGTACAATAAAGGACAGATATGATTTGGTCCAAGCAGGGATCAGTTTGTCTTTTAAAATAAAGACCACTAAATAGAGGCTCTCCATCCTCATTTCTAAAATATATCTTTATTCTATAAGACAAACGATCTACGCAACCCTCCCCAACACACAACGGGAGGGTTTTTATTTTACCCGATATTTATTTCGTATCTTTTTTAATTCCCCCTCTTCTACTTCTCCCTTTTTCTGTTTTCCACTTTCTCCTAATTTTTCTAATTCTTCCTTGTTGAGCAATACAAGCTCTTTTGCTTTATTTTCAAGATATTCCTCGGTATTTAGCGTAGGGTCATCTAATACCTCTTCTAGGAGTGCATGAAGAATAAACCCTATTTTTGGCCCTGGTGTTTCCCGTGTAACATCCATAATTCGTTTCCCGTCAATTTTAAGCATCTTTACCGAAGTGGGATCCCGTAATGCCTCCTCTATCATTGATTCATATTTTCGTAGGCGATAAGGCTCTTCCACGGGTCTATTCATTCCTATTCTGTCGCAAGCACGCACCTTCATAAGATCCCAAACCTGTTCTGGCCCAACATTTCTGACAATACGCCTGACGGCAGAAAGGGTTATTTTTTCTATATCCGTAAAAAACATATGGTATCTAACCAATCTTTCAACCGATTCTATTGTTTTCACGGGAAACTTTAGTCGTGTAAGTATCTTTTTGGCCATCCTTGCGCTAAGAACGTCATGTCCGTAAAAGGTATAGTCATTCTTTTCACGTGAAAAATCTCTACTTCGTGGCTTACCTATGTCGTGGAAAAGAGCCGCAAGGCGTATTTCTAAAGAAAAATTCTTGTCCGCTGAGTGTTGGAGTGCCCTTAAAATATGTTCCCAAACGGGATATGGGTGATCGCCATTTTGTTCAATCCCGATAGTTTCTTCCAGTTCAGGGATTATTTCATGAAGTACTCCCAATGAATAAGCAAGCAAAATCCCCTCTCTTGGTTCCGAAGAAAGTATTATTTTTTCGAATTCGTCCCGAATTCGTTCGGTAGAAAGTTTTTCTATATTTCTAGCCATCTTTTTAATTGTAGAAGACAAATTTTCGTCAAGAGAAAAGCAAAGAACAGCAACAAAACGTACTGCTCGTATGCTACGGAGTGCATCTTCTCCTAAGCGCTCCCTTGGCTCTCCAACCGCTCGTATAATTTTGTCCTTTATGTCCTTTATACCACCAAATGGGTCAACAAAGACGTCCTTTTCCGGACGATACGCAATTGCATTCATAGTGAAGTCTCTCCGTTTTAAGTCATTTTCTATAGAGGATCCAAACGTAACTATATCTGGATGTCTTGAGTCGCTATATTCCCCCTCCTCTCTAAAAGGAGTTATTTGAATATGGCGAAGTGTCTCTGGAGCGTCTTCGTTTACGACAGTTACTGTTCCATACGTATTCTCGTAGAATGTTTTTTCAAAAAGTGCAATTATTTCGTCGGGACGTGCTTTTGTAGTGATATCCCAGTCATGTGGCTCCTTCCCCATTATAAGATCTCTAACGCAACCACCGACGAGATATGCCTCAAAACCACCCTCTTCAAGAGTGTGTGTCGTTTTTTGAACTAATGTCGGTATACTTTCTTTCCCTATCATATTTTAATGGTACTGTATTTTTTCTTGATTTGCTATGATATGCTAATACAGCTATCAGTTGTCCACGTGGTGAAATGGATATCATACATGGCTTCGGACCATGCGTTGCGGGTTCGAGTCCTGCCGTGGGCACAAGGGCGGGTTTACCCCGCCGTAGTTAAAGCCGTAATTCGCCTTCATCCCACCTTTGGTGGGGTTACGGCGTAACGAAGGCGGGCATGGTTTAATGGTAGAACACCTGCCTTCCAAGCAGGATATGGGAGTTCGATTCTCCCTGCCCGCACACTAACTTTGGCATCATTTTGTGGCTCGGCCAGTACATTTAGCCTATCCCAGAATTCTACCAGTGTCACACGGTGTGGAATAAATATATGGCAAAATGCTGTCGCAATGCCAAAGTTAGTGTGCGGGCGTGCCCGTATGCTCTACCTCGTATGTTCTATGTATATGTTCTAGAAAGTGCCTTAGATAAGTGCCATTATATTGGATCAACCAATAATCTCAGGCGGCGTTTTAAGGAACATAATGATGGTAAGGTTTTTGCCACAAAATCACGGTGCCCATTCATTCTTTTGTATTATGAAGCATATATAACTGAAAAACTTGCTCGTAATCGTGAGTCACAGCTCAAACTTCGTGGTCAAGCCAGAGTCCAGTTATTTAAAAGGATAAAATAACGGTAAAAAGACAGTCTTTTAGACAAAAATCTGTGGATAAGTCTGTGCATACTGTGTATAAAAGACAGGATGATAAAAAACAGAATGGCTTTAAATAAGGATATTCTTATGGACATAAGTCATTTTGTATAGGAAATCACAAGTGTTTCATAAGAAACATGTCTGATACAGATAAACGAAAGATTGGTGATATTGGTGAAAATGCCGTAGCTGACAAATTAATCAGCTGTGGGCATGTTATTTTAGATAGAAATTATCTAAAACCATGGGGGGAACTTGATGTTGTCAGCAAATATGGGAACTGTATTCATTTTATAGAAGTTAAGACTGTTACACGTGTAACAGGGCAATTTGGAGACTATGAAGCTTTTGAGAATATTCATAGGTGGAAGCGTCAACGTCTCTCTCGTATTATTCAAACCTATCTATTGGATAAGAGAATAGGGGAGGGGACTGATTGGCAAATTGATGTTTATTCTGTGACGTTGGACAGCCAAGGAAACGTGATTACTATAGAGTGCATAGAAGATATTATTTTGTAGTTTTTTAGAAAAAAGAAAGGAGGGGGTTTATGGCCCCATACTGTTTAAAACAGTATGGGGCCATTGCTTTTTAATCTCGCCTCGGTATGATGATGTGGAATTAGCAGGTATAGATAATATAACCGTATGGAAAAAAACTCAGTGCAGTTTCTTATTATTGGTCTTATTGTGGGGTTTATTGCTGGTGCACTTGCTGTTGATAGAGGGATTATTCTTTCTTCTTCAAAAAAAGAGCGCCCTGATGATGTCACTGCCACATCTACAAAAGAGAATGTCTTAGAAGATGTGAAAAATGAAGAGGTGGAAGGAATGGGAGACGTAAATACTCAAGAAACTCGAACGACATCAGGTGTTGTACTTTCTGGTAAAAATACAGTTGATGTTGAAGATCAGCCCGCAGGAAATAGTGTTAAAATTTCCTCCATTGTTCTCAACGAAATGGGGTGGGTGGTCATACACGAGGATGCAAGCGGTAAACCGGGAAATGTACTCGGTGCGGCGCTTGTATTTGCGGGGGAGCATTCTCTTGTCCCTGTTGAGCTCTTGCGAAATACGGAGAAGGGGAAGACTTATCACGTCGTGCTCCATACTGATAATGGAGACAGAGTTTTTGATCTCAAGAAAGATTTTTCGATCACTGACAGTGCAGGAAACGTTCAGATGTTATTTACCGCGGAGTAAAGTAGTATCCCGCAATTTACTAGGAGAGGTAAGGCGGGACAAGCGGAATGTGGTGTAACGGTAACATTCACGATTCGGGTTCGTGAGACTCCGGGTTCGAATCCCGGCATTCCGACATTGACTTAAGCTCTCTATTTTGCACAATACAGAGAGAATGCTCCCAAAAGGAAGGAGTTGGAAATGCTTACCCTTATAGCTGTACTTAGTGTGATTTCTCTTGTGGGCAGTTTTCGAACTGAAGTCGCTGAGTGTCTCATTATCTTTTTTTCTGGAATAGTTCCCGAAAGGGAAGACATTGAACCAACAATTGAGGTTGACGAACCGGTAACACCTAATCCACACTTTTCTTTTTTACCTACCACATGAAAAATTACCCGCCCTATGTATATGAGGGGCGGGTTTCTTTTTTACCGGCATGCCTATTGCGGTGAACCTCAGCACGGGCAAGTGCATAGAGAAGTGAAGAAAGGCGATTTATATACGCGAGTGCAAGTGGGTCAATCTTCTTTTTACTTTTTGCGTTGAAAACAAGCAATTCAAGCTCACTTCTTCTTGCGAGTGTCCGAGCATAGTCTAACCATGCGGCACTTTCGCATGCGCCAGGGATAATAAAATGTTTGCCAAGTTTTACCTTTTTTTCTAAAGCATCAACAATAATTTCAAGATTATGTACCACATTTTTTGGGAGGGGAGGGGCATTATACCCGCCTTGACTCGGCGAGGCAGGTTGTGTACCCATCATAATAACGGCAATCTGCGCTTGGATGATAAACAGTTTTTCTTGGGCATCCAAGAGCTCTTTTTTTGCCTGCGCTGACACACGTTGGTTCCGTACGAGACCTAAGAGTGAGTTGAGCTCATCAAGCGCGCCAACTGCTACAATGGCGGCATCTGTCTTAGGGATGCGTTTACCCTCCCCTAATTCGCAGATCCCCTTATCTCCCTTACCAGTGTAGAACATTATTTTATTTTTTTATCACTCACAATAAGTCCGTCAGAGAGGGTCACAACGCGGCCGGCAAAGTTTCCATATTCCTCCTCATGAGTGACCATAACAATAGTTTGCCCCTTCTCGTTTAATTCTTTAAAGAGTGAGATAACGTGCGAACCAGTCTCGCTATCAAGGTTGGCAGTTGGCTCATCAGCAAAGAGAATGCGTGGATTATTAACGAGCGCGCGGGCAATGGAGACTCTCTGCTGTTCACCTCCTGAAAGTTGAGAGGGGAGATGATGGAGACGTCCTCCCAATCCCACACGCTCAAGTGCAAGTGCCGCTTTTCCCAATGCGGAACTTTTTGATTCTCCACGCATCATGACGGTAACGGCGACATTTTCAGCCGCAGTCAGGTCGGGCATAACCGCATAATCTTGAAATACGTATCCGAGTCGTTCAAGGCGGAATCGCGTTCTTTCTTCGTGTGTAAGGGTACTGGTTTCTGTATTATCAAGCATAATCGTTCCCGATGTTGGGTGATCTAAAAGTGAAAGTTGGTAGAGAAGAGTAGATTTTCCTGCCCCCGAACGTCCCATAACCGCAACAAACTCCCCATCGGCAACTTCAAAAGAAATACCTCGGAGCACTATCTGTTCGCGCTCTCCGTCATGAAAACTTTTAATGATGTTTGTTGCTTTAATCATTTTTTATTTTCTTCCCAAAATAGCATCTAAGGTATTTCCGGAAATAACAATGCGTGCGGGAATATAGCCGGAGATAACAGTAGAGATAAAGAGAACCAGTGTTCGCACGGTTGTCCCCAGTGGGGTAACAACGAGAATTCCGTCAGAAAAGGTGAAATCAATGGGGTGAGCACGGAGATATGGCTCAAGGAATCCGTAGACAATTGCAATTCCAAGTCCTGTTCCCACTACTGCATAAAATATTGCCTGAAAAATATATGAGTACTCAATCGTCCTACCGCTAATCCCGATACCTTTTAGAATCCCGATATATTTTTTGCGAGTAATAGCGTTGATAAAAATAACGATGAAAATAGTAATAGAAGCTACCACTAGCCCGATTGAGCTGATGATGTTTCCCAGTATTGCAAACGTATCTTTCATGTCTTTCACAAATTTCGGTTCCGCATCTTCCGCGGTTTGCACCCGTGCGTACTCGCCAACTCCTTGTGCTAGAATTGCGTCACGTACTACCGCAGGATCCGCACCGTCGCGCAATTTTATTGCAATTTCATCGGCATTATAGTCGGCACGCCCAATCATGGGACGAAGTTGTCGGTCTACAAAAAAGACACGTCGGTCAATCTCGTCTGCCTTACTACGGATAATTCCTTTTACCGTTACGTCTCGTACATTGCCGTCCACCGTAATTCGTATCTTAGTGCCCACCTCTACATTATCAAGCGCGGGGAAAGACTGTGAATCCATATTGAGATATTTCTTAAGAAGGAGGGCGCCAACAAGGACTTGATCGTAATCGTTCGGAGTGAGATACGTTCCTTCAATAACAAGATCTCCAAGTCCTGAAACTTTTTGTTCTGCTTCAGGGTCAATCCCCACAATAGAAGTTCCTGCTTCGTTGCCGGTTTCTGTATTTTTTCTGGTAACCCAATAGTCGGCTTCCACGTTTCCGCCTTCCACATAGCGAGGAGTTACCGCAACAACGTCGGGGAGTGACTCAATGACGGAAATGATAAAGGGAGTGCGTTCAATATAACTATGTTCTAACCGATTACTCACAATAACATCGCTCGTGTAATAGGTTTGAATGGTATTTACTGCTCCCTGAATCAATCCAACGAGAATGCCACTCACTACGACGAGATTAAGAAAGGTAAGTGTCATTACCGCAATAATGAGCACGTTGGTCCAAATGTTTGCTCGGCGCAATTGTCTGATGGCGAGAAAAAAACCAACTCGGAGTGAGTGTGAATGCATACAGACTAGTGAGGGACGAGCACTGTTTCGTTTTCAGAAAGTCCCGAGAGAATCTCTACACTTCCGTCGGATCCAAAAATACCCGTAGTTACTATTTTTTCAATAAAACCATCTTTGTTCCGTGCGGGTATTTTTACGATGCGATCGTTTCCGTTTAAGGCAAGTGCGGATGCGGGAATAGTAAGAATATCGGGATGTGCCGTTCCTATTATAGAGATATTCGCAGTCATACCGCTCCTGATGCGCGGATCATCCTGTGTAAAAGTAAGGGTAGTGGTGTAGGTGGGGACACCGCTAACGATTGTCTCTGCGGGTTCAATTTCACTTACCAGAGCGGAGAAAGTAACATTCTCTCCATATGCATCTAAGGTAATGGTTGCGGTGTTTCCAACGGCAATTTTTGCTATCTCAACTTCAGGTATCTGTGCTTTCACTTCAAAATTACTTACCGACATGAGCCCTGCCACTTTTTGGTTTGCAGGTGCAAGCTCACCAACTTCTACGTCAACTGCGGTAACGATTCCATCAAACGGGGCACGAAGCACTGTTTTTGCAAGCCTCGCTTCATACTGGCGGACCACTGCCTCCTGGGCGGCAACAACTTCGGTTCGAGATCCAGATTGTTTCAGTGCGAGTTCTCTCTCTGCAACATCAAAAGCACCACGAGCACTCTGCCAAGCGGTATGTGCGACAGTAAGAGATGAGAGGGCTGTTTCTAGAGAGGCACGGGCACTTGCTACGTCAGAGCGTATTGTTATGACACTTAATCCTTTAATAGTCATGTCATTTGGTTGACTACTAAGTGCCTCAGAGAGGAGGGTAAGGTAATTGCGTACAGTATTTACATTTATAAAAGAAGTGGAGAGAGTAGAGGGGAGGCTCTCTGTAGTGCTTGCGCTGAGTGCTAATGTCCGCCATATTGGCATATTTCGATAAATAGCTTGGCGTGTAAAACTAATAGAGATTTTGAGATCAGTGTCAGGTGTGGAAAAAGACAGCGCCGCGTTTTGTGAATTAGGGTTATCCATAATTCTATCTGCAATGTCTATTGCACTACTTGCGCGAGTATATGCATCGTTTATTGCCGCACTTAATTCTGCGCCACGTTCCTCTCTGTTTACTTGTGCGCTTTCTAATTCACGTTGCGAAACAGCGAGCTCCTCTGGGCGAGTGCCATTTTTTAATTCACTTAATTTAATTACTTCCGCATCGTATTGAGCGGCAAGCTCACTATTTTCTAAAGCGATAATCGTACTTCCTTGTGTCACTGTCGTCCCGATAGGGGAGGGGATACGTGAGACCGTACCACTTGTTTCAAACGAGAGAATTGCCTCCTGCGCGGCTTGTACGTTGCCGGAAATCCTTACCGATTCAGTAAGTGTCTTTTTTGTGACCTGTACGGAGTCAAAATTTCCAGTATCATTACCGCCAATAAATGAGAATCCTACACATAAAGAAAGAATCACAAGACCAATAACCCCGTAACGCCACGGATGTCGTAGAATCGCTGTAAAAAAAGAAGAAATGTGGTTGATGATATTCATGAAATAAATGACTGATCGGGCTGCCGGGAATTGAACCCGGTCTGCACCCACCCCATGGGCGCGTACTACCGGTATACTACAGCCCGCCTTCGTCCGCCTTGGGCGGACTTCGGCGAGGAAAGCCCGCCACTTTCTTTACCATCTCCGCACTCAAGGTCGGGCCGCCGGGATTCGAACCCGGAGTCGCCCGCTCCCAAAGCGGGAATGTTAGCCGTTACACTACGGCCCGCGCACATGAGCGATAGTAACACATATTGTGCTCTTCTGCCAATTTGCTAGAATCTCTGACATGACTTCATCACGCATTTTTCTTTGGCTCTCGGCATTCACTCTTATTCTTATTGCAATTTTTGTCGTATATACGATAACTCGTAATTCTGGCGGGGAAACAAGCTTGCAAGTTCCGGAGATTCAATCAGACGATCACACAAGAGGGAGCGACTCTAATTCGCTTGTTTTTGTAGAATACAGCGATTTTGAATGTTCTGCTTGTGGATTGGCTCAACCAGCATTGCGTGCGTTATATACTGAATTTGCTTCATCTACGACGTTTGTGTACAGACACTTACCGCTGTCTCAACACAAAAACGCCGCGCTTGCCGCATATGCTGTAGAGGCCGCCGCACTTCAGGGTAAGTTTTGGGAAATGCATGACTTACTTTTTGATACACAGAGTGAATGGTCAGGTATTCCCGAAGATCAAGCAAGGGATTATTTTGTAAAATTGGCTGAAAAGCTCAATCTAGAGACTGTCCGCTTCGCGGCGGAAATGGGAAGCGATGTGGTAAAGACTCGTGTACAACGTGATGCCGACGATGCGGTCCGTATTGGAGTACGCGGTACACCAAGTTTCTTTATTAACGGCGAGAAAGTTACCGTGAAGAGCTTCGACGACCTGCGAGTCGGACTTATTTCAGCTGAGAATAAATAATATGTTTAAAAAAGTCGCCTTATTTTGGATAGTTCTTGCTTTCATTGGTTTAATTGATGCTGGGTACATCACAGTGAAATACTACACAGGGGGAGAAGTGGCCTGCCCGATTACGGGTGGTTGTAGTAGTGTACTTACCAGCACCTATAGCCAGATTGCAGGATTCCCCGTATCGGGGTATGGACTTATCTTCTATACTTCTGTACTCCTACTCGCCTTTCTCTATCTTGATATGAAGGCCCAGTGGATAGAGAAACTGATGCCACTCCTTGGTCTCGTTGGTTTTCTTTTTACCCTCTGGTTTGTATATCTGCAGATTTTTGTCATTGAGGCAATCTGCTTTTTCTGTATGGTCTCGGCAATACTGGTAACGACCATCTTCATACTTGCGGGGATAGCCTTTCTCAAAACCCATTCTACCCGAAGTTAAACCTCGGTTTCTGTGTGGTGCGGGTAGGGAGAATCGAACTCCCGTCTCATCCTTGGCAAGGACGTGTTCTACCACTAAACCATACCCGCCCTACTACGCTCCGACTACCATCGGAGCTTCGAAGGGCAAGCCCGCCTAAAAAGCAAGACCTACCCTCCTCACTTTGCTATCCTAGCAAAGCTGGAGATTCTCTTCAATCTCCAGTAATGCTCTATTTTATTCTTTCTTCCTATACCATAATTTCACGGTCGTGGAATTGTCGTATAGTAAGAAAATTTATACCCTCTTTACAAAATCTACTATCATAGTACTGTGTGCCAAGATAAATAATGCTCTTTGAGAGTGTTAAACGGTAATTTGAAAGGAGTTATTGATGAGAAATCTGATTCTTCCAAAAACATTCTGTCCTATTCTTTTAAATTCATTTCCCTTCTTCTTTTTAGCAGGACCCGTACTCGGTGGGGATGATTGGCAACAAGAGTGTTTTTTGCAACTGAAAAATCGTTTAGATCAATTCAAAGTCGCAATTCCTATTCGATACCACGGAGGACATCCTCTATTAAAGTATGTAATGAAAGGGGATGATAAAGAGTTTGATCGGCAATTGCCATGGGAACGCCGTTATCTAGAGATTGCGGCTCGTTCTGGTTGTATACTCTTTTGGCTCCCACGAGAAAGCCTTGTGAATCCTCGTAGTGATGGGAAGCCGTATGCAACAGAGACAAGAGGGGAGCTTGGAGAATGGAGAGGACGTCTCATGTATCGGCGCAATCTCCGTATTGTCGTGGGTGGAGAGGAAGGATTCCCCGGTCTCAAAAATATTCAGCGTAATTTTAGCTACGCACTTGATACAGATTTTCCTATCTACTCAACCCTTGGTGAGACAATTATTGCCGCTATTCAGAAGAGTCTTCAGTAGTAACATATTTTTCCCTTACCCCGTCTTTAGTACGGGGTTTTCTTTTGTTATAGTATGGCAGTGAAGCCGTATTGCTATCTCAACGGGAAAATTGTTCCCCTCGCCAAGGCGGGGCTTTCTCTTTCCGATCTCGGTATTTTGCGAGGGTATGGGGTTTTTGATTTTCTTCGGACGTATAATGGTAAACCATTTTATTTTCATGAACATTTTTCCCGTTTTAAGCGTTCCGCACAGGCTGTCGGATTACGTGTCTCTGAAAGTGAGACTTACATGCGAGGAATAATTAGTACGCTGTTTAAAAAGAATCGCGTGCAAGACGCGAGCATACGAATGGTGCTCACTGGCGGCCCATCTCCCGACAATTTTAGTCCTACCGGTAAGCAATCATCCTTTGTTCTTATAGAGGATATCCATCAGTTTCCAGAATCAGTATTTACGAAAGGGGCAAAGATATTTACATACGAATATGAGCGTAGTTTTCCTGAAGCAAAAACAACCCACTACGCAACCGCTCTTGCACTTGCGCCGCAAAAAAAGCGTGCCGGTGCAATTGAAATTCTTTATACGAGAGGAGGATTTGTTCTGGAGGCGTCTACCAGTAACATTTTTTTGGTTAAAAAGGGTCATCTTATCACGCCCGAACGGGGAGTGCTCCTCGGTATTACCCGTGGCATCGTTCTTTCGCTTGCTAGGAAACTTGATCTTGTCTGTGAATGCCGTGCTGTTCACGAGACGGAGCTTCTTTCTGCTGATGAAGTCTTTCTTACTGCTACCAATAAAGAGGTGACCCCTATCGTCGCTATTAACGGGAAAAAAATAGGAAGTGGGAAAGTTGGGCCAATAAGCCGTTGCTTGCTTACTGCGTATCGTGAATTAACGCGGACATATTAGTGTGGAAACAAAAAATCCCTCCACTGCAGTGGAGGGATTTTTAAGTCGGACTATTTTACCGCGTCCTTGAGTGCCTTTGCGGGGCGGAACTTCGGTACCTTCATCGCGGCAACTTTAATTGCCTCGCCAGTGCGCGGGTTGCGTGCTGTGCGAGCCGCACGGGCTTTTACTGAAAAGATCCCGAGTCCTGCGATAGAAACCTCACCTCCTTTTTTGAGTGTGGAAACGATCGCGTCAATCATTGCGTCAACGGCCTCCTCGGCAGACACTTTTGTTCCGCCAATTTTCTGGTAGACAACATCGACAATACCTTGCTTATTCATAGATAGTATCTCTAGATTGGTAATTAGCCGACCCTAGTAAAGCTCCTACTAGTATACCAAGCCATATTTTGGGCGCAACCTCTCAAGAATGCAAGCGCTATTATCGAGCAAACTCCACGACTCGCGCTTCACGGATAACGGTTACCTTAATTTCACCAGGATACTTTAATTCACGTTCAACACGCAGTGCGATATCTCGCGCCATACGACGTGCTTCAATGTCGCTGACCTCTTCTGGGACGACAAAAATGCGTATTTCACGGCCAGCTTGGATTGCATAGCTCTTCTCAATTCCCTTAAAGGAATTAGCGATATTTTCGAGGTCGGAGAGGCGTTTTAAGAAGTTTTCAACGCTATCGCGCCGTGCCCCCGGTCTTCCTCCGGAGATTGAGTCAGCTACCTGAACAATAATGGATTCAATGGTCTCGTATGGATACTCCTCGTGGTGACTGCGCATCGCTTTAATGATGCGTTCGTCGGTGCCAAATTTCTCCAAAATGCGAATTCCAATTTCCACATGGGTGCCAGGCACTTCATGGTCCACTGCCTTACCGATATCGTGGAGAAGTGCTCCTGCCTTGGCAACAATGACATCCCCGCCAAGCTCCTCGGCAAGCATCCCTGCAATATGTGCCATCTCAATAGAGTGGGTGAGCACATTTTGCCCGTAACTGGTTCTGAAGTGAAGACGTCCTAATATCATTAATACGCGAGGATCAAGATTAAGTACCCCTGTCTCATATGCCGCCGCATCTCCACGCTCCTTAATGATTTTATTAACTTCATTTTTTGCCTTCTCAACCATTTCTTCAATCTTTGCCGGTTGAATACGCCCATCGGAAATAAGGTTTTCCAACGCAATTTTTGCAATATGTCGTCGTACTGAATCAAAGGAGGATATGGTAATGGCGCCTGGTGTGTCATCTACAATCAATTCCACTCCTGCGGCACGTTCAAAAGCGCGGATATTCCGTCCTTCCTTGCCGATGACCTTTCCCTTCACGTCGTCAGAGGAAATACTTACCGTCGTTGACATTATTTCTGGTGTGGAGCTCGTGGCAAGGCGTTGAATAACTGTTGCGAGTATGTCCTTTGCCCGTCTCTCCAGTGTGTCTCCTGCTTGAGTCTCCAGCTTGTGAAGGCGAACAGAAAGATCTTCTTCGGACTCTTTTTCAACATTCCGGATAAGTTCTGTACGTGCCTCATCACGCGAGAGGCCGGCAATTTCTTCCAGTTTTTTCGCACGCTCTGCTTCAAACGCAAGTGCGCGTTCTTTAATGTTTTTTATCTCCTCAATTTTTACCTTAAGCCCTTCCAATTCTCTATCAATATCAACTTGCCGTTTATCTAAGGTTTCATCTTTCTTGATGAGGTGCTCTTCTTTTCGCTTTAATTCCTGCTCTTTTTCGCGTTCTTTTACTTTTGCTTCTTTAAGAATTTTCTCCGATTCCTTCTCTGCTTCGTCAATGCGGTGCTGTGCCTCTGTTTTTGCATCCAACAAAGTCTGCTTGATAGTGAGCTCGATTGATCCTTTCTGACTTAAGGTAACAAGCCAGCGAAGGATGTAACCGAGCAACACGCCAGAGAGCCCCGTTGCGGCGAGGAGAAGTATGAGTTTTGTAACATCCATAGGCGTACGGGTGTCGCCTTAGGGATCAGAAATGGGGCGCTTTTATGCGACAGGGCTTCGTAGAATTACTGTAAGCCGCTCTTTTGCAAGGGTGAAGTGATGTGGTGAAGGCATTTGTAGCTTTCTCATCATAGTGATGCTCCGATAGCTGATTCTAAGGCAAACAACAAAAAATAAATGTGATAATGCACATATCGTACCAGAAGTCTGGCCTTGAGTAAAGACCCCTCTTTTTCTCTCTAGGCCTTGGTGTGGAGCACTTTATCTATCAATCCGTATTTTTTTGCCTCGTCGGAGCTCATCCAGTTATCGCGGTCAGAATCTTTCTCAATCACTTCGGGTGTCTTTCCCGTGTGTTTTGCAAGGAGAGTATTGAGGCGACTCTTGAGTTTTAAGATATATCGAGCGTTAATTTCAATATCTGTTGCCTGCCCTTGAAAACCAGAGGAGAGCTGGTGAATCATAATATCGGAGTTGGGGAGCGCCAAGCGTTTCCCTTTTGCACCGGAGGCAAGGAGAAATGCACCCATAGAAGCGGCCATTCCCACACAAATGGTGGAGACGTCGGATTTCACGTGTTGCATGGTGTCGTAGATGGCAAGTCCTGCGGTAACCGAACCTCCTTGTGAGTTAATGTAGAGGAGGATGTCTTTTTGCGAATTTTCTGCGTCAAGAAAGAGCATTTGTGCGATTACCAGATTTGCTACATGCTCATCAATGGGGCCTCCTAAAAAGATAATGCGATCTTTCAAAAGGCGCGAGTAAATATCATAGGCGCGTTCGCCGTAGGTACTTTTTTCAATAACTGTGGGAATAAGCATTGACATAATAGGTGAGTATACTCTTAATTTGTCTTGGTTTCAAGGAAGGAGAGTACTCGCTCGTTTGCAAGCTGACCTTCCACATAATGGCGCAGGTTGTGTGGATTGGCGTCAGGGTAATGTTCCAAGAGGTGGGAAACTTCATGATTAATTTCCTCCTCATTAGGGAATAATTTTTCCTCCTGTGCAATTTTATTTAAGATAAGCCCTGCACTGACTCGTTTTTTCGCATCATCCTGCCATGCGCCCTTTAAATCCTCCTCCGTTTTTTTAATATGGGAAAGATATTCGGAAAGTGATAGCCCCATTCCCTCAATGTTACTGCGCAATTCAGAAAACATTTTATCTATCTCTGCTTGTATCAATACTTCTGGTATTGCGATATTTGTCTTTTCGCTAATTGCATCAAGAATTTTCATTCTGCGTTTATCGCGAGCTCGGGACTCTTTTTCCGCAATAAGGTTCTCTTGTATTTTTGTGCGGAGTTCCTCTACAGAATTAAAATTACCGACACTTTTCACAAACTCATCAGTGAGCTCGGGGAGCTCTGTGCTATCTTTTCCCTTTCGTGCCGTGCGCAGTTCGGTAAGGACTGATTCTATTTCGCCCTCGGTTACCTCTATAGGCTCTTCTTTTTCTGCTAAGGCTGTTTTTGCAATAGTCTTATAATTGGGGAGTCGTACTTCAGGAGTGATGGCTGTTTTGATGGCAAAGCCAAGCGGGTTACCCTTGGCAAGTTTGGTAATGGTAATCTCTGGGCGGCCAATGGCATCAATACTGTGCTCGGTAAGTATTTTTGGATATTCGGTGGCAAGTGTCCGCTCTGCCATTTCAAAGAGTATTGCCGATTCGCCGATGTTTTGAATAAGTACTTTTTCTGGAATATGTCCTGGGCGGAAACCCTCAATTTTTGCATCTTTTCCCAGCTCTTTTACCGCCTCATCCCAGTGAGACATAAAAAGTTCCGCCGAAATCTCTCCGGTAATTGTTTTTTCCGACGGGCCGGAATCAGTAACGGTTATCGTGAATGCTGTTGCCATAGACCGATACTCTATCAAAAAAGCTCCCCTCTGGCGAGCCAAGGGGGAGCTTTTTGAAAAACTACTTACTCTGCCAATGCGGCGTCCATATCAGTGAGGTCTACCTTCTCGATGTCGGCATCAATATCAGTAAGCTCATCTGACGGTGTTGCAACGGTTGAAGTTGCTGTCGTCGTTGCGGTTTCCTCGGGTGTTTCCGTACTCGGTTTCATGATGGCAACATAGATGCCACCGGCAACGAGTAGGAGGATTACTATGATTGCCCCGATGAGTGCTCCTTTTGAACTTGATTCTCCTTCCATAGTAGTGCTAGTTAGCTGATGAAGTTGCAGTCTGCGTTGACGTCGCAGTTTCTGCTTTGGTAACAGTACCGAGCGCATCTCCGATATCTTTGCGTGCGGCTTTTATTTTTACAATAGCGTCCGAGAGTAAGGTGCGAGGATTTTTCACTTTTGCTTTTGCTTCTGTGAGACCTGCCTTCACGTCGTCACCACCGAGTGCTTTCTCAACGTCACTAATAAGTGTGACCACTGAACCGCCCGCAGACTCAAGTTTTGTTTTTGCTTCTGCGAGGTTCTTCTTGGCGCTTTCTAATTTCTTCTGTCCCTCGGCAGTGAGTCCGCGTGCTTCAATCTTTACGATACGTGACTCAAGACGGGCAATGATATCTTTTAATACTGCTACATGTTGTGAGACGTACTCACCGAGGCGCTCTGCTTTCAATTTTGCAACCTCTTTTTTATTTTCCACACCTGTTACCTTTTTCTCCTGTCCTACTACTGCTCCGGTGCTTGTCGCAGTAGGATTTTGCTCTGCAAGTGCCGCGACCGGCATAAGTCCCGAAATGGCCACAATGGTCGCAAGGGCGATAAATGGTTGTATGCGCATAGGTCTTTTACTGTCTAATAATTGTTGGAAGTATAGCATATCCTAGAGTTAATTGAAGGGCTATGCCATAAGGGCCACCAAGAGGAGCGCAATGATGTTTAAAATCTTAATCATTGGGTTAATTGCTGGCCCCGCGGTGTCTTTGTATGGGTCTCCAACCGTGTCTCCTGTTACGGCGGCCTTATGAGCTTCCGAACCTTTTCCTCCCAAATTGCCCTGCTCTATATACTTTTTGGCGTTATCCCACGCGCCTCCTCCCGAAGTCATTGAGATGGCGACGAAAAGTCCCGTAACGATACTTCCTACCAAGAGCCCTCCTACTGCTATAGGGCCGAGTAGTACCCACACGATAATAGGTGCGAGTACGGGGATGAGTGCAGGAGCGATCATTTCTTTGATTGCGGCCGTGGTGACAATATCTACACTCTTTTTGTAATCAGGAGTTTGTGTTCCGTTCATAATCCCTGGCATTTCTCGGAATTGGCGGCGCACTTCCTCAACAACCTTTCCCGCTGTTTTTCCTACCGCTTCCATAGAAAGAGCGGCAAAGTAATAAGGAAGTAATCCTCCGATAAAGAGGCCAACGATAACCATCGGATCTCCGAGTGAAAAGTTAATGTTCTGTCCCAATGCCGCAAACTCTTCGGTGTATGAGGCAAAGAGGACAAGAGCGGCAAGGGCCGCTGACCCAATAGCATAGCCCTTTGTTACCGCTTTTGTCGTATTTCCTACCGCATCAAGGGGGTCAGTTATTTCTCGTACTTCCTTGGGGAGCTCTGCCATTTCTGCAATGCCTCCTGCATTATCGGTGATTGGGCCAAAGGCATCAATTGCAACGATAATACCTGCAAGTGAGAGCATACTCATTGCCGCAATGGCGATACCATAGAGTCCTGCACATGAGTAGGCGGCAATGATTCCAATGACAATAGTGAGAAGAGGAAGTGCCGTTGCCTTCATTGAGATAGCAAGCCCTTGGATAATATTAGTTCCGTGACCAGAAAGACTTGCTTTTGCAATTGATTGTACGGGCTTGTATTTGGTTCCTGTGTAATATTCGGTAATAGCGACAATAGCTCCTGTTACAATGAGGCCTACCAGAGCGGCTCCGAAGAGTGCTTCTGTTGAAAAGAGCCCATTGTCCGCCATGAGCACATTAGTAAGCGGGTAAAAAAGAACCGCAGAAATAACTCCTGTTGCGATGAGCGCTTTATAGAGCGCCCACATAATGTTTGTGCTTCCTTTGGAAAGTTTAGCAAACCACGTTCCGATGATAGAAGCGATAATTGCAATTCCACCAAGTGCAAGTGGGTAAATGATCGCAGGAGCATATCCCTCTGCAAAAGTAAGCGTTCCCAAGAGAATAGCCGCTACTGAAGTAACCGCATAGGTTTCAAAAAGGTCTGCCGCCATACCCGCACAGTCTCCTACGTTATCTCCTACGTTATCTGCAATGACTGCCGGATTTCTTGGATCATCCTCGGGTATTCCTGCTTCAACTTTTCCGACCAAATCTGCCCCCACATCTGCGGCTTTTGTAAAAATACCACCTCCTAAGCGGGCAAAGACAGAAATGAGGCTTGCGCCGAAACCAAGTCCAATGAGAGCTTTTACGTCTCCTGTTATTGCGTAGAATCCAGACACTGAAAGGAGCGCGAGACCAACGACAAGGAGTCCAGTGACAGATCCACCACGAAAAGCGAGGGAAAGCGCCTTGGCGAGCCCTCCTTTAGCCGCTTCCGCCGTACGAACATTTGCTCTGACGGAGACATTCATACCGATATAGCCAGCGAGCGCCGAGGCTGTACCCCCAACTAAAAATCCCAATGCCGTAGAGAGTCCAATGGCAAACCAAAGCACTGCAAAGAGGAGTATACCGATAGGGGCTATTGTTCTATATTGCCTATTGAGATATGCCGTCGCTCCATCTTGAATAGCTTTGGCGATAGTGGTCATTTTCCCTGACCCAGCTGGCTCTTTGTTAATGAGTCGCGCAAGTCCTAGCCCATAGATGATTGCTCCAAGACTTGCGACGATAGTAAAACCGAGGTACGTACTCATAGGATAGTAAATTATTCTTCTGTTAATGGTTCGTTCTGACCTTCTTCTACCATAGCTCCGGGAGAGCTTATGTCAATTTTCCATCCCGTGAGTTTTACTGCGAGACGTACATTTTGTCCTCCGCGTCCGACAGCAAGGGAGAATTGATCAGGTGCAACCTCAACTTTTGCTGATTTTTCAGCCTCATTTAGTTCCATACTGATAACCTTGGCAGGGGAGAGAGCGTTTTCTATAAAGGTTTTTGTATTATCAGACCATTCGGTAATATCAATCTTTTCTCCACCCAATTCGCTGATAACGGCAGTTACGCGTGCTCCGCGTTGTCCGACACAGGATCCGACAGCGTCAATATTGGAATCATGAGAAATAACCGCAATTTTTGTTCGCGACCCCGCTTCACGGGCAATAGCCTTTATCTCTACGGTTCCTGCCGCAATTTCTGACGCTTCAACTTCAAAGAGTTTAACAACAAATTGTGGGTGTGCACGGGAAAGACGTAATGAAATGCCACGTGGAGTATCTTCAACCGCATAGAGATACGCTTTGATGTGCTCGCCCTGACGATAGTACTCACCAGGGATTTGCTCCTCACGCGGGAGAATAGCGACAGTGCGTCCAAGATCAACGAAGATAGCTCCTCTCTCCATACGTTGAACCTTTCCATTTACAATTTCTCCTTGCCTTGCTTCATATTCTCCGAGAATAGAAGTTTTTTCCGCACGACGAATTCGTTGAATAATAACCTGTTTTGCTGTTTGGGCCGCAATGCGTCCATAGTCACCTCGTGCCTCAAGAGGGAACACAAGCTCTTCTCCGGGAGTAACATCCTTTTTAATCTTTACCGCATCGTCAATCATGATGTGGTGCTCTTCGTTGAAACTCACCTTGCGTTCACTAGAAGGAATTTCTCCTTCAGGAAGTTCTATTTCTTCTTCCTCACTTGCTTCATCAGGATGGCGAAGCATAGATTCATCCACAACAATTTTTACTTGAGAAAACTCAACGTCCCCAGTTTTTGAATTAAACGTAGCGCGAACAATCTGTCCTTTTTTGCCGTAATCCTTCTTGTAAGCGGCGGCTAGTGCATCTTCTATTGCATGAAGTATTTCTTCGCGGGGGATTCCTCGCTCTTCTTCAAGTTCACCGAGTGCCGCCGTCAATGCTTTTAAATCCATCATATTTTTGCTTTGTTATTGAATAAAAACCGCCCGTTCCTTTCCGGATACGGACGTAACAATCTTTCAGAATATACCTATTATACGCGGATGTTTTTTATTGTCAATTCTATTAAACAATGATGTTATCAACAGGGAGTGCTGGGGTAGCTCATAGAGAGTTGGTATACTCTTTAAAGAGAGAAAAGGTCTATTACTCGTTTACTCATTTTTTTATTCGCATGAAAAAAATTATTTTCCTTACGGTAGCTGTTCTCGGTTTCGTCGCTCTTTTGCCAGTTACTGTTTCTGCCGCGTGGACAGCCCCCCTGCTTGCTCCTCCAGCCTGTACGGCAGGAAGTCCTGGTTGTGATGCTCCGGTTAATGTGAGTGCATATTCACAAACAAAAATCGGGCAACTTATTTTATCGGTTACCAGCGGATACTCTTCCTTACTCATTACCAATAAGAGTACCGGAAAATCTACTTTCAGTCTTAATCCATACACGACCGATGCGACTACCAAGAAAAACTTTTGGACAATTAACGGCTCATCTGATGGTTCAACATGGTTACCTCTTGTAACCGGAAGAGAGGGGAAAGTTGGTATCGGTACGCAAATAAATCCTCAAGAAGTCTTGGATGTCGCCGGTGCAGTGAAAATTGGAACAACAGCGAATGCTAATAAGGGAACAATTCGTTGGACAGGGACAGACTTTGAGGGGTATATGGGAACAAAATGGACAAGTTTAACTGCGGGAGGAGGAAGTGGAGCGATCGCTGTGCCGCAAAGTTGCCCTTCTGGGCAATACGTAACGGGTTTAAAGAGTAATGGTTCTCTTGCTTGCGCGGCTGTGTACTGCGGTGAGGGACAAGTTGCAATCCAAGGGTCAAATGGTCTATACACCTGTGGCTCAGTTACGTATATCAATGCACTTCAGAGTACTGGTACAGATTATTGTTATGCCAAATCGGATACAACTCCGGCATGGAACACGGTGGTAGGTGGAAAATATTTAACGAATCTCGCTAATGGAAATTGGAAACAATGCATATCTGTCATGGCCGCTTTACCGGGTACAGGAATCACACATAATCCAACAACGGGGGCAACTTCATTCTACAGCCCAGCTCAAGTTCCTCTGACTGATTTGAACTCTCAAATGTTATCTACTTCACCTCTTAAAAAATTCTTGAAAGCGGCGGCTCTTACAATGAATAAAACACAATGCCGTATTGCGGACAGGACAGGGGATGGAGTTGTAACCTATGATGACTTTGTGACCCTTGATGCGTCCGTCGGTTCTCATTCCATAGGAAAATCAATGTTTGCACTTGATTGTAATTAAAAACAAAGAGTGTTAGACACAGGTTGCCATTGAGTGATTTAAAAAAGGTCTGGTATAATACGAAGAGTATTACCAGACCTTTTTTCTATGATGTTATGAAAAAAACTATTATTATTCTTGCGCTCATTCTCTCTTACAACACCGCGCATGCCGCGTGGGTTGCTCCTCTTACTGCGCCACCTGCCTGTACCGTAGGAACTCCTGGGTGTGATGCTCCAATTAACGTTTCAGAAAATTCACAATCAAAAACAGGAACATTGCAGATTGGTGATGTTGTGTACGGAAAGAAGAATATTACTTTCGGTACAGATACCACTGCCGCGGGAACCGCAGGAAAAATTAATCTTTGGGGTGGACTGTATGGATTTGGTATTTCTTCTGGCTCACTTAATTACGTATCCGCAAACCGCCACGTTTTTTACCAAGGTACGGTTCCTGTTCTTTCTATCGGTAGTACCAATAAAGGAACCGTACCGAATACAAATGTGGGAGTCGGTACCAGTACTCCTACACAACCATTACATGTGTTAGGTCGGATTTTCTCGGCAGGAGAAACTACTGCGGATACGGGGGATGTGTGCATTGATTCAAATAAAAATGGAATCTATGACAGCGGAGATCGTTGCGTAGGTTCACTCCTCACTCTTCCTACTGGATTGATGTATCAAACACTTCGCAATAACGGGAGCGCGTGGGTGTCTTCCTCGCTTCTCACAAACACAGGGGTTTCTGTCGGAGTCGGCACTGCGGTTCCCGATGCGAATGCAACACTCCATATTGTAAAGACTGCTAACAATACTAACCCGATAAAGATAGAGGGATTACAGGAGATTGGGTACGGACAAGGTAATTTCATTGTTGTAGATGAGGGTGGTTATCTTAAACTCAAAAAAGCAACAACAACGCTCTAGTATTTATTTTTTATGAGACGCAGAGATTTATTCCTTTACACAACTCTCATTTTTTCTCTTTTTGTTTTGCCTCATGTGACTTTTGGAGCGCAGACGTGGTATCTCACCGGTTCTCCTACGAGTGGCGTTCTTTCTCTCTATCCTCGTTACCAAGTTGCAGTGGAAGCAAGTACTGAAACTATTGCCAGTAGCACTAGTTGGAAAGAAAATAAGGTTGAAGTAAGTACGGTAACTGAAAACTTATACGATGTAGACGGTTCTTGGATTGCTGATTCTATTTTGCGAAACGAAGATGTTCGTGCTCGCGGATCTCTTCTCAACTATCCGAAAGGGGAAACGGTAACGGTAAAAGCTATTCCTGCACGAGGGTATCAATTTGTAGAATGGACCGGTATTCCGTGGGTAAAGGAAGATGGAGGAACAATGCTTAAGTTTGCGGATGTTTCATCATCTTGTTTAGCGAGCTCTTCACAATGTTCTTTTGTTGTTTCTTCAACCCAATCTGGTCTCCGTGCAGTTTTTAAAGCGACAGTGAAGGACAGTACTGGAGAGTGCGGGACAAACGCAATGCTCTATGCCTCCACCACCTCAGCGTGGCCAAGTGATTCCTACTGCTCTTCTGGGACACTTGCTGGAAGCGCCCCCACATTTCCTGCTCTGGGTGAAAATGTGACATGGGTTTGTGCTGGATCTGGTAATGGTATGAGTACTACCTGTACTGCAGGACGCACACAAGACGGAGTCTGTGGTACCTACGCAAAAACGTATGCGTATTCTGCAACAAAATGGGGAACAGGTACTTTCTGCTCCTTAGGAATCCCCACTCCTTCTTCACCCGTTTTCCCCTCTGCTCTTGGAAGTTCTGTTACGTGGTCATGTTCTGGGTCTAATGAGGGAGTAACTCGCTCATGCTCTGCGTATCATAATTTGCAAACAGGTGCAGGTTGCACCTCATCGCAACTAAATAATCCTGGTATATCTTATAATGGTTGTCGTGTGAATGTGAGTTCAAGTGTAGGAATTGCCTCACCGGCAGTAGTAGCCTGTACGGAAGGCGCTACTGGGAAAGTGAATTGTGGCACCTCTGCTGGAGCGTGCACAATTACTTACGAAGGCTCCGGTTCCGTATACGCAGGTTGTTACGCAGATGCTAGCGGTGGTCAATGCTCAACAGGAAATACCGTCTGTAGGTTGACAACAAAAATTCCTTATACGAGTAAGGGAACAACGAACCCGTATCCAGTTAATTGTAGAATTGGGTATTCAGTTTCCTCTAATACCTCTTTATCTACGTGCACAATGCGATGTAAAGCTGGTATGAACACTGCAAATGAAAAAATTGTCTCAAAAAGTTCCCCGTCATTAAATTGTTTAATAAAAAGATATACAAGTTCACAGGGTTTTTATTCACAGGCAATTTGTACAAATTGCAGTGGAAGAGATACGTGTAATGCCTCGGCGACGTGTCAATAAAAACTTATCAACTACTTTTTGTCGGTGTGCAGTGCATAAATTGATATACTAAGGGTGTGCAAACAGATCTCGTGCGGTTAAAAGCGTTTTTAGTTGACTCTGGCTTGATAAGCAAGCAGGATCTTGATCTTGCGGTGCAGGAATCTGATTCTCGATCACTTTCCTTGGGAGATATTCTTATTTCACAGGGAAAAATTTCCGAAGACGAATGGCGTAAGGCACAAGCGTACGTGCTTGGTATCCCCTTCGTCTCACTTCAGGGACAAAAAATAGATTTTTCCATACTTGCTACAATTCCGGAACCGGTTGCGCGGAAACATAATATTGTTGCATACAAACGTACCGATACCGCTCTTGAGGTCGCAATGCTTGATCCGGAAGATTTAGAGGCGATTGAGTTTATTAAGAAGAGTGTCGGTCTCCGCATTCTTCCGCGGCTCACTGACACTGAAAGTATGCGTTCTGTCTTGGTTCAGTATCAAAAAAGTCTCAAGGCAGAGTTTGGAGATATTATTCAAAAAGAAGCAAAATCAGTTCTTACCCCCTCGGAAGGTATACATTCAGAAGAAGGGGGAATGGCAGAATTAAAAAAAATGGCCGAGGACCTGCCGGTCATTCGTATTATAGATACGCTACTCTCTCATGCAATTGTTCAAAAGGCGTCCGACATTCATATAGAGCAATATGAAAACGAGGTCGTTATTCGCTATCGTATAGATGGAATTTTGCACGATGCGATGGTACTTCCCAAGGCGGTCGGTCCTGGTATCATTGCTCGCGTTAAGGTTCTTTCTAATTTACGTCTAGATGAAAAACGTCTTCCGCAGGATGGTCGCTTCAAAATTGAATCAGAAGGGCAAAAAATATCTTTTCGTGTATCTATACTCCCAACTTACTATGGAGAAAAAGTAGTAATGCGTCTCCTTCCTGATGCGGTCAAGGGATACACTCTGGAGTGGCTCGGTTTTCACGGAGCTGGGTTGGAACGTATTCATGACGCAACACGGAAGACAACAGGAATGATTCTTGTTACCGGTCCTACGGGGAGTGGAAAATCCACTACGCTTTATACGATTCTTGATATTCTCAATAAACCAGATGTAAACATTTCTACCATTGAAGATCCTGTGGAGTATCAGATGCCACGAATCAATCAGACACAGGTGAAGCCAGACATTGGAATGACATTTGCCGCAGGCCTTCGTTCCCTCATGCGTCAAGATCCGGACATCATTATGGTGGGGGAGATTCGTGATAAAGAAACGGCAAATCTTGGTATCAACGCGGCACTTACTGGACACTTGGTGCTCTCTACACTTCACACTAATTCTGCGGGTGCAACTATTCCTCGTATGTTGGACATGGGTGCAGAACCTTTTTTGTTGGTGTCAACGATTAATGTTATCGTCGCTCAACGATTGGTGCGTAAACTGTGTAAGAACGGAAAAATTGAGTATCGTCTTACTGATGCGGAAGCAAAAACATTGGCTTTAGAAGTAGATCTTTCTAAAGTTCTTTCTGTTTTGGAACAAGAAAAACTTATTGCTCCGGGAACTAAAATTACCGATGTTCCATTTTTCAAGCCGCAAGGAACCGCAGATTGTCCCGACGGATTCTCTGGTCGTGTGGGGATACACGAAATTCTTACCATGTCTCCGTCAATTAAGGATTTGGTTATGAAGGGGGAGACTGCGGCCACAATAGAAGATCAAGGGAAAAAAGAGGGGATGCTTTCCATGTTGGAGGATGGTATCTACAAAGCGATACAAGGCATTACAACGATTGAAGAGGTCTTACGTGTCGCGGCAGAGTAATTGGTATATGAAATATTTTTATCGAGCGCAAAAAGAATCTGGAGAAGAAGTGTCTGGCGAGCGTGACGCACTTAATCAACTCGCACTTTCACGGGCGCTTCGAGCAGAAGGTCTCACTCCCATACTTGCTAAGGTGGTGGAGCCAAAAAAGAATCTGTCAGATACAATACTTGGTCTGTTTCAAAAACCCCTCTCACTTCGTGAGAAAGCGCTTTTTGCTGACAATCTCGGTTCAATGATTACTGCAGGTCTTTCTCTTTCCCGCGCCCTTGAAGTTATTGAACGGCAAGGAGGAGGCAAACGTTATAAAGAAGTCGTACATGAGATTACTGAACGAGTGAGAAGTGGGGGGAGTCTCCACGAAGCGCTTGCCGCGCGTAAGGATATTTTTCCTCCGGTGTTTATCGCAATGGTAGCCGCGGGAGAGGAATCAGGAAAACTTCCAGAATCACTCGCCATTGTTTCTGATCAACTTAGCAAGAGCTATGAATTGCGGCGTAAAATTAAGGGGGCAATGATGTATCCTGCAGTCATCGTCTGTGTGGTTATTCTTATTGGAGTTCTCATGATGATATATTTAGTTCCGACATTGACCGCCACTTTTAAAGATCTTGGTGTTGAACTTCCCTTTACGACACGCACATTGATTCTTTTCAGTGATTTTATGAGTGCGCATCCTGTCCTCACGCTTATTCTATTGCCCTTTCTTATTGTTGGCGTGTGGCAAGGAATAAAAATTCCTTCGGTAAAAAGGACGTATGAGCGACTCATTCTTCGTGTACCCCTCATCTCGCCGGTAGTTCGAAATTCTAATGCCGCGGTGACGATGCGTACCATTTCTTCACTGGTCTCTTCAGGAGTTTCTATGATGGAGTCTTTACAGATTACCGAAGATGTACTTCAAAATCATGAGTACAAAAAAGCCTTAATACATGCGCGCGAAAATGTACAAAAAGGTATACCCCTCTCACAAACATTCCGGTCTTATGAACATATCTATCCGGTGCTGGTTACCGAACTTTCTGCGGTGGGGGAGGAGACGGGGGACCTTCCGGGAATGCTTATGAAAGGAGCGCAATTTTATGAAAAAGAAGTTGACCAAGTAACAAAAAATCTTTCAACGATAATTGAGCCGATGCTCATGGTGTTCATTGGTATTGCTGTTGGATTTTTTGCTATTGCGATGCTTGGGCCAATGTATTCACTGTCTGATGCATTTTAGTCATTTACAACGGAATAATTTCTCACGAGGTTTTACGCTGGTGGAAGTAGTCGTTGGCGCCAGTATCTTTCTCATTGTGTCTCTTGGTGTGTACGAGGGATATGTAGGTATTATGAAATTGGTAAATACTTCCAAACTGCGGACTCTTGCCATGCTTGCGGCAAATGAGCAGATTGAACTGATTCGGAATCTTTCGTACGGGAATGTGGGTATCGTCGGAGGTATTCCCTCTGGTGTCATTCCCCGTGAGGCACATGTGGAGAAAGGTGGAGTTACTTTTCTTTTCCGCACGACTATTAGAAATATTGATGATCCCTTTGACGGGACTATCGGTGGAAGTCCCAATGACCTCTCCCCAGCGGACTATAAACAAGTGGCAGTTTCTGTGGGATGTCCTCTGTGCGCGGGATTTGCTACCACAACAGTTACCACTACTGTCTCACCGAAAAATCTTGAGAGCACTGGATCAAACGGCGCACTGTTTATTTCTGTGTTTGACGCAAATGGCATGCCGGTTGTTGGTGCCAATATCCATGTTGAAAATCAAAATGTCTCTCCCGCGATTGTCATTGATGAAGTCAGTAATAATGACGGAATACTTCAGTTAGTAGACGTCCCTCCCAGTTCATTCTCATATCAAGTTATTGTTTCAAAAACCGGATATTCTACGGCACGAACATATGCAATAGATGATCCGAATAATCCCAATCCTTCGCAGGTGCATGCAACGGTAGCGACTGGACAGTTAACCCAGATGAGCTTTGCAATTGATGAGGTCTCCACGCTTACCGTTGAAACGGTGAAAGAAAATTGCGAGCCCGTGGCAAGTACGGATTTTACACTTCATGGGTCAAAAACAGTGGGGACTGATCCGACTATCTACAAATATATCCAGAGCTACACGACGGGAAGTGACGGAAAAACAACTATCAATTCTTTGGAGTGGGATACCTACACGCCATCAATCACCGATTCCGCACTTGATTTTGGAGGATCTCTCCCCATTACACCTTTTGAGCTTAATCCAGGAACGGATCTAAACCTCCGTCTCGTTGTTGCTCCAAAAGAAAGTAATACTCTTTTGGTAACGGTAAAAGATGCGAGTACGGGGCTTCCTCTTTCTGATGCGACAGTATCTCTTACTCGTTCCGGATTTTCTTCAATCAAAGTAACTAATCGTGGATACCTCAATCAAACTGACTGGTCTTCTGGTGGAGGGCAGGATCTGTATGAAAATCACAGTAAGTTTTCTCAATCATCTGGCATTGATTATGGTGGTTTGGGCGGAGTTCCTATTGGAGAAATGGCACTTGCACAAAGTCTTGGCCAATATGTAAATACAGGAACATTGGAATCTTCGGTCATGGATACTGGAGGAAGCTCTACAACGTACTACACACTTCTCTGGCAACCAGGAGATCAGGCAACTTCTACCGGAGCGGAGAGCGTTAAGTTTAAAATTGCCACGGGGAATGATGCGGCAACTACCACCTGGAGTTATCGAGGCCCCGACGGAACAGAGGGGACATACTACACCGTGTCAAACAGCAGTATTTCAAATATACATACAAACGACCGTTATCTACGATATAAAATTTTCTTAAGCACCCAAGATTCATCAATAAGTCCCCAACTCTCAACCGTCTCTGTCACCTACGGATCAGTATGTGTGCCGTACGGGCAGGTTCTTTTCCAAGGTCTTGAATTGGGCGCTTACACTCTTACTGTTTCGCACCCAGGGTATCAAAGTTATTCAAATGACGCACTCTCTGTCGGGAGTGCGTGGCAAGGCCTTGAAGTTACTCTTTCGCCATGAAAAAAGTATTTAATAGGGGATTTAGTCTGGTAGAAATGCTTACTGTTGTGGGAATCCTCGGGATTTTGTTTGTCATTGTCTCTGCCTTTCAAACAAATGTGTGGCGTGAGAATACTGCAGAACAATCTGCTCTGGAAGCAGAAGGAGAACTTCGCGGAACAATACGACAATTTATGCGTGATGTACGGGGAGCGGCGCCGAGCAATACGGGGAGCTACCCTGTGGAATTGGCGTCTACGACGGCACTTACTCTGTATGGGGACAGTGACGGTGACGCTGACCGAGAGCGAATACGTTATTTTGTAAGTGGGACAACGTTGGTGCGCGGGATTACCAATCCGTCAGGAACCCCAGCAAGTTATAGCGATTCCAATGAAAATAAAAAAACAATGGTTCACTACCTCGCAGTAAGTAATACACGTTTTGAGTATTTTGATGGATCGTACGTGGGGACGAGCTCCCCGCTTACTCAACCAGTAGATAATTATCGTGTGCGCTTAGTCCGCCTCACTGTTACCATAGATAAGGATCCCTCACGTTCTCCCTTACCGCTTACAATGACGGGACAGTCTCTTATCCGAAGTTTGAAGGATAATTTTTAATATGAGATACGGGATACTATCACGCGGGTACCTCATCATACACACATTGGTATTTGGCGCTATTGCTATTCTTTTCATTACCGCACTCGCTAATTGGGGTGCACTTAATCTTCGCGCGGGAAGAGATGCGGGACTTCGAGAACAGGCATTTCAAATCGCTGAAGCAGGAATAGAGTACTATCGTTGGCACCTCGCTCATGCGCCGACGGATTATCAGGATGGAACTGGGATCGCGGGACCTTATGAACATGACTATTACGATGTGGGTGGGAATGTAACCGGTACCTTCACGTTAACTATTACCCCACCACCTGTCGGTTCCACCGTGGTTATTGTAGTTTCGAAAGGAACAGTTAGTAGTAATCCTTCTATTTCACGAAGTATTGAAGCTAAGTTTGCTATTCCCTCAATTGCAAAATATGCCTTCCTTGCAAAGTCAAAGATGCGCTTCGGAGAGGGGACTGAAGTTTTCGGACCGATTCACTCAAACGATGGTATCCATTTTGACGGGCTCGCTCACAACCTTATAACAAGTTTTAAATATAGCTATGATGATCCTGATCACAGTGGGGCGGATGAGTACGGGGTGCACACGCATCTTTCGCCTACGGACCCTATTCCCCCCACCTCACCACAAGGAACCCCTCCTGTGCGTACGGATGTGTTTGAGTCAGGACGACAGGTTGGAGTTCCTGCCGTGGACTGGGACGGTTTTACGCAGGATTTAGCGCAAATAAAAACTGATGCGCAGGCAAACGGACACTATCACGCAGGATCTGGATCACTTGGGTACACTATCGTTTTAAAAACAAATGATACGTATGATCTCTATAAGGTAACAGGACTTACTCCAGCTCCTTCCGGCTGTTCGGATACGCAAGATCAAGATGGTTGGGGAACGTGGAGCATAGGCACTCAAACGCTTGTTAATAATTTCAGCTTTCCTGCGAACGGACTTATTTTCCTTGAGGATAATGTCTGGGTAGAGGGAACGATAGATAGTGCCCGCCTTACTATAGCGGCGGGACGTTTTCCCGAAAGTCCTTCTACTAATGCACATATTACCGTTAATAAAGATATTCGCTACACCAATTATGACGGATCAGATGTTCTGGCGCTTATTGCCCAAGGAAATTTTAATGTCGGTATGGTGAGTGATACCGATCTTTCCATTGACGCGGCGCTTGTCGCGAAAAATGGCCGTGTGGGACGCTATTACTATCCTGCACCATACTGGTTTTGGAATCGCTGTTCTCCTTACCATAGTCGCAGTACCATTTCTCTTTTTGGAATGATTGCGTCAAAAGAACGCTATGGTTTTGCGTATACTGATGACAATGGGTATATGACGCGTAATATTGTTTATGACGGAAATCTTCTCTATAGTCCTCCTCCTTCTTTTCCCCTCACTTCTGACCACTATGAGACAATTTCTTGGCGGGAGCTCTGATGCGCTATACTAGACGGATGAAAGACACTATTATTGCGTGTAACTGGAAGACGAATCCGGAGCGCTGGGGTGAGGCACAGGTTCTCTACCGCGGCCTTGTGGAGGCCAGCAAGACTCTTAAGGGGACAGAATTATGGGTAGCACCGCCAGCGCCTTTTATAGAGGGTTTAAGTGGGCGTCGTAGTCTGAAAAGAATACAGATTGGAGCGCAAGATTGCTCGCGTTTTACCGCTGGGGCAGAAACGGGAGAAATAAGTGCAAAAATGCTTAAAGAATCCGGTGCGCAATTTGTTATCCTCGGACATTCTGAGCGACGTGCCTTAGGAGAAAGTGATGCCGAAACCAATAAAAAGGTACAACAGGCACAAAAGGCGGGGTTGGGCATTCTTCTTTGTGTGGGGGAGCGTCTTCGTGATGAACACGGAGAATATTTGAGTTTTATCGCAGGTCAGGTGCGGAGTGCGCTCCATGATGTGCCCAAGAGTGTGGTGAGAAAACTGGCAATTGCCTATGAACCGATATGGGCGATCGGAGAACATGCCGCGGCAGTAGATACTCCGGAAGATTTTCGCAGTGTGGCTATTTTTATTAAGAAAATTGTCAGTGAGCATTCCGGTCCTGGAGCCGCTCTTACTGTCCCTGTACTCTATGGGGGATCAGTATCAAAAGAAAATGCGGTGCAATTCATTTCAGAAGGGGATGCCGATGGTTTGTTGATAGGAAGAGCCTCACTGAAACTCACTTCAATAAAAAGTATTATTTCAGACGTTGAAGCGCTGAAAAAAGTACAGCGTAACCAAAGCTCGAAACATGAAAGAACTCGTTAAACTTTCACCAAAAAAACTTCGTGGAGCACGCGTGCTCTTGCGTCTTGATTTGAATGTGCCGATTGACGGTGGGAAAATTATGGATCGCTTTCGTATTGATAGAGTACTTCCAACGATTGATTTTTTAAAAAAGGTTGGGGCAAAAACGATTATTCTTTCTCATTTGGGGAGAAAAGGGGAATCTCTTCTCCCCGTAGCGCGAGAATTAAATCGTGTGACGGATGTGGGTTTCATTCCTGCGCCACCGGAGGATGTTCAGCGCACCTTGCACGAACTTACCGATGGAGGCGCTGTTCTCTTGGAAAATCTTCGCAAAGATTCAGGTGAAGAAAAAGGAAGTCCCTCATTTGCAAAGGTGCTCGCCTCCCTTGGTGACCTCTATGTCAATGATGCGTTTGCTGTGTCACATCGGAAACACGCCAGCGTCTTTGCGCTTCCAAAACTCCTTCCTCACTATGCGGGGCCACTCTTTATGGAGGAGTATCGTAATCTGAAAAAAGCGTTTTCTCCGCAAAAGCCTTTCGTGTTTATTTTAGGTGGAGCGAAATTTGAAACAAAAGTGCCAGTGCTTAAGCGTTTTCTCCGAAGTGCCGATCGCATTGTTATTGTTGGAGCGCTTGCCCATGCATTTTATCGTGCAGAGGGATTGGAATTAGGAACCTCGCGTATTGATAAGGAAATATCAGCAAAAGCGTATCTTAAAGACGTGAAGAGCGGACTGATTCTTCTCTCTCCGGATGTGCTTGTTTCTAATGGATCGGCGGTTGAAGTGAAGCGCGTTGGTGAGTTGGAGAAAAACGATACCATCGTTGATATCGGTTCGCAGGGAATTGAAGTTGTACGCGCCGCGTTAAAGGAAGCAAAAACAATTCTTTGGAACGGTCCTGCCGGTAATTATGAGGCAGGGTATGGGGAAGGAACGCTCGCGATTGCACGAGCAATCGCGAAATCCAAGGCGCATTCTATTGTAGGTGGTGGGGATACTGTCGCCGCGATTGGTAAACTGGGAAACGGAAATAAGTTTAGTTTCCTCTCTACTGCTGGTGGTGCTATGTTGGAATTTCTCGCAGAGGGAACTCTCCCCGGTATTGAGGCACTTGAGAAATAATATTTGTTGTGCTCTAATCATGCCCAGATAACAAAGGTGTTTTTTTGCCTTTGAAGAGCTCGTTGAAAAAGGAGAAGATCAATTAAATTGAGTGAAAGGGAAAAAAGATGCGTGAAAAAAGAAATAAATATAGGTGGTTCTCACCTACACTTTTTGTTCTCGTCCTTCTTTTACTCCTTGTTTCTCTAATGGAAATAATTACACCGATGGAATCGTCATCAAAGGATGAATACCTTTTCCGTATCTTTAGTCGCCTAAAGGAAGGGAAACAGGTGACGGGAGATGAGTATTTTCAACTGAAGATTGGCCTCCAAGGCATTCCCGAAAGGGATAGTTTTGAGAAGAGGAACAATCTTCAAAAAGGAGAGGCAACCCAGTTACTTCAAGCAAAATATCTTATCCAACTTGCTTTGCCATGGTCGGCTATTACCGCTGAAGCAAGTGTTTCTTCTGTCACCATTGAGTCACCATGAATTGTCCAACCTCGGAGGTTGGACAATTCACCCCGTTCGCTATACTAGCGTGCGGGGTTTTATTTTACCTTTGATTTTCTGCGCCACATCTCTCAGTTCGGCATCGGTAATGTTTTCTTTTCCTTGCCAATGTATATATCCGTCGTTTATGTAGCGAGGCATGATATGCAGATGTGCATGGAATACCAATTGTCCCGCGGCTGGCTCATTGTTCCAGCCAATGTTTATACCATCAGCTTTTGTTGCAGACTTTATCGCAGTAGAAAGCTTCTGTAATACCGGCCCCAACTCGCGTAAGAGTTGTTCTGGCATATCAAAGATATTCCTGTGATGTTCTTTAGGTACAAGGAGCGTATGTCCTATGTGGAGTGGCTTAATGTCTAAGAAGGCGACAACGTTCTCGTCCTCATACACTTTCTCGGCAGGTATTGCCCCCGATATGATCTTACAAAAGATACAGTCTTCCATCCCACCAGTATATGCTACAATGCTGTCGTTATGAAAGTGTCCCCCGAGCTACTCCTAGAGACACTCCTTACCCGCCGCGGTATCGGTCTTGATGAGCGGGAGCGCTTTTTAAATCCCTCTTATGAGCGTGATGTGCTTGATCCCTTCCTTTTTTCTCACATGCGCTTGTCTGTGGAGCGTATTCTTTCTGCTGTTAAGCAGGGTGAAAAGATAGCTATTTTTGGTGATTACGATGCGGATGGGGTGCCAGGTACTGCCCTTCTCGCTTCGTGGTTTGCCCGTATCGGTTATCCCGTACGCATTTATATTCCTAATCGTCACACCGAAGATTATGGCTTGAGTGAGCGTGCCATTGACGAACTTGCAGGAGAGGGGATCTCCCTTCTTATCACTGTTGATTGTGGCATTAGTAATGTTCTTCCCGTAGAGCAGGCTCATAAACAGGGGATGGACGTCATTATTACTGATCACCATATTCCACCTGAAATACTTCCTTCCGCTTACGCAATTCTCAACCCTAAATGTCTTGGCGAGGAATATCCTTTTAAAGAACTTGCTGGGGCCGGAGTGGCTTTTAAATTAGTTCAGGCATTAGTGAGTACCGGTGAGTATTCAATTCCCGTCGGATGGGAAAAATGGTTGCTGGATCTGGTGGCAATCGCGACAGTGTCCGACATGGTCCCTTTGTCTGGAGAAAACCGTGCGCTTACTCATTTTGGTCTCTCTGTATTGCGTCAAACACGACGGCTGGGACTCATTGCACTTCTTGCGGAACTTCGCTTAGACCCTGCTCATGTAACCGAAGACGATATTGGGTACTTGATTGGCCCGCGCATTAATTCCGCAAGTCGTATGAGCCACGCCATGCATGCCTTCAATCTTTTGATGTCGGATAATCTCCCAGAAGCGCAGACGCTTGCTCATGAACTAGAATCACAAAATCGTGAACGTAAAGAGATTACCGAAGTCATTATGGATAATGCACATAGTCTTCTTGATGAGGAAGATCTTCCTCCTGTGATAGTCATTGGAAATCCTGCATGGAGTCTTGGTGTACTGGGACTTACTGCAAGTCGTCTCGTAGAAGCATATCATCGCCCAGCGTTTGTGTGGGGAGTAAATGAAGAAGGTCTACGTAAGGGTTCCTGCCGCTCTGACGGAAGTGTCAATATGGTTGAACTGATGCATATTGCGGGAGAAGACGGACTTTTTGTAAATTTTGGAGGACATAAGGAAGCAGGAGGCTTTATCGTGCAGAAGGGGAGAGAGGAGGAACTTGCACCACTTCTTGCAAAAGCATATGTGGCACTCCGCACCGAACCCACAAATACGTTAGGCGCCGAAGTTGATTATCAACTTTCGCTCTCTGATGTTACCTATGATATATATCGTGTGCTTTCACGCCTTGCTCCTTTTGGAATGGGGAATGAAAAACCAATTTTTCTTTTTGAAGGAGTGGAGGTGGCTAGTGTTCGGATGTTCGGACAAAGTAACGCTCATCTGGAGCTTCTCGTAAAGAGCTCTGTAACAGGGAGTGAGCGGCCAGTGCCTGCAGTTGGTTTTTTTGCAAAGCGGACTGTTCCCCACGCGCATTCTCTTAAAGAGAATGATTGGATTGACATTATTGCCCATGTGGAACGTTCAATGTTCCGTTCTCGACCACAATTACGTCTTCGAATTGTGGATGTGTCACGCGTAGCGTAGTATTGAAACGATGAATACCGAAATGCTCTATCTAAATACGGATGGTGGTGCGCGAGGGAATCCTGGTATTGCAGGTGTAGGCGCTTATATTTATACCGGAGAAGGGAAGGTGATTGAAAAATTATCTCAAGGGCTTGGCGTTGCAACCAATAATGAAGCGGAGTACCGTGCAGTTATTCTCGGTTTTTCAAAACTTATTGAACTCTATGGTGAGACACTCAAAACTCGTCATGTTGAATTACGCGTTGATAGTGAATTAGTGGGAAGGCAACTTTCTGGTATCTATCGCGTAAAGGAACCGCGACTCCGTGCACTCTATGAAGAAGTGTTGAAACTCCGCATCCACATTCCTCTTCTCACTATCAAAACAATCCCACGTGAAGAAAATGCTGTTGCCGACAAACTCGCTAACGAAGCGATGGATAAGCAAGGATAAGGCTCGTAATGTTCATTTTTCTCGCGCTTTACCCGCTACTGCGGGCTCCGACGCGACTCAAAAAATGAACATTATTCACTTTGAATTGTTATTTTAATTTAAAAAAAGTGAATGAATGCAAGTGCTCCCACAAGGATGAGTATTTGGGAGAGGACACTTATATAGCTTCGTGAAAGCTTTTTTGCGTGTGTAAAGTTTTGAAGAGACTGATTCCACTGAAGAAATTTTGTTGGTTTGCCAACATTCAATGCGGAGAGAATATCGGGAAGTACGGAACCGAGCCCAAGACAAACATAGGGCAGAGGATTGACGAGGAAATTATCTAGGCCAAGCGCTGTTATGGCAAGCACCGCACCAAGCACCATATCAAAACCTACGCGTCCGCAATCATGAATAAGAAAATCTAAAGTATTAAAAGACGGAGCATTTTTATTTTCATTAAACGCATAGCGGAGTTTGTAATCGTAATGAGGAATACTGTCTGCAAGATAGTGAGTTCCCATCGCAAATACTATAAGGACAAGAGGGTTTGAATCTGCAAGCGGCGCACCGAGTGCGCCGGCGAGGACGATGTGGGTAGTGAGCGTCATAGGAGAAAGTGTAGCAGGAGAGTTTTATACTGTATAGATGTTTGCGCTCGTCGTGGGAGGAGCACTACTTCTCTACGGGTGGAAAATACACGATCGTGCGGTGCTTGTTTTTGGATTGTGCATGTTCCTTTTTGGTATCGGGTATCTTCGTTTCTTACACATATATTATAAGGAAAGTGAGCTCCCTTTGTCTGGACGGATAACCCTTACGGGAAATGTTGTTGAGTATCCTGATTTTCGCGACACTTCTGTGCGAATTGTACTGCGTCCGGATGGTGTAGATGAACAAGTACTCGTTTCTCTCCCCGTCGGTGCTCGTGTTTCTTATGGTGATGCGGTGAGTGTTTCAGGTAGCATCAGTATACCGGACGCATTTGAAACAGATTCGGGAAGAATTTTTGATTATGGATTATATCTGCGAAAGGAGGGAATACTTCGCCAGCTTTCTTTTGCTGATATAAAAACTATTCACACTGTTCATTTTTCTCTTAAAGGTCTTCTTTTTACGTTTCGTTCCTTGGTTGAGTCGCGACTACGGAGTGTTGTGCCAGAACCGGAAAGTTCACTTGTTCTTGGAATGCTTCTTGGAGGTAAATCGGGATTGGGAACTGAATTGACAAACATGTTTACTCGCGCGGGTGTTATCCATATTGTGGTTCTCTCTGGATATAACATCACTATTATTGCCGAACTCGTACGTCTCCTCCTTATGCGTATTCCCTTTCTACTGCGATCATGGGCAAGCGGAATTACCATTATCTTGTTTGTCATTATGGCAGGTGCTGATGCCTCTGCTGTTCGCGCGGGGTGTATGGCGGTGATTGCACTTACTGCACGAGCGACTGGGCGCCCGTATACTGCACTGCGTGCGCTTGGCATCACGGCGCTCCTGATGACACTGTGGAATCCGCTTATCATGTTTTATGATCCAGGTTTTATTCTGTCGGTATGTGCGACTTTCGGAATAATAATTTTTACTGATCCAATTTCAAAAAAACTCTTTTTTATCAAATGGAATTCTTTACGAGAGATTGTCGCAACAAGCATTTCTGCATATGGTGCGGTACTTCCATATCTTGCTTATAAAATTGGCGCGGTGAGTATTGTTGCCTTAGTGGTTAATCCGATAGTGCTTCCTCTTGTTCCACTGGCGATGCTTCTTGGCGCCATAAGTGGAGTACTTGCCTTTCTTCCCAGTCCACTTGCAATCCTTGGTGTATTTCCACTCGTGCTGATACTCCGTGTACTTATATTGATTGTGCGTTGTTTTTCTGCTCTACCCCTCGCTTCAATTACTGTGCCTGCGTGGAGTGGAATTGGTATTTTGTTTTTATACATAGTCGCAGGAATTATATATTGGTATAAAAATAGTACTATAAGGTGTACGTGAGATTGCAGAAAATAAAAATTGGAGTCTTGGTACTCCTCGCGCTTTTTTCCGCTCTCGTCTGGTATGCCGTATGGCAAGAAACACAGAGGGAGTTAGTGATTGCATTTTTAAATGTTGGTCAAGGAGATGCCATCTATATAGAGGCGCCGAACGGGAATCAGATGCTCATTGATGGTGGGAAGGGGAGAGAAGTGTTACGAGAGCTTGGTTCCGTGATGCCACTCTATGACAGAAGTATAGATGTGGTGCTTGCGACACATCCCGATGCCGATCATATCGGGGGCCTCATCCCCGTATTTGAGTCGTATACCGTGGGTGCTTTTGTGGATTCGGGGAATGCGCATCAGACTACTGTGACGGAATCTCTGAGTCGGGCAATTACAGAAGAGAAGTCCGTGCGTGTTATCGCGCGCCGAGGCATGCGTATCCGCTTAAGCCACGGAGCCATCTTTACGGTGTTGTATCCCGATAGAGAGGTGACGAATGCAGAATCAAATGAAGCGAGTATTGTGGGAAGACTCGCATACGGAACCACCACCATACTTTTGACCGGCGATGCGCCTATCAGTACAGAACGAGTGCTGATGATGAATGACGGTGCTTCGCTTAAGAGTACGGTACTCAAACTAGGTCATCACGGCTCGCGAACCTCCTCACTCCCTGGGTTTCTCTCATTAGTCCAACCAGAACTTGCTGTTATTTCAGTAGGAGAGGGGAATCGTTATGGTCACCCACATGCGGAGGTACTTGCTCACCTTGCACAAGAAAACATCCGTGTTTTTCGCACGGATGTTATGGGGAGAATTATATTTTCAAGCGACGGGAATCGTTTTAACGTGCGCGCAGAGAAGGAGTTGTCAAATGCTTCTTTGCCTTAAGGCAACGAGTACAAATTTTTACACGGCCTCCCGTGGGAAGTGTTGCCCATTGAAGGTTCACGAAAACACGGTGCTTGCCGGTAGGGTTGTATTTGGTTGCGCGGACGCGGTTGGAGTACCCTCCCGCTATCTGGCTCCCTCTCTTACATAGTGGACAGATTTTCATATGTGTTCACGAATGAGCTCCGTTATGGTATCATACTCAAGCCAATTTGCAATACTATGGCAGAAACTATTTTTCTCATTATTGTCCTTGTCTTCTCGGTGGTAATCCACGAAGTCTCTCATGGCTATGCCGCGAGTGCCTTGGGTGACGATACAGCGCGGCGTGCTGGACGCTTGACCTTAAATCCGCTCTCGCATATAGATCCTGTGGGTTCTGTTCTCGTTCCCCTTATTTTGGCTATGATGCCAGGAGGGCTCATGCTTGGCTGGGCAAAGCCGGTTCCTTATAATCCCTATAATTTACGGGCAAAGCGCTTTGGTCCTGCGATTGTGGCGCTTGCTGGTCCTCTGTCTAACTTGGCGCTTGCATTTCTTATGGCGGTGGCAGTGCGGATTCTGCCTACTCTTGGTTTTGCACTCTCTACTGCGTTTTTGCAGGGAACAGCATCTATTGTGGTCATCAATATCGTGTTGGCCTGCTTTAACATGATGCCAGTGCCTCCGTTGGATGGTTCCAAGGTGCTCTTTTCACTCCTGCCGTACCGCTATCACTTTATAGAAGAGGCACTGGAGCACTATTGGTTCATCTTTCTCCTCGCGGCGCTTATCCTCTGGCCCTACCTCGCCAACATCGTTCTCTCCCTCGCCTCACTCCTCTTGGGGGTGTGATGGAAATGATGGAAGTCTCACTTCCATCATTAGCGCGCATGGTATATTGACATAATGTAATAAGTAGTATATATTACTACTTAGGTACGCTTGATCCTATAGAAAAGACGGAGGGAATAGTCCATGACCGCTGAAATGCCCACCGGTTGTGACTGGGTAAGTATCATCATTGGCGCAGTCTCGTTTATCGCTTTTGTCGGGGGATGTGCTGTGTATCTCGACATACTCAGTTCGCTGAGTAGTAGTAAGGAGCCAAACCCGAATGATTGGCGTCCATGGAGACGTGGTCCCTCGGGTCCCGGTAATTTTGGTTATTAAGATATTCTTTCTACGCTCTCGCTCCCACTATGTCTTTAGACCTCTGGTGGGAGTTTTTTCTTGCACATTTTGGATGCGTATAGTACAGTAACGCTCGTATGCCGACAATTAATCAGTTGGTCAGAAATGGCAGAAAGAGGCAAGTCAAACGCTCGCGTACTGTTGGGCTCGCGCGCGGTTTCAATACGCTTAAGAATAAGCCGGTTTTTTACCCGTCTCCATTTAAGCGAGGCGTCTGTATTCAGGTCAAAACAACCACTCCAAAAAAGCCGAACTCCGCGCTTCGTAAAATTGCGCGTGTTCGTCTTACTAATGGTATGGAGGTAACCGCCTACATCCCGGGTGAAGGGCACAATTTACAGGAGCACTCGGTGGTACTCATCCGTGGCGGTCGCGTAAAGGACCTTCCGGGTGTACGCTACCACATCGTTCGCGGTGTATTGGATGCCAGTGGAGTAGAGAAGCGCCGTCAGGCTCGCTCACTCTATGGAGCTAAGAAAAACGTTAAAAAAGCGGCAGGAAAATAATATATGAGAAGGAGTGTAAAAAATCGGAATAAGCCGGCGCCGGATTACCGCTTCAAATCCCCGCGTGTATCGCAGTTTGTTAACTATGTGATGGAACGCGGTAAGAAAAATGTTGCGGAAAAAATTGTGTATGGTGTCATGGACAAGCTTGCCACGGAGACCAAGCAGGATCCCTTGGAAGTTTTTGAGACCGCAATCAGAAATGCTGGTCCGACCGTAGAAGTTCGTTCCCGTCGCGTGGGTGGTGCTAACTATCAGGTACCACACGAGGTGCGTCCCGAGCGCCGAACCTCGCTTGCATTGCGTTGGATGATTGGTGCCGCACGTTCTAAGAAGGGTGCGCCAATGGCAAAAAAATTATACGATGAGGTCCTCGCCGCGTCACAGAATCAGGGTGAGGCGGTAAAGAAGAGGGAAAACGTCCATAAAATGGCGGAAGCAAACCGCGCTTTTGCTCACTTTGCTTGGACCTCACGAAAATAAATAAATGATAGACCTTTCTAAGACACGCAACTTTGGAATTATTGCGCACATTGACGCTGGTAAAACTACAACCAGCGAGCGCATTTTGTTTTATACTGGACTCTCACATAAGATTGGCGAGGTGCACGAGGGAGAAGCGGTGATGGACTGGATGGAGCAAGAGCGAGAGCGTGGTATTACCATTACCTCTGCCGCAACAACCGCATCGTGGATCCCCACATATTCAAATGGCGACACGGCACAAGCCTTCTGTTTTAATATTATTGATACTCCTGGGCACATTGATTTTACCGCTGAAGTAAAGCGAAGCCTCCGTGTGTTGGATGGTGCAGTCGTGGTGTTTGATGGAGTTGCAGGGGTGGAGCCACAATCAGAAACGAACTGGCGCTATGCCGACGAAGGAAAGGTTCCGCGAATTTGTTTTGTGAATAAATTGGATCGTATGGGAGCCTCTTTCGAGCACTCATTCCAAACAATTTTGGATCGCCTCACGCAACATGCCGTGCGCATGCAGATTCCAATTGGAGAGAGCGAGGCGCATGAGGGTGTTATAGACCTTCTCACGATGAAGGCGTATTACTTTGAAGGCGATAAAGGAAAGGCGGTCAGTGAGCATGATATCCCCGAGCAGTACCTCGCTGATGCAAAAAAGTATCACGATATTTTAGTGGAGAAGATTGTTGAGCACGACGACGAGGCGATGACCAAGTATTTAGGTGGAGAAGAAATTTCCGTTTCCGAACTTAAAGTAATTTTACGTAAGGCCTGCATCGCAAATGATTTGGTTCCTGTGTTTTGTGGTTCTGCTCTCAAAAATAAGGGAGTCCAGCTGGTACTTGATGCAGTTGTTGACTACCTCCCCTCACCGCTAGACATCCCGCCGGTGAAAGGGACCGATCCTTTTACTGGGGAGGAGTTACTGCGCCATGCAACCGATGACGAACCTTTTGCGGCACTCGCCTTTAAAGTTCAGACGGACCCATTTGTGGGGCAGTTAACCTATTTCCGCGTCTACTCGGGTGTGGTTGAAGCTGGCTCCTATATTTATAACGCTACAACAAATTCTAAAGAGCGTGTGGGACGTATTGTCCGTATGCATGCCAATCACCGTGAGGATGTAAAAGATGTTCACGCGGGAGAAATCGCCGCTATGGTGGGGCTGAAGAGTAGTAAGACCTCCGATACACTTTGTGATGCGGATCATCCTATTCTTTTGGAAAAGATTGAATTTCCGGAGCCGGTGGTGTCACTGCGCATTGAGCCAAAGACGAAAGCCGATCAGGAAAAGATGGGTATGGCTTTGAAGCGTCTCTCGGATGAGGATCCGACCTTTAGAATCAAGTCTGATCAGGAGACAGGGGAGACAATCATTTCCGGTATGGGTGAACTCCATTTGGACATCATTGTTGAACGAATGAAGCGTGAGTTTAATGTGGAAGCAAACGTAGGTAATCCACAAGTGGCATATCGTGAGACTATTACCGGTACTGCCGAGGTGGAAAATAAATATATCAAACAGTCAGGCGGTCGTGGTCAGTACGGACACGTTCGTATCCGTGTGAAGCCTTTGGAAAAAATTGAGGAGGGCGCAAAAATACCTAAGAATGTAACTCGCGAACAAGGATTTGAATTCATCAATAACATTAAGGGAGGTGTGATTCCACAGGAATACATTCCTGCTGTGGAAAAGGGTATCCGCGAGGGTATGAGCCGCGGCGTGCTTGCCGGCTTTGAGTTGGTAGATATATCCGTTGATCTCTACGATGGTTCTTACCACGAAGTTGACTCGTCCGAAATGGCGTTTAAGATGGCTGGTTCTATGGCGCTCCAAGATGCCGCTCGAAAAGCAAAGCCGGTTATTCTTGAACCAATTATGAAAGTGGAAGTAGTGACACCGGAAAAGTTCATGGGTGATGTGACGGGTAATCTTTCCAGTAAGCGTGGACAAATTGAAGGGATGGAGGAGCGCGGTGGTAACCGTGTAATCCGTGCCAAGGTGCCTCTTTCGGAAATGTTTGGTTATGTGACCTCACTGCGCTCAATGACGGAAGGGCGCGCAACCTTCACGATGGAATTCTTGGAGTACTCAATCGTGCCGCAGAGTGTTGCCGCAAGCATCATTGAGTCTCGTAAATAATCTCACTACTATACGACAATTTCACGACCGTGAGGATGTGGTATAGGAACAAAAAAGAAAAAATAAAGCCCCGTCCGTGAGGAGGGGGCTCAAATCATGTTATTTATTGAAACTGTTGAAGAAAGAACGGAGCTCTTCTCTTGTTCCATTACGGAATTTTCTCCATTCTTCACCGAGTGCAAAGAGTGGCGAGACTGCACACTCGGCAAAATCTTGGCCGAATTCCCAACAAAATTTAAAGAACGCGGTAATTGCTTTTTGAAGCATTTCAAATCTCCTTTGATTTTCTGCGTTTTATTATACTCTTTAAATATACATTTGTCAAACCCCTCGATCCGCCGCGCGGCGGATTCGGGGTAAACAAAAAGGCCCTCGTTGTGGAGGGCCAAAGTGGGGGTGGGAACTGCTAGGAGGGGATTATGCGCCTACTCAGGATGAGTGGACGACGGAGGAACTTTTTCTGCGGTCATGGTGATAGGGGTAGTTGGATTACCCCCTTCATCATCGAGGATAATAAAACCCGTCAAAATAAATGAACCGACATAGAGGAGCAGAAATAGGGTAATGCCAAGCTCCACTACCCAATACGGGATATGCCGTGCTTTTGTTTCCATTTCCGTACCCCTTTCAATGTTCAAGCCGTATTTTTCGGCTCTTGGTATCTTTTTTCATAGTAGCATATCACAGTCTACTTGTCAATATGTCTTATTCAGGGGCTTGCCCCGTGGCGAGTCTGCGAGTTTTACGGGGTTGACTTCCCTTTTGATTCTGTTAGTATCCTAGGTACGCATTCTGCGTGCTTTTTATTGTGTAAAAGATGTCCACGTAATGTGGATGTCCGAAAAAAGTCGTGTTATTAGAACTCATTATTTAGTTAACAACAGCACTATGGCAGACAAATTTGATCGTTCCAAGCCGCACGTTAACGTCGGCACCATCGGACACGTTGACCACGGTAAGACAACGCTCACCGCGGCCATCTTGCATGTCCTTAACCTCGCGGGAAATAAGGTTAAAATGCGTGGAGTCAACGAAATTGACAACGCTCCCGAAGAGCGCGAGCGCGGTATTACTATTGCGCTTTCACACAACGAGTACGAGACGGCATCCCGCCACTACGCACACATTGATGCACCTGGCCACGCCGACTATATTAAAAACATGATTACCGGCGCCGCACAGATGGATGGTGCCGTTATTGTGGTTGCCGCAACTGACGGTGTTATGCCCCAGACACGCGAGCACATTATTTTGGCTCGCCAAGTGGGTGTGCCTAAGATTGTGGTCTTCTTAAACAAGGTAGATATGGTTGACGACAAGGAGCTTGTTGACCTCGTTGAGGAAGAAGTTCGTGACCTCTTGACCAAATACGAATACGACGGCAAAAATACTCCAGTTATTCGTGGATCCGCACTGAAAGCACTTGACGCAAAGAGTGTTGATGATGAATGGGCAAAGCCTATCTTGGAGCTTGCAAAGGCTCTTGATGAGTACATCCCCGAACCTGTTCGCGATATTTCCAAGCCTTTTCTCATGCCAATTGAGGACATCTTCTCAATTGAAGGCCGTGGCACGGTGGTGACCGGCCGTATTGAGCGCGGTGTGGTGAAGGTAGGTGATGACTCTGAAATTGTTGGTCTTAAAGATACCGCAAAGACGACGGTGACCGGTATTGAAATGTTCAACAAACAACTGGATGAGGGTATGGCAGGAGACAATGCCGGTATCCTTCTCCGTGGTATTAAGAAAGAGGATATTACTCGCGGGCAGGTTCTGTCTAAGCCAGGATCGGTAACTCCTCACACAGAGTTTGAGGCACAGGCATACATTTTGACTAAGGATGAGGGAGGTCGCCACACACCATTCTTCAATGGGTACAAGCCACAGTTCTATATCCGCACCACGGATGTAACTGGAGATGTAACTCTTGCCGAGGGGACAGAGATGGTAATGCCAGGCGACACGGTTACCTTTAAAGTTAAGCTGGTTGCGCCGGTTGCCTTGGAAGAAAAACAGCGTTTTGCTATCCGCGAGGGTGGTCACACTGTTGGCGCCGGAACAGTAACTAAAATTATTGCCTAAGAGCGCAACGAAAAAGCACTCACCCATTGTTCTTTCTCACTTATGACTACTACAACTCCAACAAAAGCGAAAGCCAAGAGCTCCACAACGCCCCATAAGCGGGCGAGTGGGGCTAAGGTTGCGCTTAAGGAGGGGGAATTGGGAAAGCTTCGCATCCGTATCTCGGCATACGAGAATAAGGTGCTGGATGCTTCAGTTAAACAGATTGTAGACACCGCACTTCGTTATGATGCAAAGGTTCGTGGCCCAGTGCCGCTTCCAACTGGCATCAAACGTTACACGGTAAATCGTGCGTCCTTTATTGATAAGAACTCGCGCGAGCAGTTTGAGATGCGTATTCACAAACGACTTTTGGACATCCTGAATCCTAATCCAAAAATAGTGGAAAGTTTGACGAATCTTTCCCTTCCTTCAGGTGTCCATATTGACGTCAAAATGATGTAGCTATAGTTATATGAAGTACTTACTCGCCACAAAGACAGCGATGACGGAGCTCTTTGATGAGAATGGTAACGCCTATGGCGCGACCATACTTAAAGCTGGCCCCGTAACCGTGACACAAGTCCGCACGAAGGAGAAGGATGGTTATACTGCACATCAGGTAGGTTTTGCTGTGGCGAAGGAGAAATCAGTCACCAAACCTCTTAAGGGACACCTGAAAGCTTCAGGAGGACTTTTTAAGAATCTGAAGGAGTTCCGCGTAGAAGAAGGAGATGAAAAAAAAGTTGGCGATACAATAGACGTGAGCCAATTTGTTCCTGGTGATATGGTTGTTGTCTGCGGTATCTCCAAGGGTAAGGGTTTCCAAGGTGTGGTGAAGAGGCACGGTTTCCATGGTGGACGCCGTAGTCACGGCCAAAAACACTCCGAGCGCGAGCCGGGATCTATCGGAGCTTCCGGTGTCCAACGCGTATTTAAGGGGATCCGCATGGGGGGCCGCATGGGGGGTGATACGATAACGGTTAAAAATTTGAAAGTGCTTCGTGTTGACGCCGAGAAGGGAGAGCTCTATATTGCAGGAGCGATTCCAGGACGTCGCGGGACTCTTATTGCTGTCACGACTGTATAGAATTGTACGAAATAAACATGGAACACGAAGTATACACATGGGATGGTAAGAAGGCGGGTAAGGTTGTAGTACCGAGCGAGCTTTTTGCACTTCCTTGGAATGCCGATCTCGTCCATCAGGTCATTACTGCAATGCGCAGTAATGCACGTTCTAACACCGCACATGCAAAAGATCGTGGGGATGTGAGCGGTGGAGGTAGAAAGCCTTGGCAACAAAAGGGGACGGGACGTGCTCGTCATGGTTCTATCCGTTCACCGATTTGGAAGGGTGGTGGGGTAACACATGGACCGACTAATGAGCGTAATTATGAGCGCAAAATCAATAAGAAAATGCGCGATAAGGCGCTCCTTACGGTTCTTTCCCAAAAGTTACGTGACGGTGAAGTTCTTTTTGTGGAAGGAATGGCATTGTCGGCACCAAAAACAAAGGAGGCCGCACAGAAACTTGGCAACCTTGCCAAGGTAACCGAATGTCCTCACATGCGCTATGTCCGCGGTAAGCGTGTCCTTATCACTACTCCGTCTCTTGAAGGAGATATGGTGAAGGGTTTTCGCAATATTCCCAGTACTCGTGTGGAGGAGCTCCGTACTGTGAGCCCGATGGATTTGCTGACCTATGAGTATATTGTTATTGCGAATCCAAAGGACGGTTTTAAAAAGCTTTCGGAACGGGTAAATAAATAATATGTCGTACATCGCACACAATACAAAACGGAGCGCTACGACACTTATCAAACCTCACGTAACCGAGCGTGCCGCAGGACTTGCAGAAAAAGGAGCTTATGTCTTTGTTGTATCACCTCGGGCAACGAAGAGTGATATAATCCGTGCGGTCAAGGAACTCTACAAAGTAAATCCTGTAAAGGTAAACGTAATTTCTGTCCCCTCAAAACACACCGCAGGACGCCGTGGTATCCGTGGAGTGCGCGCCGGATTCAAGAAGGCGATTGTCTTTTTGAAGAAAGGGGAAACTATAGAACTCGGATAGTCTTACATCATGAAAACATACCAAGCAACAACGCCATCACGCCGCCATATGAGTACCGTTAGCTATAAGGGTGTACTTACTCATGACGAGCCGCTCAAATCTCTTACCACAGGAGGTAAGCGCCATGTGGGAAGGAACGCTGACGGACGTATCACTGTGCGTCATAAGGGAGGTGGGCATAAACGGCTTTATCGCGATATAGATTTTACCTATAACAAATATGATATTCCCGCAGTGCTCAAGTCTGTAGAGTACGATCCAAACCGTTCTGGTTTTGTCGGTGTGGCACTCTATCGTGATGGTGAGCGTCGCTATGTGTTGGTGCCGCAGAATATGAAGGCGGGGGATGGCTTTATTGTTTCTGAAAAAGCCGATCTTGCTGTGGGGAATCGTGTTCCCTTAAAACGTATTCCTGCGGGAACATTTATATATAATATTGAAATGAAGCCGAAGAGTGGCGCTAAACTTGTTCGTTCAGCGGGGAGTTTTGCGGAGGTACTTGGTTCAAATGCGGGGTATGTTAACGTGAAATTACCTTCCAGCGAAGTACATCGTATTAATGAGAACGCGTGGGCAAGTATTGGTGCGGTTTCAAACGAGGAGTACAAACTGGTTAATATCGGAAAAGCGGGACGCTCACGTTGGATGGGAATTAGACCAACCGTACGTGGTAGTGCAATGAACCCAGTTGATCATCCGCATGGTGGTGGTGAAGGACGCCAAGGCAGGGGACTACGTCGCGCCAAGAGCGCGTGGGGTAAACCGACCGGTAAGGGTCAGAAGACTCGTCACCCGAAGAAGTACTCAAATCTCTTCATCGTCTCTCGCCGCAAGGTAGGCAAGCGCTCTAAGGGATAAGAGTGGATAATTAGATACTGTGAAAAGGGTCTAGGTGTACAATGTACCTAGACCCTTTTAGTAGTAATTTATTCACTCTACACTATGTTGCGAAAATTATTCGCTGTAAGTGCCGTACTCATCGCTCTCTGTGCGGTAACAGGAGAGGCACAGGCATCTACTTGTACTATCCTTACCACTAATCTCCGTTCGGGTAGCTCCGACTTACTCACGGGGAATCAGGTTTTTTCACTCATCCGATTCTTGCAGGAGGAAGGCTATGTACCGGCAAGTACCGTAGTTACTTCAGGAAAAATGACTTTTGGTCCAATAACATTGGCCGGTCTCCAAAAATATCAAACTGCGCAAAAACTTGTGCCAACTGGCGTTGCCAATATTGCAACACGTTTCCGAATTTTTCTTAATTCATGCTACACAAACGGGACAGCAGTCATTCCATCTACCGCGTGGCAAGCAGGAGCCTCTCGTGCAATTACATGGAATAAGAATTTGATTCGTTCCTCATATATTGAGATTGCCTTGAAAAAAACAGATACCGCAGTGCGTTATATTCTTACCTCGTTTACGTTAAATGATGGTGCCGATACGGTGATTCTCCCTTCCTCACTTCCAAGTGGTACGTATTCTATGGAAGCACGTTTTGCACTTTCCTTTGGTGGAAAATATTTTGCACTTGGTTACCCTGTTACTTTGGCAAAATCTATTACCGTACAATCATCATCTCATCGTGGAGGTGGTGGTGGAGGAGGGAGTAGTTCTGGTGGAAGTGATACTTCTTCTACCTACTCTTTTGATGAATTATCCATGTCGTCCTCTCTTATGAGCGGAGATACGAGTTCTCTTGAGATGAGTGGGACGAACATTGATCACTACAATGTCTCATTTGATTGTGGGAGTTCCGGTGGAGCATATGTATATCCTCCTTCAAGTACTAAGGATTACTGCCAGTCTCTGCGTACCCTTTACCGTTATGGCACGATTTCAGTTTCTGGTTCTGATACCTCGCTCTCGTTTACTGTAAAGAACAGTAATGCTGTAAGTAAGACGGTGACTGTAACAGTGAATGCCTATAAATCAGACAACACGCTTGTGGGGAGTCGTAGTGCGACAATCACAGTATTACCAGTAAGTGGAAGCGCATCTTTTGACAGTCTGTCTCTGCCATCGTCTATAACAAGTGGTAGTACTGGCTATCTCTATGCGTATGGAACTAATATTGACCATTATAATATTAGTTTTGCTTGCGGTGTCTTTGGTGGAGCATATATTTTTAATCCTTCAACCAATGAAAACTATTGTTCATCCCTCCGAACAACCTTTGGTCTTGGAACCATTTCCGTTTCAGGTTCCGATACCTCCCTTTCATTCTTGGTCTACAATGCTAATACCGTAAGTAAGACAGTGGCTGTAACTGTAAGCGCCTATAAGCCAGACGGTACATTGGTAGGGAATCGTAGTGCAACGATAACGGTAAATCCAGATTTGATAACGGGAACTGGATCAAGCGGAGATTCATCACCAACGTTTACTTCGTTTACAGCGTCAAGCTCTGAACTCTCTTCAGACACAATGCAGACGTTCTCATACTCATTTACCAAGCTTGATCACATGGTACTTTCTTTCTCCTGTCCATCCACTATTGTTATGGGGACTCCTAATTCTTTGGGCGGATACTATTCTTGCAGTTCTATTACTATTACTCCGGCTTCTGGAGTAACGAGTGGTTCTATCTCAAGGATTTTCAGCAATACGGGAAGTGAGTCGTCATTGGTTACTGCAACACTCTCGGCATATAACAGCTCGGGGGGTAGTGTCGGTACAAAAACTATATCCTTTATAGTAATTCCACCTCCTGCGTCTGCTAACCCTGAAATGTCGCAGTAGGATAAACACTTGACAAAAGATGCCCCGTGGGTGTACTCTAAATGAGTTGCCCTGCGGGGCGTTTTTATTTAGACTGAATACTAACTATGAGTATAGGAACTTATCTTGAAGAGACAAAACGTGAAATGAATCACGTTAATTGGCCAACACGTAATCAGGCAATAAATTTTACCCTGACGGTTATTGTGTTTTCGGCAGGAGTTTCCCTCTTCCTCTCTCTTTTTGATCTTATCTTTACCTACCTTATCAGTTCTCTTATCGTATAAAAAATATGGAAACTGATACTCCACACATAGACGGTTCCTTGCTTGAGACGGAACCCTCAACCGACAAGCGCTGGTATGCAATCCATACTTACTCGGGTTACGAGAATACGGTATTACGGAATCTCAAACAACGCATAGAATCTCTCGGTATGGAGGGTAAAATTTTTAATGTTATGGTGCCGATTGAAAAAATCGTAAAAGTGAAGGGTGGCAAGCGCGTTACGGTAGAAGAAAAGATTTATCCCGGCTACGTGCTTGTGGAGATGGTTTACGATCCTGAAAGTTGGTATGTGGTGCGTAATACTCCACGGGTGACCGGCTTCGTCGGTTCCGGTGTTATTCCTGTTCCTTTGGATAGTAAAGAAGTAGCAGAACTTTTCTCTCGTATGGGCGACAAGACAGTTAAGCACACGATTGAATTGGTAACGGGAGAGTCCGTGCAAATTGTGGATGGTCCCTTTAAGGACTTTGAAGGAAAAGTTGCAGAGGTGGACACTGATCGTGGTAAGGTGAAGGTGCTTGTTTCTATGTTTGGACGTGAGACACCGCTTGAATTGGATTTCTTGCAAGTAAAGCGAATTTAATGTAGAACGTTAATCATCATGGCTAAAAAAGTAACAAAAGAAATAAAGCTCCAGATCCCCGCAGGGAAGGCAACTCCAGCGCCTCCTGTAGGAACCGCACTTGGTCCAGCCGGAATCAACATCGGTGACTTTGTGAGTAAATTCAACGCCGCTACCGCACAGATGGCAGGGGACATCGTTCCTGTCATTGTGAGCATTTACGACGATCGAAGTTTTGATTTTATTCTCAAAACATCCCCAGTTCCTCAATTTATCTTGAAGGCCGCTAAATTGGACAAGGGGGCAGGTAAGCCGGGAACACAAAAGGCGGGTAAAATCACTAAGGCACAGGTAAAAGAAATTGCGGAAAAGAAGATGGTGGACTTGAATGCCGCCGATATTGAGGGAGCTATGCGGATGGTGGAGGGTACTGCCCGCTCCATGGGAATAGAAGTCACAAAATAAGTATCAAAAAAGTTTAAACCCCACCCTTGCAAAGGGCGGGGTTTTTCTGTACTACTGGGGGAGAAAATACTGTTCTTTACCATAAGGAGGATAGAGATGAAGCATGCAGGAGTACTTCCACAACAGATGCTAACAGCATTCATTCACACCAAGCATATTCAAGGTGCGTTGCCTGCACAGGTGAATCCGTCGTCGGTAGATTTGTCGCTCTCTGATCAATGTTGGCGTGTAGAGGGGATTGTACAACCTCGCGTGAGTGAGCGGGTTGAAGATTTGCTCTCGTGTGTCGGTTCAACTCCGCACGGTACACATCAACCAATGGAGATTGGTGTCTCGTACCTTACGCGACTCAGAGAAAGTGTCTCTTTACCACAAGGGGTATATGGATACTGCAATCCAAAATCTAGCACAGGGAGAAACGATGTCCATGTCCGAGTTTTGGCAGATGGTGTTCCTCGTTTTGACGCAGTGACACCGAAAGGCCACTCTGCGACACTCTGGGCGGCCATCACACCAAAATCGTACCCCGTCATTATTTCAGAAGGGGAACGGATTGCGCAGTTGCGGCTCTTTACCGTAAATACGCGATTTTCAGAGCTGGAGCTTCAGATTGAAATGGAGCGTACTCCACTTCTTTTCTCGCCGGATGGTACGGTACTTCGGTACTCCGACCTCTCTATCACAGATGCAGATGGATCCATACTGCTTACTCTATCGCTTTCAAAAGGCTTTGTTGGTTACCGGTGTCGGAGACCATCCAAAGTGCTTAATTTTTCTTGTCGTGGATATCGTTGGCAAGATTACTTTGAGCGCCTGTACTCTGACGGAGAGATGTTGCGACTGCGCCGTGGAGAGTTTTATGTACTCTCCACACACGAACATGTCTGTGTTCCTCCACATCTCTCATGTGAGGCGGTAGATATGGACTCACGTAATGGAGAATTCCGTTCTCATTACGCTGGGTACATTGATGCTGGCTGGGGCTACGGGAAAAACGGTAAAGGGAAGGGGAGACCTATCACGCTTGAGGTGAGACCGTATGAGGATCTGGTGATACGAAAAGGTCAGGCCTTTGCAAAAATACGTTTTGAACGGATGGCGGAGCCGCCTGATGAACACTACGATCAACTCTCAACCTCACACTACCGTTCCCAGAGTATTGCGAGACTCTCTAAGCACTTCGTATGAGAAAACCCCTCTCCATAAATAATATGGAGAGGGGTTGTTTTTATGCCCTAAAGAACAGAAGTAGTTTTTTCGACAATATCCTGTTTCCCTCGACGTACATCAAAGCGTCCAAACGAATCCTCATCAACGAAGAGCTTGAATCCAAAATCGCAGAGCAGATGCTTTAACGTGTGTCCCATCTGTAAGGCACGACGTTGGAGAGTAGGGTGTACGAATGGAGTAGCTCGCAATTCAATCAGGTATACCAGAGCGGGTATATCTCCGGTCACAGAGATCGGAACTTGATATCCCATAGGGATCAGGTACTGAAGATTGTCTTGACTGAATCTTGTTTGCAGATCGTATTGGTATTGATACTCAAAAGAATTGAGAGCTTTTTTCACTTCAATCCTTACCTCTTCCGGCATAGCTTCCAGATACCACGGTTCAAAACCAAGTTCAGTAGTAAGGAGTGGCATTCGTTCTACTACGCCACGATGACGTTGAATGTCTCGGAACGATCCAAAGTCCAGAGGAAATTCAAAACGAAGTGTCCCGCATTCAGCGATCTGCTTGGGAAGCTCTGTCTTCTCTGGACGATCATGTAATTGAGGGAGAAAGCTTCCCAGAAGGCTAAAATCCAGTCCTACATACGCCAGTTTAAACTCTCGAGTCCAGTTTCTTGTTTCTCTCACGTAATACCCATGTTCCATCCACTGCTTGTTATACTCCTCTGACGCTGGGTATCGTTTGTTGTTGAATGAATTTGGATAGATACGGATGAGAAGCTTTTCCATTGCTTCTGCAACCTTGCGTACTTCTTGAAGTGGGTGATTACGTAAGTAACAGAGTCTGTCTCTTATTTGACGGAGATTCCCGTGCCAAGACAGATTTGTTGCCGCTCCAGCGGGCAGAAGAGAGCGTGCGATGTCAAAAGATCGTGCCTTAATAGCCTTTTGGTAATCTGACTCCTTCTCTCCTTCCTGCATAGGAAATTGTTTCTTAAGATGTTCACGGATAGGATCTAGCGATTTCAGATACAGTGCTCGCCATTTGTTTAGAATCATAAAGGAATCTTGGATTCCTAATGGATCAATGAAGGATTGTTTAGAGAAATCAAGAAAGCGAGTGGAACACTCTTGTCCTGAATAGAGCATTGAATCCTGAATCGCTTTCGCGACAAGCATTGACACTCCTTCAATGAAGAGTGTGATGGTCCCACAATCGCCGATGGACTTGTGCCCATAGCCAATGTAGTAGCTGTCCATAAACTTACCTGACCCTACTTTATCGAGAGTTTCAAGATGTTTGAAGATGCTTCCTGGATCACGCGAGTAGAGCGCTTGGAGCATCGCCACATCCTCTGGGGTAAACACTGCTCCGGTATTAAGCAGGATGACTTTTCCTCCGCCGGTGATTTCTTCAAGGGGGTGTTGCAGAGCCTCTATACTAGACATGTTTTTTCCTCTTTCCTTTCTAGTTTGTGAATGTCCTTATCTGCCCGTACCCTAGCAGTTTTTGCTATACTCGTAAATATGCTCACGATACAGGTAAAGAAGTTACGACCGGACGCAAAACTACCCTCCTATGCGCATACAGGAGATGCGGGAATGGATATCTATGCAGTAGAGGATACGGTAGTGCGAAAAGGGGAACGCGTTGCGGTCCCGACCGGTATCGCAATGGAGTTGCCTGATGGCTATGTCTCATTGGTGTGGGACAAAAGTGGTATTGCCTTCAATACAGGAGTTACCACTATCGGTGGCGTAATTGACGCCGGATATCGTGGCGAGTACATGATCGGAATGGTGAATCTGGGAACTGATGATTATCTCTTTAAAAAAGGAGATAAGATTGCACAAGTGCTCATTCAACCAGTTGTGCACGCAGACGTAGGTGAAGTAGAAGAATTATCTGATACCTCACGAGGCACGGGAGGATTTGGTAGTACAGGCAAGTGCTAGGTGGAGACTTGTCCCGAGCTCTGCCACAGGGTAGACTACAAGCAGAATGAACCTTTGCAAGGAAAGGAGTTGTAACGATGTCTTTTATCGCTATAGAAGGAGGAGAAGGGTCAGGGAAGAGTACTTTAATGAAGGCATTCTCAATGGAGTTTAGTGGCCATTCTCTCGTCTTTGTCAGGGAACCAGGTAGTACTGAATTGGGGGAGGAAATACGAACCCTTTTAGTTGGTAGAAAAATGATCTCTGCGGCAGAATTTTTTCTCTTTCTCTCTGCGGGAATACAACTTGCGGAAGAGATTGTTATCCCTGCTCTTAAGGCTGGTAGACATATAATTTGTGATCGTTATCGCGCATCTACGTATGCGTACCAAATTGTGGGGAGGAATAGACGTGATCTTTCCAAGACTTTTTGGGAAGCGCTGGAGCTCTTTCCTATACCAGATCTGTATATCCACCTTGTGGTGCCACCAGAAATTGGTCTGAAACGCAAAAAGAAGTCTGGAGAAGTTTTAAACCGTTTTGATGAAGATACTCTGGATTTTCATCGGCGGGTTGAAGCTGGGTATGATGAGTACTTTGCTTCCATTGAAAGTTCTGGGTCACGCGTCCGGCGTGTTGATGCCCGTATGCCGGAAGAAGAAGTATACGATGCGGTGATTGACGATGTCACTTCCTTTATTGGCTTACAACAATTTGCTCTTTCGAAATAAATATTACCCCGTCATTAGCTCCCAGCTAATGACGGGGTTTTTCCACCTTTTGCCGTTTTATTTATGGGGGAGTGTTACAATAAAATAGTTATCAATCCTCGTGCGAATGAGGTTAGCCTATTAATAATCTATATGTCTACAAACTACGGTAAGCAGATCGCCAAAAATAAGGGTGCGGTCGTTACCACTTTTGTGGTTGCTTTTCTTGCAACCTATGCGGTGATGGGGAATGGGGGATGGCAGGCACGCAGTGCGGAAATGTCTGCCGCGGTTGCTTCACAGAGTAGTACTCCTACGATTACCAGTGTTGTTGTTGAGACTGGAGCAGGAGGGGTCAATTACCTCCGTATAACCGGTACCGGTTTTTCTACTACCAATAACTTGGTTACTGTTTGTAAGGTGACTACCGCTTCTGGAAATTGTGACAGTAAACCAGGAACAACAATGTATATAAGTGGCGTACAAGCATCTACTACCCTAGCAAGTGCCAACACTATCTATGTTGCCCTTAAAACAAAATACTCTAGTGGTTCTGCTGTTGCCACCTCTGCAAAACACCGTGTGTTTATTCTTAACAACACAACAAAAAAGACATCCAGTGGGGTAACGTTGGTATCGCTAAAACCTACTCTTATGCCGGTAGTGGGAACTCTGAATTTGACAAGCAATATAAACACTCCTTCAGCGGCAGAAGTTGTTTGCACAGAAGGTCCGAATGCAGATGGGTGTACCAAAGTTACTTTACTATCGTTTAATTTAACAGCGAAAAAAGCTGAGGTAATGGCTCAAAATATTGCTGTCAATCTCCTTAAAGCTAATAGAGGTACTGCTTCCACAACCAGAGTTTATCTTTTTGAAGGGGATGGTGCCGAGAGAATGATTGCATCAACTGTTGTGTACGGACAGAAAGCAGTTTTTACACGAGTTGATGAACGAATTCCGCAAGATTCCAGAAGGAATTTTGTTATAAAAGCGGATATACAAAACACGAACATTTATCCTTCAGACATTTCTGTAAACATTTCTACTACGGATATCAAAACGGGACGTGATGAGTTAGTAAATGGGTCAGCTACTGGTGAAATATTAACTTTCCGCAATATCGGTCTCGTGTCTGAACTTCTTTCAACATCTGTGAACACTACCGGAGTTCCACAGGCTTCTAATTCAACCTCTACTTTGGTAGCTACCTTCAATATAAAACTTAAGGCTGTTGGTGACGATATTGTAATAGGTAATGTCTCTTCAAGAACCCCTGCTTTTAATGGAAATACTTTTCGGTTGTATAGTAATAATAGCAATGAGCCGAGTGTTACAACTGCCCGATTGAATGTCTCTTATCCTGTTCCTGCTGGAGCGATAACGGCGGGGCTAAATAATAGTTTCCTTATCCAAAAAGGGAGCGAAGTTGTTATTCCGGTAAATGTCGCTATTTCTGGGCGCGACGAAAAAGGAGGACGACCTCTTGGTTACAATTCTTATTCCGTTGGTTTGTCTAGTATTCAGTGGCGATCAAGAACTTGGATATTCCAACTCAGTACTTTTATGGATCAGTCTCCTGATTGGAGGACTCGGGCGGTTGCCTTTCCGTAACCTGTTGCCCTTCACCTTAAAAAAGCCTGCCTTGTGGCGGGCTTTTTTAGTGGGGGATTTCTGCTAGAATGGCGTGATAGTGCAGAAGGAGATTACTGATGCGGTACAAAATGCCTGTAAAGCCCTCGGGCTCCCCGAGTGTGCCTTTACTGTGGACCCTGTAAAACTCGCGGACTCATCACGGGGCAGAGGTGATTACGCGGTAAATATCGCATTTGGATTATCTAAAGTCACGGGGAAATCGGCACGAGAACATTCCGAAGAGATTGTTGCTGAACTTTCTAAAACAAAGAGAGAAGGGATAGAACGTATTGAGAGCGCCGGAGCAGGATTTATAAACTTTTTCCTTACCCCCGATATCTTTTATCGCGCTCTTACCGAAGCGTCTATTAATCCCGACTATGGGAAGAGCTCTGCCTATGCAGGTAAAAAAGTAATCATTGAATACACAGATACCAACCCCTTTAAGCTTTTTCATATCGGCCATCTGATGAGTAATGCAATCGGTGAGTCCCTCTCACGACTCATTGAGTGGGGAGGAGCTGAGGTTAAGCGCGCTGACTATCAAGGTGATATTGGTCTCCATGTGGCAAAGGCCATTTGGGGTATTCAACACAATGGAGCAGTTGCAGATTCAGTACCTGCGTTAGGGAAGGCGTACGCGGCTGGGGCAACTGCATACGAGTCAGATGAACAGGCGAAAAAAGAAATTCAGAAAATAAATAAAAAAGTGTACGAACGTAGTGATCCTGAAATAAACAAGCTCTACGATGCGGGGAGGAAGATTTCTCTGGATTATTTTGAAAGTATCCATATACTCCTCGGTACTCATTTTGACTATTATTTTTTTGAGAGTGAGACGGGTGAGTTCGGTAAACAAATTGTACGCGAGCACATCGGGGACGTGTTTGAAGAGAGTGATGGCGCGATCATCTACCGTGGTGAGAAAAAGGGACTTCATACGCGCGTCTTTCTCAACAAAGAAGGTCTCCCCACCTATGAGGCAAAGGAGCTCGGTCTCGCACAGATTAAGTATGAGTGCTATCCCTACGATCTCTCGGTTGTAGTGACGGGGAATGAAATTAGTGAGTATTTCAAAGTGCTTATTGCGGCAATGGGAGAAATCTTCCCCGAAATTGCCGCAAAACAGAAACATATTCCGCATGGGATGTTACGCCTTCCTTCAGGCAAGATGTCCTCTCGTACGGGGGATGTACTCACGGCCGAGTGGCTTATTAATGAGGTGCGAGAAAAAATTCGTACGCGTATGGATACTGCGGAAGAGAAAAAAGAAATAGAAGGAACGCTGGATCCTGTTTCTGTTGCCGCACTCAAATACTCAATACTCAAACAGGGAGTGGGGAAGGATATTATTTTTGATATAGACAAGTCAATTTCGTTTACCGGTGATTCCGGTCCCTATCTCCAATACACACATGCGCGCGCGGCAAGTGTCCTCTCTCAATCTCATACGACGGCAAGCGTACATAACCCTGAAGTACCAGGCGCTCTTGAGCGGCTTATTTTCCATTTCCCCGAGGAGACAGAACGCGCCGTTGCAGAGCTGGCTCCGCAACGCTTGATCTCATATGCAAATGAGCTTGCGGGAGCATTTAACGCATACTACGCGGCTAATCGTATCATTGGTTCTGAAGCTGAAGCGTACCGAATTCTCCTTACCACGGCCACACACACGATACTTGCACGGACACTTACCTTGCTCGGTATGTCTACACCAGATAGGATGTAACAGGTATGGATTACGAAAAGAAAATTCTACAATTCTGGAAGGAAAAGGACATTTTCGCCAAGACTGAAAATCGTGGGGATAAGCCCTTCATCTTTTACGATGGTCCGCCTTTTGCAACCGGCCTCCCGCACTACGGGCACTTGCTCGCAAGCGCTATTAAGGACGCAATTCCTCGTTACCATGTTATGCGTGGAGAAAAACTCCACCGTCGTTGGGGGTGGGACTGTCATGGACTTCCGGTAGAAAATGTGGTTGAGAAGGAGCTCAATCTCAAAACCAAGAAGGATATTGAATCTTATGGAATTGAGAAATTTAATGATGCCGCAAAAAAAAGTGTTCTCCGCTATACCGAAGAGTGGAAGGAGATTATTCCACGCTTTGGACGCTTTGTGGATATGGAGCACGATTACCGCACTATGGATCCCTCCTACACCGAGAGTATTTGGTGGGCGTTCAAAACACTTTACGACAAGGGACTTATTTATGAGGGCTACAAACCGATGCACATCTGCCCTCGCTGTGAGACGACCCTCGCTAATTTTGAGGTAAATCAAGGATATAAGGATGTGACCGATATTTCTGTTACGGTAAAGTTTCCGCTTGTGGATGAAAAGAATACTTTCTTTCTCGCGTGGACGACTACTCCGTGGACACTTCCCGGTAATGTTGCGCTTGCGGTATCTCCTGATCTCATCTATATACGAGCCAGAGTAGGGAGCGAGACATACATTCTTTCTAAAGATCGTGCCTCGTATGTCCTTACGGGGGAATATGAGGTACTAGGAGAGATGTCTGGCGCTGAATTAGTGGGAAAGAAGTACCTTCCCCCGTTTACCTACTTTAGTGACGACATAACACTTGCACACCACGAGAGAGGTTGGGCAGTATATGCCGCTGATTTTGTGACTGCGGAAGATGGGACCGGCATTGTGCACATTGCGCCTGCTTTTGGAGAGGATGACATGGTACTTGGACAACGTGAGGAACTTCCCTTTGTTCAACATGTCGGTATGGACGGTCGCTTTGGTCCCATAGTGAATGATTTTTCTGGCATGCAGGTTAAATCAAAAGATGATCCGCAGGCAACGGATATTCTCGTGCTCAAATATCTTGCGGGGAAAAATCTTCTCTTTTCAAAAGAAAAAATCACACACTCCTACCCACATTGCTGGCGTTGCGATACTCCACTCCTCAACTACGCGGCCTCATCGTGGTTTGTAAAAGTGACCGCACTTAAGGACGAGCTGTTAAAGGCAAATGAGACTGTCACATGGATTCCGTCACACATCAAGGAAGGGCGCTTTGGCAAATGGCTTGAAGGAGCGCGTGATTGGGCAATTTCACGTTCACGTTTCTGGGGCGCACCCTTACCGGTATGGCGTTGTAACTCCTGTAACGAGCTCAAAGTTGTCGGATCTCTCAAGGAACTTGGAGAAACAAAAATTTTGAACAATACCTATTATGTTTTGCGGCATGGGGAAACCGAAGCAAATCTTTTCGGGCGAGTATCGGCAGACATCAACGAAGCAACCCCACTTACTCCCGAAGGAATAATCGCTCTGGAAAAAAGTGCAGAAGAACTTAAAGAAGAAAAACCTGACATCATCATTTTTTCACCTTTCCCACGGACAAAAGAAAGTGCCCGCGTTATTGCTTCAGTACTTGGTATCTCTTCTGACGAAGTGATGAGTGAAAATTCTTTACTCGGAGAAGTTAATACTGGAAGTTTTTCCGGAGGAACATGGGAAGAATACTGGGCGGCAAAACCGGAAGACGGAGAAAAAAGAGAGTCTGTCGCTGACCGTATTGAAAAATTTCTCAAGGAAACAGAATCTCATTATCAGGGAAAGCGTATTCTCATTGTTTCGCATGGTCTTCCGCTTTTTATGATGACAAGAATACTTGAGGGAGAAGGTATCCGTTTAGAGACGGGCGAGTTACATCAGGTGACGCCTCGTGTACTTCCTCATAATGCGGCAGGAGACATAGACCTCCATCGTCCCTATATAGATGCAATTCAATTTCCTTGTTCCTGTGGGGGAACCTTCACCCGTGTTCCAGAAGTGTTTGATTGTTGGTTTGAGTCCGGTTCTATGCCCTTTGCCGAGGCACATCATCCTTTTGAAGAGCATGAATCATTTGATCCTACTCGTGAGATTGGCTATCCCGCCGATTTCATTGCAGAAGGTTTGGACCAGACACGTGGGTGGTTCTACAGCATGCTGGTGCTCGGTGTGGGGCTTTTCGATTCTTCACCTTACCGGCATGTTATCGTGAACGGGCTCATCCTTGCCGAAGACGGACAGAAGATGAGTAAACGGCTCAAGAATTATCCGGATCCCGTAGAGGTAATGGAACGTTATGGTGCAGATGCCTTGCGCTTTTATCTCCTCTCTTCTCCTGTGGTCCGTGCGGAAGATCTCAATTTTTCAGAAAAAAGTGTTGCAGAATTGTATCGAAAAAATGTAGTTCGTCTTCTGAATGTACGCTCCTTTTTTGAACTATATCGTCCAAAAGAAGTGGTTCTGCCAGATTGCCGTACCAGTACGGTAATCCTTGATAGATGGATTCGTGCGCGTTTGCAGGAACTTATTTCTGAAGTGACGGAAGCAATGGAGTCATACGAACTTGATCGTGCCACCAAACCGATTACGCTCTTTATTGACGATCTTTCAACATGGTACCTACGGCGTTCACGGGATCGGTTTAAGGATGAACACGATACGCTCCTTGTTTCCGCGACGCTTACATACGTGTTGAAAGAAACGGCAAAAATTATTGCACCTTTTATGCCTTTCCTTGCGGAGGATATTTATCTTTCGGTAAAAGATGCTGGTGATGTAGAGAGTGTCCATCTTTCTTCATGGCCTGAAGTTTCGGCAGTAGAAACCGAGACTCTTGAGCCAATGAAAAACGCACGAGAACTCGTTTCTCTGGCGCTTAAGTGGCGAGAGCGTGAGGGGATAAAAATTCGTCAACCGCTCGCTGTTATGAAAGTGAAAACTCTTTTGCCGGAAGAATACGTGAAACTTATTCGTGACGAGGTGAATGTAAAGGAGGTGCTTGAGAGAAAGGATATGGGTGAACCGGTGTGGTTGGACACTATTCTCACGCCTGAACTTCGCGAGGAGGGGACAGTGCGCGATCTCATTCGTGGCATTCAGGATTTCAGGAAAGGTGAACAATGTCTTCCTGCCGAAAAACTCCTGCTCACCGTCTACGCAAAAGAGGATTCATTTCATTTTGTAGAAAAACACCACGAAGCACTTGAAAAGGCAACAAAAACACAGATGACAATTCACGAAGGAGACGGACTGGGAACCGCTATTGAAGCGGAGGGCGTTCACTTGGTGATTTCACGTTAACATGGCGTACCATGTCCATACGACTCGCGCATTGATACTGAAGTCGCGAGGAGAAGGGGAGGGTCATAAGATTCTCCATTTATTGACCGAGGATCTCGGAGTTCTTACCGCTCACGCTCAAAGCGTGCGAGTTCTGAAGTCAAAACTTCGCTATCACTTACAGGATTACACCCTCTCGCGTATTTCTCTGGTGCGCGGACGATCACTATGGCGAGTTACGGGTGCGGAGACTATTTCACGAGCACATACTCGACTTCCATACTCGCGTGCGATTACGGCGCGACTTTGTTCACTTGCGTTTGTTCTCACACTTCCGGACGATCCGCACACGGATCTCTTTCAAGATCTCTTTGCCCTCGTGGAGTATCTCGGGGCGGAGGATATCGTCCGAGAGGAACTTGCTCCTCATGCTGAATTATTGACGCTTCTTCGTATGCTTGCTCGTGCTGGTTTTTTGGAAGAGCATACTTCTCTGAGTCGTTTTATTTCTTCACATTCACTTTCCAATGCTCTTTTGGATGAGTTTGTACCGATTTCACCGAGTGGATTTTCACTTGCGGAAGAGACCTTAACTCGTGCACAGGTCATGGATACTGCTATGCTATACTAATTATATGCCGCGCGAGGACAGTCTTGAGGTTTTAAAAAAGAAACTCTATAATCGCAACTGGAAAGGATCTGCGGATATTGATGAGCGGAGTCGTTTAAGAGCTACTGCTTCCAAAGAGAAGAAAGAATGGGATACTTCCACTGATAATGCGAAGTTTTCAATGCCAGTAAAAATAAAAAAGCCAATGTCGCTGATTTCCAAACTTCTGTTTGGATCACTCTTTTTCTTTTCACTCTGTGTTGCGGTGGCAGGTGCGGTGCTCTATTTTAAACTTGGGGTAAATGACACGAATGTAGATCTGGTTATCCAAGGTCCTACGTCCATAGCAGGAGGCGATGTTTCAACCTTTACCGTTACTGTTACAAATAAAGATACAAAATCACTGCTTAATAGCGTACTTGTTATTGAGTATCCGAATGGTGCGCGAGATGCGACAGATCCCACGAAGACTCTGACTCGTGAACGGATATCTCTCGGGGAAATTAAATCTGGTGAAGTGCTCAACAGAACCGTCAAAGCAATCCTCTATGGTTCCGCTGACTCAAAACCAGAAATAGTTGCCGGTCTTGAATATAATCTTCCCGAGTCCATGTCGCTTTTCTCTCGCAGTGAATCATTTGCGGTAACGCTTTCGGCGGCACCGGTTGATGTGTATGTGGAAGTTCCGGAAGAGATTAACGCTGATCAGGAAATTACTGCAACCATACGCATTGTTTCAAATGCAAAGACAACACTCAAAAATGTGGCACTCCGCATTGATTTACCCTATGGATTTACTGTTCAAAGTATGGACCCAGAGCCATCACAAGGATCCTCTTTTTGGAGACTTGGAGAACTGTCTTCTGGAGCCGAACGTACAATAAAAATTATCGGTACTCCACAGGGTGACAGTAATGAGACAGAAGGAATAAGTGCAACTGTTGGTACTGAAGACGTAAGCGAAGCGAGTACTCTCTCTATTGTGTACAACACTGCCTTTGGAGCCGTAACCGTTGCTGAACCCTACCTTTCTCTCTCGGCGACGTTGAACGGAAATTCGGGAAAATCAATCGTTGCTCCTGCCGGTAAGGAGGTGGAAGGTATTGTGTCTTGGAAGAACACGACCAATTCTTCCATCACCTCAGGCTCTCTAGTTGTCACACTCTCGGGAAATGTGGACACCACAAGTGTCGTTGCAGGAAATGATGGATACTATAATTCCAGTAATAACACAATCACCTGGGATAAGCGTGTTATTGAACAATTGGGAACTATAGAATCGGGAGGAAAGGGAAATGTGCAATTTTCATTTAAACCAAAAGCCCTTACTCGGACTGCCGCGGCACTCAATCCGAGCGCGGAAGTAACCGCCTCTTTTTCTGGTACTCGCGTGACGGAAGGTTTTTCACAGCAGGAAATTACTTCGAGCATCACGCGAACGATAAAGTTCGGGACGCAGATTACACTCTCTGCTGATGGATATTATTCCATTGGACCGATTAAAAACAGCGGTCCGATTCCACCAAAAGTTGCTTCAGAAACGACGTATACGATAACGTGGGCACTGGTAAATCCGTCAAATAATGTAACCAGTGCGACCGTTGAAGCCGTTCTTCCTGTCTATGTTGAGTGGAAAGGGGTGACCTCACCGGTAAATGAGTCAGTTACCTATAATGCAAACACTCATACGGTGACGTGGGATCTGCAGTATCTTAAATCCGGGGCAGGAGTGGGGAGTTCGTCTCCTCGCACTGCTTCTTTCCAAGTGGGAATAACTCCCAGCTCATCACAGCTTGGAGAATCACCGACTCTTGTGTTACAGTCTCTTTTTAAAGGAACAGATACCTTTACAGAGGAGGTCGTAACGGTAGAGAAAACAGCGATAACGACACGAATTGTGAAAGATCCTGCGTTCAGAAGTGGAAGTGAAGATGTAATCCAATGAATACCGAGACAGAACGAATGAATGCCATTGTTTCTCTCGCTAAGCGGCGCGGTTTCGTTTTTCCTGGTTCGGAAATTTATGGCGGTCTTTCCGGTACATGGGATTGGGGTCATTTGGGAGTGCTTCTTAAGGAACGTATTAAGACGGAATGGTTGCGTACGTTTGTACACGAACGTGATGATGTACTTACTGTGGATGCCGCATTGATAATGAATGCAGAAGTGTGGAAGGCGTCCGGACATGTAGATGGATTTACCGATCCGTTAGTGGAATGTGAGAAGTGTAAACGGCGATTCCGTGCGGACATCCCTCTCTCTGAATGTCCCGAGTGTGGCGGCAAAGTGAGCGCTCCGCGGCAATTTAATATGATGTTTGAGACACGGGTGGGAGCGGTAGAAGAAAGTTCTTCCGTCTCGTATCTTCGTCCGGAAACAGCGCAGGGAATTTTTGTAAATTTTAAAAATACGGTAGATGCATACCATCCCAAACTTCCCTTTGGTATCGCACAGATTGGCAAAGCATTCCGTAACGAAATTACACCGCGGGATTTTCTCTTTCGCGCGCGTGAGTTTGAACAGATGGAGTTGGAATATTTTGTGCATCCGAATGAATGGGAGAAGCATTTTGAAACATGGCGACTGTGTATGCACGCGTGGCAGGAACGTATCGGGATTCCTGACGAGCTTTTTCATGAGGTGGAAGTAGGAGAGGGGGATCGTGCCCATTATTCGCAGAGAACTATTGATTTTGAATTTGACTTTCCTTTCGGGCGCAAGGAACTCTATGGTCTTGCCTATCGTGGAGATTATGATCTTTCTCGTCACGCGGAACGTTCGGGGATTGATCTTTCGTATGTGGATGAAAAGACAGGAGAACGTTTTATTCCTCATGTGATAGAACCCTCGCTCGGTCTTGACCGCACGGTACTTGCACTGCTTACCAGCGCGTACACAGAAGATGAATTGGGAGGGGAGAAACGGGTATTCCTCCATCTCGCTCCTCGTATTGCACCTATTCGTGTGGCGGTCTTCCCACTCCTTAAAAATAAGCCAGAGTTGGTAACTCGTGCACGAGAACTTTTCCAGACTCTCAAAAAAAATGTATCAGGCGTCGTCTTTGATGATAATGGTAATATTGGCAAGCGTTATCGACGACAGGATGAAATTGGAACCCCATGGTGTGTGACTATAGATTTTGACACATTACAAGACGGGACGGTTACTTTAAGGAATCGTGATGACGGGACGCAGGAACGCATCCCCGAAGTGGAGCTTCCCGCGTGGATCCAAGCGGCGTTGTAAAATATACCTTTTTGTGGTATAACCATTCGCTATGGCGTATTCAAAGCACGTGCTAAAAAACGGTCTTCGGCTTATCACCTTGCCTCGCCGCGATGCGGAGAGCGTAACGGTGATGGTTCTCGTTGAAGCAGGATCTAAGTATGAAAATGAGAAAGAGAATGGTATCTCTCATTTTTTGGAGCATATGTGCTTTAAGGGAACCACGAAACGTCCAAAAGTCATGCAGATTTCCGCTGAACTAGATGCCCTAGGCGCACAGTACAATGCCTTCACGAGCTATGAATATACCGGCTACTATGCAAAGGTTGCACCGACAAATGTAAAAAAAGCGTTAGAAATCGTGTCTGATCTCTACCTTAATCCGATCTTTAATCAAGAAGAAATTGAGCGGGAGAAGGGGGTTATCATTGAAGAAATGAATATGTATGAAGATCTTCCGAATCGGAAGGTTCAGGACGACATGATGACGCTCCTTTATGGAGATCAGCCTGTAGGACGGAGTATTCTTGGGACAAAGGAAATAATTCGTGGGGTAAAGAGAGAAGATTTCATTGCGTATCGTGCAAAACACTATCTTCCACAATCAACGATCGTCGTTGTTTCCGGATCGTTCAATGAACGTGAATTGCGACGTAATGTTGAAAAACTTTTTTCCCGACTGAGCGGTGGAGAGAAGGGGAAGAAACTTCCCGTGAATGACAAGCAGACTATCGCACGTATTTTTGTACGCACGAAGTCATCAGATCAATCGCATGTCGTGCTCTCTTTCCGTGGCTATCCTGCACACGACAAACGATGTTATTCCGCAACCGTACTTGCGAGTATCTTAGGAGGTACAATGAGCTCTCGACTCTGGCAGACAGTGCGGGAGCGTCTCGGTGCCGCATACTATGTCCATGCGGATCATGAGACATTAAGTGATCATGGAGTTTTTGAAGTTGTCGCAGGTTTGGATACGTCACGGATTACAGAGGTGCTTACAGAAATAATTAAAGAAGTAACCAAGTGTAAGCGCAGTGATGTAGGGGCAGATGAGCTCAAACGGAGTAAAGATTCTCTCATTGGTCGTTTGCGCCTCGGGTTGGAACGTTCCGATGATATTGCGGATTTTTATGGTTTACAGGAAATCGTAAAAGGATCTTCGGTTACTCCGGATGAATATATCCGTGCGATAAAACGGGTAAGTGCGGCGGATGTCCGTGCGGTTGCTCGTGATATTTTTACGACGGCGCATATGAATCTTGCCGTCATCGGTCCTCATGAAAACGACAAGTCGTTTGTTCCCCTTATGAAGGTGTAGTACACTATTTGTATGGCAGTTGCTCCTCGTGACATACACATCACCGTTTCAGTTGGAACGATTATAAAAATAGCCGCAACCCTTGTGGTGCTGTGGATGCTTTTTATTGTCCGAGAACTTCTTCTCGTTTTCCTTTCCTCCGTCGTGCTTGCTTCTGCGCTGGAACCGATGGTGATATGGCTTACTAAACGGGGGATTGCACGTACGCTCGCGGTGCTCATGCTCTATGTTGCGGCTTTTGTGTGTATACTGGTACTCGTCTATTTCCTTCTCCCGACAATACTTACAGACTTCGGAGACGTCATGTCTACCATCCCCGATCGTCTCCAATCGCTTACCAATTGGGGGGAAACATCATCTTCGCTCGGTTCTCTCGCGGTAAACTTAACTGGTGATCTTACGGTTACTGATGTGGTGGATATCCTCCGTTCCTCATTAACTGGCGCAACGAGCGGAGCATTAGGGGCCGCGAGCATTATCTTCGGCGGTGTTATGAGCTTTGTGCTCATTGTGGTGATTTCTTTTTATCTTGCGGTACAAGAAGATGGAGTAGAGGACATCCTCCGTGTACTTACTCCTGTCAAACATGAGCGTTATGTTATTGACGTGTGGAAGCGTTCACAGAAAAAAATTGGTCTCTGGATGCAAGGGCAAATTTTTCTTGGTATTTTTATCGGTATTTTTGTCTATCTTGGCCTTTCGTTACTTCAAGTTAAGTACGCGCTCCTCCTTGCTATTCTTGCTGGTATTTTTGAGTTTATTCCTTACGTGGGGCCGACCCTCTCTGCCGCGCCAGCAGTTTTGCTTGGTTTAAATGACGGGTTATTTACAGGACTCCTCGTTCTCGGTTTCTTTGTTATTATGCAACAGTTTGAGAATCATCTACTCTATCCGCTCGTAGTGAAAAAGATGGTGGGTGTTCCTGCGCTTATGGTGATTATTTCAATGATTGTTGGTGGCAAGCTGGCTGGGTTTCTCGGTATCCTTATCGCCGTGCCGGTTGCGGCGGTGTTGATGGAATTGATTTCTGACTGGGAGAAAAAGAAGCATGTCTTTGCCGAAAAGAATTCAGCTGGATGAACGAACGTATATACATCACCACAACGCTTCCCTATGTGAATGCCGATCCGCATATCGGTTTTGCGCTTGAGATAATTCAGGCAGATGCATACGCACGGTACGAACGCCTTATAGGGCGTGATGTTTGCTTTAATACCGGTACTGATGAGCATGGGCAAAAAATTTGGAAAAAAGCACAAGAAGAAGGAAGGGATCCGCAAGAATACGTAGATGAAGCAGTAACGCATTTTGCGGTACTAAAAGAAAAACTCAATCTCTCGTACACAAATTTTATTCGTACCAGTGATTCTGCACACGTCCGTGCCGCGCAGGAATTTTGGAAGCGTTGTGACGCCAAAGGTGATATCTACAAAAAAAAGTATCAGGTTCGTTACTGTGTGGGCTGTGAATTGGAAAAAACAGATTCGGAATTGGTGGAAGGAAAATGTCCTATTCATCCGAATCTTGAGTTGGAACGTATTGACGAGGAGAATTACTTTTTTAAATTTTCAAAATATCAGGATGCATTGCTCGCGCTCTACACAGATGCGCAATTTGTGTTACCCGATACACGAATGAACGAGGTCAAAAGTTTTGTATCACACGGCTTGCAGGATTTTTCTGTTTCGCGTGTGAAAGAGAAGATGCCGTGGGGGATAGAAGTCCCTAGGGATCCTGCACAGGTCATGTACGTCTGGTTTGATGCATTGGTTAACTACGTGTCTACCATTGGTTGGCCGGAGCGGATGGAAGAATTTGAAAAATGGTGGCCCGTTATTCAATTTGCGGGAAAGGATAATACTCGCCAACAGGCGGCAATGTGGCAGGCGATGCTCCTCTCGGCAGAAATTCCTCCGTCCAAACAAATAGTAATTCATGGCTTCATGACCTCTGGTGGTGCAAAAATGAGTAAGAGCCTCGGAAATGTCATTAATCCGATTGCGATTGTGGATGAGTATGGCACCGATACACTGCGCTATTACCTCTTGCGAGAGGTGAGTCCTTTTGAGGATTCCGATTTTACCATGGAGAAATTTATTGAGAGTTATAACGGGAATCTTTCAAACGGTTTGGGCAATCTTGCTTCACGTATAATGAAAATGGCGGAGACTCACTTGTCTGGACCGATTGCTGTTTCGGCGCAGGAAATTCCGCAGGAATATAGAGAAGCGATGGAGACCTATCATTACAACGACGCGATGAATGTTATTTGGAAATTGATAGGAGAGGCGGATGCCTACATTGCGAAAACAGAACCCTTTAAATTGGTGAAAACAGATAGCGAAGCGGGTAAAAAAATTATTACCGAATTGGTGTACTCATTGAGTACGATTGCGTACCTCCTTGCCCCTTTTATGCCAGTAACCGCTGAAACAATACAAAACGCTATCAAAGAAAATCACGCCCTCACCCCACTCTTTGTGAGGAAATAAGTATGCAGACGAAGTATTTTGATATTCACGCGCATCTAAACTGTAAGGATTTTGATGTGGATAGGGACGAAGTGATTGAGCGCTGTAAGGAAGAGGGTGTTCTGGTCAATAATGTCGGCACGAGTCTTGTCACCAGTAGGGAAGTGTGTGCACTTGCGGAATCCGCCGCGGCGGATGAACATCTCTACGCAACCGTGGGGGTGCATCCGACGGATTGGGAACAGGGTTTTGACGAAAAAGAATTTCGTGCCCTCGCAGAACATCCACGAGTGATTGCCATCGGTGAGTGTGGATTGGATTACTTCCATATGAAGGACGAAAACGAGAGGGTGGAACAAAAAAAACTCTTCGAACAACATATTGTGCTTGCGGAGAGCGTACAAAAGCCACTCATGCTCCACGTTCGTTCCATGCTCCAATCTCCACAGCAGGCCTACAACGATGTGTTGGAGATTCTCAATGCATATCCACAGGTGCGTGCTCACGCCCATTTTTTCGCGGGAGATTGGAGCATTGCACAGCGCTATCTTGATCGCGATATTTCACTCTCCTTTACAGGGGTCATTACCTTTGCTCGACAGTATGATGAAGTTATCCGCAAAATACCTCGGGACATGCTCCTTGCCGAGACTGATGCCCCCTTCGTGGCACCGGAACCCTATCGGGGGCGGCGTGGGGAGCCTCTCTATGTGAGGGAAGTGGTGGAGAAGCTTGCCGAGATTCGTGGAGAAGCCCCAGAAGAGCTTGCCGAGGCACTTCTTCACAACGCACTGAGCAGGTTTGCAATAGGCACATAGTTCTGTTAGTATATGCCCGTATGGATAGAGAAAATGTAAAGACCTATGAGGTAGGCTTTCTTCTCACGCCGTCTGTGGCGGAGGAGTCGCTTGGTGCTGAAATGACCCGTATTCGGGATGAAATTGAAAAGGCTAAAGGAGCTATTGTGGGTGAAGGGTATCCTGCACTCCGCCCTCTTTCATACCCTGTTGCGTATCGCGCGGGAGGTGCAAAACAGCAACTCCAGCAAGCGTACTTTGGTTACGTTAAGTTTACCCTTTCCCCTGAAGACGTCGTTGCCGTAAAGGCAGGTCTTGAAAAAATTGATACTCTTGTCCGCTTTCTTATCATGGCTGCAGGCAAAGAGAATCCTGCTCCCGTACGTCGTGTACCACAGACTGCGGTGCGAACAGCAACTCCTGTTGATGCCGCAGAGAAACGTTCATTGACGGAGGCTGATGAAGTAGAGATCAGCAAGGGGATTGAAGAGCTTTTGACTGAAGAGACACCCGCATCGTAACTATGTACTTGAACAAAGCGCTCATCTATGGCAATCTGACTCGCGACCCCGAAGCGCGCCGGCTCCCGAATGGGACTTCGGTGACCAGCTTCTCGGTAGCGACGAACCGCACATGGAAGGATAAGAACGGCGCACGGCAGGAGGATGTGCAGTACCATAATGTGGTCTGCTTTGCCAAGTTGGCCGAGCTTGCCGCACAGTACTTACATCGCGGAGGAGCCGTGTACATTGAAGGACGTATGCAAACGCGGAGTTGGGATGCATCCGACGGACAGAAGAAGTATCGCACCGAGATTGTTGCCGATACGATGCAGTTTGGTCCTCGTCGAGAAGGAGGAGAAGGTGCCAGCGGATCTGCACCCGCAAGCGCGGGGAGAGCGCCGAGTGCCCCAGCTGACGAAGCGACGATTGAGTACCCCAGTGAAGAAGTTAACCCAGACGATATTCCATTTTAATTATGAAGCAATGTCACTTTTGCACCAGTAATGTAAAGCACGTGGATTATAAAGACACGGAGCTTTTGAAGCGCTTTATGAATACCCACGCACGTATGGTGGGGAAGTGCCGGAGCTCGGTGTGTTCTAAACACCAGCGCAAGCTTGCACTTGCCATTAAGCGTGCACGTTTTCTTGCGCTCCTACCCTTCATCGCTCGCTAAGCTTTACGCTTTGTCAAAAAGAATCCTGCGTGGTATTATCCGCAGGGTTTTTTGTACCTACACAAAAAAAGGAGGAGAGACCGGTATGGATACAATACTGCTTGAAAACTTAGAGAGAGTGGATTTTAAGCATCAACTACAGGTGTGGAAGAAGAGAAAGGACACGGTGGATACCGTAACCATTTCTCTTACCGACAAGGAAGTGGCGGATCCAGCAGTGGCGACTCTGCACGTCCTTGGGCTCGGCCACGTTCTCTGGGCAATGAAGATTCGCCCAAGGGTGTTTCCCGAAATCTTTTACGCTGTTATTCTCTACTATCCCACAAGGGAGTTCATCCATGAATTGAGAGGTGAAGGATTTATTCTTTTTGCGGATCACTGTGAGATTATTGCGGAAACGCAACCACCTTGCCTGTACCATTCTCTCGTTGATGGCATAAGTATCTGGATTTCTCCCCACCCTCTCTCGTGTATCTAACTGTACCCCCCCCATCCACTCCGCCACGGCGGACGGATGGGGGATTTTGTTTTCTAAAAACAAAAAAATGTTAAACACTCGGTGTTTAACATGGTACATTGACAAAATAGGTAAGATATGCTACACTATACTTTGAATAGATTCTTGAAAGAGGAGGTCTGGGAATATGAGTCTATCTTCTCGGATAGGCACATTAGCGATAGGGCATACGCTCAATTGGTTGTTCGTAAACTCATTTGATTGGGTGCTCTATCCGTATGTTATTTGGCAATGTGGTCTACTGGTGGGCGGAGTCACCATGTCTATCCTCTCCTTGATTGTATGCTATGCGACTCTTCTCGCGTACGACTGGTCAAAGAAGGATTGGCTTGGTCTTGAACTCCTTAAGGAGGTAAGAGAGTATAACGGCGGACGTAAAGTGGGGCGGGTAGTCTCATGGGTTCTCTCTCGGGGTCAGTGGGCAATTCTTGTTTTTTTGTCTATTAAGTATGACCCATTCATTACCGTGGCGTATATGCGTCACGGGGCCAACCAATATAACGGCATGTCTCATCGCGATTGGAAAATTTTTCTCTCCAGTTGGGGTATTGCCAATCTTATGTGGTCTGTCTCTGTGTTTACCGGCGTATCGTTCATTGAATGGATGGTCGTCAATCTCAAGGGTGCTTTTAATTAAGCACCCTTTTTTGTTACACTTATCTTAATGGACAGCAAATCGCAATACCTCCTTCTTATCATGGGACTTCTTATCGTAAGCTCCATGGTGATTACCTATCATCGCATCGTTATTCTCCGTGACTATGAGGTACTTGCACATATCTCCTGCGACCCTGCGCGTGAATCATGTTTTGCGGAAACCTGTGATCCCCTTGATGATAGCGAGTGTCCAAATGCAGAATCGGAACGAACGAGCTACTACAAAATAATTCATAAGCAGGCAAAGCTCATTCCTCTCTGTGATCCGAATGAGGAAACATGCCCCGAACTTTCTTGTACGGTGGATGAGGAGGGTTGCTCCATAGAATATTGTGATTCCTCCGCCGTGGAAGAGGGGATGAGTTGTGACAATTTATAGGTAACCCCACGAGCGGAGCTTCTCCTCATCCTGCTCAATGAAGTTGAGACCGATGTCATTGCGATAAAACATTTTTGGTATGTAAATTTCTTTGATGCGTTGGTACACCGCACGTCGTGCCGCTTTTGCGGTCTCGCCCATGCCGGTCACGTAGAGCGGATAGCCATTGGTGTCTGAAATAATGTACTGATCGGATTTTTCATCAAAACGCACTTCTTCAAAATGAATATTTGGAAGGCCTTCCGATAAAAGTTTTTCTGAAAAATAAATAGTGGTACTAAAAGATGAGTTTGTTTGTACCTGCTTTGCGTAAGGAAATGGTGGTACGGCGATAAGGACAACGATGCCGAACCCCCTCTTCCATTCAAGGGTACTCGGTTTTCCGTCGGCAATTTCTTTAAGAAAAGTTCCCCAAGGACTTGTATGTAACTCGCTGTGGAGATGGATAATGGGGGTGCCCATGCGCGCGGTTACCTCAAGAGGGAAGGCTCCATTTTCATTGATGATACAGTTGAGGTCAATGTCTCCTTTAAAGTGAATTTTTTCAAGGTGCGGCTTAAATCTTGCCAACGTCTCTTTGAACAATTTATTTTCCTCATTGTCGTCGTACCACGCAAGCGTTCCCATCTCGCTGGTGGTGGGGCCGAGGTCCCCAGGGAAGAGCTTTTTATGCTCGAGGTTTATCTCAATGGGACCTGCCCAATCCTTCCCGTTAAAATAGCGACCGACCCCTATCTCTATTCCTTCAACAAATTCTTGAAGGGTGATGATTGATGAACTATAGCGGGCAAACTTCCGATAATTTTCAAGAACGTTGATGACATCTCTTCCGTCCGGAAAGTGTCCGACGTAGTTGAATCCTTTTGATGCGTGACCGTTTTGCTTGACCACCCAGCGTCCCCGATTGCGCTCCACGAAGCCGATCGCGTCGGTAATGGAATCAAAATTGTAGGAGGGGAGCGTCTTGAGTCCGTAGTGGGAGAGAAGTTCTTTCCCGTATTGGCGATTAGTTTCCAGAAGATCTGCCCGTTCACTCCCACCAAAAACAGAGAATCCTTTTTGGCGCAGTTCATCTTGAATCTTACCGTAGCCGACGTCATCAAAGACGATGAGACCATCCTTGCCGACCCAGGGGAGCTCGCGACGCCAACTGCTCGTCTTTTCTACCAGACCATCCAAGTCATGTTTGCTCCCGCGCTCCTTAATAAACAATTTAACTTGGTGTCCCTCCTTGGCCAGCCGATATGCCACATCACCCCCGATGAGCTCGTTGGTGATAAACAGAATATTCATGTGTATTCCCTATACTACCGCGCTCCGCTCCGAATTGCCACTGGAGGTAAAAGAGCGATTACGTTACACTGTCATGTAATCATATGCAAACATTAGAAAAATATGGGGTGAATTACTATAACGATTCACACGGATCAGTCCCTTGCACTCTTTTCCAAAGAGCGGGGATGCCGATTTATATAATAGGTAGTTTCTTTTGTGGATCCCAATTTGATGTTATTCCAGGAACTGCGCATTTTTTGGAGCACATGCTGGTTGCGGGAACAAAAAAATATCCGTCAAAAAAACAATTATCCATTACCTTAGAAGAGTTGGGAGGAGTATTTGGCGCGTACACACAGCAAGATTTTTTGCGCATGAATGTTGAAATTGCCGAACGAGGAGACATCTCTGTCGGGATGGACATGCTGAATGAAATGGTCAATAACCCGCTTTTTGATGATCAAACCTTTGAAAATGAACGGGGAGCAATACTCTCGGAATATCATGTAAGAAAAAGTAATCCCCAGTCATTTATTTGGGATGTCTATGGCCGATTGTTCTTTCAAGGTACGGAATTTAGTCACAGTATTATAGGAACAGAGGAATCAATACAAAGTATCAGTAAGCAAGATGTTTTAGATTATTATCACCACATATTTCTCAAAAATCCTGTTTCTTGGATTGTTGCTGGTGATCTTGACTATGAAGAGCTAGAGAAAGGGCTGAATGCTGTTTCTCAAAATGAGAACGGGAGACAAACCATACTATCTTCAAAAACAATGCCAAAAATAAGAGAGAAGTACATTGATGTAGAAATCTATGAGGGGAAGAATGCCAGTATTATTTTTGGATTTCGTACAGAACCAGTATCGCAGACGAATGTCCAAGACTTGGATATCTTATTAAATTATTTAGCAATGGGACGATCGGCAACGTTGGTCGAAGAGCTACGTTACAAAAAGGGACTCGTATATTCTGTTGGTGGTTATAAAAACAGCTCTTTGGGATTGGGAGCGTGGTCAATTTCTACAAATTTTAATGCGGAACACGCCCAAGAGGTTATAAATACTATCGTAAGAGAGATAAAAAAAGTGTTGGAATTTGGGATTCCAGAAGACGATCTGATTTTTGTGAAAAATAAATTGATAAAATCAAATCTTCGTAAAATGCAGACGGCAAAAGATTGGGTTACCAATCATTGTTCTGCATCTTTTTTAATTAATCCAGAACGATATCTTGTCACTAATTACGAAAAATTAATCGCGACAGCTTCTGCTCAAAGTATTTGTGATACTGCACGTAAGTATTTTACAGAAGATAATTGGTATCTTGCAATGTGTGGGCCGGAATCACTGAAAAACATAGAGGTTAATTTTTAATCTTTAGCTGATTTGGAATCCAAATACATTTATGCTAAAAAGTCAAGAGTTACCCGTCTCCAGTGCTATTATTGTTTTTGATGGTAAGTTACTTCTTCTGCAAAGAGATAACACCCATGGTATAAGGGACCCCGAATGTTGGCAATTACCAGGTGGAGGCGTCGAAGAAGGAGAAACGCCGGATGAGGCAGTACGCAGGGAACTTGTGGAAGAAATCGGTATTATACCTACGCAACTTAGAAGGTTAGGCACTCCCTACCCTAGCCTATCTCTGTATTATGCTCTCCTCTCTAAACAAGAAGTAGCTTTTATTAAGAAAGGGGACGAAGGAAAGGATCTAAAGTTCTTCTCATTAGAGGAGTGTGTAACGCTACCTCTTACACAAAAACTTCGAGAGGCATTTAGGACGCAAAGAACAGTACTCGAATCTTTAGTAAAGAAGTAATCTAAAGACTTCTATACAATAATGAAAGATCACATTGAGACCGAGATTAAATTGGAATTAAACGCAGGGGAGTATGTACACTGCACTGAGACACTCCCAGCCCTTGGGTATCCTTTGAGTAAGGAGTCGTCGTTGGATGATCACTATTTTCATTTTAAAAAATTTGACGAAAGAGGGTGGGACTTTACCCGTATTAGAGTGTACAACGGAACGGATTATGAAAAAACGGAAAAAACATGGTATCTAAACGAGCAAGGAGAACGAATGCGGCGCGAAGTAGAAGGGGTGAGTACTGTGGATGAATTGGCAGAGTTACAGAGAGAGGGGACTCATCTCTCTTTGCATAAGACCCGTCGCGACTTTGCGGGTACACTCTTCACCTACACCTGTGTATTCTCTTTAGACGATCTCACTTTTTCTAATGGACATCGATACTTTATAGAATGCGAGATAGAGGTTCCCAAGGAGTTGAGTAATTCTATTAGGGAGGAGTTGAAGCAGTGGATGCTCACTCATCTCAATCTCACAGACCGACCAGAGGCGATAGGGATGATGCGCCTCGCGCTTGTGCAGGCGGGCTTGGAGAAAGAATAATGATTACCATCGAGTTAAATAAAAAGCAGGATTACGAGACCTATACTGATTTTCATAATTTTGCTGTTGCTGGGCGCAATTTTGGTGCACTGATTCGCGATGCTCATCCCACTGTCACCGCGGAGAACAGTACACAGTACATCGACTCATTCTACGATGATCACGCTCAAGAGCTTGCCAAAATTATTGAGGAAACTAACAACGAGCTTGGCCGACGATCTCCTTCATTTTTTAATTTCACTCGTCATTATTTTGGAGCAGAGAGCCACTCGCACGAGTATAAGGGTTTTCTCTCAATATTTAACTGTAATCCGCGCTTTGTAGAGAATGAGACATTCCAGATTTATTATAAAAAAGATTTGTTAGATCGCATTGAGGTTGCATTCCACGAGGTGCTACACTTTATCTTTTTCAAATATCTTGACCTGTATTTTAAGGAGGAAATTTCACAACTTAGTAAGAATGGTGGTTCTTTGTGGGAACTCTCCGAAATTCTCAATGTTATCCTCCTAAACGAGCCTGAAGCACAAATGGTACTTGGTCGTCCTGAAGAGCTCTTCTATCCCGACTTACAAACTTCGCTGGCTCATCATCAGGCTCTTTGGGAAAAGAGTGGTAAGGATATGAAAGTCTTTGTCAGTTCAGCACTCAATCTGTTATCTTCTCCTCGCTCCTGATAGTGCTACAATAGGGGATTATTTGTATAAGGCTTTAGAGTGTGTTATAGCAATTAAATGGAAATTGAAGACCGAGAAATACTCTACGATGTAAGAAAGGAGAATGGGCTTTCAAGTGATGAACTTGAAGCGCTGATGAAAAAATGGCAGGCAAAGTTAGAGATGAGCGATTGGAGCCTCTCCCTAAAGATTGTAGAATTCAAGAGAAAGAACGGATACCGACAGAGCGGTGATTTTGTTGCGACTCCAGAGAATAAACAAGCAACAATCTTGATGACCAGTAATCCGTGGCGTGGTGATGAAGAGTACACCTTAGTCCACGAAATGTTGCATGTGCTCTTTTACAAATATGATAAAAATAACGAGGGGCTACTTCTCAAAAGCTTTGAAAAGTTTGGACCGGAGCACGAGAGCTACATGGATACATTAGAGGAGCTAGTACATCACTTTACACGGATTATTCTTGGGAGGAGTGATAGGTAGATAGCTTTTTATGAAAATAGAAATAGTAGAAAGTAATGATAAGACAATTACCCATATCTATTTTCCTTGTGTAAATTATCTCTCGGATAGTAGTGATAAAGATGAACTAATATCTTGTTTGTCAGGAGAAATTGAAGATTCGGATAGTGGTTATGCAGGTTTTGACACTAAAGAAAATCTGAATAACTATCTACGAGGAGCTGTTTTTGATAAAACTGATGATGACTATCAATATACTTTTGTCTTAGATGAAGTAAGGATAATTGATACGATAACAAAGGCTGTCAAAAAATGTTCGGACATTTTGCCCGGAGGAATTTCTCATATATTTGTTTTTCCAACATTTAGTCAATTTGTTAAAGAAGAGATGTCAGGTACCACAGGGTATGCTTCATGGTCGGATACTATTTTGATTTTTATCAATCCCACTAGTCTTCAATACGATAAAGCTCTAAGCGAAACTGTTGGACACGAATTTAATCATGCTGTCTTCTTGAGAGATAAAAAATGTGAGACTGTTTTAGACTTAATAATTTTTGAAGGTCTAGCCGAACATTTTCGTGAACAGATTGTTGGCGGCGATCGAGTCCCTTGGACTAAGATTTTTGAACTAAATCAAGCAAGGATTATTTTCTCAGAAATAGAGTTGGAAGATTTATTGCAGTCAACTGACCCCGAAATTCGTCGAGGAATATTCTTTGGTAATGAAAAATATATTTGTTGGACAGGGTATACCGTTGGCTATTTTATTGTTAGATCATTTTTGGAGAACAACCCAAGTCTGAATTGGAAAGAAATCATGAGGAGACAACCAAAAGAGATACTTGACGGGTCTGGTTTTGATAATAGATAAGATAATCTTGGATTTTTTTGAGTTGATCTTTGTTATTTTTGGAGGGAGGAGGTAGCATATTCAACTATAAAGTCCGGTCTTCTTGATTACATGAAAAATGCCACGCGGCGAGTGTGCTTATAAAAAAGTATTATTGCGCAAGCTTGTTGAAGCATATTTGAACCGTGGATGCAGTATGTACCGATTTTCCCGCGATGGTTGGTTAGGGGAAATAAATGAAGTATTTGACAAATTACCATATATATATTAGTCTGACATGAGACTCGGGAACTACATCTCGCTTAGCGAGTTTCCTGGGAAAAATGATCTTTTAAATACACAGGAAAGGAAGCAAAATGTATGCTTGAAAATGGTGTTGTTAAGCTGTGTGGTGTTCAGGGTTGTTGCCCCACTATCGACTTCACGGATCCCAAAAAGGTTGTCCTCAAGGACGATTTTGGCGGACAAATTCAACTCACGCGTGATCAGTGGCAGAACATGAAGGCTAAGTTTGCTTCGCAGTCTGAACAAGGCTGATTAAACTTCGGTCTCGTGCATGATGCCGAATCTCAACAGTCCCTAGTCACAAGCATGTGACTAGGGACTATTTTCTTAACCAAGACAAAGAAACGGAGGTGTCATTATGTGGTCGCAGTATCTAAGAACGAGGAAGAGAAATAGTATTACGGCCGTATTCCACGAACTTCATCCTGACCCTGTCTACTGTTCTTCCGAGCAGTGGATAAAACTGATCAATGAGACCACTGATAGCACTGAAGTGCTCATTGGTGATCTTATGGAGCGAAAGCTGATTGTTGAGTCATCGGATGATGATGTTCGTGAGTTTGAGAAAGTTGCTTCTGGCCTTGAGCGCAAGCTCAATCAGCCAATAATTCTCTATCTCATGACGGCACAAGGGTGTAATTTTGGATGCGGGTATTGTCCTGTTCCGGAGACTGCCAAAAAGCATGGGGCATCGTTATTGTCTATTGAGGACGCTATTGCCGGCATTGAATTGTGGCAAAAGCACCTCAAGGATGTCTACGACCCGAACCTGCAGTACTTCGTCATTTTCTACGGCGGTGAGCCACTCCTGAATAAGGAGACAATCAGGGCGTCACTTGCTTGTTTGAAGATGAAGAAAGAAGCGGGAGACCTTCCGTCAAACATAAACCTCATGATTGCTACTAACGGCCTCCTGGTCGACGATGAAACTATTGCGATGTGCAAAGAGTACAATGTGATGGTCGGCGTTGGCTTGGACGGTCCGAAGGGGCCTAACGATGCTCTGAGAGTCGACAGTGACGGAAACGGAACTTTCGATCGAACAGTCGCATCAATCAAGAAGCTTGTGCAAAATGGCATCAGGACGTTTGCCTCAACAAGTATCACACCGTTCAATATTGACCGCATATCGGAGTACTCGTCATTTTTTAGTGATCTTGGAATCGAGAAATTCGGTTTCAATTTCCTGAAGGGGCGCATGCTCTTAAAACTGGTTGGCGCGGACGGTGTGGAAGATTACTACAGGAAAGCGTCACGTGGCGTCATAGAAAATGCAAGGAAACAGAGTCGGCCTAACTTTGAATATCAGATGGAAAAGAAACAGACTGCATTTGACCAGAGAGATTTTTATCCGGTTGACTGCACTTGCTACGGAAACCAACTGGTAATCCAACCGGATGGACAGGTGTCAAACTGCCCGTTCTATAAGGCATGGCTTGGTCACATCAAAGATACGGGGAGTGATTTCCGTATTTGGAATCAGCCAATCGTGAAGGAGTGGAGAAAGAGACTTCCTCTTTACCATTCTGGAGAAGCGAAAGCAATCAGTGGTGGTGGATGTGCCTGGAGCTCAATTGAGCTTAAGGGTGATCTGCTTACCGTTGATGAATCAAGTCAAATCTTTTCTGAAGAGGTGCTAAATGAGCTCATCTGGTCTCGATACGACCGGCTCTGAACTCAGGAAACCTAAACTTGGGATTATCGGCGGTTCTGGGATGTGTTCATTCCATGAGCTGAAAGTGGTTTCAAGTGTCAGGCCTGAGACAAAGTACGGTTTCCCCTCAGACAATATTTTGATCTATGAATTGGGAGACGAGCTTGTAGCTTTTATTCCAAGACACGGCTCGAAACATACCATCGCGCCACACAGGGTGCCATATAAGGCAAATCTCGCTGCCCTCAAAGACTTGGGGGTCGAATATGTCATCGGGACATGCATTGTCGGGAGTCTCAAAAAAGAAGTTGCCCCCGGCAGTATCGTTCTACCTGACCAGTTCGTCAACCTTACGTGGGGACGTGACGATTACTCAGAAGCAGATGGAGGTTCATTCATTCATCTACCCATGGGAGAACCGTACTGCAAACATCTCCGCGAAAAAATCATTGGAGTGGCTGGCGAGATTTCTCTTCCTGTGATCCATCAAGGGACAGTTGCTGTGATACAAGGTCCACGATTTTCAACTTCTGCTGAGAGTCGTTGGTTTTCAGCAAATGGTTGGGACATTGTGAACATGACACAGTACCCTGAATGCTACTTGGCACGAGAACTTGGCCTATGCTATTCAGCGATAGCTACGGTTACAGACTACGATGTCGGACTTCAGGAGAGTTTGGTTATTGATCCAAGGTATATGGATGCAATCCTTGAAATCTTTAGGGGCAATATCCGAAAGACAAAGTCTCTTCTGTTGGCCTTTATCAGTAAATCTGCCCACGAGCTTTCCTGTAAGTGTGCTTCCGTCGTACTGAAAGCTTACTACGAGGAATCGCTATGAGTGAATTCATTCCCCACCATGGAGCGCGGCTCTATGGTGGGGAATTTTTAATAATAATGCCTCTTGCTATTTTATATATTTTATGGTATTTTGTTTGAGGACAAAGTACCTTAACAGTGGTATAATGAGACCCATAAACAAAGGAGAATGAGTATGATAAAAGCACAAAAGCTTCAGAAAAGTTACGGATCGTTGGCCGTGCTTTCTGACGTCTCTTTCTCCCTCGGGCGAGGACAGAAGGCGGCGTTAGTTGGACACAACGGAACAGGAAAAACAACCCTGTTGAAAATTGTGGCTGGTCTTGAGAGTCAGGATGCTGGTAAGATTGATATTGCCAGTGATGCCTGTATTGGTTACCTTCCTCAAGACACAAGTCTTTCGGAGAATGAGTCTGTTGTGGATTACCTGAGACAAGTATCTGGAATTGACGTGTTGCAGAAAGAGATTGAATCCCTTTCTGCCGAACTCAGTGACCCACAAAAGACTAGGCGTTATAGTGAAGTCCATAGTAAGTACGAACATCTTGGTGGCTATTCTTTTACCCACAGGGCAGAAGTGATGCTTTCGGGGTTCGGGCTTGAAGACGTCGGCCTTGATCGTCCGCTATCTAATCTGAGTAGTGGTCAAAAGAGCAAAGTGATACTTGCTGGAATTTTGCTCAAAGGTGTTGATCTTCTTTTACTCGATGAGCCTACGAACAACCTCGACCTCCCTGCTCTTATATGGCTTGAGGATTTCCTGAAAAAGTCTGAAGCGTCGTGCATTATTGTTTCGCATGACCGTAGATTTCTCGACAAGGTTGTCAGGAAAATCTTCGAACTTGACTGGCGCACAGGGACGCTCACTGTTACAGGAGGCACGTATAGTGACTACCTAGAAATGATGGCGAAACGGATTGCTGGACAAAAAGAGGAGTACAGACTCCAACAGGAAGAAATCGGACGTCTTAACGAACAGGCTCGTGAGAAAAAGGCGGATGCTACTAGAGGGTCGCATTGGTCTCCTCGTGACAATGACAAATTCCTGAGAGGCTTCAAGCGTGAACGCGCTGGCAAGTCTTCAAAGGTTGCAAAGGCCATTGAAAAGCGAGTAGAACAAATGGACAAAATCGAGAAACCAATGGAAAGAAAGCCGTTTGAGATACCTCTCGAGGCTGAAGCTGATTCGGGAACTCTCGATGTTCGTCTCACTGATGTTGTGACTGGGTATCCCGGAGTATTCAATATCGGTCCATTGTCTTTTGATGCACGATATGGTGACAGGGTCGGCATAATGGGTCTAAACGGCACAGGAAAGTCGACACTACTTAAGACCATCACTGGTCAGATGTCACCATTGAGCGGTGAAGTTGAGATTGGTTCTGGTATCAGAATTGGTAATATGATGCAGGAACACGAAACTCTTCCCCGTGAACACACACTACTCGAATTTCTTGTGGAGAAAGCTCACCTAAGCCATCAGGATTCATTTGCCAAACTATCGAAGTTTGGATTTGACGAAAGACAGGCTAAGTTACCTATCAACACATTAAGTCCGGGTGGGCGTGCGCGTCTTCTCTTGGCTATGTTCTCTGCTCAGTCGGTTAACATGCTAGTATTGGATGAACCGACAAATCATCTCGACCTTGAAGCACTGAATGCTCTTGAGGAAACAGTGAAGACTTATCGAGGAACAATTCTGCTCGTGTCGCACGACAGATACTTTCTCGAAAAGGCATCACTTGATATCACTTATGTTTTGTCTGACGGAGTTCTCTCAAGAATTTCCGATTACAGGATTTATGTTGAGATGGCAGAAGAGAGAGCGCGCAAGCTGCTCAACCTTCTGTAAGCTATGTTTCCGGCAAGTTTAAAAGCTTGTCGGATTTTTTTATAAAAAATGTGGTTCAATCAAAGTGTATAGTAAAAAATAAATCCCATAAGTTGGTCCCGATAACGGGTAGTGCGTACACACTACCCGTTTTTTATTGTCTCAATGAGGGAGTCTAGGTACCTCGTATCTATGCACTTTTTCTCATCTATATATTCTTTGGCTAGATTTTTCATTGCGTGAGCACTCCGTCGTCTGATCAATGTGAAGTTGTGAGGCACTGACTCATCGGTTTTTTCCGCGGTGTCTATAGTGGTGTTGAAGTATTTTGTTGCCAAGTATCCCTCCGGAGTAAAAGAACTAACGAGTAGCTCTTCAAGAACTTGGAGAGGTGACATATCTTGAGAGAGGGGGCTAAGGTTGTCCTGATTTTTGTCAGCAATGTTCGTAATCAAAGACATTACTACAGAGCGACTTCTTAACGCAAAATGGAACAATTCGTGCAGTAACACTGCTTCAAGGAAAGGGAAATTATTCTCAATTACTCCCGAACATTCCAACACAAGATCCGTTTTTTCTTCGAGGGTTGAGTACCATCCTACAATATCATCCTTTTCTGCGCTGCTCATTGCTAACTGTATGGGTATGTTAGTGAGCTTTATTTTGCTTTCTAATCCCGTGAGGGATTCTACTTGTACTAATGCTGTTTCTATTTTTTCTGATTGTGAGTTTAAAAATTTACTTATTCTCGTGAGACGCGTTTCTTCTTTCTGCCAGAAAATATCAAAACGCTGAGAAAAATTCTCAAGTGTTCCTTTAATTACCTCTGTGTGGGCTGTTCCAATTTCTTGTTCCAAAATACTCCACAATCGTTCATTCTCTTTGGTTAAAAAATAGGCCTCAATAAAGTTGATGTTTACTTCTGATAATATACCGACTATTTTTTCTACTGATGATTGTTCAATTACAGAGAGTGCACCACCACTGTCTGCTAGCCACTGCTCAACCCGCTCTTTGTTCCAAGGGTTGTTTCTGATCTGGCAGATCTCTCCAATAAATATTAATTTATTGAATAATTTGTTAATACAAAAACTATTTGGCATGGAGGCAGTATATACCGATTCTCCCACTATTGTGAAGGTGGGGGAGACGGGGAAGTATGGCAAGGGGGTGTTCGCAAAAACAGATATAAAGAAGTGATGAGACACTCATGCCACCAAGGATATAATCCTTGGTGGCAGGTTTATTTTTAAAACCGGACATAAAACACAAGGCTAACAAATCTCTTATTATTCGTTAGTCTGGTAGTATATAAAATATGGAAACAATTCTTCCAAATAAACTTAAAAGAGGTGACAAAATTATGGTGGTAGCACCTTCTGATTCTCTACGCCTTATTTCTGAAAGGGTAAGAAAGATTGCGGATGAAAGATTCAACTCAATGGGGCTAGAATTATCTTTTGGTAAACATGTTGAGGAATTGGATGAATTCGATTCTTCAAGTATTAAATCGAGGGTCAGTGATTTACACGAAGCTTTCTCGGATAAAAGTGTAAGAGGTGTTTTTGCGGTAATAGGAGGTTTTAACTGCAATCAGCTTTTGCGATACATAGATTGGGATCTTATAAAAAACAATCCGAAAGTTTTTGTTGGTTATTCTGATACAACTGCCTTACAAAATGCTATATATGCAAAGACCGGGCTGATTACATATTCTGGGCCGGCATATTCGACATTTGGTCAAAAACTCTATTTTGATTACACTCTAGAATATTTTAAAAAATGTTTACTTAATGATGAAGAATTTAATATTTTGCCAAGCGAATCATGGAGTGATGATAGGTGGTATCGGGATCAAGAGGATAGAAAATTATCTAGGAACGATGGCTGGTTGGTTATTAATAGCGGTGAAGCAAGAGGGACAATTTTAGGTGCAAATATCTGCACCTTTAATCTTCTCCAAGGAACCGAGTATTTTCCAAATATATCTAATTCCATTTTGTTCATGGAAGATGACGCTGAATCTAAGATATTCAATTTTGATCGTGATGTACAATCTCTTATCCATCTTCCGAATTTCAATACTGTAAAAGGTATTGTCATTGGACGATTTCAAAACGCAAGTGAAGTAAAAACCGAACAATTAATAAAGGTTATTAAGTCAAAAAGGGAATTGGATCATATGCCGGTTTTGGCAAATGTAGATTTTGGACACACTTATCCCATGATCACTTTTCCTATTGGAGGGGAAGCTCAATTGACTGTTTCCGATAAAAAATCAGCGTTGGAAATAGTAAGGCATTGATTGAAAAGTAGTAAATCTGCGCATTTAATATCGTTCTTGTATTTCCAGTTTTTTTTCGGTTATCCTCTTCTGATACACAGATGCACTGCATGTGCATTCCCACATTGATAAAATACCCAAAATTGTCGTCTTGGTTTTGGTTGTCTTATAAGCCCAGCACACTTTTTCTTGTTCTCTATAATGCTACAATGGGGGATATGGATGAACCTACTCCAGAGAATTATTGGTCCCTTACTGAAGGGGTTTTTAATTGCCTAATTGATACGGAACGTTCAAATGTCTTTGAGCAGGCAATAAAAAATACAGTTCAAAAAGGGGATATTATTGTTGATATGGGGGCAGGTACTGGTATTTTAAGTTTATTTGCCGCACAAGCAGGAGCTAAAAAGGTGTATGCTATTGAATTTGATAATCGTAATGTTGTGACTCTTCAAAAAACAATAGAAGTAAACGGATTCAAAGACACGATACAGATTCTTCATGGGGATGTTACTAAAATCGATTTGCCTGAGACGGTAGATGTTGTTATTGGAGAAATGATTGCTACTGGATTGATCGAAGAGTTACAGATTCCTGCTATGCAAAATATTCGGAGATTTATGCACAGCACAACTAGGGTCGTCCTCAGAGAATATATCAGTTATATAGATCTTGTTTCAAATAAGGACGAATATTATGGTTTTAAGTTTCCGATTGTGCGTTATGAGTATTCTGACGAAGAGTCTTTAATCTCAGACCCTTTATCTCTGAAGGAGGAGTATAGCAGAATAGATTTTCTGAAAAATGAAATTGAATCAGGAGTAAATGTTGATGTGAATATCACTATCCAAAAAAATGGAATCTTGAATGGTTTAAGAATTTCTAGCCATACTGTTTTATTTGATGATTCCACTTTAGATGGAACGTTTGCTTACAGTTATCCGATAATTTTACCCCTTACACCATGTGAAGTTTACAGAGGAGACCAATTTCAAGTCAAATTAAGTTATCTTTATTGCAAGGGTTTTGGGAATCTTGAGTATTCTGTAGTACCATTAAAAAATGTATTGTGAGGCGTTCCCTGACTTATTTCTTATTTTTACAAGTGGAGTTCCGCACTTGTTGTATTATTCCCATATACCAGCTGTTCTTACGAGCTTTTTACTCGGGATATATATTTTTACCAATAACAGAAAAAATTTATTAAATCAGTTATTGTTTTCAATCTCGTGTGTTTTTGCTCTTTGGTCAGTTTTAAATTTAATTGCATGGACAAGCCCAAGTAGTCAGTGGCTAATGATGCTATGGCCAGCGTTTGGGGTGTTGTATTCTCTTCTATACGCGCTGTGTCTCTATTTCGTTTATGTATATATAGATAAAAAGGATATTTCGCTTAGTAGAAAGATTATCATCGCTGTCTTACTCCTTCCTGTTATCTTTTTTGCATCCTCAAAATGGAATCTCGAATATTTTGATATTCCTAATTGTGAAGTGCACGAGGGGCGTTACTTTACGAGCTATTACTATCTCCTCGGGCTCGTTTTCATGCTTTGGACCTTTGGAGTTATTGTGGTTCGGTACCGCAAAGCCAAACCTGCGTTGCGCAAGCAGATTGTGCCGCTGGGTGTGGGGATGCTCCTCTTCCTCCTCTCCTTTTTTGTCACTGGCTACTTAGCGAGTGCAATAGATAACTTTGAGTTGGAGCAGTATGGCCTCTTCGGGATGCTCATCTTTATGGGCTTCTTGGCTTACCTCATTGTGCAGTTCAAAGCTTTCAACATTAAGCTCCTTGCGACACAGGCACTGGTGGCAGGACTCGTTATCCTCATCGGATCAGAGTTCTTCTTTGTGAGAAATCCAGTGAACATCGTGCTCACGGGCATTACCCTCATTATCGCCATCGGCTTTGGTTATATGCTGGTCAAGAGTGTGAAGGGTGAGGTGGCGCAACGCGAGCGCATTGAGCGGCTCGCGGGGGATTTGGCAAAAGCGAACGACAGTCTCTTTGCGGCCAATCTCAAACTCAAAGAATTAGATCGGCAAAAGACGGAGTTTGTTTCCATCGCTTCACATCAGTTGCGGAGCCCTTTAACTGCTATTAAGGGATATACCTCAATGATATTGGAGGGCACATACGGTGTGGTTGAGGAGAAGATGCGTCAGCCGCTCCAAAATATTTTTGACTCCAGCCAACGGTTGGTGGTGGTGATTGAGGACTTTTTGAACATCACCCGCATTGAGCTGGGACGGATGAAGTACGAGTTTTCTAATCTCAACATCAAAGATCTCGTTGAGAAGGTTGTCTCCACGATGAAGGTTCCCGCCGAGCAGAAAGGACTTGTTATTAATTTCGTTGCGGAAGGAGGGGAGTATATGATTACTGCCGATCCAGGAAAGGTGAATCAGATTATTTCCAATCTTATTGATAACGCCATCAAGTACACACCCACTGGTTCCATAGAGGTCAAAGTGAGTGATGGCGAGAGTAAGGTACGCATCGCGATTAAAGATAGCGGTGTAGGACTCATGCCAGAGGTGATGCCAAAATTGTTTGAAAAATTTGTCCGTGCCGATGATGCCGGCAAGGTCAACTACTCGGGTACTGGTCTCGGGCTCTACGTGGCCAAGCAGATGGTGGAAGCGCATAAGGGTAAAATTTGGGCCGAGAGCGAGGGCGTTGGTAAAGGTTCCACCTTCATTGTTGAGCTCCCCGCGAAGAAGGACTTGCACTAGAAAGATATTTATGGTAGAATCAAAATAGACAGTTTGTCTTATTTACAAACTTTGAACTTTAACAAGAAGGGAGGTGAGCAACAATGCAATCCAAACGATGCGAAGCAGTTCCACTGCCGATGCAAAGTCAACAAACAGTACAACGTCTTCAAAACGAGATGCGGTACGACGAATGTACCCAAACATCTCATGGTCGATGTAGTGTGGGTGTTCCCACGACCTACACGACCATCAACGGAAGTGATGCCATGGTCGACTTTGACTAAAACTACACCAATCTTCAGAGTGACTAATTGGGGAGCATGTTTGTTATAAATATGCTCCCCAATTTTTATTTCTCATGAAAGGAGAGGAGAAATGGCAATTCTTGTCATAACGTGCAAAGCAGACTTCTCCGCCGATCTTGTTATCAGAAGTCTGGAAACCAAAGGTCAAACAGTTTATCGGCTGAACACGGAAGATTTGTGCACAATACACAACTTCGAAATTTCCTTCGATGATCATGGATTTGATGGCTTGATCAACTCTCAGTTACGTGAAATAAAGATTTCAGCAATTGAGAGTGTGTATTATCGAAAACCGTTTTTGCCTACCATCCATTTACAAGATCCAATTGCTGCTAAATTCATTAGAGAAGAAATCGACTTCTTCCTAAAATGGTTGTGGACGTTGCTGGGGGATAAGTTTTGGGTAAGTAGTTACTCGTCTATAAGATCAGCAGGTTCCAAGCTTGACCAATTACGAATTGCTCCGAAACTTGGTTTTTGCATTCCTAAAACCATAATTACCAATAAACCCAGAGTAGCGATAGATTTTTTTGACGCATGTGGGGGAAGGGTAATTAACAAGGTTTTACACTCGGTCATTTTGGAAGGCGATGGACAAAATTCCAATATCCTTTGCCACCCTATTTGCCGAGAAGATTTGGATGCTGAAGACCCAATAAAAATGGTTCCCTGTGTGTTTCAGGAGAAGATTGAAAAAGATGTTGAGCTTAGAATTACTGTAGTCGGAAGTCGAGTGTTTTCTTGCGAAATACATTCTCAACAGAGTTCCAAGACCAAGGATGATTGGAGAAACTACGATTTCGAAAATACTCCTCACTTGAAGCACGAGCTACCAGCAACTGTTGAGAATCAATGTCGGGCACTGCTACGACATTATGGTCTCGCATATGGAGCGATTGACATGATCCTCACTCCCAAAGGAGAATATGTTTTTTTGGAGATTAACCCCAATGGGCAGTACCAGTGGATAGAAGAACTCGCTGGCCTACCTATTACAGAGGCAATCGCGGATCTCCTTATTACCAAGCAAATTACCTGAAAAGACTAGCTCAGGAAAGGAGGGATCCCCCCTCCTTTTTTCTTTTAAAAATAAAAGAATGAATAGAATTACTGCCACTTGAGAAAATTCAGCAATTGTGTCATTGTTAAAAAATCCACAGACGATATGGAAAGAACGAATTACAAAGAAATTGCCCGCGAATTGATCCAGATGGGGAAGAAGGATCAGGAATATCGGATGAAAATGATTGGTAAACAATCTTGGGAGGATCTCAAGGAAGAGATCTTGTCTTTAGATAAAGCCAATACTAAAAAATTAAAAGAAATTTTGACCGCGATTGGGTTACCAACAATAAGCAAGGTGGGCAAAAAAGCTGCTCTTAATGCATGGCTTGTTGCCCAACATACGCCGGATGCTAAATTTAGGCAGGGATATCTAATACTGATGAAAAAGCATTCGGATGATGTTGATCCAATCAACATGGCAATGATGCACGATCGAGTAAGTATGGAGAACGGCAAACCTCAAACATACGGCACGCAGTTCCAGAGAGATAAAGATGGTAGTTTTGTTTTATGGAAAGTCCGAGATAGAAAAAATTTAGATATCCGCAGAAAAAAGATGGGGCTATCTCCATTAGACGAACACATAAAGAAAGTATCTAAATCTTACAAAATGACTTTTCGAGAATAAAAAATAATGATTAAATATGACAAAAAAGATTATTTTAGACTTAGAAAACAACGAGGAGACAGAAGTTGATATTTTTACACACTTTTTAAATAGTGCGCAATATCCCCAGCATAAAAATATAATATTTTCCGCCTTCCCTGAATTAAAAGAAAAACTTGATTCGCAACAAAAAGAAGACGAAAAATCTACCGTCAGAGATTTTCTAAAAATAATCAGGGAAAAAAACAAAGACAACATACAAAAATCAGTCGTCTTTATCAAAAGTGAAATAGAAAAATACGGAGAGAAAACACTGGAGATATTGGCCGATTTAATGAATTATAAATGGAAACCAAATAGCGAAAATTATTCCTTGGTACCCACAATTTTTCCATTATCTCCATTTGATGGGAATACTTTCTTTTACTCAATATATAAATCATTAAGCGGTACCACTGAGTATCCGAAAGTGCTGGCCGTTTCTGCGCATGAAATATCACATATCATTCTTTTGGATATTCTAAAAGATAAAAATATAGAACTAGATCAAGAATTATTATATTTTGCAAAAGAATTGATTGCCCCAGTACTTGTCTACCAAGATGATTTCAATAATATTTTCAAAAAAGAAATAGTAGGAAATTATAATGTTTTGGAAGTATATTTTGAGCAGGATGGCAAAGTAATAAAAGCCTTCGATTATTTTCTTGAAATGTTTGTGAAGAATAGGTCTGAAGGAAAAGATTTTAGTGTTTTTCTCGATAAAGTGATTTCTGCGTGTAGAGGAATAGAATCAGAAATAAAAGAAAAAAGAAATTTTGACAACACCTATGGTCTACAAATAATGAAGGACACCGAACTCTTAACTAAATTTAGGGAACCGATTAAATTAAAATAAACTCATCATTTTGATAGACCCCTTGCCTCGAGCGGATATGGAAGAAATCTATAAAATCAAATACGTTGACGCTTATTACATTTTTGAGAACGAGATAGGCACAACAAAATTATCTCCCCATGAGGCGTTTGGATATGTAAAAAAGAATAGGGATAACATTATTATTACTTTTGTAAAAAAAGTATCTGTATCGGGAGGACAAGAGAGGGCTAATGACAACTTTATTGTTAAAGGATTAGTCATCCCTGATTCAGCGCTACTCTCTGTAAGTAAAGATTTTAAAATTACCATCCCCAGTAACTTAAAAGAATCATCACTTGTCGCGGTTGCTTGGCGAGATGTTGTATATGTGGGCAATACGGAGAGAAGAGATTGCTCCGTGATGTATTCCGAGGGGATTCTCCATAGTGTGCACGATGATCATATTGTATTAAAAAATCCAGAAACTATCCGAACATATCCTGCTCCAGTTATAAATCATCCTAGTGGAAAGCCCACCTATTACATCATACCTAAGTCGTTCATTACTGACATAAAAACTACCGTATGACTACCATAATTCCTAATGATCAAAACGATACAGAAAACAACACAGTTGTTGAGTTACTCATAAAAAGCAGTAATGGTAGTCACTGTAAGTGTGTTGGTGTGCTTATGTGGGAGAAAGATTCTGTATGCAGGATAGGGTTTAATTCAAAAAATGATGAAGTAATTGATTTCTTAGATCTTAATAAAAAAGAGATACTCGAAATGAGAAAGGTTGAAGAAAGAGAGATAAAATTATTGAATTAAGAAATGCATGTCAGTATTCTCTAAAGGTATGAAAGTGAAAAATGATGTACAGGCAATTATTATCAAAAAAGAAGGGGATGATTTTTTATTTCTTACGATTGAAAGGTTGGACAGGGATACTCAAGAAAGTGAAATCCGGTTTGTTAAGGGTGGAGTTGAGAAAGGGGAAGAACCTGAGCAAGCACTGAGAAGAGAAATAAAAGAAGAAGTAGGTGTTACCGACATACAACATATTGAGCCATTATGTCATTACTCGTACATTGCTGGAGAAGTGAGACATGAAGTTGATGTTTTTCTCGTTCTCGTTGATTCTCATGAGGTTGTCTCCGTTAATTCTTCTCAAGAAGGCGGATATACTATCAAGAGCGCTCAATGGATGACAGGAGAAGAAACTGCTCAAAAACTAACATTTGAAGATGAAAGAAAACTAGTCCTTCAGACGACGATATCGGGCAAGTGTGGAGAAAAATTTTAGAGGAATAGTCTCAATTCTTCAGTCAGTTTCCATAGATGTTCTTTAGCCAAAGAATCTACGCAAGAATTTAAGAAATTTTGAATCTGGGCAATATATTTGTCGTTGTTCACGAACTTTGGATACAGGTGCTGTTCATTCTTTTGATAAATTTCGATGAAGTTGCCCATGTGTGAAGTGAAGTCAGCAATCTTGATCAGTTTTGCCCCGTCAGAAATTTTTCTAATATGCTCGTAATATTCTGTCATCAAATCTTGTTTTGTCATCTCAGGTCTTGTTGGATCTTTCCAATCTTTGGGATGTGATACTTCTAAAACTAGATTTAAAACATCTCGTCCAAATTTTTCAAGCATTTCTTTCTCTGTAGTATTGGTGTCCTCCAAGACATCGTGTAAAAGTCCAGCGATCAAAGTATTTTCATCCTCCACCTTAAAATCTTCTTTCAAAAAACCATAAACTTCTAAAAAATGATTTTGAACATTAACTTCGGAAAATTTCTTGGTAGCAAATTCTTTGGCGCGTTCAACGTTATCCATATCTGCATATGATATCATGGTAATGTATTAGTTAAAGGTAGTGAGTTATTTATCTTTCTTTTTTAATAACTCCAGCCCTCCACCGCGAACCCATAACCATACTAACAATAATTAGCCTAATTAATTACAAGACAAATTATCTCTATTTCTCCAAGATGATTATTTTTATTAATGGTTCCATAAATGCTGGGAAAAGTACTGTTGCCAAAATCTTAGCTGGGGAGCTGGAGAATACAGCTCTTTTGGAAATTGATTCTCTCCGAGATATGATTGGCTGGATGCCTATTGAGCAAGCTATTCCGATTAATCTTGAAAATGCCATTTTGCTGATCAAGAATTTTTCAAAAAGGGGACTGAATGTAATAATCCCCTATCCGCTATCTCAGAAAAACTACGACTACGTTATGGGTTCTTTGAATGAGCTGGAAACTAAAATTCATATTTTTACCCTAGCTCCAAGATTAGAAAAGGCTTTAACAAATAGGGGCAACAGGGAACTGGATGATTGGGAAAGGCAGAGAATCAATCATCATTATAATATTGGCATCCATAATCCGAGCTTCGGAGAAATTATCGATAATTCTGATCAAACACCAAAAGAAACAGCAGAACAAATATTGATTAAAATAGATCACACTGTTAGTTTTGGAAAATAGAAGTATCCTGTATTAGTCCGCCAGTTCGAACTTTTGTTCTCATCAATAAATTAATACTTACTCAAATCGAACCACTTGTTCTCAAATCCCGCCTCTTTCAAAATACGCATTACAAAATCTGTTTTACTTTCAATATACTTCTCCTTACCAGTCGGATCTTTCTTTATGAGATCTTTTTTAAGTGCACCATAGGCATCTCTATCCTTATTGTGTTCACGCAAATAATCCCTAAACAAAATCTGTCGCTCCAAAAAGCTTCCTTTGTCACTATAGCAAATTGAAAGATGATATTCGGTAGGCATACCTTTTCTTAGAAGATGTCGCTCTGTAGATACGTCTTTATCGTGATCGTCTCTGCTGGATGGATATCCAAGGGTGGCTAAGAGTTCAATCAACGATTCAGCATCTTCCGAAGATGGTACCTCGATGGCGATATCTATTATTGGTTTTGACGCGAGACCCGGAATAGATGTGCTCCCGATGTGTTCGATTTTTGTTATCTTGTCTCCCAGCAATTCCCTAATTCGCTTGGCTTCTTGTTCATATGTTTCTGCCCACTGAGGATTATATTCCCTGACTTCCTGATGAGAGGTGTCGATTATTTCGGTCTTTTGTTTCATAACTTAAATTATATAAAAATCACCGAGCTAAAACTAGAAGATTATTGATTGTATTCAAGTGGTATTGAGTGTTTGGGTATATACTAATCCAATCAAATGATTGGGGTTATTTTTGTACCACAAAGGTGAGTTCAAACCTAAAAAATAAAAGCTAAACTATTTAGATAAAGAAGAGGTTTCGGCTCTTCGCATCGTTGACAAGATTAGGAGCATCACAACTTAGTTTTAACTGTTTTTATTGTATCATTGCTGTATGACCACAATACACATCATATTTTCTGAAGAATTTGAGGTAAAAAGGATTCAAAACACCATCAAAAGTCTTGATTGGTATATGAAGAATGGTTACAGCTATGATTTTCTCTCTTTTCCGCAGGGTATGAGTGCAGACGAGTGCTCAAAATTAGAAGACAGTAAGTTGAAAGAACTGATTCAAAAAGAATACGCCGACTCATTCTTTGATGCCTCCAGACAGACGATTGAGAACTCGTGGAATGAACTGGGGAGTAGTATTGAAAAAGCATTAACTCTATACGGATGCACTATCCCTGACTCTTACACCATTTTTCTTACTAGGTATGGGATACGAGGGAGCTATCATCTCCCAAATGAAATAATTATTAATGTGCAACGGGCGTGGGATAAGGGTCTGTTAAAAACGCTTGTCCACGAGGCGTTGCACCTTGGCGTAGAACCCCTCATTCAAACATATGCTATTTCGCAGAAGAATAAAGAGTTAGTAGTGGATGCAATGCTTAAAATTTCTTTTCCCGAACTCTATAAGAGTAAGAGCGATGAGGAAGAAAAAAGGATAGAATCTGTCGTTTCACTTTTTAACCAACATAACAATAATGCGGAAGAAGTCATTGCTCCCCTAAGATAAAAAACCCCACAAAATCTATTTTAGATTTTGTGGGGCGCGTCTTCGGAGACCATTTCCTTAACGTTCCATATGTTTAAGGACTTCAAAGTAGAGATCCTCAACAATTTTTTCCTGCGCTTTGCCGATCCTCGCGTAATGGTCCATTCCTGGCGCCGAGTTAATTTCAAGGATCCAGTAGACACTCGGTTTTTCATTGATGTTACCCTCAATGATGAGATCTACACCGCAGAAACGTAATCCCATATCACGAGTGAGATTCACTGCCAGCTTTTTAAACGCTGGATGTACTTTCTCACTCACGTCCACCGAGTCGCCTCCCGTGGAGAGATTGGCATTGTCCAAGAGGTAGACTCTCTGTCCTTTGTCTGGGATGGACTTAAATTTGAGTCCTTGGTGTTTCAGTTTGATTGAAATACGCGGATCGTCCACATCAATTTGTGTATCACGGCTTGATGCGACAAATTGTTCCTGTTTCCGTTTCAAGAGCTGTTTAATGGTGGACTTTCCGTCACCTACCACATTGAGCGGAATCCGTTCATAGGCGGAGATTACCTTATTATCAAGGACGACAAGACGATAATCCGATCCTTTAACCATTTGCTGAACGAGGACTATTCTGTCTCGCTTGAACACAAAACGCACCGCCCGATAGAATTCTTGTTTGTTGTGAACAAGCGAAACCCCTACACCTTGACTGCCACTGTTTGGTTTGACGATCACTGGGAAGCCCAATGTCCGTGCATACCGGTATGCGGCGTCAATATTTCTGCGGGGTAAACCGATCGCGCATGCCCATTGATTCGAAAAAAATGTTTTACTGCTCGGCACAGTCGGATACCCCATCGTTCCCATAAAGAAATTTGCATAGTCTTTATCTCGCGCAATTTCTGAACCTCCCATAGGATTAAGGTCAAGTGTGTTGTATCTGAAGTAGGAGTGGCGGCCACTTTTGAAGGTAATTTGACCGACAATTCCCCATATAGGCTCCACAAGAACGGCCGCTCCAATTCGAGGAGCGATCTTTTGCAGTATCCGTCCAAGCACTAATGATTCTTTTTTATTTTTCATAATCCCTCCTCTCTTTCCTCGTGTATTGTTAAGGAATCAGGCGGCTGAACATTTCAACCTCTCTGGCTCACAGCCTAGAACGATTATGGTGTTATGTCAATTCAATTCGATCTCGTGTATATATCTGATGTCAGTCCCAGTAGTCTTGAAATATTACATTTGTTAAAGCCAGACAGCGTTGTGTTTGAAGAAGAATCAAGTGATACGGAAAAGATGGATCAACGAATGAAAAATATCAACAAGCTACATCATAAGCAAAATCAAAACGGCAACTACCTCTACATAATGTTCAGGGCGCGGTGGGTAAAAAGTGAATCGCGAATTATGTTAAAGCAGGTGTTGTAGAATTTTACTTCACCGGCTTTTACTTTTTTTTCTTGCGATGAGAACAATTCAATTGCTTCGGGTAAAGAAAGCCATCTCACGTATGTACCAATATCCGCCTCGTTTTCAGTGAGAATTGCGGTGCCGCAAGAGATGACCTTCGCAGAATATCCATAACTGATGCCATGTCTGCCGTCACGAGCACGAAAATCTTCAGTTATACCAAGCGCATTTTGAATCTCTATTTCACAGCCCGTCTCTTCTTGACATTCACGCTTGACCCCTTCAATAATAGACTCGGTACTCTCTATCCCACCGCCAGGCAACAGGAAAAAATCGTTTACCTTATTACCAATCAAAGCAATTTTGTTCTCCTCATTGAAGAGGACGGCTTTACCAGTTAGACGATCTTTCCAGACTACATTACTTATATCTAGTGCATCCGGAAAGATATCCTTGTCGCGCAATATCATCAATATCCCGCTGTTTCCCTTATCGTCTAAGTTACTCATTAAATCGAGTTTACTGCGAAACGAAAGAAAAACCAACCAGAAAGGATAGTGCCATGGAAAATCCGAAAATAATCATCAGCAGACACGCAGAGTCCCTTGAAGATACAGATAATAATATTTATGATGTACTAAGTGATCTTGAGATTCCGCTTACCGAGAAAGGGATCTAGCAGGCTCAAAACTTTGAATAAACTTCTCAAGAAACATAGTTTTCCCATCACTCGCCTTCAAAAAGGTTCGTGATGTTATTGCCTCTTATTTTTGTCTGTAAAGCCCGCGATTTATCATCGTCGGGCTTTTTGTTTCCTGCCACGTTTTGTTATAGTTTATAAATGAGAAAAAACGGTACAAAAATAATGACTTTAAGAGAAAAAATAAAAATAGTATGCAAGATACTTTTTTGTTACGAATAGAAATCAAGAAAGACATTGAGCAAGATGTACAACTCATATTGCGAGAGTTTTTTAGTTTTGGAATGGAACATTTTAAAAATCGTATTCTTTTCTTTTATAAACAATTGAAAGAGCAGGTTGATAGTGTAGAAGAGAATAAAAAAGAAGCTGTCGTTGAGGAATATTTTAGAGGAATGTATAGAAGTAAAGAAGAACAGATTGATTTAATTGTTACCCAAAGCAAAAAAATTATTGATGAGAAATCAGAAATATGTTTAAGAGCACTGACAGACTTAATGGACTACCAGCCAAAAAAAGAAGAAATCTTTCTCGGTATTCCAACTCTTTTACCACATTCTCCCTTCAACCGTCCCATTTTCTATTTTTCTATCGCAGGGCCACTTTTTGTTGGAAGGCAGAATGAAGTGTTGGACACCGCCATTCACGAAATATCACACTTTTTGTATTTTGATATCGTGGATGATCTCGGTATCGATTTAAAAAGTAATCAAACTCTTTGGCATTTTGGTCATCTCTATAAAGAAGCGTTAACTGGTGCGCTGTTATCAGAGCCAGTAATGGAAGAAATTTTGAATAGGAAAAATTATCTAGGAAATCCAGAAATCCAAGAGTTGTATATTAAGAGAGGGGGAGAGGAGAAGATATTATTGCGAGAGTATTTACGGAAAGTTTTTAAGGAATATAAGAAGAAAGGTCTTAGATTTTCCGATATGGTTAACGATACGGTAAGAGAATTACTTCCCACTGCCAAGCAGTTTAATGAAAAGAAGTTATTTTGGAATAACTATGAACAAGAGCTTAAAAAAGAGGATTCCGACAAGCGAATATTGTATGCTGAACCGATAGAAATTTAAGAAATCTATGCTCATCAAACAATTATACGGAACCCAGTTTAAGGGGGATGCTCACGGTAACTACACCCCTTTCCCTATTGAAGATCCTCAACATCTTGCAGTAAGGCGCAGAAAGGTGGGGCTTGGCTCATTCGCGGAATATCAGAAGAAAATGATGGGTCTCTGATAAATGGTCTTAATGAAAAATGCCCTAGTTGACAGGGTTCTCGTGTTTCTGTAGTATGTACGTGGCTCTACGGAGCTCGTATTTTTTATGGCGCGATCACTCAAAAAGGGTCCCTACATTGATCCTAAACTTTTAAAGAAGATAGAGGGCAAACGCCCCGCGGATTCTGCAGTGATTAGAACATGGTCACGGGCAAGCCAAATCGCACCTGAAATGGTTGGCTTTACTTTTGGTGTTCATAACGGCCGGAGCCATATTGAAGTGTTGGTGACAGAAGATATGGTTGGTCATCGTCTCGGCGAATTTTCTCCCACCCGCAAATTCATGCGCCACGGAGGTAAGATGCAAAAGGAGTTAGAGGAAAAGAAGAAGGAGGCTGAAATTGCCGCCGCGAAAGCCGCTAAAACAGTAACGGAAACCAAGAAATAATCCATGAAGGCTACACTCTCAAATTACCGCCAATCTCCGCGCAAGGTACGACTCCTCGCGGACTTAGTGCGTGGTAAGAAGGTGGGGGAAGCCATTACGACGCTTACGCACCTCCCTAAGCGTGCCTCTGATCCGGTTAAGAAGCTTATTGAGAGCGCTGTCGCCAACGCACTTTCAACGGACTCTGCTAAGAATAAGAAGGAGGATTTGTATATTAAGGAAATTACCGTTGATAAGGGAGTGGTCTTGAAGCGCATGCGCCCTGGCGCACGCGGAAAAGGGTACCCACTTCATAAGCATACCAGCCACATTCATGTAGTTTTAGATTCTCACCATGACGCATAGAGTACATCCATACGCACATAGACTCGGTATTATCCGCGACTGGCAGTCACGCTGGTTTGGTACGCGTGGTAAGTATCAGGAATACCTCAAAGCTGATGTTCTTTTGCGCGAGTACCTCACCAAGCGTCTCCGCGGTCTCTATGTTGACATGGTAGATATTGAGCGCGGCGCAGATTCATTCCGCATTACCATCAAGACGTCTCGTCCTGGTATGGTTATCGGGAGAAGTGGAGAAGGTGCAACCAAGCTGAAGAGCGACATTCAGGCAGAATTGCGCAAAGTTGGCGCAAGTATTCCCCGCGATTTTAAATTGGATATAGATGAGATTAAGACTCCCGAGGCGCACGCGGCTATTCTTGCCTATATGGTTGCCGAAGGTCTTGAGAAGCGCTTACCCTTCCGCCGTGTTGCCAAGCAGGCCATGGAGAAAGCAATGGCGACCAAGGGTGTGGAAGGAGTGAAGATTGCACTCTCCGGCCGATTGGGCGGAGCGGACATGGGACGTCGCGAATCGTTCAAAGCAGGACAGGTACCCCTCTCTACGCTTCGCGCGGATATTGACTTCGCTCGTGAGAAGGCCTACCTCTCCTACGGGGTTATTGGTATCAAGGTCTGGATTTACCGTGGTGAAGTATTTGAATCCTAGAACAGCATATGTTTCCTAAAAAAGTAAAATTTAGAAAGTGGCAGACTGACCGCGTCAATCCTCATAAGGCGCGTGTTGAGACGCGTGGCACCAAGCTCTCCTTCGGCTCACACGGACTTAAGTCCGTGGGTGCGGCACGTATCAAGAGTAATCAGATAGAGAGTGCACGTAAAACAATGACGCGTCTTACCAAAAAGACGGGTAAGATTTGGATTCGTATTTTCCCTGACCGACCATACACCGCCAAGGCGGCTGAAGTGGGAATGGGTAAGGGGAAGGGTGATCCGCAGGGATACGTGTTTGATGTACGTCCTGGACGAATGATTTTTGAGATTGACGGACTTCCCGCAAATGAGGCAAAGGACGCGCTCCGAAAGGCAGGGGCAAAATTACCCGTTAAGACTGCCATCGTGAGCCGCGATTAATATGAAGAAAGAAACATATAAAGGGAAAAAAGCCAGCGAACTTCTTGAGGTAGTGGGGAAGCGGCGTGAAGAGCTCCGGACGCTCCGCTTTGACATTGCCGGAAGTCGTGGTAAAAATACCAAGGACATTAAGGCACATCGCCGCGATGTCGCACGGGCACTTACCGAGCTTTCCCGCATCAGTAAGGCAAAATAATATGACTACCACTACACACATAATGCGTAAAACGCTTCAGGGGACTGTCGTCTCTGACAAAATGTCACAGACCGTGGTGGTTTTGGTGAAGCGTTATGTCAAACATCCTAAGTATGGTAAGTTCATCTCACGGAGCAAGCGCTATAAGGCGCATGATCCCAAAGGACTTTTTCACGAGGGAGATACCGTGCAGATTCGTTCCTGCAGACCGCTTTCCAAAGATAAGCATTTTGAGGTGATTTACGCCTAAATACGACTATGATACAGCCATGCTCACTTGTTACGATCGCAGATAACACCGGTGCAAAAATCGGACGCGTTTTCAAAATACTCGGCGGATCCAAACGTCGTTATGCGCGAGTGGGCGATATTTTGGTTCTTTCGGTACAAATTGCCGAACCTCGTAAGTCCGTAAAGAAGAAGGAGGTACACCAAGCGGTCGTCGTGCGCACCAAGAATGCGATACGCCGTAAGGATGGCACCTACATCCGCTTTGATGAGAACGCGGTGGTACTTCTTGAGAAGGGTAAGCAGGAGCCAAAGGGCGGACGTATCTTCGGTCCTATTCCTCGCGAGATTGCCGAACGCGGATATCAGAAAATTGCCTCGTTGGCACCAGAAATTGTGTAATACCATGTCACTTTCAATTAAAAAAGGGGATACCGTCATCATGCGCTCCGGAAAGGATAAGGGCGTGAAGGGAAAAGTTTTATTGGTGCAGACAAGCACCGATCGCCTTGTGGTGGAAGGGGTGAATATCAAAAAGCGCCGTGAAAAGAGTCGCAAGCAGGGGCAAAAGGGACAGGTGTTGGAAAAGCCGGCTCCAGTAGCTCGCGCCGCTGTCTCACTCTTTTGCGAGAAGTGCGGTAAGGGAGTGCGCTTTGGTGTACGGGGTGAAGGTACAAAAAAAATTCGTATCTGCCGCGGTTGTGAACGAGAAATCTAAAATACTACTATGATTGGAACAAAAGAAAGAATTGAGAAGGCCTTGCCGAGTATCGGCGAGAAATTGGGACGGACAAACCGTCTCTCTTTGCCGCGCCTTGTTAAGGTAGTGGTTTCTTCAGGTACCGGCCGCGCCAAAGATAAGACACGTAACGAGCATGTGGCAAAGCGCTTGGCAATCATTACCGGACAAAAGGCTTCTCCTCGCCGTGCAAAGCAGTCTATTGCGAGCTTTAAGCTCCGTGAGGGGGATGTTATCGGATACGCGGTGACCCTTCGTGGCGCACGCATGTACGCATTTTTGGATAAACTCATTCATGCGTCATTGCCTCGCACCAAAGACTTTAAGGGTGTCAGTTCAACCGGCGTGGATGAGGTAGGCAACCTCACTATCGGAATTAAGGAACATACCATTTTTCCCGAGACCGCAGACGAGGAACTCCGCGACATCTTTGGTTTGGCCGTCACGGTTGTAACAACTGCGCATACTCGTGAGGAAGCCCGTGTACTCTTTGATGTCATCGGTGTTCCCTTCAGTAAAACTTCTGCAGTAAAGCAGAAAGTCTTACGAAAAAAAGGGAAGAAGTAATCTAACGGGGGAAAAACTCCGTCAATTCGCTGGAATAGTAAAATTCATAGGCGAGACCACCAAAGCTATATACGGTCTCGCCTATTTCTATCGGTGCGCCACCGGCACGAGGTTCCGCATTCGGTTTGGAACTTCCGAATCCGATGTTAAAAAGTGTTGCAATGACATCGGGACGTGTACTGATGTCAAAACCCGCACGTTCCCACTGGGCCATAATCTGTTTGATATACAGCGCGGCGTAGAGATAGGAGTAATAGTGATTCTTCTCATCTGCGATGCGGGCAAAACGTTCAGTATCGGGATCCGCAGTTTCAAAATCAAGCAGATGCTCGTATGCTTCTCCTGGATAAAAAGGAGATTCCCTGTTTATAAGATGGGTTTCAACGGCACTGGCAGTTTCCGGTTTAAAGCCCATAACTCCCCAACTGAACTGGGTTTGGTTTCCTAATACTTGGAGAGGTCCGAAGAATGATTTGAATACTTCTCGTTCACTAGTGAAAAGGCGGAGCTGTTCCGGGACGAGACAGGAGACGATAAGACGAGCGGGGACTCCCGTCACTGCGGCGGCACGGTTAATCGGTTCGCGATCTTTGGTAATGGCGGATTCAAGCGCGTACCACTCCTCACCGTGTGCCCATGAGAAAGCGTTTCGCTCCTGCATCCGCGAGGTACTCGTTGCGAGAGGAGAATCTGCAATACCGCGTACATTTGTCCATCCGTACTTTACTCCAAAAAACCCAAGAACAAGCAAAAAACCAATAAGTGCAAAAAGGTAGATGAGGCCATTTCCGAGCCAGATGAAGTATTCTTTCATGCGCGGCTATTCTAACAAAAATAGAAGGAGTGGTACAATCATATAGAGAAGGTGTCTCCGTTTCGGTATTATCAGTGTTAATTCTAAAACACTATGAAAAAAAGAATATGGTTGTTTACTCTCATCGCGAGTCTTCTCCTTGCTCCGGCGTTTGCGCGTGCAGATGATAATTTGAAGTCGGCGTGCACAACTATCGCTCGGCTTGTACAGGCGTACCCACAATTTAATCTGACGGTTCCTTCTTCCTGCAATGAATGGCTCATGGATGATAAAAAAGAGTGCGTGAAGCTTCAGGCAAATCTCCGCATTGGTGATCGAGGCGAGCGTGTTCGCGCCTTACATACACTGCTGGTCCGTGCCGGATATGGTCCTTTCACGAGCGATGAGTTCAGCGAAAAAACGGCAGAAGCCGTCGTTGGTTTTCAGGAACAGTACCGTTCAGAGGTGCTTGCCCCATATGGCCTTTCACGAGGGACAGGATTTGTGGGAGTCTCAACGCGGGCGAAATTAAATGCGCTCTTTTCTTGTGCGACTTCAACTACTGGCACTATCTCTTTTCTCCGTATCACATCTGCACCGAGTACCCTAAAGGTTAACGAAGTAGGGACGTGGAAATTAGGAGTAACGACACCGTATAGCAGTAATTATTCCGTCACGGTTACGTGGGGAGACGAAATTTCCACCGCTACCGCGATTACTTCTACCAACACAACAACATTCACGCACAGCTATTCAGCGACAGGCACCTATTCGGTTATTTTCCGCTTGAGCTCGGGTGGCCAGACACAGACGGTTACAAGCATAATAGATGTTGAGACAGGTGACACAACAGAACGAAAAATAACTGTCATTTCTCCAAATGGGGGAGAATCATGGCAAGTTGAAGAGACAAGAACTATTTCTTGGAATGCTGAAAAAGCAGGAGAGGTGAGTCTTTGGCTTAATCCTAATATTCCTTGTATTATATATATAGGTGTTGCCAATACATGCCCATTATTTGAACTAATACTCATTGCTCGTAATGTTTCTTCTCAAATTGGTGCGAATAGTTATGTGTGGAATATTACCGACACACAAAATCGTCAAGTAAGCACCAGTCGGTCAAAAGTTGTTGGAAGACATTATTTGCAAGTTTGTACAGATGCCGGTCTTGACGGATGGCCTCAGAATTGTGACAAGAGTAATAATCCTTTCAGTATTCTTGCACAAAACTCAACAAATCGTGCTCCTTCTATCACTTCCATCTCGGGACCTTCAAGCCTCTCGGTGGGGACTACGGGTACATGGGAAATGCGCGCATCTGACCCTGAAGGAAAACGACTTACCTATTCAATCCTCTGGGGTGACGATGCCGCTCGGGATACTCAATTAGTGGCAGAGATTAGGGGGGCATCATCGGCTCAAACGACAAACTTTACCCATAGTTACTCACGGGCGGGGACATACACGGTCAGAATTACTGTTTCTGATCAACTTGGCGCGTATGCAGTGTCAACAATTACGGTCGTCGTTCAATAAGGGCGTGATATACTTACAGGATTACTAATGAGACTAGAGACTAACTTCACATACGTATGAAAATGAGACGAACTTTTACTCTCGTAATGATTATAGGGCTTACCCTCATCCTCTGCACCCCTGTTGCTTTGGCGGCGAGGAAAAAGACAATCAAACAAGTAGTGTCACAGGTGCAATCGTTTGTAACCTCACGACCAAGCATGTTGCCATGCAATACTACTTTTACCCAAAATCTCACCGTGGGTAGTACTGGATCCGATGCAACTAAATTGCAGGCCTATCTATGGTGGAGAGGGTTCCTCGCCATAAAAGATTTTAAGATTGGAACTTTTACCGCTTCTACCGCTACTGCACTTAAACTTTGGCAGGGTGTAAACGGAGTTATTCCTGCAGACGGGTATTTTGGAGAGGGATCACGAGTAATTGTGAATAAAGATCTCGCCTGTGTCACTGCGTCTGCTCCCACTACGCCTATTGCTAGCACTACTCCTCCTACTGAGACAACAACCCCTTCTCCTACGACAGAAACTCCAACTGCTACCACGACGATTCCCATAACTCCGACAACATCAGCTACGACCACTATTCCCACCGAAACGACAACGGCTACTACGACCCCTACCACCCCGACAACAAACCAGACTGTGGTTGATCCTGAAGTAAGCGTTCGTTATCACACAGACTTCAATGGTACACCGTGGTTTGACCTTGAGAATTGTGCGAAAGACAAGTTGGTCAATAAATCTTACTATACCTATAAGTGTGAGGCGGCCGCCTACTTTTACGTGACAGTTAAAACAGGGGCAACGCCGATAACTGTATTGAAAAATGGTGGTAATGTTAAATATTGTCGCCAAACTTCCGTAGGAGAGTTCTCGTGTTATGACGGAACTTCTATCGTCTACCCGAATGCAACAGAACAATCAGTCTCAGCAACATCAAGAACTGCCCCGTATAAGATACTTGGGAAAAAAGATGTTACGGTAAAAGCAAATAGCACGGTAACCTTCACCGTGCGGGGTATTGTAGTGACCAACACTGTCCCGATGGATACATACGAAGCTCGCTTTACGGGACTTAATTATCTGGATGCAAATAAGGTAAAGGTAACAGCGTCCCAGACTGCCACATTGCCGGCATCTTCAATCGGCACCTTTGGTTCAAAGAGCACCTCGCTTGCTCCTACAACTCAAATTGGTTCAGTACGTGCTGTACTCCAGTCCTTGCTTGAAGTGCTTCGCGCACAACAATAAGATTATTTGGAAAGAATAATTACTAATTATTCAAAACCCCATCCGCAGTGACGGATGGGGTTTTCCTGTTGAGCCACGGTTTGTCATTCTTGTGCACAGCTTGGTGGGCTTTGATCTGCCGGTATTTCGGATACAATAGATGAACATTATTACTATTTTTATTTTTTATGACCAAAATCAGCAAAAAAGTTGCCAAAACGGTTGCAAAAACTGTAAAAACCGCAAAAAAAGAAAAGAAAATTGCATTTCCGAAGCAAATAAGAAAACGCAATGGCACCATTGTTGATTTTGACGTTACTCGTATTGAATCGGCTATCGGTAAAGCGATGCGGGCGGCGGGGGAGTTTGTGGAAGGTGCCCCCGAGCGAGTTGCGACGGCTGTTGCACTCGGTCTGGCAAGTGTTCATAAAGATGAAAAGGGCTATATCTCCAGTGTTGAAGAGGCGCAGGATATTGTGGAACGGGAACTTATGTTGGCAGATTTCGTGGCAACCGCCAAGGCCTATATTCTCTATCGTGAACGTCGTGCCGAAGTGCGCCGCGAAAAAGGAGAGATTCCGGAGAAAATCCGTGACATGGTTGCAGAAAGTAAGAAGTACTTTAAAAATCCTCTTGGTGAGTTCATTTACTACCGTACCTATTCTCGTTGGATTGACGATGAGGGACGACGGGAAACGTGGGTAGAGACCGTGGACCGCTATGTCAACTTTATGCGTGAGAATTTAGGGAAGCGTCTCTCCGAAAAGGAATATGCCGAGGTACGACAATCTATTCTCTCGCACGAAGCAATGCCCTCTATGCGCTTACTGCAATTTGCAGGAAAGGCGGCGCGTGCAACCAATGTCTGTGCGTATAATTGTTCCTTTACCGCACCAACCAAGTTGGAAGATTTTGCGGAAATCATGTACATCTCTATGTGCGGTACGGGTGCAGGATTCTCGGTAGAGAGCCAGTACGTGCAACAGCTCCCCGTTATAAAGCGACAGAGCGGTAAAGTGCGGCAAGTACATGTTATTGATGACAGTAAGGAGGGATGGTGCGATTCACTTACTCTTGGTCTTAAAACGTGGTATGCGGGGGAAGATATCCAATTTGATTATGGGAAATTGCGTTCCGCAGGTGCCCGCTTAAAAACAATGGGAGGTAAATCGTCCGGTCCCGACCCACTGCGTGATCTCCTTAACTTCACTCGTTCCACCGTGCTTAAACGGCAAGGGAGACGTCTCACCAACTTGGATGCACATGACATTATTTGTAAGATCGGTGAAATTGTTGTTTCAGGTGGCGTACGTCGTTCCGCACTTATTTCCCTCTCCGATCTGGATGATGTGGAAATGCGCGATGCGAAGAAGGGACAATTCTATATGACGGAACCCCAGCGTAGTCTTGCAAACAATTCCGCCGTCTATGATGAGAAACCAAGCACAGAAGAGTTTATGCGTGAGTGGCTTTCTCTTATGGAGAGTCATTCGGGGGAGCGCGGCATCTTTAATCGTGGTGGCCTGAAGGAGACCTTGCCGGAACGGCGCGTTAAGGCTCTCGGGAACTCCATTGATACTCTTGGTACCAATCCGTGTGGAGAAATTATTCTCCAGCCCAAGCAATTCTGCAATCTTTCGGAAATTGTCGCGCGAGCGGAAGATACCCCAGCTTCTTTATTGCGAAAGATGAAAGTAGCTACTCTTATTGGTACCTATCAATCAACACTTACCAAGTTTCCTTATCTTTCCAATGAATGGAAAGAGCACTGTGAAGCGGAGCGACTTCTCGGGGTTTCCATCACTGGACAGTGGGATTCTCCTGCCGTGCGTAAACCGGATGCATTAAAAAAACTTCGTGACGCGGCCGTTGTCTATAATCGTGAATATGCGAAACGCTTTGGCGTTACTCCTTCAACTTGTATTACCTGTACCAAGCCGTCAGGGACACTCTCGCAAATGGTGGATTGCGCTTCCGGAATGCATCCACGGCATGCGCCGTTCTATATCCGTCGTGTGCGTATTGCCTCTACCGATGCGCTTTTTCAGATGCTTCGGGATCAAGGGGTTCCCTATCATCCGGAAGTGGGGCAAAGTTCTGAAACAGCGACGACCTTCGTTATTGATTTTCCTGTTAAGGCGCCGGCGGGAGCAATTTTCCGTGATGACATTTCCGCGCTGGAACTTCTTGAGTATTGGAAGAATGTAAAAGTGAACTACACCGAGCATAATCCATCCGTCACTATTTCGGTGGGGGATGACGAGTGGCTCAAAACGGGAAATTGGGTGTACGAAAACTGGAACATTATCGGTGGACTTTCCTTCCTTCCTCGTTCAAACCACGTCTACAAGTTGGCTCCCTATGAAGAGATTGACGAACACGCATACAATGATCTTTTGGAGCGTTTTGCCCACGTTGATTTCTCAAAGATAGTGACGTATGAACGCGAAGACGGAACAGAAAATAAACGTGAACTTGCCTGTGCTGGAGGCACGTGCGAGATAGATATCCCCACAAGTGAGGCACAGGAGAAAAAAGCGTAATTGTAATCAATGAAGTATCACCCGGGAATGTTTGCCGGGAAGCGGATTACTCTTATGGGGCTTGGGCTTCTCGGAAGGGGTCTTGGTGATGCTCAATTTTTTGCGGAGGAAGGAGCTGAGCTAATCGTCACTGATCTAAAAACAAAGGAAGCTCTCCATACCAGTATGGTGCAATTGGAGCGTTTTCCTTCCATTACTTTTTCATTGGGCGGTCATCGTCTTGAAGATTTCAGAAAGCGGGATTTTGTGGTGAAAGCGGCAGGAGTACCCCTTGATTCTCCCTACATTGCTGAAGCGAGAAAGAATGGTATCCCAATTGAAATGAGCACTGCTCTTTTTTCTGCATTAACTTCGGCCCGTCTCGTTGGGATCACCGGTACACGGGGAAAATCAACCACTACGAGCTTGATTCATCATGTGCTTTTAAAAAAAGGAATCCCCGCTGTTCTTGGAGGTAATATTCGTGGCATGTCCACACTCCCACTTGTGCGAGAACTGAAGGCGGAAGACACTGCTATTTTGGAACTTGATTCTTGGCAACTTCAGGGCTTTGGTGAAAAAACTTTGAGTCCTCATATTTCCGTATTCACAAATTTTCTTCCTGATCACCTCAATTATTACAAGGGAGATAAGGAGGCTTATTTTAGAGACAAGGCAAATATTTTTCGTTTTCAAAGTGAAGAGGACACACTTGTTCTTGGAGAAGAACTGTATGTAGAGAGGCGAGACGATTTCTCATCTTTTCGTGGGCGTATTTGTATCGCCCGTGAAAAAGACGTTTCGGAAAAACTCCCCGCATCTCTTCCTGGATCTCATAATAAAAAAAATCTTGCCTGTGCGATTCACGCACTTTCGGCTCTCGGTATTTCTCGTGAGGATGCGCTTTCTGCCATTGATGACTTTACTGGCTTGGAAGGAAGGCTTGAGTATTGCGGTATACATAACGGTGCAAGAATCTTTAACGATACTAATGCGACCACTCCTGACGCCACACTCGCGGGGCTCCGTGCGCTCTCGGAAGGGAAGAATGTTGTGCTCATCATGGGAGGAGCAGACAAAACTCTTGATATGACAGAGCTCATTCAAAACATTGATACGCGGGTAAAGAAACTTATTTTTTTGCCAGGCACGGGAACGGATAGACTTTCCGAATTTGGTTTGAGTTCACTCTCTACTCCATACCTACACACAACTTCTCTTTCAGAAGCGGTAGATACGGCTTTCGCGGAGCTTTTGCATGGGGACGTTCTTCTTTTTAGTCCGGCGTTTGCTTCCTTTGGTCTCTTTCAAAACGAATACGATAGGGGAGATCAATTCAAATTGCTTATTGCAAATAAAAGTGTTATAATGTAAGAAGTCCTGTACCAGGTAGTTGCTCCGACGTTATGTCGGAGAGGAAAGTCCGAACACGTGCCAATCCGCCAATGGCGGATTGGAAGAGTAGCGGGTAATACCCGTCGTCTCGCCTTACCGGTGAGATCGAGGTGCGAACAGAAACGACCCGGTTAAGTCCGGCTGAAACGGTCCCGACGTAAAAGTCGGGACTCCGACCTCGTAAGAGCGTCGGAGCTAAATCCTTATTCTTTAGTGCAAGGCCGTGCCCTGTATATTTCTATGCGGGGAGTGCCGCTTGAGCTCGTGAGTAATTACGAGCCTAGATACATAACTACCTTCGCCATACGGCGAAACAGAATTCGGCTTATCGGTACAGGACCCGCACAGTAAAGAACCCGCCTACCGGCGGGTTCTTTGTTTACGCGGAAAGTTTGAATTTTCTGGAAGTTTTTTTTGTGAGACCATGAGCATCGGCAAAACGTTCAAGATCTCCTACTGCATAATAGCGATACCCGTTCTCTGGATCCCTTACCGCACGCAATTTACCGGAACGATCCCAGTTTCGAAGTGTTGCGGGAGAAATTCCAAGAATCTCGCTCGCCGCGGAGACCGTTATCCCTTTTGTTGGTTTTTTTGTGTGCATAAAATAGTTTGACTATTATACCAGCCGAACATAGAATGAAAAGCATATGGATTCACAAGAACACGAACGGCTCTCCGTCCGTTCTTCGGAAGGTATTGCGGCGAGTGTGCTCCTTGCACTTGCATTTATTACTCCTATTTTATTCATACCTGGAAGTGTACTCCCTTTTGAAGCAGTAAAGCGATTTTTTGTTGGTATTGCCATTGCGGTTGCCCTCATTTTTTGGTTGGTGTCACGTTTAAGTAAATCACACGTTTCCATTCCGAAGAGTTATGTTTTCTTGGGTCTCGGAGGCCTCACTATCGTGGGAGTTCTCTCCGCTCTTTTTGTTGAGTCAACGCAAAGTATTTTTTGTAAAGCGGGAGCTGTCGCCTGTACTCCTGGTTTATGGTCTGCAATACGCGCACATAGTCTGATAGGTCTCGGATACGAGTTGGGAACGCCTCTCTGGCTTGCCCTTCTTACAGTACTCCTTTTCCTCGCTGGAGCACTCATGTCGGATCGCAAGCGCGTGTTCCTTATGTATCTCTCAATTTTTGCGTCTTCCGCAATTGTGACACTCTACACACTCTTTCGGATTCTTCCCGCGCGTTGGCTTGTCCGTTATGAATGGTACCAGTCCCTCCCGATAAGTCTGGTGGGGAAGTGGAATGAGCTTGGTATTTTCTTCGGACTCACGGTGCTCGGTATCATTGTGATGTTGGATCTTCTTCGTGATTTTAAAACGCCACTTCTTCCACGTGCTGGAATTTACGCTCTCTTTGGTTTTTCAATGCTCGGGCTCATTTTTGTTAATTTCTATCCCGTATGGGTAGTGCTCGCGCTCTCGTCGGTGATTATTTATGTCTATGCATTAACCGCCGATCGCGCCTCAAGCGAACATCCTCATGAAAATCGCGTATTCAGACCTTCTCTTCTCGTTGCCGTTATTGCAGTTCTCTTTGTCCTCGGAGGAGGGCAGAACGGATTCATTGGCGAAATCGTGACCCGTATCAATAATTACATGGGGGTACCACAGGTCCTCTCTCTTGAACCTCGGCCAGGTTTCTCTGATACTCTTACCGTAACGGAACGAGTCTTGGGGAAGAAGCCAATCCTTGGCGTTGGCCCCAATAATTTTGACAGTGCATGGGCACAGTTTAAACCGGCTTCCTTTAATTCCTCTCTTGCGTGGGATACCGACTTTGACTATGGCATGGGGTATCTTCCCAGTTTTGCTGTCACGACGGGAGTTTTTGGACTTATCTTCGCGCTCATCTTTGTTGCCGCTATTCTTATTGAAGGGTGGCGTACGATGAGCAATGTTTTACGAGATCGCATGACTAATCCTCTCGCGGCAATCTCTTTCTTTGTAACGCTTTACTTGTGGATTTTTGCAGTCATTTACACGCCAAACATTACTCTTCTTATTTTGGCGGTACTCTCACTCGGAACAATGATTGCTCTATCCGTTCGTTCTGGAGCTCTCGCGGAACTTTCTATTGAGTACGGTAACTCTGCTCGGGCAACCTTTATCAGTACTCTGGTCATTATCGTCCTTATTATTGTTTCTGTGGGTGGAGGTTACTTACTCTTAGGAAGATCGTGGGCCACGACATTGTTCTTTAGAGGACTTGATAGGGCAAATACAAATGGCGATCTGGATTCTGCAGAAGCTTACATTATTCGTGCGGCAGGGCTTGGAGTTCGCGATCAGTATGCACGGGCTCTCACTAATTTAAACATTCTTCGGATGAATAAGATTGTCAGTCAAACTGACGTTCCCGCGGAAACGCTCCAAGCGCAGTTTCTTCAGCAGGTTGATAATGCAACACAAAACGCACTTACGGCATATCAGATTCGCCCTCTCTTTTATCAAAATGCGGTAAGCCTTGCGAATGTGTACGAAGTGCTCTCGGTGTATAAGGTAAATGGAGCGAAAGACGAAGCGACAAAGCGTTATGCAGAAGCCGCAGTACTCAATCCTGAAAGTCCGCTTATTCCGTATTTAAGCGCACGTATGGAAGCTTCACTGGGTGAGACAACGAAGGCACAAAAAAATCTTGAAACCGCGATTACGAAGAAAGCTGATTATCCGGAAGCAATTCTTTTCTATTCACAAATTGAAGCAAGTAAGGGGAATATACAAAATGCCGCTATTATCGCCGAGCGTGCTCTGACCTACGCACCGAACGATCTCGGAGTGCTTTTTCAGGCGGGGTATCTTAAGTTCCAGAGCGAAAGTTACAATGAAGCACGAATCATCTTGGAGCGCGCAAAGGCGTTGTCTCCGAATTACTCTAATGCAAAATATTTCTTGGGCTTAACCTATAGTAAATTGGGTGAAAGCGCCAAGGCAATTCAGGAGTTTACGGAAATCAGTCAATTAAATCCCGATAACGAGGAAGTGAAAAAAATTCTCGCTAATCTTAAGGCCGGACTTCCCGCACTTTCTGGTCTCCAAGGAGGAAAAACAACCACGACCAAGGACGAATAACCGTGGTAAGCGCATTTCTTCGATTGCTAAAGAAAGAGTGGAGCGGCTTACATCAGGCCGCTTTTCTCCTTGCGGCAACCTCTTTTCTCTCTCAATGTCTCGGACTTTTGCGGGACAGACTTCTTGCAGGAAGTTTCGGTGCGGGACGTGAACTGGATATCTATTACGCGGCTTTCAGAATCCCTGATCTTCTGTATGTTACAGTTGCCTCCTTTGTTTCAGTGACGGTTCTTATTCCTATTCTGACGCAGTATCGGGAGCATAGCAGTCGTGAACAAGAAGGTCGCTTTGTCTCTCGTGCGGCAACAGTATTTGCGCTTGCCATGATGGTTATTTCTCTTGTCGTTGCGCTTATTATGCCGATTTTGGCGCGGATTATTGCGCCTGGGTTTGATGCACTTGCACTTCAGGAGCTCACTCTCCTTGCGCGAATCATGCTCCTCTCACCGTTTCTCCTCGGTCTCTCTGGAGTCTTTGGAAGTGTTACGCAAATGGAAAAACGTTTTGTGCTCTATGCGCTTGCGCCAGTACTCTATAACATCGGTATCATTGTTGGATTAATTCTCTTTTTCCCGTTCCTCGGTCTCCCTGGACTTGCGCTTGGAGTTGCGCTTGGTGCACTCTGTCATCTTTTGGTGCAATTTCCCGCACTGCGAATGGCGGGGTATCGCTTTGTGCCACAACTACCGCACGGCGATGAATGGCACGAACTCCGTCATATCATTGCTATTTCAATACCACGAACGATTACCCTTGCGGCTCATCAGCTTTCGCTGACTGGGCTTTTTGCACTGGCATCTCTCCTTGAAGTTGGGTCTATCGCGGTCTTTACGCTCGCATGGAATCTGCAATCAGTCCCGCTCGCGCTTCTTGGGGTGAGCTATTCTGTTGCGGCCTTTCCCACCCTCTCTCTTCTCCATGCAAGGGGAGAGCGTGAACAATTTGTGGGATATATTCGTGAAGCGGCACGGCATCTCATTTTCTGGTCATTACCGCTCTCTGCGCTCGCTATCGTGCTCCGCGCGCATCTGGTCCGTGTTATTTTAGGGAGCGGTTCCTTTGATTGGGTGGCAACACGACTTACTGCCGCCGCGTTTGCTTTATTTGTTATTTCTCTTGTTGCACAAAATCTTGTCCTTCTTTTTGTTCGCGGCTACTATGCCAGCGGAAAAACTCGTATCCCTCTCATTGTGAACTCTCTTTCGTCTATCGGAATTATCGTTATTGCTCCTCTGCTTACTTGGCTTTTTAATCATGCCCTGTTTTTTTCTCGTCTTATTGAACGACTCTTGCGCGTTGAAGGTCTTCCGGGAACATCGGCACTGATGATGCCACTCTCTTTTGCTATAGGGCTCGTGGTGAATGTGGTGATAATCTGGATACTGTTTGAGCGTGACTACGGAAAATTTTTCTCTACCATTTACGACACGCTCTATCAATCACTTGCTACCGCACTTCTTGCGGGCACGACGTCTTACTATACACTCATTGCCATACAGGGGTTCTTTAACACTGAAACTTTTCTAGGGATTGCCCTTCAAGGCCTCATTGCAGGAGGATGTGGTATTGTTGCGGGTATTCTTCTCCTCATTATTTTTGATAATCGTGAACTTAAGGAGCTTACCACCGCACTTCAAAAGAAAGTAACTTCCCGTAAGCTTGTCCTCCCAGAACCGGAAGGTTTGTAGTAGACTACGCAGATGCTCTCAAAAATACGCAATTTCAGCATTATTGCCCATATTGACCACGGTAAGTCCACGCTTGCCGATAGGATGCTTGAACTTGCTGGTACTGTGGAAAAACGCAAAATGCATGATCAGGTTCTGGATCGTATGGATTTGGAACAGGAGCGGGGGATTACCATCAAAATGCAACCGGTGTGTATGCACTACCGTGGCTACACGCTTAATTTGATTGATACTCCTGGACACATTGATTTCTCATACGAAGTTTCTCGTGCACTTACCGCTGTTGAGGGAGTTGTCCTTGTTGTTGATGCAACACAGGGAGTGCAGGCTCAAACTTTTACCGTATTGCATCAGGCACAGGAGTTGGGACTTACTATTATCCCTGTCGTCAATAAAATTGATCTTCCTATTGCCCGTACCAAGGAAGTGAAGGAAGAAGTCTCCGCACTTTTACAGGTTCCCGAGGAATCTATTCTTGAAGTGTCGGGAAAAACAGGTGCGGGAGTAGAGGAACTTCTTAATGCCATTATTGAGCATGTACCCTTCCCTCGCGAAACTCTTATTGAAACAGGCGTACTCCGTGCGCTCGTGTTTGATTTTGAGTACTCTCTCCATCGCGGTGTAGTCATCTATGTGCGGGTACTTGACGGTACCCTCGCACGAGGAGACAGTCTTATGCTTACCGCAACGAAGGAACGTTTTCAGGCGCTTGAAGTGGGAATCTTTACTCCAGAACAACAGGCAAGTTCGGAACTCACCGCAGGATCAATCGGGTATATCGTCACTGGTATCAAACAGGCAGGAGAGGCACGTGTGGGAGATACGGTCGTTAAGGAAAAACATCCTCTTCCACCTCTTCCTGGCTATCGTGAACCAAAACCTGTGGTGTGGGCGAGTATTTACCCCGAGAGTCAGGACGATTTTAACGTATTGAAACAGGCTCTCTCACGTTTACATCTCTCTGATGCGGCATTAACCTTTGAAGAAGAATCATCGGGAACATTAGGGCGCGGGTTTCGCTGTGGTTTTTTGGGAATGCTCCATTTGGAGATTGTTACCGAGCGCCTACGGCGCGAGTTCTCGCTCTCGCTCATTGTGGCAACACCGACTATTAGTTACGAAATTATTTGGAGAGACGGGCATACAGAGACGGTGTATTCGCCGGCGCGCTTTCCTGAAGATAAGGATGTTGTGGAAGTGCGCGAACCGTGGGTCTCAATACGCATCATTACCCCACCTGAATACTTAGGGGCACTCGTGACTTTGCTCTATGAACACGAGGCGGAGGTAGGGGAGACTGAAGGTTTTGGAGAGACGCGTGTATCTCTTGCGGCCTTGCTTCCTTTGAGAGAATTGATGCGTAACTTCTTTGACGCGCTCAAGAGTGTGACGAGCGGCTATGCTTCGCTCTCATACGAGTATGCCGACGAGCGGAAAGCGGATGTCGTCCGTTTGGATATCCTCGTTGCGGAAGAGCTTGTACCAGCCTTCTCACGCGTCGTATCGCGCCGTAGAGTGCAGGAAGAGGCGGAGCGGGCTGTTGCGCGCTTGAAAGAGTTCCTCCCGCCACAGCTCATTGTGATTAAACTTCAGGCACGCGCATTAGGTCGCATCATTGCGGCTGAACGCATTGCCGCATTACGCAAGGATGTAACGGGTTACCTCTACGGTGGAGATATTACACGCAAGATGAAGCTACGCGAGAAGCAGAAGAAGGGAAAGAAGAAAATGCAAAAATTGGGGAAAGTTTCCATTCCCCATGAAGTCTTCTTACAAATGGTAAAAAGCGGCGAACACTAAGAGATAAGTGGTGCCGCGTAGAGGATAATCATTGAAAGGGCGGTCAAAAAAACGAGTATCGCCCACACAATCTGCATCTTCTTTCGGTGCTTGCTTCCAAACATTACCTTACACTATACTCGTATTATGCACGGATTTCAAGGACAAAAGAAAGTATCATTTAAGAGGAAACTTTACTCATGGCCAGTACTTCTCATTCTCCTTGTCTGTGTGATACTCTTAGGGTTCTCGGTACGCGGTCTCTATGTGAAGAGTCGTATCGCCGAAGCAAATCGTCGAGAGGCAGAAGCGCATCTGGAAAGTTTGAAAGAACGGAAGACGCAATTGGGAGCGGAACTAGAACGTCTCTCAACGGATGAGGGAGTGGAGACAGAGATACGAACGCGCTTCCCTGTTGCCAAACCGGACGAAGGAGTGATACAGATTGTGGAAGATGAGAAGACGGACTCCGCGACGAGTAGTTCATTGGTAGAGCCGAGCAAGGAATCTTTTTGGAAGAGGTTCTTTTAATTCCCAAGCCCGCACACTAACTTTAGCATCGCGAAGCGTCTGTGCGAGATACGAGAATCGAACTCGTGTCTACTGCTTGGGAAGCAGTCATTCTGCCACTAAACTAATCTCGCGGTAGAGTTATACTATGCTAAAGTTAGTGTGGGGGCAAGCATGAGACGGGAGTCCGATTCTCCCTACCCGCACATGAGTGAACAGTTTAAACGCACAAAAGAGGATTTTATCTGCGAACGTTGTGGCGCGGAGGTGAAGGGGGACGGTTATACCAACCACTGCCCTCGGTGTCTTTACAGTAAGCATGTAGATGTTTATCCGGGAGACCGAGCAGAGGAATGTGGGGGGCTCATGGTGCCTATTAAGCTGGAAAAGAAACAAGATAGTTTTGTGATTGTGCATCAATGTGAACGATGTGGAGAAGAGCGCAGTGTCAAAGCTCGTCCAGAAGACGATCTCTCGGTGTTAATTTGACGGGTATGGTATACTAGGATTATTAAAAGCGTTAAGCGCCTTTTTTATGCACACAATTGAAATATATACTACGCCAACCTGTCACTTTTGCCACATGGCAAAAGATTACTTCACGGAGAAGGGGGTTGCCTTTATTGAGTACGATGTAATGAGCGATATTGCAAAACGGCAAGAAATGGTAGAGAAGACAGGACAGATGGGTGTCCCAGTTATTGTTGTAGATAAAAAAGATGTGATAATTGGTTTTGATCAATCAACGCTTGAGCATCTTCTCGGAATTTCTTAGACAATTCTGCTATAGTGGGGTAAGGCTCGTGATATTTATTTTTTTCGCGCTTTACCCTAAAGGGCTCCGACGCGTCTCAAAAAATGAATATCATCTCGCCTAGTAGCCCTCGTAGTTCAACGGATAGAACAGCCCCGTCCTAAGGGGTTGATGTGGGTTCAATTCCTGCCGAGGGCGTTGGTTGTATTTTTTTTATTTGTTACTCTAAAGGGAGAGTACTTTCTAAAGAGAGGAGGGAAGAAAGATGCTGGAAGTTTTGGGAATTGATATTGGAGGAGTTATCAAAGACTCCGGTTATATTGGCAGTGAAGTTCCTGGTGCTATTGAAGGGATTGCACAAATCCAGATGCACGATAGGTTCAGTGGTATCTACCTCGTGTCTCAAACATTGAGCGGTTCACGATGGTATGTACTCAATTGGCTTACCAAGAGGAACTTTTGGTCGCGGACGGGAATCACACAAGGTGATGTGTTGTTTTGCAACCGTAGTAAACACAAAGCAATTATTGCGGTGCGATTGCATATCACTCATTTTATTGATGACCGACCCCGTGTGCTTCATTGCATGCCCGAATCAGTTTCCCACCGCTTTCTCTTTGGCGGGTCACATTCGGGAGAAAATTTGCCACATAATACTGTCTATATTCCTGATTGGGACACCTTAACACCCTTTCTTCTTCTCAAGGCCGCTTGAGCTCATGAGCCCTGCCTGCCCATTGTGACGGACAGGGTTTTTGATTTTTAACACCCCCTCTGCTACGATTGGACAATGGACCGTGACATACAGGAAGAAGTTCACGAGACGCTTGAGCTTGCTCAAGAGAATAATCGTATTTTACGGTCTATACAACGCGCGCGATTATGGGGGATAGCTTTCAATGTTCTCAAGTGGGTGATTATCATCGGATCATCTATTGGACTCTACTATTACTTTGAACCGCAAATAAATAGTCTCATGGATGCGTGGGATATGGCCGCGGGGATGATAGAGAGTACGAAGAGTCAGTTGAACGCAATCAATAGCGCCCTCACGCCTAGATAATTCAGCCCCGACGCACTAGTCGGGGTCGGGGGGCCGACCAAAGCGTCGGCCTTGGTAGAGCGTCCCTTATATGGCATTTGTTTACATATTGAAAACAGATTCTGGTAAGTATTACATCGGGAGTACTGTTAATGTGCAAAAGAGAGTACAACAGCATTGTTCTGGTAGTACTCCAACAACAAAACGCCTAGGAAATCCAGAACTTATTTTTTCTCAAGAGTTTCTTACATTAACCGAAGCGCGAAAGATTGAGAGAAGATTAAAAAGGTTGAAAAGGAGGGATTACATTGAAAAAATCATCAAAGACGGATACATTAAGATAGGCCGATAAGATAGTCAGATGAAATATATAACCATGTCGAGATAGCTCAGTTGGTAGAGCATTCGCCTGAAGAGCGAAGGGTCGCCGGTTCGAGCCCGGCTCTCGACACACGCAATCAGCCCCGACGCACTAGTCGTGGTCGGGGGGCCGACCAAAGCGTCGGCCTTGGTAGAGCATTCGCCTCCGATGCAAGATCGGAGCAAGCTGAAGAGCGAAGGGATGAAAAACAAACTGCTTTGTTTTTCATCCGGTCCGAAGAACTCGCCGATGTCGAGTATTGCGAGACAGGCGAGAGGTGGGTCGTCGGCCTGCCTGCCGGTAGGCAGGTTCGAACCCGACTCTAGGCACCACTAATTCTTTTCTACCCGATTCTTACCTTTAGTTTTTGGGTCTTGTCTTTGTTGAGTTTGGGAAGGCGGATAGTGAGGAGACCGTGGCGTTCTACCGCTTCCGCTTCTTCCGGTTCCACTTCTTGTGGGAGAGCGATGGTGCGTTCAAAGGATCCCCACGAGAGCTCGCGAAGAAAGTAGCTTTCTTCTACTACTTGTTTCTGTTCACTTCGCTTACCGCTGATGGTTATCGCTTCACGGGTGATATTGATGTCCAAATCTTCCGGTTTTACTCCTGCAACCATCGTCTGAACGATGATTTCGTTTGGTGTCTGGTAGAGGTCAAGAGAAAGATCGCTCATCTCTTCTCCGCGTTCCCATCCCGCATTTGGAGCACTAGTGCGATCTTCTTCCTCAAGATCCTTATTCTCATCTAACTCATCCTCAAGCGCCATGCTTCCGGTGAGTCGTTCAAAAAATGATCGTTTTCGTTTAAACATAATATGGTCGTATACGCTTTACCCGTTCAAAAAGAAGAATGACGAGTGCGGCAACAATCCAGAAGTATGCAAATGTGGTAAGTATCTCTCCGCCGCTACTTCGTATTATAAGCAAATTGAATATTGTGTGCAATGCAGTGGCGGTGATAAGTCCAAGGATTGTTGCATAGACACGTTCCGCTGTCCCACGATAAAAGGTAAGCGCAATAATTCCACCCGCAATGCCAGACGCAATGGGGTGGAGAATATTCGCACCTAAGAAACGCAGATTTCCGCCAAGAAGGATGTCGTGGAAGGCGGAACCATCCATGCCGTGATCAACAAGAAAGAAGAGGTTCTCGCAGGCCGCAAAACCGAGAGCGGCGGTCATAAGGTAAATCATGGAATCAATAGGCTCGTCATAACTCTTTGTTCTCTCGGCGGTACAGAGCGCGGCACCGTACTTCACTGTTTCCTCAATGAGTGCCCAGACAAGAAAAAGGCTTGCGCCGGTACTGACTCCCAGAATATCGCGAGCATATTTTTCCAGAATAAAAGCGGGTATGGTAGCAATTCCTCCCGCAATAAATGTTCCGATAATGATACGTCGTGGTTCCGGCCGTGTCGCATCTTCTTTTAGCCAGAACCACAACCAAACAATAGCGGGAAGGATTCCGCCTGCGATAAAAATTAGGAGTGTTCCGAGAGAGAGGTTGGCCATGGAGTAATCATGAGGAGTGTCTCATGGTACCCAACACATTCACGCAATTTTACCGGTAGTATTTGCCACAGTGTCTCGGTAATGAAAGGCATGAAGGGATGCAGGAGTACCAGAGTGGTACAAAGTATGGAGAGGAGTGTGAAAAGTGTGGACTGCCGCGTCTCCTCATTGCCATCCTTGAGTTGTACCTTACTCTCCTCAATTATTTTATCAGCAAAAGTGTGCCAGAAGTAGTGGTATAACTTTTCTCCCGCAAGATGGAAGCGGAATTCTTCAAGATCCTTACTTACATCGTTTGAGAGTGCCGAGAGTTCTGCGAGCCGTTCCTCATCTACTTTTGTCAGCGAAGGTTTTTCTGTTAGCGGACTCTCTTCAACGCGCTCCAACACGAAGCGTGCCACATTCCATATTTTGTTGGCAAAATGTTTGTATCCTTTTATTTTTTCTTCCGAAAATGCAGAATCGGTCCCTGGGGTATTGCCTGCAATAAGACCCATACGCAGGGCATCGGTGCCGTATTGCGTAAGAAGCTCAATGGGATTTACGACGTTACCTTTACTCTTACTCATCTTCTGTCTGGTCGCATCACGAACGAGTCCGTGTAAGTACACATGACGGAAGGGAACCTTCCCTGTGCGATACAGTCCGAGCATAATCATCCGTGCTACCCAGAAAAAGAGAATGTCATACGCGGTTTCCATAACCGCGGTTGGATAGAAGGTATTAAAATCTTCTTCCTTAGGGTATCCGAGTGTTGCAAATGGCCACTGACCGGATGAGAACCATGTATCAAAGGTGTCTGGATCTGAAATAAGAGTACTCCCACATTCCGGACATTTTATCTGTGTCGTATCTGCTGTGCCGTAATCGCACGAACTACAAATTTTAGCGGGAATGGGGATGCCCCACGCAATTTGACGGGAAATATTCCAATCACGGATTTCTGAAAGCCAATTATTAAATACCTTTTCCGAATAATCGGGAAGTATCGTCACCTCTTTTGTGCGTACCGCTTCAAGGGCTCGCTGTGCCAATGGTTCCATTTTTACAAACCATTGCGGAAGTATACGAGGCTCCAAGGTTCTCCCGCATTTATAGCAGGTGGTAATGACGTGCTCGTAATCTTCAGTTTTTACAAGAAGCCCCATAGTTGCAAGATCATTGGCAACTGCTTTTCTCGCTTCATCAACCTTCATTCCCACATACTTGCCCGTTTTTTCGTTCAGTTTTCCGTATTGGTCAATGACTTCAATGGAAGGGAGAGAATGTTTCTTTCCCATTTCAAAGTCGTTAGGATCGTGGGCGGGTGTAATCTTCAAAGCTCCGGTACCAAAGTCTGGGTCTACAGATTCATCCGCAATCACTTTCAAATCCATAGATCCTATAGGCGTTGTAACGGTGATCGTGGAACCGATGAGTTTTGTATACCGTTTGTCACTTGGATGTACTGCGACAGCAGTATCACCAAAAATAGTCTCGGGACGTACGGTTGCCACAGTGAGGGGGCCGTAGGTAATGTAGTACAAATTATCCTTTTGTGTTTTTGCGGTAGTCTCAAGATCAGAGAGAGAGGTCTGGTGTTTTGTGCACCAATTCACCATACGTTTGCCGCGGTACACCAGTCCGTCGTCATAAAGTTTCCGGAAGGTTCCGTACACCACTTTCACGATTTCAGGATCAAGAGTGAACCTCTCGCGGGACCAGTCGCACGAGGCGCCAAGAGCGCGCACTTCGTCCTCCATAAATTTTTTATTTTCTAGCGTGAAGGCGAGTATCTCTTTATAGAGTCCTTCTCGTTCCATGCCAAAACGTGAACGTCCTTCCTTCTCAAGTTTCTTTTCATACACTACCTGTGTTTCAAAACCTGCGTGATCGGCACCAGGAAGCCAGAGTGTTTTATACCCCGCCATACGGCGGTAGCGGATCATAATGTCTTGGATGGTGGTGCCGAGGGCGTGTCCCACGTGGAGGTGTCCGTTGGCATTCGGTGGAGGCATGAGAATGGTGTAACTTTTACCATAGTTAGGATTAGTTTGAGAATTATCCGTCCAAGACGGACCGACCTCGGGTCGGAAAAAACCACTTGTTTCCCAAAGCTGATAGATATCCTTCTCATGCTCGCTTGGGTTATAAGGTTTTTTTAACTGTTCATCCATGGGCCACATCATAACATAGTGCGCAAAAAAGTTGAGTCTGTCCTATAGGACGTCTAAAAGACATAGAATATGGGACAGTAGAAGTACGATATAAAGGACAACAACTATTTATTGTAGAGGACAAAAAATTGTCCTCTAAGGAAAGAGACAAAATACATTGACAGGTGAGACACTTGGCCTAACAATGGACGAAGTAGCACGTCGCATATCTCTGTGGTGGCACTCTATTTATATTTTGATAGAGGCTTCGGTCGAGTTAAAAAATGAGATGGGTACGATACATTGTTCTTTCATTAGTAAGTACTTATTCAAGTAATAAAAATACGATGAGTAGAAAAATACTTTTTTCATTGGCAATGATTGCCTTTGCGGGAGCGGTTATTGTGGGCGCCACGGGCGCTTTTTTTAGTGATACCGAAACTTCAACCGGTAACACCTTCACTGCCGGTGCAATTGATTTGAAAGTGGATAGTCAACAGCATTACAATAACGCGGTCTGTACAAATGGCGTCTGGGCTCTAGAAGCAGGGCAGACGGCACAATTGAATCAGTATCCAGTTATTGGTTCTGCTTGTGATGGCTCATGGGAGCTTACTGATCTTGGTGTCCAGAAGTTTTTTAACTTCGGAGATGTAAAGCCAGGTGACTCTGGTGAGAATACCATCAGCCTCCACGTAGACAACAATGACGCATGGGCATGCGTGGATGTGGATGTAACTAAGAATGATGATAAAAGCTCGACGGAGCCTGAATTAGAAGATGGTGATACTGCAGAAGATGCTGGCAATATCCTAGACGGTGAACTTGCTCAAAATGTGTACTTTACCGCATGGGCTGATGACGGTGATAATAAATGGGAATCAGGAGAACCCCTCCTTTTTTCTAATGTAAACGGTCCCGCAAGTGACGTACTTGATGGAAAAACTTATGCGTTAGCTGATTCGCAGACAGGTGCTGGTTTACCTATGGCTCCTGGTTCTACACGCTATATCGGCCTCGCATGGTGTGCTGGTGCACAAACTGTGGATACGAGTGCTAACACAATCTCCTGTAACGGGTCATCGATGGACAATAAGACGCAGACCGACTCTATGGAGGCAAGTGTGACTTTCCGTGTAGAACAGTCACGAAATAATGAAGGCTTTGTGTGTACTGCTCCGACAAACGGAGAAACCGGTCAAAAAGTTGGTGCAAAACTGAGTGCCTATTCGGCACCTACTTCTTGTGATATAACGGTTGACAAAAATGGTGGTGACGTCTCTCGTGACACTATTCAGGAAGGAGTTAATTTGGCAACAGCAGGGCAGACTGTCTGTGTAAAAGCGGGAACGTATACTGAGGATGTAAATGTAAACAAATCCATAACTTTAGCAGGTGATGGGCCAACCCTCGTAACTCTTACGGGAGTAGGGACGGGAGAAGCTGGAGCCTTAGTGGTAACTGCTGATAATGTCACAGTTAAGGGGTTCAAGGTTGTTGGTACTGGGGTATCAGCTCTCCGAATCTCCGGAGCTCGCGCTGGTGATACCTTCTCGTTCAACAATGCAGTTGCCGCAACAGGTAAAAATGCGTTCCTAACAGATGGTGGACAATCTAACCACACTATCAGTAATAACGTATTTGAAGGAAACGCCAGTCAATTAGTCTATGTAAATGGAAATGTCGATGTTGCTCTTCCTTCAACTAATATTGATTTCATTAGTAATACTTTTGGTGGTACTGCAACAGGACCTCTACTTGGTATATCAGCAAACGGGAGTTCAATTACTCTAAATAAATTCTCGGGCACTACTAGTTACACGAGCATTGAATCTTGGGAGGGTAATAATATCGTAAATCAAAACAACTTCAATGTTGTTGGACAGAAGGATGTTACTAATGGGGTTCTAGCAGCTACTCAATTCCCAGATACTCTCAATGCCGAAAATAACTGGTGGGGAGATACCACTCCTGCAGATAATGTAACAGGCTTAGTAGACTTCACTCCGTCTGAAGCATCCGCATTCCCTGAAAACTAATTACCAGCCTACCGAAACGATATGAGTAAAAATAAAATACTGGTAAGTCTCGGAACGCTTGTGGTAGCGGGTGCTATTGTCGCGGGAGGCACCCTTGCTTTCTACAATGACTCCGAGACTTCCACGGGGAACATCTTTACCGCGGGGTCCATTGACCTTAAGGTAGATCACCTCAAACAGACCTACAACGGTGTGGATTGTAAGACGTGCGATGTCACCATCGTCAGCGACACAAGCAACATTGTAACGGCAAAAAACGGTACGCCGGTTGCGACAACATCCGCTCTTGCGGTAATGCCAACATCGGTAACGCTACAGTATTGGACGGCAAACATTCCTGGTGCAACATGGATTTGGGCAACCGATCCGGTGCTCCTCGCGGATGTTGTGACTGATGTCACCTATACCTTTGAGAAGTCTTTCAATTGGGTCGGTCCAATCCCTAGCGCAAGCATTGACTTCAGTGTTGCGGCTGACAACAGTTATCAAGTCTATGTGAATGGTCACTTGGTTGCGGATGATATTAATGAAAATAATTTCGCCGTAGCCGACACTCTTGGTCCTTCACTTATTACTCCATGGCTTATATCAGGAGATAATACTATTAAGTTTGTGGTTAAGAACAAGGGAGTTCCTGGTGGATCGGTATTAGCCAACCCTGCCGGTCTCCTCTATAAATTGACCATTGACGGTAATTGTAGTGACGAATACTTCCAACAGAACTTCCAAAGCCAATGCAAACTTTGGCAGGAGAAGGATTTGGGGAACGGTGATCGTTTCTTCAAATTTGACGACATTAAGCCGGCTGACTGGGGTACGAATGTTATTTCACTCCATGTCTACGACAATGATGCGTATGCCTGCTTAATCGCAAGTGATAAGGACGATCAGGAAAATTCTCTTCTTGAAGTAGAGACGGAAGCGGGGGATACAGGTTCATCTGCAGGTGAACTTTCTAGCTTCATTAATATCTTCACGTGGGCAGATACTGATGCTGATGGTGAATATGATAGTGGTGAAGGTTTATTGGGCAGTGGCCCACTCTCCTCTCTCAATAGCATCATGAGTATGGACTCGCAGAATCAGCAATACCTCACTGCAACCACAACCAAGAACATTGGTCTTGCGTGGTGCGCGGGGACACTCACTGCTATCCAAGGTGGAGCATTCTCTTGTGATGGTGATGGAATGTTGAACACTGCCCAGTCTGACTCATTCTCGGCAGATTTGACTGCGTATGCGGAACAGGTTCGTAACAACGGCACTTTCCAGTGTTCGCAAGTTGGATCACCTGCGTCAACGACTCCTCCAGGGCTTCTCTAGACCCGTTTTTCCTCTGACGTTGCCCCTCCCTCTTTTAGGAATAGAGAGGGCGGGGTTCGCCAGGGTGTAAACCCTGCATCTCATGTTTGAGAAATTATTCACTGTTGCGTATTACATTTTCATCATTACTCTTGCAGTGCTGGGGGTTCTTCTCATTGCGGCACTTTTTCCTATTAAAGGGAACATCCAAATCAAAGTTGTAAAATCAGGTTCTATGGAGCCGACTATCCACACGGGAAGTATTGTGGTGGTCAAGCCGATGACAAGCTATACAAAAGGGGACATTGTCACTTTTGGCCCAGATACTAAAAAAGAAATTCCTGTTACACACCGCATCGTAGAGGTGAAGGGGGAAGGGGTACCGATGAGCTTTGTTACAAAAGGTGATGCGAATGAGGATTCTGATATGAAGGAAATTGCTCCTCGTGAAGTTATTGGGAAAGTTCTTTTTTCCATACCCTATCTTGGTTATGTGATTGATTTTGCGCGCAAACCTATCGGTTTCTTTCTCCTTATTATTGTTCCCGCCTGTATTGTTATTGTGGATGAATTGATGACGATTTGGAAAGAACTCCGTACGGGAAAAAAAGAAAAAGAAGACTATGAAGCGTAAACATCTTTATAAAACTCTTGCCGTTCTCATTTCTCTCTCGCTCAATGCAACGGGACTTGTGGGAATAGGTGAGACAGTTGGTTACTATCTGGATACAGAAAGTTCAGGAGAAAATACTATTCATGCGAGCTCTCTTGATATGACACTTGCAACCACTAGTTGGAGTACTGCACCGCAGGAACTTGATATGGGGCAGGGCTCAAGCACGAGTCGTACTGTTACCATCGGTTCTGCGGGGAGTATTGATTTTGAGTATCAACTTCTGTACGTAGAGGACATGGAAGTGAGCAATCCCGCCCTCTGTTCCACGCTCGCTCTTTCTGTGCATAAGAATGGTGCAACGGAATATGAAGGTCCCCTTTCTTCCTTCACTGTAGGTACGAACACGTTCTCTGGGACTGATGACCTTTGGGATTTTACACTTACTGTGCCAGAAGACGCCACTGACACGCTTGCCGACAGTGCCTGTGCGTGGAGTATTAAGGCACAAGCAGTCCAGCCTAATTTTGTCTATGGCGAGGCTTACCATGATGAGGAGGAGTTTGATAATTTAGTGGAAACAAAATCATGGGATTCTGCCGCGTATACCCAAGATCTTATTGGCGCAATAGAAGATGCTCGCGTAGATGAGGAGCGTTCGGGAAACAACTATGGGAACGAAAAAGTGCTTGAGGTAGAATCTAGCGAAAACAAAAACCAGCGTAGTTTCCTCAAGTTTGCATTGGCACTTCCTCTCGGTACTGCAATTTCTGACGCAACACTCAACATCTTTATGACTAATGCGCCCAGTCTCTCGCGTACCTACGATCTTGCACCTGCGTCATCACTATGGAATGAAGGGAGTATTACCTGGGCTACACAGTCAGGAGTGCTTGCGACGACAAGCTCGGCAATAACGGGCACGACTAATGACAGATGGATGCAGTTTGGAGTGGGAAGTGATGTCTCATCGTTTGTGGCAGGGACACTTACTAATAACGGTTGGCGAATAAGCGACAGAGAAGAGGGTACGAGTACTTCTCAAGTTTCAACCTTTACCTCAAGTGACAAGGACAATCAGCCGGAACGGCGTCCCTACCTTGAGGTGACTTTCACTCCACCTATTGTTACCACAGACCATCTGGTGATAAACGAAGTGTACTATGCGGTGGATCCTAGCCGTGGTTCAGATACCAACAATGAGTGGATAGAACTCTACAATCCAACGACAGTTCCTATTGATATTTCTGGTTGGAAGATTTGCGGAGCGATTAATTCCGAGTGTGACACTCTTCCCGCATCTACGACTATTTCCTCACACGGTTTTGCCGTAGTAGCAAACAAGGCGGATACATGGACACTTCAGTGGCCAGAGATTGCTTCTACTTCTGCCGTCACTATTGCTGTGGGGACAAAACTTGGTAGTAATGGGCTTCGTGATGCGGGGGGCATCGTAGAGCTTCGAAATGCAAGCAGTACTCTCATTGATGCAATGAGTTATGGGGATGACTACACCTACCTTTCTCTTCCTGGCAATAGACACGGCGATTCGCTCGCACGTATTATAAAGGGTTACGATACCGACACGGCAGGGGACTTCATCATCAATGCAAGCCCAAATCCAGGGACGAACCCTTCTCAATCAGGCAGGGAAGTGATGCGCTTTACCGCAGAGGGAATCTTTGTAGCGGATGCCCTTCAAGGTTTCCCCGATACGCCGATGGCAATACTCTCTCCTGTAGAAGAGAACATAGAAGAGAGTATTGTGGAAGTGAAAGAAAGTGCATTGGTGCCATCAGGTTCTATTCCTGAAGTTCCGTCTGAAGAAATGGCAACGAGTACGGCAACCTCAAGCGAAGAAAGCCTTGTTACTATTCCTGGTCCGCCGGCAGGAGATGATACTGCAAGCAGTACAGAACCTTTAGACCTTCCGACAGAGACGGCAGTGACTACAGAAGTACGGAATGAAGAGAATTTAGAAGCGGAGCTGGGAGGAGAAAGTGAGGAAGAATTACCCCCAGCTGATACCAAGGAAGAAGAAATAACAAAAGAAGAAACTCCAGTCTTGGACACTGAAGAGACCCCAGCGGTAATCCCAGAAAAACAAGAAGAAACAACCAATGAATAAAAAACTCACAATTATATTTCTTTTCTCACTCTTCGCATTTTTCCCTCATGCGAGAGCGGAGGCAGGAACTCATCTTCAGGTGGATTTTGAGACATCGCCGCTTTTTTCCGAAGCGAGTTTTATGCCGGGGGATACTGTCATACGTTTTGCAACAACAACAAACTTGACGGAAGAGAGCATCCCGATCGCCGTAAAAGCAGAGAATATAAATAATACTGACGGTTTGGGAGATATGATGAGTATTGTTATTTCACAAGAGGGTACTACTCTTTATACCAATACGCTCAGTAATTTTTTGAACGAACCGCTCATTCCGCTGGGGACATTGGGGAGTGGAGCTTCCGCTCGCTATGATTTTTCAGTTCGTTTTGCACCGGAGACAGGAAATCCCTACCAAGAGAAGAGCGTGAGTTTTGATATTTTAATCGGTATTTCAGGCGACGGGACCATTGATGAAGGTTGTACCGTTGATTGTGGAGGCGGAAGTAGTAGTGGTGGCGGAGGAAGTTCCGGTGGTGACAGCAGTTCAACACCGTCCTTTACTGGACAGGGCGGAGACGGAGGATTTCCCGAAGAATTAGGAGAAATTCTTGGTGCCTTTACTCGTCGCGTGGTGCCGAAATTCTTTTCTCCGATACTGGAAGATGTTTTTGCTTCAGGTATCCCGACAACTTCTTCTCAAGTCGCGTCGGTCTTTCCGATTCTTAATGAGATCCTTAGTACATGGGGGACGTGCTTTGTTTTTTGGATTATTATTGTCATTGCAATTTGGATACTTTGGTTTTTGTACCGAACATGGAATAATGATTGGGAGCGCGAGCATATTACACGAGAAGAGTTTACTGAAAAGCGCACATACTTCTTTATCGTGGGACTTGTTAGTGTAATTCTGATTGCATATTTCATCCCGTACCCTTGTATCATTCCACCCCTCGCCTTCGTTCTCGCACTCTTTATTATTTGGTTTTTCTTACATCGTGTCTTCTCCAATAATTCACATACGCCGTAAGGCCCCTCGAATACGACGACATAACACATATACGGACACACGTGCTTTTGCACTTTCACTGTGTGCGGTGTTGGTGTTGGTGCTTGCTGGTTCATCGGTAAACTCTCGTGCGCCACAAATGAGCGCGGTGGCATCTAATAAATTAATAGTGCTTGCAAATGAATATCGTACGGAAGATGGAGCTCCTCTTCTTATTGAAAACCCACTTCTTACCAGTGCCGCAGAAGAAAAAGCGCAGGACATGGCTGAACGCAGTTATTTTTCACATCAAACACCCGAGGGTGCCGAACCGTGGGTTTTTCTTGATCGCGCTGGATACGCGTACGCTGTTGCGGGTGAAAATCTTGCGGTAAACTTCAGTGAAAGCGAAACCGTTACTAATGCATGGATGAATTCACCGACACATCGCGCAAATATTGTAAATCGCGAGTTTACCGAAATCGGAGTAGGAGTTGCCCAAGGGGTTTATAAAGGACACTCGGCAACTTTTGTGGTTCAGTTTTTTGCACAGCCGACCCTTCCCCGTTAATTACAAGGAAAGATTTCCGTGGGCTTCCGGAGCGCTGTTCTGTGAATCCTTACAGTGAAGATACCCTGCCGCCGCAATCATGGCGGCATTATCTCCGGTATATTCATCAAGGGGAAGGGAGAGAGTAACTCCCATTGCTTCACTCATGGTTGTTAGAGCGGAGCGAAGTTTTTTGTTTGCGATGACACCCCCTCCCACAATAAGAGATGGTGCTCCACTCTCGGAAAGTGCTCGTTTTGTTTTTGAAATCAATACTTCTATAACCGCTTCTTCAAACTCTTGAGCAAGTGACGCGCGAAGTATCTTATCGGTAAGGAGTTCGGGACGCGCACGTGTCGCATAGAGAACAGCAGTTTTTAATCCGGAAAATGAAAAATCGTAATCATCAGAATTAATCATCGGACGGGGGAGCGAGAGCGTGGGGGAACCAACGCTTGTCTCTGCGAGTTTTGAGAGCGCGGGGCCTCCAGGGTAGGAGAGACCAAGAATACGAGCCACTTTATCAAATGCTTCTCCTGCGGCATCGTCACGTGTTCTTCCTAAAACATTATACTGCCCCCACGTTTCAATCTTTATCAGTTCAGTATGTCCGCCGGAGACAAGAAGACCAATTGCAGGAAAGGAAATTTCTTTTTTTCCCTTTTCTTTTTGAGTTGAAATAAGTGAAGAAATAAGATGACCTTCCATATGGTTTACCTCAATAAGAGGCAGATTCCACACGTGTGCGAGTGCTCGTGCAAAATTAATGCCGACCCAGAGTGCGGGCTGTAATCCTGGTCCTACCGTCACGGCAATAGCGTGTATTGCCGGTTTCTCAATCTCTGGAATTGTTTCAATGAAGTACGCGAGAAGCTCTTGTTCATGGGTGAAAATTTCGGCAAGCCCCTCCGGTTCTTTTTTTTCTTTTTCTTTCTTTTTGTGATACAGACCTGTTTCGGTAAGTACCTCAATGAGTACGGGGATAAGATTTCTTCCATGTTCGCGCTTTGCGAGGGTGGGGTAGACCCCGCCATACTCCTTGTGAATATCAATTTGCGTGTGGGTTACCGTCTTTTGTACACAAAAATGGGGCGTCGAAGGTTCACCTTCTGTCTCAAGCAATGCGACACTTGTTTCGTCACAACTCGTTTCAATTCCCAAAATTATCATAAAAAGACTATAGCATAGAGAGAGGTACTTGCGCGTTCTGCTATACTAAAGGTATGAGCATAGTCTATGCCTTGTTAAGCGTCAGTATTGTCAGCCTTATTTCACTTGCGGGAGTCTTTACGCTTTCTCTTTCCGTTGAACGCCTACGAGAGTACCTTTTCATCCTTGTTTCTTTTGCTGTGGGAGCACTTTTCGGTGATGCCTTTCTTCATCTTATCCCTGAAGCGTTTGACACAATGGGGAGCTTGGATTCGGTCTCGTTATGGGTACTTGTCGGAATCGGATTTTTTTTCGTCTTAGAAAAATTCTTTCACTGGACGCACGAGCATGAAGCGGAACATGAAGGACATATCCATCCTGTAGGGTATCTTAATCTCGTCTCCGACGGTTTACATAACTTTATTGACGGGATGGTCATCGCGCTTTCATATTTTGTTTCTCCGGTAACCGGTTTTGCAACAACGGTTGCGGTGATACTTCATGAAATACCACAGGAAATTTCCGATTTTGGTATTCTCATTCATTCCGGCTTTAGCACAAAAAAAGCACTGTTTTGGAATCTTATTTCCGCCTGTTTGGCAATTGTCGGAGCCGTCTTTGTGGTTCTCCTTGGGGGGAACGCGACATTTTTGGAATTACTTACCCGTTATGCTCTTCCTGTTACTGCCGGAGGCTTTATTTATATTGCAGGCAGTGATTTAGTCCCACATCTTCATATGAAAAATAGAACGATAGAGGCACTGATTCAATTTGTCGCTATTGGTCTCGGGGTTTTTCTGATGGTTACGCTGACGTGGCTTGAATAGAAGCTGAAAACATGTAATACTCGGTAACGTATGTGGAAATCACGCATTCTTGCCCTCGTGGTGCTGGTCGCCGGATTGAGTATCGGATACTTTGATTATGTAAGCCAGAGCTCAACGAGCCGTTGGCTTTCTTTCCCTTTTAAGCTGGGTTTGGATCTTTCGGGTGGTACCCATCTCGTCTATGAGGCGGATACGTCAAATATTTCCGATGCGGACATTTCTGACGCAATGAGCTCATTGCGTGGTGTTATTGAACGCCGAGTCAATCTCTTCGGTGTTTCCGAACCGATTGTACAGGTTGAAGGAGGATTAAGCGGGGGTCATTCACGTCTTATTGTGGAACTTCCCGGAGTTACCGATGTTGATGCGGCTATTAAATTGATTGATAAAACTCCGAATTTGGAATTTAAAATAGAACGTCCTGCCGGAGCGGAAAAAGATGCTATTGTTGCCGCATATCAGGAGGCGCAGAAGGTGGTTGATGCGGGAGGTCAAGTAGAGGTATCCCTTAACCCACTTCTCAAGGAAGATCCGAATTACATTTCTAGCGGGCTTACTGGTCGCTACTTAAAACGTGCGCAGGTTTCTTTTAATCAGAATGCGATTACCCCTGTTGTCTCAATTGAGTTTAATACCGAAGGGGCAAAACTATTCCGTGAGATTACAGAGGCTAACGTGGGGAAAACAGTTGCTATTTATTTGGACGGAGTTGCTATTTCTGAACCGACAGTGAATGAAGCAATCAAGGATGGTAAGGCGGAAATTAGCGGAAACTTTACGACTGACACTGCTAAGTCACTTGCGCGTGATTTAAACCTCGGCGCACTTCCTGTTCCGATTACTCTCGTTTCTACTCAAACCATTGGAGCGACGTTGGGTGACGATGCCATTACCAAGGGTGTTACTGCCGCGTTCTATGGTTTTATTGCAATCGCAGTCTTCCTTATTCTCTGGTACCGCTTACCTGGACTCGTCGCAGTAGTTGCTCTTACTATCTATATTGCACTTGTCCTTGCTGTGTATAAATTGGTTCCGATTACACTTACCTCGGCAGGTATCGCTGGTTTTATCCTCTCTATGGGAATGGCAGTTGATGCGAATATACTTATCTTTGAACGTATGAAGGAGGAGCTCCGTGGTGGAAAGGAACTCCGTGATTCAACCGAAGATGGATTCCGTCGCGCATGGTTCTCTATTCGTGATTCAAACGTTTCCGGTCTGATTACCGCGATTATTCTCTTCTGGTTTGGAGAAAGTTTGATTGAGGGTTTTGCGCTCACCTTTATTCTCGGTGTTATTATTTCCATGTTCTCGGCAATTGTCGTAACACGAGTGCTCCTGCGTGCTTCGGGAATTCATAAAGCAACGGGAATTAGTAAATTCTTATTCGGATCAGGACTCAACTAGTATGTTCATCATCAAACACCGTTTCGTCTTCCTTACTATTGCAGTACTCATGGTGATCGCTTCATGGGGTTCTATTTTTTACTACGGTCTAAACCTTGGTATTGATTTTACGGGAGGCGCTATTCTTGAATTGGAGTATCCAACGGGTGCTCGTCCTACTCTTGAAAATATTCATACAGAATTGACGACGCTTGGGCGCAGTGATGTACTCGTTCAGCCTATTGGGGATAATGGCTACCTCTTCCGTGCAAAGGAAATCTCTGAAACAGATCGCACGACGCTTATGGGCACGTCTGCAGTAGTAAAGCGTTTTGATTCAATCGGACCGACTATCGGATCTGAACTCGCCGACAAGGCACTCATTGCCATTGCACTGGTTCTTCTTCTTATCATTGCCTATATTGCGCTCGTATTCAGAAAAGTTTCCAAACCGGTTGCCTCATGGAAGTACGGCTTAGCGGCAATCATTGCACTTGTGCATGACATCTCTATTCCAACAGGACTCTTTGCGTACCTTGGTGCGACGCAGGGGACAGAGATTGATGCACTTTTCCTCACCGCACTCCTTGCCATTCTTGGTCTCTCTGTTTCGGATACTATAGTGGTCTTTGATCGTGTTCGTGAGAACCTTCAGCGTCGTGCGGCTAATTCATTCGTTGATACGGTGGGTCTCTCTCTCAGTCAGGTTATGACACGTTCTATCAACATATCACTGACGACGCTCATTGCACTCACGTCGGTCTATTTCTTTGGAGGAGAATCTACGCGCGATTTTGCACTTGCACTTATTGTAGGCATGACCGCAGGCACCTACTCATCGGTCTTTATCGCATCTCCTTTACTTATCCTCTTTGCAGGGGAGGGGAAGAAGGTATAATTAAAACATATGAAAAAATCTCATAGAGGAGTAGCACTCCCCGCAGTGGTTGTTGTTATTGCATTAATAGCCATCGGTGGTGTTGTCTATGTGTATAAAAATAAAACTCCAGTGATTACCGATACGCCGGTAGCGACAAGCACTATTGGCACTACCCAAGAAACAAATATCCCAGTAACTGTCACTGTAGACACCCCACCATCTCTTGGGAGTCAGACCTTGCGTATACAATGCGGGTTAGAGGAAATGCGCGAAACCTGTACGGTTGGCGATTCTACTAAAAAGACTTGTTCCATGGCGATGCGATGTAATACCGCACAGGTGAATGCTTGGCGCTCGGATTTCTATTTTATAGATAATGGTGTACAGGTTAAGGTGGTGATTGATGAGGAAACTAGATTGCGCTATTTATATGGAGAAGACGGGAAATCAGAGAAGATCCAAAAGTGGGCTGACTTTTATCCTCTCATCCAACCGTATACACCTAACGCAGGAGGCATGCCTTTTAGCGCTACCATATACGGAGACTGGATTGATAAAAATACTTTCAAGGCGAATTGGATAAAGTGGAGTATTGGGTAAACTTCCTATTTTTTGCAGGGGAGGGGAAAAAGATTTGATAAAAACCATCTTGTTCTCGTTCTACTTTTTTCTTTTTTCTCTCCTATACCATAATTCTACGACCGTGAAATTGTCGTATAGTAACTTTAGACCCTTGACAGTCTCGGGGTCTCTCTGCTAATCTAGCCGCCGGATGTTCTTGTGTGGGGACCGTAGCTCAGATGGTTGCTTACTTGCAACTAGGATAGAGTACTCCATTGAAACCGGAGAGGTCGTTGGTTCAAATCCAACCGGTTCCCACCACCCTTTCTACGGGGCTGTAGCTCAAATGGAGCGCTCCGCACTAAACGGAGATGTTGCAGGTTTCAAATCCTGCCAGCCCCACCACCCCTCATTCGTGAGGGGTTTTTCTGTGCTTGACTCTCTGGGGGGCATCTGTATAATGCAGAGGCGTACTTTGACAATCGGAGCCAAAAGAAACACTAAAATATCCAAGATCCAAAAGAAGAAATGAGAGGGAAGTGCATTCTCTCTTGTTCCATTCTCTATATATTATTGAGAGTTTGATCTTAGCTCAGGATGAACGCTGGCGGCGTGGATAAGGCATGCAAGTCGAATGCTACAGCAATGTGGCATGGCGAACGAGGTAGTAATACGTAGGAACGTACCCCCGAGTCGGGCATAATCAGCCGAAAGGTTGGACAATTCCCGATAGTCTCGCGAGAGTAAAGATTTATCGCTTGGGGAGCGGCCTGCGCAGTATCAGCTAGTTGGTAAGGTAATGGCTTACCAAGGCTATGACGCTTAGGGGAGGTGAGAGCCTGACCCCCACCGATGGGACTGAGACACGGCCCATACACCTACGGGTGGCCGCAGTCGAGAATCTTCCGCAATGGACGAAAGTCTGACGGAGCGACGCCGCGTGGTGGATGAAGTCCTTCGGGACGTAAACACCTTTTATGAGGGAGGAAGTTATTGACGTTACCTCATGAATAAGGACCTGCTAAACTCGTGCCAGCAGCAGCGGTAATACGAGTGGTCCAAGCGTTATCCGGAATCACTGGGCGTAAAGGGTGTGTAGGCGGCATCGTTAGTCTCTTGTTAAAGCTCCCGGCTTAACCGGGAAGAGGCGAGAGAAACGGCGACGCTCGAGGGCGCGAGAGGCGTACGGAACTATAGGAGTAGGGGTGAAATCCGTTGATACCTATGGGAACACCACATGCGAAGGCAGTACGCTGGCGCGCACCTGACGCTGAAACACGAAAGCGTGGGTAGCGAACGGGATTAGATACCCCGGTAGTCCACGCCCTAAACGATCTTCACTAGCTTTTCGGAGTATCGACCCTCTGAGAGGCGAAGCTAACGCGTTAAGTGAAGCGCCTGGGAAGTACGAGCGCAAGCTTAAAACTCAAAAGAATAGACGGGGACTCGCACAAGCGGTGGATCATGCGGTTTAATTCGATGCTAAACGAAGAACCTCACCAGGGCTAGAAATCCAAACGAAGTCCCGCCGAAAGGCAGGATGTCTCACAAGGACGGTTGGACAGGTGTTGCATGGCTGTCGTCAGTTCGTGGTTTGAATTGTTCCCTTAAGTGGGGTAACGAACGCAACCCTTGCCGTGTGTTATATGTGTCACACGGGACTGTCCGCTTTTAGCGGAAGGAAGCGAGGATGACGCCAAGTCAGCATGACCCTTGATGTCCTGGGCTACACGCATGATACAATGGCTGTAACAAAAGGTCGCGACGGCGAAAGCCTGAGCTAATCCTCAAATACAGCCCCAGTTCGGATTGAGGTCTGCAACTCGACCTCATGAAGCCGGAATCGCTAGTAATCGCAGGTCAGCTATACTGCGGTGAATACGTTCTCGAGTCTTGTACTCACTGCCCGTCAAGTCAAGGGAGCCGGGAGTACCCGAAGTTCCACGTAAGTGGGCCTACGGTAAGCTCGGTAACAGGGATTAAGTCGTAACAAGGCACGGCTAGCGGAAGCTGGTCGTGGAATTCTTCCGAAGGAAAAAGTCTTTTTCGCCTCGTGCGGATTTGACTTACTGGTTGGTATTCTGTACCTCGTACGAGTGCAGAATTGAGTGATGGCCCTAGTACTTAAAAATAACAGTGGGCTGTAGGCGCTCGCCCTACTTCTGCCAACAGGCAGTAACGAGCTAGAAGAATGGAACAGGAGAGAGTGTTCTTTTTGTCCGGAGTTTTTTTGTTGTACCTATCAACGGTTCCGTTCGGAACCGATACCTCTCCACTTTTGACTTTTGACACCTAGCCCTGGGTGTCTTTTTTTTTGTTTGTCATGAATGGATATTTTTGATATAGTTTTTCGCGAACGCGAGTGCTGTTTGAGCGAGTGTAGTTCAGTGGTAGAACGCTGTCCTGATAAGACAGAGGTCGAAGGTTCGATTCCTTCCACTCGCACCACTTATTTTGTGGGAAGCTAAGTTTTAAGTTATAAACAATTTTAATCCCACACAATTGCTGTGTAGGGTGTTTTTGTTACAATGCACACGCGATGGAAACAATTACCCCACACAGTTATGACCGCGAGGGGAGCTGGGGCATTCTCACGAGTATTGATCTGCATGGATGTAATGGAGAAACTATTCGAAGTGCAGAAAAGATTAAACAATACACAGAGGAACTCTGTGACTTGATTAAGGTGACACGTTTTGGCGAGCCAACCATTGTGCACTTTGGTGAAAAAGAAGAAATTGCTGGTTACTCGCTCGTACAACTTATTGAGACCTCACTCGTTTCAGGACACTTTGCTAACGCAACGAATGCCGCATATATAGATGTGTTCTCATGCGCGTACTACGAACCACACGTCGTCGTTGATTTTTCTAAACAGTTTTTTTCAGCGAAAGAGGTTACCGCGCGCACTATATTACGAAAATAACTCCGACGGAAGCGTCGAAGTTATTTTTTACCCTTTTCTCTCCTTATACTACAGGAGCTTCAGGGGTTGCTGGTGCCTCGGGTGCAACTGGTGCGGCTGGCGCACAAGTGCATTTCCCATCAGCTTCATTACAAGCGGCGCACTTAGGAGTGCTGTGCTCTGCTCCACATGCGTGAGCGGCGTCCTGTTCGGCGCTCTCCTCCCCGCATACGTCACATTTGTATCCCGCTGTATCTCCGCTACATGTTTTACAGGTCATTTTATGTTTCGCATTAAAACCAGTAATAGACGACCTTCTTATTGCGAGTATAGCATATTATTGATTGTAATGCCTTATACGGTGTACACTCTCTCTAATGCCGAAGTGGTGGAATTGGTAGACACGCAGCGTTCAGAGCGCTGTGGGAGCAATCCCGTGGAGGTTCAAATCCTCTCTTCGGCACTGCAGAATGTTAAACACCGAGTGTTTGATATTCAGAATTGACGGGTATGAACTTTTGTAGTACGGTGTACGCGGCATACACCAGCATTTGTTGGTGCTGATCTTTGTAAATAGAGGAGAAATGAGATGAGTAGAAACTTCCGTGAACTGCTAGAAGCGAAATGGGAAGAAGGGAAATTTATCTGTGTCGGTTTGGATAGTGATTGGAGCAAAATTCCCGAGTGCATCACACTCCAAATGCATGGTTCTCATGATCCTACATATCACGCCATCCGTTCATTCAATGAGGCCATTGTGGATGCTACTAGAGAACTCGTTTGTGCTTACAAACCTAACATCGCTTTCTATGAAAGTCATAGTGAGAGTGGTTTGAGAGCCCTCCGTGAGACAATAAAGTACATCCATAAAGTTGCTCCCGATGTTCCCGTCATTCTTGATGCCAAGCGGGCCGATATTGATAATACCAATCTCGGCTATGTCCACTCGGCGTTTGACGAACTTAAAGCAGACGCGGTGACTGTTCATCCCTACCTTGGTGCTCAAGCGCTTAAACCATTCTTGGATCAGAAAGACAAAGGCATCATCGTGCTCTGCCGCACTTCTAACAAAGGAGCTGGCGAGTTCCAGGATCTTCCCGTGGAAACAAATTTGGTTCCTCCGATGGAATTGATGCCACTCTATCAGTGTGTGGCAATGAGAGTTGCTAAAGAATGGGATTGGAACGGGAACTGTGCGGTGGTTGTTGGCGCGACATATCCTGAAGAACTCAAGATTGTCCGCGGCATTGTCGGCGATATGCCGATATTGATTCCCGGAATTGGTGCGCAGGGTGGCGATCTGGAGAAAACGGTGCACGCCGGTAAGAACAGTCGCGGTCGTGGGATGATTATTAACTCATCGCGCGGCATTATCTTTGCCTCCAACGGTGAAGACTTCGCTGAAGCGGCACGGTGTTCAGCACTCAAACTTCACGAACAAATACAAAAATGTTTGGAGGTTCAGTCATGATTCTCACAAAAGCGAATCAGGAACTTGCCCGTCAATTACCTCTCCTTGAGGCAGTCAAAGCCTGCGGTGGATATTACGAATGTCCTAAAAGCCCTCATGGACAGCGACTCGGTCCTCTCGTTGGATACGCAGGGCGTGATGAGAAGGGCCGCCAATTTGTAGGTGACATCTACTTGAATATGGCGGTGCTTGAAGCGTACCCGCACATGCTCTGGGCGTATGCGAGCATCCTCAATGAAAAGCTTTCAGGTGGTCGCAATGGACTCTCGGATAAAGTTTTTTGTGGAGCACCGCTTGGAGGTATGTCTCTTGCAAGTCTTATGGCAATGCGTGCGTACGCACGTTATATCTTTCCCGAGAAAGAGGTAATGGAGGTTGCAACGAAACACTCTCGGGAGAAATCACATCTCGTTTTCAAACGACACGGGATTACTGCAGGCGACGAAGTAATCATTGTGGAAGATGTGTGTAATAACTTTAGCACCACAACTGAATTGGTGAATCTCATCACTCTGGGTGGGGGGAAAGTTGTTGCCATTGTTTGTCTTCTCAATCGTGCCGATGATCCGATTCTCCATGAGCCTTTCAGGTTTCTCAATCTGCATATTCCTGTTATCGCACTCGTTGATAAACCTATTCGTCAGTATCATCAAGACGACCTCCCTGTTATCCAAGATGTACAGAACGGAAATGTAGTCTGGAAGCCCAAAGATAAGTGGCCCGAGCTCTTATCCGCAATGAACATGAACACTACCAGCGCCTTTTCTCCTTATTGTCATTGACCTTTACCCTTGTTCGAAGTGAGACTTCGAACAAGGGTTTTTGTTTGACAGATTTTGGAAAGTGGGGTAGCGTAGGGCAGATTGTTCATCACAAAAAACAAGAAAGGAACATGTAATGAGAACAAAAGGGATAACCTATGCTGGAACAGGTGTTGATTACTCCGCGATGGACCCGTTTAAACGGGAAGCGCAGTTTGCGGCTGTGCAGACACGAGGTGCGCAAAATCTTATCCGTTACGGAATGAGAGAAGTGACCCCGAGTAGAGGTGAGAGTGCGTATCTTATTGAAACAAAAGATTCTTACCTCGCTCACGTGGAAGAAGGTCTCGGTACCAAGAATAAGGTTGCCGCGGCAATGTATGCGCTCACGGGTAAGTCGTATTACGACCAGATTGCCCAAGATACGGTGGCAATGATTGCCAATGACGTTATTCCTCTTGGCGCTCTTCCGCTCTCTGTCGCAATGCACCTCGCTGTCGGTGACTCAAAGTGGTTTGACGACAAACAACGCTCTGATGATTTGATCCGTGGTTGGAAAAGAGCTTGTGACTTGTCGTGTTGTGTGTGGTCAGGGGGCGAGACGCCTACACTCAAAGACGTCGTACTTCCGGATAGCGAAGTCTTGAGTGGGTCAGCAATGGGTATTATTAACCCAAAAAGCTGTCGCATCCAAGGTGACATTCAAGATGGTGATGCCATCATACTCATTGAGAGTTCTGGCATTCATGCGAATGGATTGACGCTTGCACGCGAGATTGCTGGGAAACTTCCGGAGGGCTATTTGACAGAACTTCCTAATGGTCGGACATATGGCGAGACTCTCCTTGATCCGACGCTCATTTATGTGCCTATCATTGCAATCTTACAGCAACTCAACATCCATGTTCATTATGCAGTCAATATCACTGGTCATGGATGGCGAAAGTTGATGAGAGCTTCTGCTCCATTTACCTATATTATTGAAACGCTTCCAAATCAACTTCCTATTTTTGACTTTATACAGAAATATGGACCAGTGGATGATCGGGAAGCGTACGGCAATCTCAATATGGGAGCGGGATTTGCCCTCTATGTTTCTCAAGAAGTAGTCTCTCTTGTTCTCCGTGCCATTAATAATGATTTGCCTGTATTGGAAAGCGAGCAATATTTCCATGCCTTCGTTGCAGGACATATTCAAAAGAGTGACCGGAAGAGAGTCGTTATCCGTCCAAAAAACTTGGAGTATGACGGTTCAGAACTTCAGGTCAGATAAATACTTCTGTGACGGGCACTCAAACATTTGAGTGCCCGTTTTTTCTTTTTCTCTGTGATACAATGCGACTATGATGCGTCGTGGTTTTACTCTTCCACTCATTCCTCTTATTGCAGTGTTCGGTGTCGCACTTGTTGGCATTGCAGGATATTTTGCGGTGAGTATGCTTTCGGGAGAAAAAAAAGAAACAGAATCTACTCAAGCGATACATGCAACAAATACTCTTGCTTTGGAAACATCGGTGTCCGGTACGATTAATCCGCACGATTTGGAGAGTGCACTCTTTACCGTGGGAACCGCACCCTCTGTTCGCTTTACCGTTGATACTCCTACCACTGGAGTTGTGGTAAAAGTTACCGATCCAAAAGGAGGGACATATACTGCCGTCGCATACACTGGGAATGCCGATACAAAAGAGGGTGATCGTTATACCGTTGAGAAAAAAACTGACGGAACCTACCGCGTCACCATTACTGCTCCCGGAGTAAGCACTATCAGCGACTACCGTGTAACGGTTGAAAATCCGAGTTCAAGCATTTCCGCACCTTACACTATTGATGTGTATGATGCGCCGGTGGTGGTGACGAGTACCCAAAGCTCCAACAATGAAAGTAGTGCCGAAGGAGTTTCTATTGCCATTACTGTTGGTGAGACGGTTTCTATTCAGGGGTTCGTAGCGATTACCGGTGCGCAGGTGACGGCGAATATTGTGACGCCGAGCGGGGAGAAGGTCTCGCTCTCTCTCATTGAAGATCCTGCAAGCCCCGGTACTTACAATGGTATTTACTCCAGTGCAACAGAAAGTGGGTTTTATTTAGTGGAGTATATTATTCAGGGAGAAAATTCAGCAGGTGAAGTGTTTTACAAAACCACATACGACCAGTTTGTCGTCACTAATGTGACCAGTGTACAAAGTGTGCAAGTGACTAAAAAGTTTGATATTAATAGAAGTAGTGAAATCCAACTTCTCGGTTATTGATTCTCCTGTGCGACACGTTCATTTTATTGGAATTGGCGGTATTGGCATCTCGGCATTGGCTCGGATGTTGCTTCTTGAGGGAGCATCAGTGAGCGGTTCTGATCGTGCGACTTCCCGAGTGACCGAGGAGCTTTTGTCTCTTGGTGCGCATATCTCTATCGGCCACGCAAAAGAAAATCTTCCTGCAGAACTGGATGAAGTTATTTACACCATTGCTATTCCTGATGATAATCCGGAGCTTGTTTCTGCACGTGAGCGAGGAGTGGTACTCCGTAGTTACCCCGAAGCGTTAGGGGAGTTAACGAAGGAAAAATATACCATTGCTGTTTCCGGAACTCATGGCAAAACAACGACGACTGCGATGCTCGCAAATATTCTTATTGGTGCTTCGCAAGATCCAACAGTGGTCGTAGGGAGTCTTATGAGTGGGAGTGGAAGCAATTTTATCGGAGGAAAGGGTCGTTACCTTGTGTGTGAAGCATGCGAATATCGTCGTTCCTTTTTGAATCTTTCTCCGAGCGTGGCAATTATCACCAATATTGATGCCGATCATTTGGACTATTACAAAGATATTGATGATATTGCACAGGCTTTCCGTGCTTTTGCTGAAAAAGTTCCCTCGGAGGGTGCCATCATTGCCGATCTTCGCGATTCACGTGTTGCTCAAGTGCTCTCGGGTCTTTCGTGTCGCATCATTGATTACTCCCTCATACATCTCTGTGCGAAATTGTCAGTACCTGGTGAACATAATCGCCAGAACGCACAGGCCGCCAAAGCGGTAGCGGAATTTTTGAATATTCCCGATCCTGTGTCGGAGCAAGCCCTCGCCGAGTTTAAGGGGACATGGCGTCGTTTTGAATTCAAGGGAGTAACCGCACAAGGAGCACTTCTTTTTGATGACTATGCACATCATCCGAGTGAGATTCGCGCAACTCTTTCCGCCGCTCGGGAAAAATTTCCCTCACAAAATATTTTAGTTGCCTTCCAACCTCACCTCTACAGTCGTACACGTGAACTCTGCGATGATTTTGCACAGGCTTTTTGTACCGCGGATGCTGTTTTCCTCGCACCTATCTATGCGGCACGGGAACCTTTTGACGCACGTATCTCTTCGGAGACTCTTGCCGAACGTATGCGGACACTTTCTCCTCGTATGGTGAGTGTGTACACAGACCTTACGGCACTTTCCTCCGCCCTTTCTTCCTATGCAAAAGAAGGAGATATTATCATTACGATGGGAGCGGGGGACATCTATACTATCGCAGGCCATTTGCTCGCGGGGACTTCTCCCGTATAATACGTATATGCCAATACGATCATGGAAAAACTGGATACTCTTTGCCGCTGGTCTTATCACCCTCATAATGCCCTACATTGGCATTCCACGAGGAGTTAAGGACTTTTTCTTTGTTATCTGCGGGCTTACTGTTGTTGCTATTGCGGTCAACCTCCTCTGGCCTTACGAGCCATCTCGGAATGGAGCTCATCATAAAGCCTCTCCTTCCAAGCGCCGTGTTCCTCATAGTGTGCCACATGAGAATGTAGTGTCAGAAGAACATGCACCTGCTTCAGAGGCAGTTCCAGAGGTTGTCACACCGATAGAAACACTGCATGAAGAAAAAACTTAAGGAACCCATCGTCCAATATCTCATTTTTCTCGGGGGGCTTGCTCTCTTTGCTGTTATTTTTTTTCTTACCCCATGGATGGATCGGACGCTGGTATACTCAATAGATGACGGTCTCGCGATGGCGAGCACTAGCCCCACCCTTCCTCTTGTTCCTTCAAAACCGAAACATATAGAAACACCAAAACCTCTGAAAGCAATTTATATGTCCAGCTGGGTGGCGGGGACTCCCTCGGTACGCGAGGGCATCATTACTCTTATTGATGAGACGGAAATAAACGCCGTTGTGGTTGATGTAAAGGATTACACAGGGAAAATTTCTTTTGCAGTGAATGATCCGGTTCTCGCGCGTTATGATTCTGCCGATCCTTCACGCATTACCGATATTGATGCGCTTATTGCGGAACTCCATGAAAAGGGCATTTATGTTATTGCGCGTGTTGCTGTTTTTCAGGATGACTACCTCGCACGCAAGCGTCCCGATCTTGCCGTGAAGCGTGCCTCTACCGGTGGTATTTGGTTGGATAATAAAAAAATTGCATGGTTAGATACGAGCGCGCCTGAAGCATGGGAGTATTCTTTCCTTGTTGCGCAAGAAGCAGAACATCGTGGCTTTGATGAAATAAATTTTGACTACATTCGTTTTCCTTCCGACGGGCCAGTCTCTGATGCGAGTTACCCCTATTATCGTTCAAGTGAAGAAACTAAGGCGGAAGCGTTGCGGAGATACTACGCGTACATAGGGGAACGGAAAAGTGAATTGGGTATACCGGTCTCGGGGGATCTCTTTGGAATGGTGTTGACCGAGACCTCCGATATGAACATTGGGCAGATTTTAGAAAATGGTTTGGAATATTTTGACTATGTGGCACCGATGATTTATCCCTCACATTATCCCAACGGCTTTAACGGATGGAAGAAACCGGCAACCGTACCGTACGAGCTCGCTAAGTTTGTGTTGGATGCGGGATCTGCGCGTGCTCTTGCCGCAAGCAGTACTCCGGAAAAAATCAGACCTTGGCTTCAGGACTTTGACCTTGGTGCCGACTATACTGCCGACATGGTACGTGCACAGATACGAGCAACATATGATGCAGGGCTTGACTCGTGGATGCTGTGGGCTCCCTCAAACAAATATACGCGTGGTGCTTTATTAAACGAGTAAAGATTGCATGTGGATACTCTACGCACTTCTCTCTGCTGTCTTCGCCGCTCTTGTCGCAATTTTCGGCAAGATGGGTTTGAGTGTGGTTGACACGACGCTTGCGACCGCTATTCGTTCACTCGTAATGGCGGGATTTCTTGTAATTACCGCTCTTGTTTTGGGAAAGGGGACTCTACTTGGGACTATTACTGGGAAGCCCTTGGGCTTCATCGTACTTTCTGGTGTTGCCGGTGCGATCTCATGGCTCTTTTATTTCGTGGCGCTCAAAGCTGGTCCCGTGACGGGTGTTGCCGCGCTTGATCGGCTCTCGGTTGTGTTTGTACTTCTCTTTTCGGTACTTTTTCTTGCCGAGAAGCTTACGTGGAAAACTGGCCTCGGCGCCCTCCTCATCTCCCTCGGCGCAATACTTATGACGATATAGGATTTCAGAAAACCCTTATATGTGCAACCTCGGAGGTTGAACAGTTGAATGGGGGATGTTTTTTGTCTGATAATTAATAAACGAATTAGTTAGTACCACTTATTCACGATCGTGAGTAGATGGTATCATTGATTGATTTTGCGTTTAACCAAACTTGGTTGTTTTTCGAAGCCCCATCCGCCATGGCGGATGGGGCTTTTTCTTTGCACGCACACGGAGTGCTATAATAAAACTGTAATGTCCGATCTTCTTAAGCCCGGAATGGTATACCTTGCCGAGACCGACTTTCGCGGTGCGCGGACGCGCTTTGGCATCAAAAACCACGATCGTGCCAAGCATGTCTATGTCATCGGGAAAACCGGTATGGGCAAGTCCACGCTTCTGGAAAACATGGCGATTCAAGATATCGTCAACGGGGAGGGGATGGGCTTCATAGATCCACACGGTGGTACTGCGGAAAAACTTTTGGATTACATTCCCGAGGAACGAATGAAGGATGTCATTTATTTTGCACCACACGATTTGGACTTTCCCATTTCTTTTAACGTGATGGAAGATGTGGGCAAAGATCAGCGTTACCTCGTTGCCAATGGTCTCATGTCCTCGTTCAAAAAAATATGGCCAGACGTGTGGAGCGCACGTATGGAGTACATTTTAAATAACACCCTCCTTGCCCTCCTTGAATATCCCGATTCAACTCTGCTTGGTGTTAACCGCATGTTGAGCGATAAAAATTATCGCACGCAGGTTATTAACAATCTCTCGGACCCATCGGTAAAGGCATTCTGGGTGGACGAATTTGCCAAGTACAATGAGCGCTATATGCAGGAGGCAGGAGACGCGATTAAGAATAAAATCGGTCAGTTTACCAGCAATCCTCTTATCAGAAATATTATCGGTCAGCCCAAATCCAGTTTTGATATTCGTGAAGTGATGGATGGGAAGAAAATTCTTATCGTGAATCTTTCCAAGGGTCGTGTGGGGGAGCAGAATGCTTTTCTGTTGGGTGGTATGCTCATCACCAAAATTTATCTTGCCGCAATGAGTCGTGCCAATGCTTCCGAGTCTGCGCTCAAAGCGCTCCCTTCTTTTTATCTTTTTGTTGACGAGTTTCAATCCTTCGTCAACGACTCTTTTGCCGATATTCTCGCTGAGGCGCGCAAATACAAACTCAATCTTACTATTGCGCATCAGTATATTGATCAGATGCCGGAGACGGTGCAGAGTGCGGTCTTTGGAAACGTGGGTACTACCATTGCTTTTCGTGTGGGTCCCTTTGATGCCGAAAAGTTAGAGAAAATTTTTACTCCCAAATTTCTTGAAGAAGATCTGGTTAACCTTGGCTTCGCGCAAATTTATCTTACGTTGATGATAGATGGTGTCGGTTCCCCACCTTTTTCCGCACAGACGCTCCCGCCGATAGAGAATGCGATGCAGGAGGTACGTTCGGGGCTGAAAGAAAAAATTATTGAGTCGTCGCGGAGAGCGTATGCTCATCCGCGTGAAGAGGTGGAGCAAAAAATTTCCGAATGGCATTCTACCGCGCTTTCTTCAATAGAGAAGGCAAATAAGGAAGAAGAAAGAGAACAAAGGCGTTCCGAACGACCGCCAGTGAGTAGAGCTCCTCGCCCTGTTGTCCCCGCAGAGAGAACAAAAGAGGTCAGGCACACGGAACTTATTCGCGAAGCAATTAAGGATCGTAAAAAAGAAATTTCATTAGAGACTTTAATCGCGGCAAAAAACGGTGTTTCAACAAAGGCAACATCAAAAGGGAAGGAGGATTTGAAGTCTTTCTTACAAGACGTCATTAAATCAGTCCCTCCACACCGTTCACCTGCAGTGGACTCCGCAGGGCACGCAAACAATTCAGAAAAATCTTCCCCCAGTGCTCCCACAGAGATTCCCGAAGCGGAGCTCAAGCAGATGCTTGAGGTACCGGAGGAAAACGGGTAGAGTGCTCCATACTATGGAAGAGACACGACATGTACTCGTCTATTCTACCTCTTATCTGCCGCATATCGGCGGAGCGGAGCTTGCACTTAAGGAAATTACCGATCGCTGGTCAAAGGGTGTAACCGTAACGATAATCACCGCACGCCTGTCTTTTGGGTTACCTCGCAGGGAACACCTCGGGCATGCGGATGTTATTCGTATTGGTATCGGTATTCCTTTTTTAGATAAACTACTTCTCGTCTGTTGTGGGAAGCGGGTCGGAGAACGAATTCTTCACGGAAAGGAACCTGATTGTGTGTGGGCAATGATGGCGAGCTATGGAGGATTGGCCGCACTCGCATTTAAGCGGGCTCATCCGCAGGTACCTTTTCTCCTTACCTTGCAGGAAGGAGATTCTTTGGAGCACATTACACATCGTGCACGATTTTTAGGGAGACGCTTCAGAGAAATATTTGCACGCGCTAACGCAATACAAGTTATCTCGCAGTATCTTGCACAGTGGGCGCGTGATATGGGTGCGTGCGTAGAACCGGTTGTGATTCCAAATGGAGTTGATGTAAGCAGTTTTACGATCCGGAAGTCCGACTTCGGAGACGGCGGAAGTCGGACTTCCGATTCCGAGGATGTAACGCTTATTACGACATCGCGGTTAGTAAAAAAGAACGCGGTTGATGACATTATTCGCGCACTCGCGCATTTGCCAGAAGAAGTAACTCTTACTGTGGTAGGGGATGGGGTGGAACGACATTCTCTGGAGATCCTCGCAAAAAATTTGAGTGTGCAAAAAAGGGTTTCTTTTCTTGGGACTAGAGCGCCAGAGACGATTCCCCAAATACTTGCCCGAGCAGACATTTTTGTTCGCCCCTCTCTCTCCGAAGGCTTGGGTAATTCGTTTTTGGAAGCATTTGCCGCAGGGCTTCCGGTGATTGCTACCCCCGTAGGTGGTATTCCTGATTTTCTCCACGATGGTGAGACGGGGTGGTTTGCTGAAGTGCGAAACCCGGAATCTATTGCCGCCTGTGTACGCTACATTTCCGATCCTGCTCATCGTGAACATGTCCATACGGTGATTCATAATGCCCATTCTCTTGTGGAGGAAGAATATTCATGGAAAAACATTGCCGAGAGGATGTGGAAATTGATAGAACGGAACCTATCAGTGGCAGTTTCTTCTCCGGTTAAAAAAAGAATTTTACTCGTAACACCGTTGTATCCACCAGAGATTGGAGGCCCTGCTACCTACGCGGCCTTATTAGTGTCATATCTCCCCAAAGATGAATTTTTTCTGTCCGTGCTCTGTTTTAAATCGGTGAGGAAGTTTCCTAAGGTTATTCGGCATATTGTTTTTTTCTTCATGATTGTGTGGAAAGGGTGGAATGCAGATATACTTTTTGCGCAAGATACTGTTAGTGTTGGTTTCCCCGCACTATGTGCCGCAAAAATTTTAAGAAAAAAATTTATTGTTAGAGTCCCTGGAGACTATGCGTGGGAACAGTCTGTCCAACGTTTTGCCGTCCCTGAATCAATTGATGAGTTTCAAACGAAACGGTATTCTTTCCCTGTTGAAACTCTCCGGCGTATCCAAAAAATGGTTGTACAAAATGCAGATCTAGTTATTACACCGAGTAACTATTTTACTTCCTTGGTATCGGGGTGGATGACTTCATCAGGAGTAAAGCAAGAGAGTAGAGTAGTGACTATTTATAACGGAATTGATATTACTCCTCTGAAAGAAGTGTACTGTAAACGTCCCCTTGCTGGCACACACAAAAAAACGATTTTTTCTGCAGGACGTCTTGTTCCGTGGAAAGGATTTTCAACACTTATTTCCATGATGCCAAAACTGCCCGAGTGGAGGCTTCTCATTGCGGGAGAAGGCCCCGATCGGGAGCATCTTCAAGAAATAATTACTCGTCATCAGCTTCAGGATAGGGTCGTTCTTACTGGGCAACTTTCAAAAATGGAACTTCTTCAACATCTTGTCTCTGCGGATATTTTTATTCTTAATACTTCGTTTGAAAGTTTTTCGTACCAGATTGTAGAAGCCTTGTTTTTCGGAGTGCCCGTTATCGCTACTCGCATCGGTAATCTTCCGGAGATTATACACGATGGACACAATGGCTTTCTTGTTGAACCAAATGATATCCAAGCTATTAATGACCGTATACACATAATTGAATCCGATACGGCTTTACGGGAAAGTTTTATACGAGAAGGAAAACGTACTTCCTTACGATTTTCTATTCAAGAAACGGTGACACAACTTACAAAACACATTCGCAGTGTATGAGTAATTCAAAACATCTTTCTGTATTGATGATCTCGGGTGATGCGTCCGCGCTTGATTCAGAGAGCGCTCTCTCTCGTCGTCTTTCCAACTATTCACATCTTTGCTCACGACTTTCTGTACTCATTTTTTCCCGCACTGCGATTGGTGAACGCAAGGAAGATACATTGTCCGTGCAAGGTGTTCCTTTCGCTTCGCCTCTCCTTGGTCTCTATCGTGCCATTACTCTGGGTGAAAAAATGGGAAAGCCAGATATCGTTACCACACAAGATCCATTCTTTTTGGGTCTTCTCGGTCTTTGTATCTCGCGACACCATCGGGTACCGCTACAGATACAGATTCACACGGATCTCTTCAGTCGGGAATTTCTTCGTTTCAGTGTAGGAAATCGAATCCGTTCTTTTATCGCGCGAGCAATCATCCCTCATGCAGGAGGGGTACGTGTTGTTTCAAAGAAAATCAGAGAAGATTTGATAAAACGAAAAATTGTGGAAGCCTCTCGTATAACGGTTACTCCTATTCCTTTGGCTGTTATTTCTTCTTTACCACAGAATTATTCAAAAAAATCTGGATTCCGCATGGTGACGGTTTCCCGTCTTACTCCGGAGAAAGATATCTCGCTCGCTCTTCGTGCTTTTGCTCTGGTGCATACACAAAGACCTGATGCGACATTTACTATTGTCGGTGACGGACCTCTCCGTCAAAATCTTGAAGATGAAGCGAAACGACTTGGAGTGTCCGATTCGGTTTCTTTTATGGGAAATCAGGCGGTAGTGGCTCCATTTTATAGAGATGCTACTGTCTACATAAGCACTTCACACTATGAAGGATACGGGCTTTCTCTTGTGGAGGCTGCCTCGTTTGGACTCCCCATCGTCTCCACTGATGCTGGTATTGCCCGTGAGTTAAGTCCCAATACCATTGTCCCGTGGGATGCTCAAAAAATTGCAGACAAACTTCTTTCCGAACTTCCCTCGCCACGTATTCCCGAGTCGTGCGGTGAGGGTGTGGAAGAATACGCGCATCACATTGTTGAAGACTGGGAGAAAGTTTCTCGCACGCCTATGACTGAAAAAAAGGGAACAAAATTTTGGTTTATCATTAAATATATAATTTCTGGAGGCACCGCGACTGCGGTGAACTTAAGTTTTCTCTATATTTTTACCGATGTACTACACATTTGGTATGTTTTTTCTGCGGCGCTTGCATACGCGGTCGCCTTTGTGGTCAGTTTTACACTGCAAAAGTTTTGGACGTTTAAAAATGGAACTCTTACACGCATTAAATCGCAATTCGTACTCTATGTGGTGCTCGGAACATTCAATATGGTACTTAATTCTTCCCTCATTTATTTAATTGTAGAATCTACGGGGGTACATTATCTTGTGGCTCAAATCGGTATTGGTGTGCTTATTGCGCTCTGGTCGCTTATTTTTTACCGTATTCTTTTTAAGAATCAATGAAGCTTTTGTTTATCACGCAAGTATGGGATGAGGGAGATAGTGTCCTTGGCTTTGTTCCCTCATGGGTTACGGCTCTTCGTTCGCACTGCGAAGCCGTCTCGGTTATCTGCCTGAAGAAAGGCGGAGGTACCTCGTCTTTCCCCGTGTATTCTCTTGGGAAGGAAAGGGGAGTATCTCGCTTGGAAAAAATTTACAGACTCTTTTCATTCGCTGTCCGTTTACGTCATGACTATGACACCGTGTTTGTGCATATGAATCCGGAATACATAGTTCTTGCCGGACTTTTTTGGTGGCTCTCGGGAAAACGGATCGTGCTTTGGTATGCGCACGGTACGGTCACTTGGAAACTGCGCCTCGCCTCAATTTTTACCCATCGGATTCTCAGCTCAACACCAGAAGGATGTCGTATCCGTTCATCTAAACTACGAATTGTTGGACAGGCAATAGACACCGAACTTTTTTGTCCCCTTGAGGGGGAAGAAACGACTTCTGCATTTTCCCTCGTCGTTGTTGGTCGCATCAGTGCTTCTAAGGGGCAACTTCTCGCGCTTGAAACGCTTGCGGTATTGCGTGAGGAAGGAATCCCCGCATCCCTCACGATTATTGGTGAGCCGGTCTACCAGAATGATCGTGAATATTTAATTGAATGTGAAAAATTTGTGCGTGAACGACATCTTGAATCCTTCGTTTCTTTTCTCGGACCAAAAAAAAGAACAGAGCTTGCTCTGCTTATTCCTTCCATGACGCTTTGCATAAATATGAGTACGACAGGGAGTCTGGATAAGGCGGGTTTGGAGGCTCTTTCTGCGGGAGTTCCGGTCGTGACCGCAAATAATGCATTCCGATCTGTCATCGGACAGAGAACTCCGGAATTGATGTTGGATAGCCAAACTCTACAGGATCTTACCTGCGCCGTGCGCTGGTACTCTTCACTGCCGAAAAAACAACGTGATGATCTGCGAAATATTCTTCGTAGAGAGGTCGTGGAACATCATAGTATGACTACTTTTGCAGACAGGATTTTTGCAACGCTATGAAAAAAAATAGCAGTTTGATTCTCGTTGGTTTAGCCATTGTTTTTTTGTTGTTTCGCATCTCCGGTCTTTCTCTCCCTTATCATCAGGATGAATGGAAAACAGTTCATGCAGTAGAAGAGGGAAGTAGTGCTATTGCACATCCTCCACTTACACAACTATCGTATCTTGCCGCTGAAAAACTATTCGGTGGCGCTCGTCTGCGAATCGTGCCGTTCCTATTTTCTTTTGCTTCTTTCTTTCTTCTGTATGAAGTGGTACGACGTCGTGTGAATGAAAAGGCCGCGCTTTTTTCAGTCTTTCTCTATACTATTTCATTTTACAGCGTCCTTGCTTCTCATATGGTAGATACCGACGGAGCACTACTACCGTTCTTTTTTCTTCTCTCTGTACTCTGTTATGACCGATGGAATACTCCTGTCGAAGGTAGTAACCGCCATTGGTATTGGTTTGGTTGTTTTTGTTTGGCTCTTCTTGCTGGGTGTATGGTTAAGCTTAGTTTCGTCATTGTCTGTTCCGTCTTTTTTGTGGATTTTATTGTCACCTATGCTGGTCATCTAAAAAAAAGAGAACTACTAATTCTTATTTCCGGAGTCCCTGTCTTTGCGCTTACTGTCGGTCTTCTCTTTTTAATTATTAAATTCTTTTACCCAGCATTCCAACTGACTGGTATGGTTAATCATGCACTGTACTATATTCATCTTTCAGGTCGGAGCTATACACAAGTTCTCGTTCAGGGAATCAAAGCCCTTGAGTATCTATCGCCGCTTCTTATTGCCCCACTTCTTTTAAGCACAAAGAAACATTTCCGTGCAACCCGTTTGTTTTTTCTCTATATGGTAATTGGATTCTTCTTTTACTTCGTATTATTTGATTTTTCTCACGGAGCGCTTGATAAATACCTCATGTTTCTCATTGTCCCTCTTTCTGTTATTTCCGGAATTAGTATTGCCCCGTATCTGTCTTTCTCATATAAAAAGATTCAAGGTCCTCTTTTTCTTGGGGCACTTTTATCACTTGCGGTTATCGCCCTCAATTTCTTTCACCATGTCGTACTCCCACTTTATCCCAAGCACGAGTGGTTTGCTCGTGCGCTTCATGGTGAATGGAATATGCTTGTTCCGTTCACTGGGGGATCGGGACCGCTTGGTTTTTATGTCTCCTTCCTTTTTATTAGTACCGTGTTTTTGCTTTCTCTTTTTTTGGCTCTCTCTGCCAGATTTCAAAAACATTCAGCCTCGGCCTTGGTAACCATGCTTCTTTTTCTCGGGATTACATACAATGGTGTTTTTGCCGAAGAGTATCAGTGGGGATTGATGCATGGCAGTGCCCCACAGGTTCTTCGGGAGACATTGACGTACATTGATGCTCATCCAAACATTCAATCACTTATTACCTACAATGATATCGGAGCTTATGAGCTCTCTCATATGGGTAAATACGCAAACCGTTTCTATGCGGCGCCGGAGTATGAATCAGTTCACCAAAAACGTTTTTCAGAGTTTAACGGACATTTTCTTGTCGTGGAAATACCACGGATTTACGAAGACAGTTATTACGAATCATTTCTTAACTCCTGCCAAGTTGTCTTTGAGACGACCTCGCAGAAAATACGCGGGACGGTGTACGATTGCCGAAAGACCTAAACTTGTATCACGCCATATTTCTGAAGAAAAATATGGATGCTACTGCCGATACGAGATGAAAGCCCAAAGTTCCAAAAACTAACCCCCATATACCGTATTGTGGAATTAAGAGGATAAAGAGCAGGATTTTTATTGAAGGACCGATAACACTCAAATAATATTTTTCCCGTATTTTTGCATGTGCGGTAAAAACGGCACTGAACACCATAAGAGGGAGAGATATGAGCAAGGTGAGAGCAAACACTTGAGAGTAGGCAACTGACTCAAGATACTGTGGAAAAAAAATGGAGTAGAGAAACGGAGCACAAAGAATGTAGAGGGCTACGACACTGGCGGCGACAAGAAATATACGAAGCGCTTTTTCATAAATTGTTTTGCGAATCTCTCCGATGTTATGTTCGGCTACCTTCGGAAAAATCAAAAGATCTAACTTTCCCATAACGGCTTCCATATTACTCACTGGAGATAGTGCAAAGGCGTAGACGGCGAGTTGTGCCGCCCCTAAAAAATGCCACAACAAAAACTTGTCTATATTTTGTGCAATGACACCGAGGATGCTCATTACGCTCAAGTGCTTTCCATACGATACGAGTTCTGGATCAACAGGCCGTGATTTTTCTACCTGTCGTGCGGTCATAAACAAAAAGAGTCCCTTAAGCATTGTGTAGGGAACGAAGTAACTCAAAAGAATTATCGTAAGATTGTCGCTACCGAAGAGAGCCCCGATGACGATAAGGGAGGGAATAATAATTGCGAGTGAATTATAGAATGAGTAATGTTTAAAAAGTTTTTTCCCTCGGAGGTAGTACGAGTACACTTCGCAAGAGTAGAAAAGTGGAGCAAAAAGAGAGACAAGAAAAATATTGATGGCGAGTACAAAATCTTCCTGCAAAAGATAATAGCCCGTAATACCTATACCTAAGAGGGTACTCAGCAATCCCCACTGTAGTCTGGTATTAAAAGCGGTACGAAGAGACCCTTCCATTTTTTGTGCTGCGGATCTCATGAGTGCTGAATTGATACCGGTAAGAGTTGGAATTGCAAGGAGATTAAAAATTGTCAAAATGTAACGATACGTCCCGTATGTTTCAGGAGGAAGTAGGTTTGCGAATGCGACAGAAAGTCCTAGAGAGGAGAGAGAAATCGCAACCTGACTGGTTATAAGCCAAAAACCACCCTTCGCAAGGTAGACCATATCGGTCTTAAAATACTTCTCACTTGAGCGGAGAAGCCTATATACAAAGGAATGTGCCGGAGAACTCATTTAAGCCATTATACGGCTTGCGAGATAGATAAATCAACAAAGAAAAAACCATTCGCTCTTGCGAATGGTTTGTAGAAAATCCTACATATCTAAGATTCGTTCAATCTGCCCAGAATCCACGTACTCCCGGGCTTGCAAAAATTCTTCATCCGACATCTCTCCGAAGTTGAGCGGGACCCCGTCTTTTCCGTGCATGATCTTGGTGGCATCATCTAACTCCAAAAGATAGGCACGAAACGCATCGTTGGCAACGGGAATTCCATTTTTTTGATAATGAACGCCGAAATGTTGCGAAATGAGTCGCTGTACTTTTGGGTGACGGAACATCTCTGTTCCAGGGTATGCGGTGGCGACAAACATCTTTTTGTTTACGGCGGAAGAGGGTAGAGATTCTTCCTGCCAGAGAATGAACCCAACGCTCGTCTTGAGATCCTCCAGTGTCTCTTCTGGGTAGGCCATAATCCATGTGCAATTAACATGGATGCCAGCTTCTTGTGCAGTCTTGATCCCTTGTACCATTGTGGTAGGAAAGGAGAATCCATTAATACGTGCAAGTTGATTTTCTTTGCTCCCACGTGGACGAAGAATAAATCCGCCCTTATTCATAGATTCCAGAGTCCGTACGGCCGCACTTTCTGCCCCTACACCGATGTAGATACATCCTGCTCGTGCCATGTCAAACGCCCGTGCATCAATCTCGTCAAGGCGTGTGTGCGTTCCCCATCGTAATCCATTGAGGGGGGCAAAGGCATCAGGAAGCTTTTTAATCCGCCGCGGATCTACTGCACAGTTGTCATCGGGAAACCCAACGAAGTCAATATGGTACGTGTTGACAAGCCACTGTACTTCCTCGGCGAGGTTCTCCGCACTTCGCATACCGTAGTTCCGTTCTCCTTGCGCTTGTCTATCACAGAATCCACAGGCGTAGGGACAACCACGGCTTGAGACTGTGGTCAGGCTCCGTTCCATAGTGAAGGGAGTTGTGGAGCTATTATTTGCTGAACCTCCCCATACTGGTGTCCGGATATACCACTCAAGGAGTGGATTACCATCCACATCTTCGTGGAGTAAATCCCATGCGGCAAAGGGAAGTTCGTTCAGATTTTTCGGACGGTTCCCCGCAAAGAGAAAATGAAGACGTTTGTTTCCTGTTCCGACGCAATAGGGACTTGCCTCGGTCAATGTTCTTTTTTTAACGCCATGAGCGAGAACAAGTATGACATCATCTCCTTCGGAATGAACAACTGCGTCAAGCTCGGGCATCCATTGAAAGAGCCCTGTTTTAATATCAGTTGCCAGTCCTCCACCGGAAACGATGAACGCATCAGGTATGAGAGCTCTACACATCTCAACAATACACTCCTGCCAACGGAGTGTGGTAATCATTCCCGAGAGCGCAATGATATGTGGCTCTCCATACTTGTTGATATGCCGTGAGAGTAATTTTTGTGCTTCATGGGCGGTGAGATGTCTCCCGTAGGGGAGCCCGAATATCTCTGCCAATGTGTCAGTATTGCGGTATGCATTCAGATCCACAATCGTTGGTTCTGCACCATAGAGACGGAGTCGTGCCGCAAGGAGTCCTGGTCCTTGCGGAGGTATGTTTGGCCGCGCAGACTCGCGTAGTGGCATGTTGATAAAGAGTACTCGCAATCCAGAAAGAGCATTGGTGGACAGATTTTCCACATACTCGCTTAATGCATTCATTTTGTTCCCCTTCTTTTTTACAGATATGAACGAATCTCAATGATCCAATCTATTATAAGTATACATCATTTTTTTGTTTTAGTACAGAGCTATTGAAAAAGAAGAAGCCTGTGTTTTCGTTAAGGAAACACAGGCTTTATTTTTTTATCACTACCGAAGGTCAAGTGACCGAATATCAATTTTTTTGGCAAATAAGATAAAGTCTGCCAAATCGCGAACTCCACCGTGTCCGCCTTCACGTTCCGAGATGAACAGAGAAATATCTTTGATGCATTCTTCTGCAGAGAAAGGTGCCGCGGGTAATCCAGATTCTTGCATCATTTTATAATCATTCATGTCATTACCCATATACGCGCATTCTTTTAATGTGATCTTGCGGGGGGTAAGCCAAGAAAGGATTGCTTTGACTCTCTCTCTGCCCGAAACGCCCTTATAGAGTACTACCGGATCCCATTTTCCCCTTTTCACAGACTCTAAACTGTTCATCCGATTTGCCAGAACGTCAATAAATGGATCTTCACTGTCACAGGCAGTAAAGATTATATGAAGTCCCGCGGAGCGTAAAAAAGAAATACCCTGTCCATCAACATGACTTCGTTGGCGCAAAACTTCCTTCTTGTTATCAATGAAAACTGTTGCCGAAAAAAGGACACCAATTCCGCTGAAAATAACAACTTTTGTTCTCTTCGCAATAGCACGTAATCCTAAATCGTGACGGTACTTCGCGGGGTAACTCATGGATATCCTCCATACGAGTGTGGAAAATTCTCAATAACTACATCTGTCGCGTAGTGTACATTCAAAATATATCATTGGCAAATCATTCCATTGACTCACGTAAACGATTTTGCCATAATGCCATTTATGGGGAATAAAGAGCCAATAGTGGCCTGTTTTATTACTGTACGAACAAGTTCAAGTCGTTTGCCCGGTAAAGCCCTTTCACTTATTCGGGGCAAGAAAGTAATAGAACACGTAATAGATCGGGTTAAACTTGTAAAAAAAGCCGATAGTATTATTTTGTGTACCTCCACGGATCAAAGTGATGATATCTTAGAAACAATAGCGAATCAGAATGGCATCCATTGTTTTCGTGGTTCTCTAAAAGATAAACTTGCTCGTTGGTTAGGAGCGATAGAAAAATTTAATGTTACCTATTTTGTAGAAGTTGATGCTGATGATGTCTTGTGCGATCCCGAATTGATGGATTTGTCAATAACGCAAATGAGTGAAAAACCTTGCGATTTGCTCATGGTTCCTCCTACTCTTATTTGCGGAGCTTCTGCCATGTGCATGTCGTCAGAAGCGATTAGACGATTGTGTCAAATTAAAGATACCGAAGATACCGAGTATTGGGACTTTTTCTTTACCAATAGTGGCGTATCTTTTAACATAAGAAATCTTGAAGTAAGTAACCCAGCTTTTCATAATCCGAACATTAGACTTACATTGGATTATCCGGAAGACTTGGAGCTTTTCAGAAAAATTTTTGATGAGTTTGATACCGACAAAAACGATATACCGATGACGAAAATAGTGGAGTTATTTGAAAGAAAACCAGAGCTAACCCACATCAATTTATTTCGCCATCAGCAGTATCTTGATAAAAGAGAGCAGAATAAAACCACTGTCGCGGTAAAAAATCTCAAATAGTTTAGTATGGAAAAAATAAAAAATAAGAAAACAAAAACAGTTCGCGGGGGACGCTTTCGAGGTAATGAACTCAAATACTTGAAGAAAGTGTTAGACTCGGATCTGAAAACCGACTCGCGTCGAGGTATGGTTGGTGCATTGGAAGAAAAATTTGCAAAAAGGTTTGGAGTAAAATATGCCATTACCTCTAATTCCGGCACCTCTACCCTCCACCAAGCCCTCGCCGCTTTTGGGGTGGGTCCTGGTGATGAGGTGATATTGCCTGCTCTCACCGTTGTTATGTGTGGGTACGCGGTTGTACATATGCATGCTAAACCAGTATATGCAGATGTTGATCCTAATACTTTTTTAATAGATCCAGTTGATATTGAACGTAAGATCACCTCTCGAACCAAAGCAATCATGGTGGTGCATTTATACGGCCAAGTGTGCGATATGGAACGGATTATGAAGATTGCTAAAAAACATAATCTATGGGTATTGGAAGATTGTGCCGAATGTTTTTTAGGAACAGACAGCCGTGGTCGTCTCGGTGGCACTATTGGAGATGTAGGAAGTTTCAGTTTTGAAGGTACGAAAGTAGTTACCTCTGGTGAAGGTGGCATTCTTATTACTAATAATAAAGACCTCGCCGTAAGGATGCGTAAGTTTGGTGCCCTTGGTTTCAAAACTCTCCAAGCGGGTGATGCTCAAGAAATGCCTAATCCGATGGCATTTCAGGATCCGAATTATTTAAGACATGATTCTTTTGGATACAACTATCGATTGGCCCAACCGTTGGCGGCAATTATGCTTGCACAGATGGAACGTATTGATTGGTTCGCTAAAAAACGCGTCCAAATAGCACGTAAATATCTCAACGCAATAAAAAATTGTAGCTGGCTTAAGCCACAGTATGTCCCGCCAGGTTATTCTAATGCATATTGGACATTTGTTGTATCCTTCGAAGGAGAGAAAATTGGTATCAGTTGGTATGAATTTAGAGATAAATTTTTAGAGTTTGGAGGTGATAAATGCCGTTCCGTTTTTGCTCTTGTATATAATGAACCATCAATGATTAATCTGAATAAAAATGGTCGCTACTTTATGGATGTTGGTTCTATGCAGGGTTCTGCACATAAAAATTATCTTACCGCTCCACACTGTCCTGTTGCCGAAAAAATTCAGCGTACATTGATGCAGTTTACAACCAATCAGCTGACAGAAAAAGAAACCAATACTCAAATTACTGCATTCAAAAAAACAATACAATATTTTGACAAAAAAAAATCAACACATCAAAAATAAAAACCTTCCTAGGTTAGTTATAACGGGAAGTAGGGGACTCATTGGCTCTACGCTTACATCGTATTTTAAGGATACGTTTGAGGTTTTAGAACTTGATTTAGCCTTGGGTCATAATCTTGCCGATGAAGCTTTTGTAGAAGAATGGTTTCAAAAAAATAGAAATTTATACGGTATGATTGTGTGCCATGCATATAATCCTATCGCGCCATTAGCGGGCACCAAAAGTAGGAAGATTGAACCTCATGCAATTTCCTTAGATGAATTGAGAAATTATTTTGAAATTAATTCAATTAGTGCCTTTGATGTGTGTCGTAATTTTATTAAAAACAATACGGAGGGGATCATTGTAACCGTTTCTTCGTTATACGGGACGGTTGCACCTCATCATGATATATATAAAAATTTTACAAAACCTATTGGATATTCAATGTCCAAAGCTTCTTTAAATATGATGACTAAATATCTCGCTACGTATTACGCTCCACACTTTAGATTTAATACTGTTGTGTTGGGTGGTGTTCCGGCAGGCAAACAAGATGCACAATTTTTAGCTGGATATCAAAAGCATGTTCCGTTAAAAAGAATGATGACTGTACGTGAAGTAATATCTGTGTTTGATTTTCTTTTGGATAAAAGATCTAGTTACGTTACTGGCACGGAGGTTTTTGTTGATGGTGGTTGGACTGCGTGGTAAAATGCGGCTTCTATGAGAGAAATAAAGATTGGCACAAGGATAATCTCGGATACGGAGCCAGTCTATATCATTGCAGAAATTGGGTTGAATCATCAAGGTGATTTGAATATCGCGAAAACGCTTGTGGATAAGGCGGTGATTGCTGGTGTTGATTGTGTGAAGTTCCAGAAACGATCTCTCAAAAAACTCTATACTCATACCGCATTGGAAAAAAGTTCACAACAGGAGCAAGGAGTGCACTATACACTTCATCATATTGTAAAGACTGAACTCTCGGATGCGGATATGGTTTCTCTCAATGAATATGTAAAATCAAAAAACGTTGATTTTCTTTGTACCCCTTGGGATATGGAGAGTTTACATTTTTTGGAAGAACTTGGCGTTAGTGCGTTCAAAATTGCGTCTCCCGATATGTATAATCTCAAGTTAATTGGAAATGCCGCAGGATTTAAAAAACCACTCATTATTTCAACGGGAATGTCCTTTGCCTCCGAGATTGAACAGGTTGTAGATTTTCTCCACAAAATTAATGCCTCATTTGCACTGCTCCATTGCAACAGCACCTATCCGGCGCCATATCGTGACATTAACCTCAATTTCATTAAAACACTCAGGGAGAGATTTGATTGCGTTATAGGTTATTCGGGACATGAAGCTGGTATTTCTGTACCACTCGCCGCGGTTGCCCACGGTGCACGGATTATTGAAAAACATATCACTTTAGATCGTGAACAAGAAGGTCCCGACCATCGTGCAAGTTTGCTTCCTGAAGAGTTTGCAGAACTTGTCCGTCAAGTTCGTATTATAGAAGCAAGCCTTGGGGATTATGTTCGCTTTCCTTCTCGCGGAGAATATCTTAATCGGGAAACTCTCTCCAAGAGCCTTGTCGCGGCACGAGATCTTAAGAAAGGGACTGTTCTTACGTATGAAGACATTGATCTTAAAAGTCCGGGAAAAGGCACCAATCCGCTTAAACTAGATCTTTTTGTGGGAAAAACATTAGCGAAACGCGATCTCAAAAAAGATGACTATCTATTGGAGTCTGATGTGCATTTAAGTGAGCACGATATATTGGTTGTTAGTCCGGGAAAACGCAAGTGGGGAGTTGTTGCACGTATGAGTGACATTGATACGATGATAAAATGTGGTTCCGATTTTGTTGAAATTCATTTGACAGATTCTGATATCAATGAGAATAAAGCGTATACACAGAAGTACCCAACTGATCTTGTGGTGCACGGTCCGGAATATAACGGAGATTTACTTCTCAATCTTTCAAGCACTGATCCAGCGATCAGGCAAAAGTCTGTAGAATTTTTTAACAAAGCGCTCGCGCACGCGCGGTCTCTCAAGCGACTTTTTCGTAATAAAAATGAGCAGGTAAAATTTATTGTACACCCAGGAGGAATGGATATCCGCGAGCCACGCATGGATCTTATTGAGATCCACAATAAAAATTTTCTTAACTCACTTAAACAGCTTAATGCCGACGGTTTTGACCTGCTCTTGGAAAATATGCCGACCTGCGCGTGGTACTTTGGAGGTCAACAATACCAATCTAATTTTATGGACGCACGAGAGATTGTTGATTTTGTAACCACTCACGGGTATGGAGTTACCTTTGATACTTCGCATGCGGGACTCTATTGCAACTATTTTAAAAAAAATTTGTTAGACTATGCCGAGACGATTCTTCCTGTTACGCGCTATTTCCACATTTCTGATGCCGCACGACTTAACGGAGAAGGCTTACAAATAGGGGATGGGACAATTGATTTTTATTCCCTTCTTAAAAAAATGGAGATTAACTCCTCGTGGTATTTGCCGGAAATCTGGCAAGGACATAAGTTTGGAGGAGAGGGATATTTGAAGGCGGTAAAAAAAATGCGAGAACTTAATTCAAGTTTCTAAAGTTTTTATGGGTACAATTCAAAAAATTCCTTTTCCCTACCTCATTAATCACTCTTCTGCACAATCGGAAAAGTCACGCATCGTCGTATTTTTTAGCACAGATTTTTTTAATCTCCCGGCAGATTCAAATCGAAACTTATTCATTGAGCGTACTAATCAAGCACTTGAGTACATACGAACACAGTTTCCGGGACGCACACTGTTGTATCAAGCACATCCGAATGAACACGATGAGCAGAAGTACTTAAATCTTACAGGGTTTACTATAGGGGAACCGACTATAGCTGAAGTATTACTCTGGGAACGTTCAGAGGAAATTGAATATGTATTTTCTATAAATTCATGGGCATCAGCATCTGCCTACTTAATGGGATTACACGCAGCTGTTTTTTTTGAATTGTTTGACGGGGCTTTGTCTCCTGAAACCATGAGAGGAACTCGTGGCTACTATGCAGGATTTCCGAGTCATTTTTTTCTTCAATCTTTTAGCCAGAATATTCTTACGCCACAAGCGTCTGTATTACAAGCAGGAGAAAAGAAAGAAGAAGAATCCTTTCGTCAGATATCTCGCGCAATTCAAAATCCACAAAAAATCTGGGTGATGGCAAATGAACCATCAGCCGCTTTGTCTACTGCGATTATTCTCCGTCGTCTTCGTGCGCAAGGTCTTCATGTTCACACAGTATTACTTAAACCGCGTCATCGCAGATGGAATGTCGTCCCGAATACTTCCACTATCTTTAATATTTTTGATGAAAGTATAGAGATCCCTTACCAGTGGTATTCTGCGCGACCGATGAAAATATATACTGCTATCCGAACAGCACTTTTGATACGCCGCTTACCTGTCAAAAAGGGTGATCTCTTTATCAGCTCTTCACACCCCTATTTTCATGAGGATTGTTTTCTCTCGTACCACCAGGGGATAAGAAAGATACTTTTTATAGAAAGTCGCTGGTATAACTTTACTTATGGTGGGGGAGCGTTACGTTTGAAGCAAGAGGAATTTTTTACTCCATTTGGTGCTCGATTCTTTAACTTAGTGTTAGAGCCATTATTGGGACTTTATCGTACTATTTATCGTCAGTATGCAGATGGACGTGTGCTCAATATCCATCGTTATCAACATTCTTTAGAAGAAATATATGATTCTATCTTTGTTTTTTAGTTGTGATAGAGTAAATGTCTATGCGAGATAACTACACAAAGTTTATTGACGAAAAAATACTTGAGATTAGTAAAACGCATCGTGTATTAGATGTTGGCGGCGGAGAGCGCTTCCAGAAATGGTTAGAAAGATATCGGCCACTCTTTCAACATTGTGAATATCAGACTATGGACTATGACCCCCAGACCGGTGCTGACGTAATTGGCAATATTCATGCCATACCACTCCCAGACAATAGTGTTGATTCCATCATTTGCCACTGCGTCCTAGAACATGTTGAGGATCCGATCCGTGCTGTGAAAGAGTTATATCGCATCCTTAAACTAGGAGGAGTAATTTTTGTACATGTACCGTCTATCTACCCGTATCATGCTCGAAAGGGTCACTATCCTGATTATTGGCGTTTCTTTGATGATACATTGGTAATGCTCTTTAAAGACTTCTCTCATGTAGAAATGGTAAAACGCGGGGGATACTTTAAGGCGCTTTTCTTTTTTTTTCCCATGCAACATAAACTTCGTTGGTTCATTGATCCATTAACTAGTTTTTTGGATATGTTTTTCCGAACTGAAAAGCGTACAACAACGAGTGGATATTATCTCTTTGCAAGGAAATAATTACGTTATGTACATTCATCCATTGAGAAAAATTTTACACACTATCGGATTTGACATCACTCGTTATCGGCCAATTCCTGATCGTCTTGAGTGGATTCGCTCTCTAAATATTAAAAGTGTCATTGACGTGGGGGCAAATACTGGACAATTTGCAACTCTTCTCCGATCTTATCTGCCTGAAGCATATATCTACTCATACGAACCGGTGCGAGAAATTTTTAAAGAACTTTTGCAAACTATGGAGGGAGATAAACGTTTTTCTGCTTTTAATGTTGCATTAGGTGAGACGAATAAATCCATCTCTATTCATCGCAGTAGTTATAGTCCAACTTCTTCTTTCCTTTCTATGGAGAAGCTTCACACGGAATTACTCGGGCATGCTCATGATCTGGAGGATGAAATGGTAACTGTGCAAAAGATGGACGATCTTTTTTTTGACCCTCAGAAATTACAGAAGGAAATCCTCATTAAAATTGATACGGAAGGGTATGAACGGGCGGTGATTGAAGGTGGCCGTAACACATTATCAAAAGCAAAAATTCTTATTATTGAAAATTCTTATGTACTACGATATACCGATCAAATTCTTTTTGATGAAATGTACTCTCTGGTTTCTTCACTTGGATTAAGTTACGCGGGTGCTCTCTCTCAAAAGTTAAATCCGCATACTGGAGAAATACTCTTTGAGGATTCATTGTTTGTTCACCATTGATACATGTTAGCTTCCTCCACCATTCTCGTCTGTCCTTTTAGTCTTGATCGGCTTACGGGTACCCCTATTCGTGTTAAGACAACTCTTCGTGCACTTTCTTCACAGATGTCCGTATCTATTATCACTACACAGTATTCTGATCCTGCTCCTTCGTTCACTGTGTATGCGCTTGGAGAATGCTCCTTATTTCTATTTACGAAACATTCACTTATGCTTCTTCGCACTCTACGGCCGTCAGTTGTACACGGGGTGACTACTGCTTCCATTATCCCATTACTTCTCTTTAAACTGTTTTTTAGCCCTCGGGTGGTTCTGATTTTTGAAATGCACGGATGGGCTTGGCTTGAATTGAGCAAGGCGAAGAGGCCGCTCGTTCGTAGTGTATTTTGTTTGTTAGATTACATTGGTCTATGGATAGCACAAACAGTTATCGCAGTTAGCGAAGCTGAACGATATTTTTTATCTTGTCGCACATGGAAATCTCAACGGGTGGTAACCATTTGGGATCCTGTGGATTTTGCGGCCCCATACATTTCCTCAGTTAAACGAGAGGTCTTTGTTGTTGGTTATATTGGTAACTCTGCATGGTGGCAGGGGCTTCATCATGTTATTGGGGCGGCGGCCATTCTTATAAAGGAGAAGCATATTACTTTCCATCTTGCAGGATTTGATAGCTCTGACCACTCTCAATTTCCGCAACTCCCCTCCATTACCTACCTAGGTCGTGTAGAACGAGACCAAGTTCTTTCTTTTTTGAGGGAATGTGATGTTCTTGTTTCTCCGCGTATTACTGAAGGAGTAAGTAATTTACAATTTCCCCACAAACTTTCAGAGTATCTTGCGGCAGGACGCCCAGTGATTACCTCGTCAGCGAGCGATCAACCGCTTATCATACATCAGAACCGATGTGGCATTGTCGTAAATCCTCTTACTGCTGAAACGCTCGCGGAGGCAATCCGTTCTTTTTCTCGTTTTTCTCTGGAGGAACGAAATGATATGGGGAAACGTGCTCACCAGTTTGCCGAAGAAAATCTTTCCCTCCCTATACTCACAGAGAAATTGAATCGTATTTATCGTACTTTATCTTGAAAGGGATTATGCTATAGTGATTCAGTATGAAAATTAACCCTCTTGTACGCAATGGCATACTCGTGTGCGCATTCCTTGTTCCCTTCGTTCCTCTTATTGTAAGCTCCTCGCTTTTCTTCCCGTATATCGTAGGGAAAAATGTTGCTTTTCGCATCCTTATTGAACTCATGGCGGTTCTCTGGATTATCCTTGCGGTGAAAAATCCTGACTATAGACCGAGAAAATCATGGATTCTGTATGCCGCATCGACACTTCTTGCGGCTATCACTCTTGCTACTGTGTTCGGTTTGCATCCATACAAAAGTTTCTGGTCAAACTTTGAGCGTATGGAAGGTTTGGTAACTCATCTTCATTTGTTTCTCTATTTTATTATTCTTGGAAGCGTTTTGACTACCGAAAAAATATGGACGTGGTTTTTGCGTACCTCCGTAGGGGCAAGCATTATTATGAGCGCCTACGCTCTTTCTCAATATGCGCATCAACTTTCACAAGGTGAAGTAGGACGCATTGATGCAACGTTAGGAAATCCAACCTATCTTGCGTTTTATATGTACTTCCATATCTTTATCATTGCTCTTTTGTTGGTGCGGGAATGGAAATCCATAGGTATGCGGATGGTGTACATACCGCTCATGGTCATTGAGTTTGTCGTTCTCTATCTTACCGCAACCCGTGGAGCACTGCTTGGACTCATTGTGGCGATAGGAACTATCGCTTTGCTTTCGCTTGTTCGCTATTGGAAGAATATGCACGTACGCAAGGTCGCATCCGCGGCACTTATTGGACTCATTGTTCTTGTGGGTGGATTCTACGTTGCACGAAATTCCTCCTTTGTTCAGAAAAGTATGGTACTCTCGCGTTTTGCAAGTATCTCCACAACGGAAACCACAACAGAATCACGCTTTATCATTTGGGGTATGACCCTTAAGGGTTTTTCGGAGCATCCACTTTTGGGGTGGGGGCCGGAGAACTTCAATATTCTTTTTAATAAGTATTACGAGCCTCATCTCTGGCGACAGGAACCATGGTTTGATCGTTCGCATAATGTTTTTCTAGATTGGCTCATCACTGCGGGGGCAATCGGTCTTATCTCTTACCTTGCTCTTTATGTTTCAGCGCTTGTCCACCTGTGGCGGAAAAATACCGAAGAAAACCCATCTCTTTTCCCCGTGTCAGAAAGTGTGTTGTTCACAGGACTTTTGGCGGGATATCTCTTCCAAAATCTTTTTGTTTTTGACAATGTCGTGAGCTATATTCTCTTCTTTACTATTCTGGCATACGTACATTCCCGTGTTTCCCGAACACAGAAGTCCTTCTGTGGTATTACACAAGCAACTCCACCGATTGTATGGAGTGCCACGGTACTCTCATGCGTCGTTTGTATCGTTGCGTTGTATGGTTTTAACCTTCGTCCGGTGCTTGCAAATAGAGCACTCATTCAGGGGATTACTCCCCAACTTTCGGAGGAGAAGAGTGAGGAGTATGCAAAAACTAGAAATACCGGATTTATTACTTCTCTGGGATACAATACGTTTGGAAAGGGAGAAACTCGTGAACAATATTCGCAGTTTGCCGGAAGAATAGTTTCCAATGCAGACATTTCAGAAGCGACACGGGTAGCGGTGCTCACCAATGCGGTAACCGAAATGAAACAGCAGGTTGCTGATTATCCGGATGACGCGCGGTATCGAATGTATCTCGGATCTCTTCTCGCAACGGGAGGAGACCTTACTGGTGCAATTGCAGAGTTTGAGAAAGCCCACGAGCTTTCTCCGCGAAAACAACAAATTCTCTTGGAACTTGCAGTGGTATATGAGCAGGCAGGGAAGAGTACAGAAAGTGAAAAAATAATAAAAGAAGCGTACGATCTTGATACGACAAATCCGACAGTTGCAGAGACATACGCACTCCTCTTTTTAAAGAGAGGGAACCAAACCGAAGCAGAAAAAATCCTTGTGCCGATTTATGGTACCATTGCCGCGCCGGATGCGCGCTACGTAAATTACTTTTTGGAAAAGGGAGATAATAAAAATCTCATTCTTTCACTAAAAGGATATGCAGAAGAGAACTCGTCAGATGTACAGTTACAATTTTCTCTCGCGGCGGCATTTTTCCAAGTGGGAGATAAGGCACAATCTATTACACAACTTGAGAATATCGGTAAGAAATTCTCGGAGTATGCAACACAAACCAAAGCACTTATTGGTGAAATTGAAGCTGGGCGCAATCCTTTACAGCAATAAACTTGTTTTTTCTTAAAGAATTGTTATTATTCTCTTTGTGAGTGTTCCCGTTCGCCTCGGCGAAGCGGGTGCGCAACGAATATCTGCGAAAGATCCGTTCGCCTCGGCGTATCGGATTTTTCGTTTGTTCTTTTTCTTCATGGTGCTATTTGCTATACTTTAGCTGTCCGTATATCCGCGGCTGGTGACAGCACTCACATAAGATATTTGTTGGAGTTCGCATTCACCAGCCACGAATGTACAGAAAATTTTTTTAAAAAAATAAAAAAATAAAAATAGAAATAAAAAAATTTTAATTAAGTTATCCACACAAATCGCGCGAATTTTCTGTCGCGCATTTTTTTTTGCACTATAATAATACAAGCATGAGCGGGAGTGGTCGAACCGCATCCATCCCTTACTAACAAAAATCAACGACTTACATGGCAGCAAAAAAGAAGGCTAAGAAAGCAACAAAAAAGACGACAAAAAAAGTTGCTAAGAAGAAGAGCGCAAAGCGCTCAAAGAAGAGGTAGTTTATTTTCTACCACTACAATAAAATCTCCGTTCGCTCCGGCGAAGGGAGATTTTATTTTTTGCCTCTCAAGTGTTAGAATACCAAGCCATGCCATGGTTCACTGATCTCTTTGGAAATAAATCAACCCGTGCGGTGAGCTCCTTTGCTCCGCTTATTGCCGGTATTAACGCACAAGAGGCGGAATATACCGCTCTTTCTGACGAGGAATTGCTTCAAAAAACAGCCTTTTTGAAGGAAGAATATGCAAAAGGAAAGACTTTGGACGAGCTCCTTATTCCTGCCTTTGCTCTTGTCCGTGAGGCGAGCAAGCGTACGCTTAAACAGCGACATTTTGATGTACAACTTATGGGTGGCATTGTTATGCACCGAGGTGGCATCGCAGAAATGAAAACGGGAGAGGGAAAAACTCTCGTGGCAACACTCCCTGCCTATTTAAATGCTCTCACCGGAGAAGGTGTCCATGTGGTCACGGTAAATGATTATCTTGCTCGACGCGATGCGGTGTGGATGGGACAAATTTATGCGGCACTCGGTCTTTCTGTCGGTGTCATCACTCAACGTGAAGCGTTTCGTTACACCCCACTTTTCGGAGAAAAAGATAAAGATACAGAGAGAGACGTCCGCGGTGCCTATCATGTGGAACATGAATTTTTAAGTCCGTGCGCAAAACGTGAAGCATATGCCTGCGACATCACCTATGGTACCAATAACGAATACGGTTTTGATTATTTGCGTGATAACATCGCTTTTCGTCCCGAAGATCTTGCGCAACGTGAATATGCGTATGCGATTGTTGATGAAATTGATTCCATCCTTATTGATGAAGCACGCACTCCGCTGATTATTTCTGCTCCTGCGGCAGAATCAGAATCTCTCTATCAGACTTTTGCGCAGATTGCACGTACGTTGACGCTCGGAGAGGACTACACCGTGGATGAGAAGGCGAAGGCGGTGTTTGTGACGGAGCAGGGGATCTCCCGTGCGGAAAAATTACTCGGTGTGGAAAATATCTATACCGAACATGGAGTAAAATATGTACATCACTTGGAGACAGCAGTTCGTGCAAAAGCGCTCTTTGAGCGCGATAGGGAGTATGTCGTAAAAGATGGAGCAGTGATTATCGTGGACGAATTCACCGGACGTCTTCAGCCTGGACGACGCTGGTCGGAAGGACTTCATCAGGCAATAGAAGCAAAAGAGGGGGTGCCGGTACAACGTGAGAGCAGAACAGTCGCCTCAATTACCTTCCAGAATTATTTCAGAATGTACAAAAAACTGTCCGGAATGACCGGCACTGCCGCGACAAGTGCAGAAGAGTTTCGTAAGGTCTATGGATTGGATGTCGTATCAATTCCTTCCAATGCGGAGAGCCGTCGTGACGATTTGCCCGATCAAATTTTTAAGAATGAACGGGGGAAAATCACCGCGGTTGTCCGTCGTGTGCGTGAATTGCACGAGAAAGGGCAACCTGTTCTTGTGGGCTCAATTTCTATTGAAAAAAACGAGGTCATTTCGGCATATTTGACGAAAGAAGGTATTCCGCATCAAGTTCTAAATGCAAAGAATCACGAGCGGGAAGGAGAAATTATTGCCGATGCGGGACGTAAGGGGAGCGTCGTCATCGCAACGAACATGGCGGGTCGTGGTGTTGATATTAAACTGGGCGGCAGAGAATCAAGCGTTCTGGAACATGAAGAGGTGAAAAATATCGGTGGCCTCTGTGTTCTTGGTACTGAACGACACGAAGCACGGCGTATTGATAATCAATTACGTGGTCGTGCGGGACGTCAGGGAGATCCTGGGGTGACGCAATTTTTTGTCTCTATGGAGGATGATCTTGCGCGCGTATTTGGTCCTGGACGTGAACGTATTCAGGCAATCTATGACCGCTTTGGTGTTGCGGAGGACGAGCCGATGGAGGCGCGAATGATTAGTAAGGTAATAGAAAACGCGCAAGACAAGATAGAAGGGCTTAACTTTGACGCACGCAAACATGTTTTGGAATACGACGACGTGATGAACCATCAACGGAGAATATTGTACGAGAGACGGCGCAAACTTCTTCTCGGTGATCCAGAATATCTTGTTGAGTTTGTAGAAAGGCTCAAGGATCATGCGAACAGCACAAGGGAAGCGAACGACGTGGTCTCGGTGATTACACAAAAAGAAAACGAATTGGGGAAAGAAGTATTTTTGCAGGCGGTGCGCCAACTTGCGCTGGAGACTTTAGATACCTTGTGGATGGAGCACTTGGAGGCAATGGATTATCTACGCGGCTCCGTGTCACTGCGCGCTTATGGTCAGCGCGATCCGTTGGTTGAGTACAAAAAAGAAGGTCTGCGACTCTACAAAGAACTGGAATTCTCGCTCTTTGATACAGTTCTTAAACATGTCTCTCATCTTGTTCCCGCACAACAGACCTTTACCCCCGTCATTGATCTCTCCCAGATTAAAGAAGGTGGTCCTATTTCGTCCACCACTTCTTCTCAATCAGTGAGTAACGAACCGAAGGTCGGACGTAATGACCCCTGCCCATGCGGAGCGAAAAAACCTGATGGTACTCCAATTAAGTATAAACATTGTCATGGGAAATAGGAAAATATTATGACGCAAGATTTTTCCAAAAAGATGACGATTGTACTGCGAGAAGACCTAACTTCTTGGCAACTTACCAACACAATCGGTCATATTACAGCATATCTCGGTAATAAGATGTCGGAGCCGTTCGATACAGGAGAATTTTTTGTGTCAAAGGATGGAATAAATTTCCCTAGAAACTCTCAATTCGCAGTCGTCGCTTTAATGGCGACAAAAGAAGAATTGAAAAATCTAGAAGCTAAATTACGTGACACAAACTTATCTTCGATTGTTTATGTCAAAGAGATGATCGATATGATTGATGACGAGGAATTAGCGGCAAAGCTGAAGACTATTGAAGCAGATCAAATGGATATACTCGGAATTGGAATATTCGGTCCAAAAGATAAGCTTAAGGAGTTAACTGGAGCCATGCGGCTCTGGAAATAAAATCAAAAAGTATCACGGGGAAATAATATGATTAAGCTAGGGAAATATAAACACTATAAAGGGAAAGAATATGAAGTAATTGGTGTCGCAAAACACAGCGAAACTCTGGAAGAAATGGTTGTTTATCGTGCGTTGTATGGCAATCACGATCTCTGGGTGCGGCCACTTTCTATGTTTGCCGAAGAAGTGGAAGTTGGTGAGAAAAAAGTTTTGCGATTTGAATACGTAGACGAATAAAATCAGTTGTTTTTTTGTAAAGATTGCGTAGAATAGACTTATGTTGAGTAGTTTTATTTCAAAAAAATTAACCACAGCGCGCTATAAACTCTTGAAAGACGGGAGTTATTTTGGAGAAGTGCCGAGCTTGAGAGGTGTGTGGGCAAATGAGAAGAATTTAGAAGCTTGTCGCAAAGAACTTCAAGACGTTCTAGAAAGTTGGCTTATGCTTAAAGTACGGAATTGAAAGCTCTTATTCCCAATCCTCATCGTGGAGATATATCTGCTCATTTAATTAGTGAAATCCTGCGTCAAGCAGGTATTTCTCGTTCCGTTTGGGACCGTATGTAAAATTCTGCATCATGGCAAAGAAAGTAGTTCACGACAAGATGACTGTAGAAAAATTATATCACTTTAGCTGTGTGTCGTGCGGAAAGTGGTGGACCATAGGAGATGCTCCACAATCAAAAAAGATATGGTACTGCCCGTGGTGTGGAGTAAAGAACACTTACAAAAAATAAGTGGTATCATATTTCTATGACAAAACAGCTGACACTCTGCATCGTCCACCAACACCCAAGGGTGCTCTTGGGGATGAAAAAGCGCGGTTTTGGGATGGGGCGCTGGAATGGCTTTGGCGGTAAGCTTATTGAAGGGGAAACGATAGAAGATGCCACTCGTCGTGAACTCTTGGAAGAGTCGGGTCTTACTGCTTTGAGCTTGGAGAAGGTAGGGGTTATTGAGTTTGAGTTTCAGGGTAATCCAGAAATTCTTGAGGTACACATCTTTCGCTCGGATGAAGTAGAAGGGGAACCTACAGAGAGTGAAGAAATGCGACCAGAATGGTACGACGTGAATACTCTTCCTTTTGACGAAATGTGGCCGGATGATCGGCACTGGTTCCCGCTCTTTTTGGATGGTAAAAAGTTTAAAGGAAAATTTCTCTTTGGAGAAGGGGATGTGATTCTTGCGAAAAATCTTGAGGTAGTAGAGGAAATTTGATGAATAAAGCTCCATTGCTATTACCTTTACAATCAGTATAATATCGCTATGAATACAGAAAAAACAAACATGCTCATTCCTGGAGCAATCATTATTGCAGGAGCACTTATTGCAGGAGGTATCTATTTTAGCGGCGTAAAGAATCCTTCAGGGGGTAGTATTGATGATGGCATCGGTCAGACAGATATTCTTGAATTGGTTAAAAATGTTGCGCCAATTAGCACTACAGATCATGTTCAGGGCGATACAAAAGCTCCCGTAACTATTATTGAGTTTTCTGATTTAGAGTGTCCTTTCTGTAAGACATTCCACCAAACAGTACAGTCGGTTATGGACGAGTATGGTGCTGACGGGAAAATACGTTGGGCATTTCGTCACTTCCCACTCACTAACCTTCACACAAAATCAATAAAAGAAGCGGAAGCGGCAGAGTGTGCAGGAGAACTTGGTGGCAATGAAGCGTTTTGGAAATACATTACCAAAGTCTTTGAAGTAACTCCCTCAAATGACGGGCTTGATCCGACAGAACTTCCCAAGATTGCAGTTTCGCTCGGCTTAGATAAGGCAAAATTTGAATCCTGTCTTGCGAACGGAAAATATACTTCACGAGTGGAAGCACAATCGCAAGATGCACAAGCTTCCGGTGGAGATGGAACTCCTTTCAGTATCATTATCACTGCAAAGGGCGAATATATTCCAATAACCGGTGCAATCTCATTAGCGGAGATGAAGCAAAAGATTGACGCGGCATTGGTAAAATAATTTTTTTTCAAGATACGTCTCGGTGTCCACAGATACCGAGGCGTTTTTTGTTTCAATAAACGATATAATAAGAGCATGGATGAAAACCGGCAAACCGGGAGTTTCTTGCGTACCGGAACTATTCCGCTTGCCAAAATTCCTGATCCACATATTCCTCAAGCGGGGAGTCACTATCCGCTTGAAACCCGTCTCAAAAGGCCGCTTGTTCAACATGAAAAAAAACTCCCGACCTATGTTGCAACCGCTCTTGTCGTCTACGCATTTTTCATACTTGGCATGAGTGGCACATGGCGTTCCGGAGTGCTTGGAATTTCTCTCGCTACGGAACGGAGCGCTCATGTTGCACTTCGCTATGCCGCTCTGTCCGGAGAACGTATTCAAACTGCCGCTCTTCGCGCTACGATCTCTGCGGGAACGCAATCCGCTTCGCTTTTTGACGTGATTTCCAACATCTTCCGTTCGCTTTGGGATATTATCTATTCGTTTATTCTCATGAGTTACGATTTAATCAAACATAATTGGAACTCGTTTGTTTCCGGTGATACTGAAACAACGGCGGAGCTCTCTCCGATTGATCGCGAAGCGCTCAAGGCTGAACTGAAAGAGGAACTTTTGCGTGAGATGACGGCGTCCAGCACTGGTCAGCGTCAGGGTGTGGTTGTTACTAAGAGTAGCGGTGACGCACGCACCGATGCGGTAACGGTAAAAAATATTCAAGAAGCTTTCTCCGATGACGTGTCGGTGGAATTGGATTCATCGGGAAAATCGGGGATTATCCGTCCAGTCTTCTTAAGTGGTAAGACACAGGAATACCTCTACATTATGGTTCCGCTTGAAGAATAACGATATGAAAATATCCAGAATCATACTCATTCTCTTTTTCACCCTCGTACCTTTCTGCACGCATGCCGCTTTAGTTATTTCTCCTGCAAAACTTGAAGTGATGATTGACCCCGGCGAGCGACAATCACTTTTTGTAACGGTGACGAATACTTCTTCGCAGGAAGTTACTGTGCGTGCCTCGCTTCAGGCGATTACCCTTACCGATACGAATGTATCCATAGAAGAAAGTGATCTTACAAAAACACGCCCCATTCCTCCTTTTGTTGATATCCCAGAACCAATCACTGTTATTTCTACTCACGGGGAAGTACGTATCCCTATCGTTTTTACCCCACATAAGGATTCTCCTCCCGGCAGTTCTGCGACAGTACTTCTTTTAACTCAAGAACGAGAGCCGGACACGGAAGCGCAGGCACGAATAGTTTCTCGCGTCGCAATTCCCATTTTGATTACTGTTATCGGCGATCTCCATCCTTCAGGTGTGCTTAGTTTTTTTAACACGACTAATCATCGTCGTATTTCTGCATCGCAACAAGTGATTTTTACTCTGCGTTATAAAAATCAAGGCACGGTAAACCTTAATCCGTACGGCCTCCTCACGGTTCGTTCGTTATTTGGAACAGTTCGTACGCAGTACCGTGTTGATCCATGGTACGTTCTCTCCAATGCCGAACGTTCACGAGAGTTTACCCTCGTTTTGCCACGTCTTCCTGGGCTCTATCAAGTGACACTTGAACTAAATCGCGGCTACCAAGATATTGTGGACACTCGTAGTGTCTGGTTGCTCTATCTCCCGTTATGGGTGGGAATCTTGATACTCCTTACGTTGTCAGGAGGAGTTTTTGCTATGATAAAACATTCACGTTCATGAGACGATTTATTATCTCAACCGGAATGATTCTGCGTATCGGTATTTTTGTCTGCCCGCTCATTATTTCGGCATATGTATCATCCAGTTCCAGCTATCGTATGGAGTTTGACAGCGTAAACTTTGCCGGTGGCTTGGGCACTTCAACCTCATACAAAACAGAGAGTACGTTAGGAGAAATTGCGACAGGTGATTCACACTCTGCGACCTATTATCTTCATGCAGGGTATCAACAAATGGACGCCTCTACTATCACACTTTCTTCTCCAGACGATCTGGTTCTTGTATCAATGAGTGGTCTCTATGCGGCATCAACCACTGGCGATATTGAATGGCATGTAACAACTGATAATTCTGCGGGATATTCTCTTTCTTTGAAGTCGGGAAGCGCTCCCGCACTTTCTTCTGGGGCACATGATTTTATTGATTACACACCCAGTACTGCCGCCCCTGATTATACATGGACGCTTACCGTAAGTACCGCCACTTTTGGTTATACGGTTGGAGGATCGGATACGGTCACACGTTTTTTGGATAATGGAAGTTTGTGTAACCAAGCAGGGGGGAGTGCCAGTGCCGATACCTGCTGGGACGGATTTTCTACCAGCAATATCATTGTTGCAAGTGATATCAATGCCAATAGTCCTGCCGGTGCTACCACCACTGTTACGGTAAAGGCTGGTGTAGGCGCAAGCGCGAATCAGCCTGCAGGATCTTATACCGCAACCATTATTGCAACCGCAATGACTCTCTAACATGCGCCGATTTATCCAGATATTGTTTTTTCTCTCCCTGACGCTTTCTTTCCTTCTTCCTGTATGTGCAAGCGCTGTTACAGAAACTGATTCCGTCAATGTCTTTCTCTCGGTCACTTCATCGTGTAACAACGATGGAGTGTGTGACGGAAATGAGACCGTTGCTAATTGTGCCGCCGATTGCGAAGAAGAAGTACCTGCAGAACCTCCCTCAACAGGAGATAGGGATCGTGTCTGTACCGATAACAATGCTCTCAATTACGGAGCCCTTAGTGCCTGTCAATATGCGATCAGTGGTTGTACCGATCGGAGTGCTCTGAATTATCTCTCTACCGCGACAAAAGATGACGGATCCTGCAGATTTATTTTCGGAGTTGAAAATTTTATTGCGCAAGGTGACAGTAAAAACAAAACGGCATCTCTCTCATGGGATAATCCCGCGAGCCGTATAGGATTTACTTTTGATCGCGTACGGATTATTCGCACACAGACTCTTCCCTCTGGTCCGATGGACGGTGTGTTGGTGTATGAGGGGAAGGGATCTTCAGCGCGTGATGAAGGACTTACTCTTGATACTCGCTATTACTATGTCGCATATGTCTACAGTCGTGCGGGCGATCTTTCTTCTCCCGCGATTGCGACAGTCCTACTTTCTCCAACAAGTGAAGAGCCGACAGAAGAAGAACCCACAGATGTGTTTGAAACTTTTCCTTCTGTGCCAGGAAGCCCTCAAGTACCCACCTTTACCATTGAGGTGATACAGGGGAGTATCGTTAAATTATTTGGAGAAAATGTTGGCGTGAGAAGTGATACCCCCGTAACCTTCTCCATAGACTACGAAAAACTTCCGGAGGTGCTCAAAACAATTGGTGTAACTATCCATAACCCTGCACATACTGGGCAGACGTCCTCGTTCATTCTCCATGTTGATGGTGCTACAAAAACATATCGAACAACGGTTGGTACCCTTGATACGCCCGGTCGTTATCCGGTAACCGTACATGTGTTTGATTATGAAAATCGGCGTCTCCAAAAAATAAACGGATACCTTGTCGTGAGTACCAGTACGATTCCTGTGGCTCTTCGTGTTGCGACAGCAATCACGGTCCCTTTTGTAGTGACTGCGGGTGCGGTCGCAGGAATCGCGCAAGGATTTCTCCTCGTCTCGCACGTACAATCGTTTTATGATCTCTACCTCCTTCTCCTCCGTTTTGCCGGAGCCCTGTTGGGGGCATTAGGGTTACGTCGCCGCCGCGCTCCGTGGGGGACAGTATATGATTCTCTTACCAAGAGACCGCTTGACCCTGCATATGTATCGGCACTTCGTTGGGGAAATGAATATAAAAGTGCTATTACCGACATTGACGGACGTTACGGTTTTCTTCTTCCTCCCGGTACCTATTCTCTTACCGCAAACAAGACACACTATCAATTCCCTTCAACACGATTGCGCGGACGTACGGAGGATGAGTTTTACGACAAACTTTATTTTGGCGAAGAGGTCGTTGTAGGAGAAGGTGAATTGGTGAGCAGAAACATTCCTATGGATCCGATTGGTTTTGACTGGAATGAGTTCGCAAAAGATAAATCTTCATTCGTTAAGTATCATTCACGGCGAGAATTGGTGCGTACACGTATTTTTAATACGCTTTATGTATTCGGTTTTGCCACCGCCTGTATCACGCTTATAGTGAGTCCTGCTTGGTTTAACGTGGGGGTTGTGGGTGTATACTGTGGCATTCTTGTCTCTACCGTGTATTGGCGGGGGAGACATAAAGTTGTCTCGGTCAGAAACAGCAACACAGGGGAACCGATTCCTTTTGCTATTATCCGTTTCAGTATTCCCGGTGTTCAGGATACCGTTTCTAAAGTGGTCAGTGATGAACTCGGACGTTTCTATCAACTGTTACGACCGGGGGATTATGTGGCGACGGTTGAAGAGCCACAAAGTGATGGAACCTATAAAAAAATATTCACTTCTGAAGTCATACATATGCCTACAGGTATGCTTTTGAACGATTTGGAATTTATTCCAAATCGGACGTAATTTTTCTTCCTTTTTTATCCACTATTTTCACATCCAAAGGCGCATTTTTGAGTGCTGAAAATGGTATACTTTTTCTTGTAACAACATGAATCACAGGCAACGCACGCACTGGCAATTTGTTGCGTGGGAAATAGTTGCAAGTGTTCTGATTGGCCTTTTTGCTGTGCCTGCATATGCCACTCCGAATACCGAAATTAACTATCAGGGGAAGCTTACCAATGCGAGTAATGTCGCGGTCGCCAATGGTACGTATACGGTACGTTTTCGTATATATGACGCGACGAGTGGTGGAACAAAATATTTTGACGAGACACATTCGGTGACGGTAAGTAATGGACTTTTTTCAGTCATGCTTGGAAGTGCCGGATCATCAACGGTAGATGTTGATTGGAGTCAGAGTGCTCTCTATCTGGGAGTTGAAGTTGATAGTGATGGGGAAATGTTGCCTCGTAAACGTTTAGGTTCTGTTCCTTCCGCACACTATGCACTTGATTCTGCAAAATTAGGTGGATTGGTGAAGGAAGATTTTATTGCCACATCAACATACTCGCTTCCTAACGTCGGATCAGTTGGCTCCAGTTCCGCTACCACAACCTTTGCCGGTTTTATTGATGTAGGCAGAATTAAAATTGGTGCGCTTTCCGGCTTGCTTAAACAGGTGAATGGTATCGTCACTACCGCAGAAGTTGGAGTGGACTATCTCACCGACTCTTTCAGAGAGTGGCGCATGGTTGGCGGATATCTCACTCCAACAAGCACGGTTCCAATTTCCCTTACCAGCACTACTGCATCACAACTATCGTATGCCTCCACTACCGCACTCTCTGCATCAACACTTTTTTCATCTCTTGCCTCAACCACTAACTTTACCATCTCAAGCATTGCCACTGACTCACTTCTCAAAACAACTGCGGGTGGTTCGGTAATTGCGGCACTTGCGGGAACGGATTATCTTACTAGCGCTTCACTCTCTGGATATGTTCCCTATACCGGTGCTTCATCAGCAGTGAACCTTGGTGCTCAAACCTTAACCACTACCGGACTCACTACCTTAAACGGTCTCATTAGTACTAATTCCACTTCTACTTACGCTACTTCAACAAACTTTTTCTCTTCCAATCTTCTTTCTTTATTTGCCTCATCAACCTATCTTCACGCTGATCATGTTGGTATTGCCACAAATCCCTCGCCGACAATGGAACTAAATGTTGCTGGGGACATTCAGACAACGCAAACTGTTAATGTGGGTACTATCCTGAATGTAGATGGAGATTCAGTTCTCGGTAATGCTGACACTGACGCAACTACTATCCGTGGTACCCTCAACATTTCTGACAGCCTCCTCAAAATTAGTAATGCCTATGGTTCAGCAAATCAAATCATCACTCGCGATGCATCAGGAAGCACGATCTCATACTCTAGCAACCTTGCACTCCCTGGACATGCTACGACCACAGGAGTTCTCGCCAGTTATAAGTACGTAACCACCCCGTACTTCATTGCTACTTCTACCATCTCATCTGTCTTCCCTTATGCAAGTACGACAGCGATTACTGCATCAACATTTTATCTCGGTAATTTGGATGGCCCATTGCAGGCGAATGGAGGTTTGATTTCCGCGACGACTTCAGTTGGAGAACTCTACGGAGGGACAGGACAAACAAGTTATACGACAGGAGATATACTCTATGCCAATGCCGCCAACTCACTGACAAAATTACCGATAGGAAGTGCTGGACAGGTGCTCAAAGTGTCAGGAGGAGTTCCCTCGTGGGGTCTTGATCAAACCGCAGTTGGAGGGGCGGGGGGCACTTGGTCAACAACAACTTCTCAAGTCTCTGGACAGGATATTAACTATCCGAACAATTCATCAGACATTGTAGTCATTGGAGGTACTGCGACGAGTGGTGCACCATACTGGTTTGATCCGAATGCGCTCCGCTCATATTTTTCTGGAAATGTTGGTATCGGTACTACCAGTCCTGGTGCAATGCTCTCTGTACAAGGTAAAGGTCTTTTTTCCAATAATGTAAACGCTTCCTTCTTTGTTGCCTCATCCACCACCGCCTCCATCTTCCCCTATGCCTCTACCACTGCGCTCACTGTCTCTGGTACTGCATACATAGGCTCTCTCACCGGTTCCTTGCAAGCGATTAATGGTGTGGTTTCTGCAAGCTCAACACTCTCCGTCGCTTACGGTGGTACGGGAGCAACCACCTTCACCTCAAAGGGTATCCTCTACGGCAACGGTGCCGGTGCCATTCAAGCAACAGCCGCAGGAACTAACGGATACGTGCTTGCCACAGTGGGAGGTACTCCCACATGGGTCGCCACAACCACACTCGCCAACATCAGTGGCACACTTTCTCTTGCCAGTGGTGGTACCAGCAAAGCACTCACCGCTGTTGCTGGTGGCATGGTCTACTCTGATGCTGACTCACTTGAAATCACTGCCGCCGGTACCGCAGGACAAATTCTCATGAGTGGGGGAACCGGCGCACCGATGTGGGTATCAACCAGTACCATTCCTTTTGTGAGCACCTCTCTCGCGAGCGCTAAAATTATTGTGGGTAATGGTTCTGGTATTGCAACTGCGGTTGACATGAGTAGTGATGCCACTATCAGCAATACGGGTGCGGTGACCGTCGCCGACGATTCTCACAATCATGTGATTACCAACATTGATGCGTTCACTTCACTCCAATTAGCTACTCAGCTATCAGACGAGACCGGCACCGGACTGGCAACTTTCAGCTTTGATCCCACTATCATCAGGCCAACCTTTGGAAACGGTATCACTCTCGGTACCTCCAGTGCCGCAACCTTTGTGATCACTTCTGCGCTCTCTGGAGCAACTGATCCCACACTCACCTTCGGTAACGACCTCATCACCAGTTCAGGTGACTTCAAAATTACCGGTGACAATCTTTATATGAACACCAACACCTCTGGTGCCATTCTCGTTGCAAATGGTACTAGCTTTGCTCCTGTGGTGATGGGTGGTGATGCTAGTGTCGCAACAAATGGGACGGTGACTCTTGCCTCTGGCATTACCCGTGACACCGAATGGGATACGTGGCTAGAACTTCCTGCTCTTACCAGCGCTCATATCTTAGTGGGAAATGTTTCAAATCAGGCAGTTGATGTTGCAATGACTGG